>Ga0172379_10010137_pt1 | contig 11476 bp, 7 predicted proteins | sample GrowelOW334metaG_FD_119756 | JGI IMG/M metagenome (GOLD analysis project Ga0172379, IMG submission 119756) | Groundwater microbial communities from an aquifer near a municipal landfill in Southern Ontario, Canada - Groundwater well OW334 metaG | ecosystem: Environmental > Aquatic > Deep... | reverse complement strand
GGGTGAATATGCCCGAGACGAGAATGAGCTTGACCTTACCTGACTTCTCTATCTTCCTGACCATGGCCTTGTGCTCGAGGGAATGGGTGCGCACGAAGAACTCCATGAGGGCGTCTGTGAACTCAAACTTGGGATCGAGGATGAATGCCTTGACCCTCTTCTTTGACTCGGTAACCTTCTTGACCTCCCTGACCAAACCGGCCTTCTTGAGGAACGCCGTCTCCCTGAGCACGGCCTTCTTCCTCGAGAGCATCTTCTTCTCGAGCTGCTCGACATCGAAGGCGACGTCGGCGTTGAAAAGAAACAGCCTCATCATCTTCACTCGCAGCTCCGTACCGAAAAGTCTTGAAAGGGTATCCATGGTGTTTCTGTTTATAGGTAAAATGGAGTATACCACAAAACAAAAGCGCCCCAAGCGGGGCGCCTTCGAAACGTGTCCTGGGGACAGATTTACTTGAGGGTGACCTTTCCGCCTGCCGCCTCGATGTCCTTCTTGAGCTTGTCAGCGTCCTCCTTCTTGACTCCCTCCTTGAGAACCTTTGGAGCGCCGTCAACGAGATCCTTTGCCTCCTTGAGTCCGAGACCGAGAGCCTCCTTAACAACCTTGATAACGCTGATCTTCGATGCGCCGCCGTCGGTGAGCTCTACCGTGAAGGTAGACTTCTCCTCGCCCGCCGCCGCTGCCGCAGGAGCCGCAACCGCGACTGCCGCTGCCGAGACGCCGAACTTCTCCTCGAGGTGCTTTACGAGCTCGTGGAGGTCGAGAACTGACATGGTCTCGATTGCCTCGACGATTGACTTGAACTTTGCTGGGGTTTCCATAGTTTTTTAATAGTACCGCTGATAAGTGTTACTGCTGTTTCTTCTTCGCTATCTCGCTCGCCGCCATGACAAATCCCTGTATAGGGGAATTGATGAGATTGACGAACTGAGCCCTGAGGGTCTGCATCGATGGGATCGATGCGATCGAGATCATCTTGTTTGCGTCGACGAACTTGCCGTCGAACACGCCTCCGATGATCGTCATGACTCCCTTGTTCTTCTTCGCGAACTCGTGGATCTCTCGAGCCGGCGCGATCTGGTCCTTGCCGTAGGCAATCGCCACCTCGCCTGCTAGATCCGGCTGTGCGCCCTCGACTTTCTGCTCGCCCAAGGCGATGCCCATGAGAGTCTTCTTGGCGACAGTGTATCCGACGCCCTGCTTCTTCAAGTCCTTGCGGAGCTTGACCGCGTCGTTCACCTTGAGTCCCTTGAAGTTCACGAAGACTACCGTTGACGCATCCTTGAGGATGGTTCGGAGACCTTCGAGAATTACCTTCTTCTTGTCCTTGCTTATGGCCATATGATGTTGGATAAGCCGCTAATAATAAAAGGCCCGGCCACCTTGCGGTGGGCCGGAATTGGAGTAGAGACGACATGCCTTGCGACATGCGTTTCGACCTCGGCAGGCTTGCCCTTTCGGGATTAGGACTCTCGCGAGTCGCCTGCTTTCTCCGGCCTTTGAATACTGATATTACCTGGATTTCGATATTTTGCAAGACAAGAGCCAGAGGATGGCAAGGGCGACGAGAAAAGCCGAGATGAGGGAAAGGCTCGCCCTCGGGCCCGAAGCCGCGGCCGAGGTCGCTGTCGTGGCCACGCTGATATATGCCGCCGCCAGGTTGGTCGACCGATGCCCTGCCCCGGGAGGAACCTCCTTGTCGGCAATTTCCAATGATGCGTCTTTGAGCGACGCGTGATTAACGATCATGGGTAAAGTCTCAGTCGCAGAGGCGGCCTGTGTCGTGGCTATTGAAAACGACTCAGTCGATGAGGGAGACGGGGTCGGCAAAGTGACGCGCACAGATGATCGGGCCGAAGACCTTCCGCCACTCGATGACAGATGACGGGCGCCAAATTCGGGCACATGTTCTAGTTCCACCCCTGGTTCGGGTTCTGACGCGGACACAGGTTCGGGAATAGGCGCGCCCGGCAACACCTCCCTATCGACCGTACCATCACCGTTATCGTCTATCTGGAGGACGGGGACCGTCGATGAAGACGCATCTGAAATAGGCACAATGGTCAGGGTACCGCCGGGCGGAACCACCACGTCCTCAAAGGTAGACGAGGTGGCAACATCGTCATCCGTGGCCCGCTCGACATCGACCGAAAAGGCCGAATCAGACATCGAGGAGGTTGTGGAACCTGACGTTATCTGGATGACGGGAGCGGGACCATCCGATGACGGGGAATCAGGGATGCTCACATATGTGACATCGCCAAGCTCCTGATACTGGCTGCCGGGAATCTGCGTCTCGACGAATCCAGATGATGACCTTCCGGTATGCCTCCCCTGGCTGTCATTAACGCCCAGAGAAGCATCGGGAGAATGCAGCAAAACGCGAGTGGTTTTCTGAAATGGCTTCTTGGGCACGACTGAGGCATCGGCAACCTGCGCCCGATGACGTATGGCATGGGGAGCCTCGGAAAGTATCTCCTTTATGAAGTCCCTCAAATCGTCGACCTCAAGAATGTTCGAATGGTCCCGATTGCGATTAAGTCCCGCGCTCGCGAGCTTGAGGTCAACCCAGTATCTATGGACATTCTCGGTCGAGGGTGTTGCCCAGGCGCTCGAGAGCATGACGGTGCCATCACCATCAGAGGAAAAAATCGGCCTATAGAGAAGCGCCTTCTTCCTGCCCTTCCTTCCCTCGTAATATTCAATTCCCGAAACAGTGTCGAGGCCCCTGCCCGCGATCTCAAACAGTTCAGAGCTCGGTGATGGAATCCAGGCATCAAGAACCGCATGCGTAGTGGACGCGCTATCGAGAAGCGACGGGCTGAGGATCTCGGGCGCAGACAGGTCAGCGTAGGTGGGCGCCCGCCTGCCCTCGCTGCCCTTCAAGAAACCTACGAGGGATGAAAAAAGTCTGATGCCATCGCCATACGCGTCATGCATATCTACAAGCAATGGCGATGATGTGGCCGACGAAAAACTGATGATGGGGCTAGAGACGAAGTCAGCGTATCGAAGCGACGGCAAAAGATTGTATGCGCCCGGCATATTCTGACCAAGTCGACGCATTGCCTGCGGCGAGGTAAAGGGCCATATCCCCTCCTTGAAGCCATGCAGCAACGCCCCGATCGCATGAGGGGTTCCCACCTGGGGCACGGCCACGAACAGTATCTTGTCCACGAGATCCGCATCCCCGCGACTCTCGACATACGACACCAAAGCCTTGGCAAGAAGGCCGCCGTTTGAATGGGCCACGATGCTCACCCTGCCGGTCTTTGACTCGCGGGCGAGCTTATAGAACTCCTGGACCAGATACGGAGTAGATGTTGAATCAAGATACGAAATCAAACCGCTCGATGACGCGTTCCCCATATTAAGCAACTGATCCAGAGAAAGCCTCCAATCGTATGCGGCCGGGAGCCAACTCTTTACGGTACCCGTGGCGACGAGATCATTCATATCAGCCATAAATGACTTGTATATGTTGGGTCCCGCGAGAGAAACATACGCCTCGTCGATGATATCCCCAATCTTTGAGTACACCCTATTCGCACTCGCGCCAGAAGGGGTAAGGCCAAGCGATTCAATGTCCTTATCGCGGTTTGGCTCCCAAATCCTGTTATCGCCGGACGAGGTACTGGTGCTCGATGGATCATCTGACACATAGAGCCGACTGCCCTCGAAGCCCGGAAGGAAAAGGACGCTTGAACAGCATGCGAAAGGGTCCCTGGAAAGCCATGGGGAGAAATCAACATTGCCAGAGATAGGGTCCCCCTTTCCAGTCTTGTTAAAGACAGAGTGGTAGGGACCAGATACGTCACCCCAAAAGTTATTTCTCACATCAACCGCAGCTCCAGAGTCAGCAGAAAGGGCATAATATCTCTTTCCCAAGATAACCGAATTTCGAATAAGCACAGTAGGGATCACGCCCTTGTTCACGGCCACACGGATGGTCACAGGATGTCCGGTGTTTAAACACACCGAATCATTCATCACGAGAGAGGAGGCGGACACGAATATCTGAAAATCAATCGATTTCACATGATCAAAACTGATATGCGCCCCGTTTAGTCCAGACAGGCTGGCAAAACCCGAGATTGTGAGATACGACAAATCCATGACTCCCCCGAAGACTTGGATTTGAAGAATATAGGCCTGTTGATAGGTATAGGCGATGGTTATTGGCTCGGCGGAAGTGCCATGCGCAATAAGACTTCCATATACATCAAGGGAGGGCATCCCGGTGCCGAAGCCAACGGTGACACCGGGCTCAATGGTGAGGGTGACGCCCTTATTGACCCGATATGTCCCTACGATGTAGGGACTTCCCTCCTTCGTCCATGTCGTGTCAGAATTTAACTGACCCGTAACGATGGTATCCGCAAAAACATCATTTAAAAAGCCAAATGCGCCAACAGCAAAGACGATGGTGAAGGCTATGGTGCGTGCACTTTTACTCATGGCTGTTTACAACATTACGAAACAGTGTCTCGAGTGATTCCCTCGTCATCCCCTCTGGCAATTCGATGAGCACCCCATCCGGGGCTATCCCCGCCACGACGCCAGGGTGCCACTCGGCAAAGATGCGACCGAAGGGGCTGAGGATGCGAATGAATTCCTTGGGCGGGGCGAACCGAGGAATCGCGGCAAAGGCAAACTTCACGGATATGCCAGGGGCCATTATCGTATCGTCGCCCACGATAAACCTATTCACCTCGGTTTGGATTGACCAGCCACCCAGGTTGAGCTCGGATGAATCATCGTTTCGTATCTCGACATACTGATCAGTTACGGCGACAATGGAGATTCTCGGTTCGAGAATCCTTACGGACACCTTTGATACGGCCTGAGAATGTTTTGTCGAACTGTTCAAAATGACCGAATAAAGGCCGCCGAATCTGTAGGCATGATCTATGATCGTCCCGTGGTAAATTGACCCATCCCCCATGGACCAAATATGCTCGATGGTCGATGTGGGACTTCCTCCCTTTCGAACCTTGGCCCGAAACTCAAGCGCGGTATCCACGAAACCGAGCCTCGTCCGACCAGACGTCACCTCGAGGTCAGACTGATCTGCCGACGTGTTCGCCAAGGCTTGGCTCGCATAGGCTGAATTTGCCTGAGAATCCTGTGGGGCGGACACGGCCAAGGGAGGCGCCTCGGATGCGGATATTTCGGTTTCACTGGAAGGAACCCTCACTGTCTCAGACTGGGTGGCGATGGTCAGCGCGGCCAGGGTAGGATTGGCGGCAATCCACCTCCCATCGGATGTCCTTTGCAACGAAAGGCCGTCTCCCTTGGCTCCGATCGATGGGTCATACGAGACCGAATCGCTATCGGCCCCGGACGAATCACGAACGACCAACGTCTCCCCGTCGCCCGAAAGCGAGAACGTGCTATCGAACACCTGACCGGAGAAACCGGGATTATCGGCAATAAACTTTTCAGGAACATCAGCGATCACGGCAAAGGAACCCCGTGCGACGATCGCCGCTCCGACGGCGACTATCTTGTGATTTGTATTGGCCTCGAACAGTTTCCACGTTGAAAGATCTACGGGCTCTGAACCGGAATTTTTCACCTCGATCCATTCCCTTCCCGTATCCGGGCCGGGCACATCGTACATTATCTCCGTGATGATAACCTGGGCGCAGGCAACAACTGGCGCGACAAAGGCAGACAGAATGGCGACAGACAGACAAAAGACCCTCCTTCCAATCATCGTGAAATAAAAATATTGTTTCTTCATATGAAGAAACAATATCAATTAGGCCATGAAGGACCGCCGAAGAAATCCTAAAGAAATCAGTAAGTTAACCTATCCACCACATATCCCTGAGCGTCGTAAAGGGTGATGGTCTCGCGGGAGCTTGCCCAAAGCTCGCGATCCCTGTTGAGGAACACGCGCCACTGATTGGTCGAGAAGCCCTGGGCGTCCCTATTATTCTCCACGCAGCTCTGATAATTCAGGCGAGAGGTGACAAAAGACTTGCACTGGGAGGTCAGAAGATCATATCTATCCTTCTCCGGGCCCTTTACCGCATCCTGCGGGCTCTGGCAGCGGGCAAGCGAGTTGAGATAGTCATAGCACTGATCTGTCACCGTTCGAATGAAAGGGTCGCTGGTCGGGAACGGGCATGACAGGCTGAGCTGCGGCGCGAGAGGATATTTGTCGAGATAGCCCATGCACATGTTCTCGCGGAAGCTCGTGTAGAGGGCAAAGGGAAACTGCGAGAAGGGCCTTCCCGTCTGAAGAATTGCCGTGTCGCCCCTCTTGAGAACTATCGGTCCAACCTGAAACTTGCCGTCCGGGGAGACGAACTCGGTCCCCTGCCCTATGGTCGCAGAATCGGCTACCGGATATGCATAGCTTATCTGAGTATTCTCTATCGGCCTCGACCCCTTGCCGTTTGCAATGACCCAGCCCGTAATGTTGATGGGCGCGCCGCTGTTGGTGAGCGTCACGTATTCCTCATAGGTCTGATTAGCCTGGCTCGCGCTACCAGAAGACAACCTTACCTGCGCCGCATATGGCGACGTGAACTTGCCATCAGAGTTTGGCACGCTCCTGTTCGAATCGTCCGAATATGGGCTATATGAGGAATTGCCAAAGTCGAGCAAAGGGTTCGTCGCGGACTGATATCGGCTCGTATAATTCGTGCCCGAGGAAAGGTTGATGAACGATGTCGCCTGAAAATCCTGGAGAAACTTGAATAGGAATACAAATGCAATGCAGGCCGCCACGGTCACTATGACTATCTTCTTCATGAACCCGCCCTCGTTCGATGCCTTTTTCATAGCCCTATTATATAGAACAATCTCCTTTTCTCCCAACGCAAAAGCCGCACGATTGCTCGTGCGGCTTTTGCTTGAACTAGGCTAAACCTTTCGATTCAGCGCTATGTCCAGTAACTTTCCTACTAAGGAAGGGTTACGTTCGTGCTTCTCCACTCAGTCTTACCAGACATGAAGGTAGAAGTCGTAGTAGCCGCTCCAGAGAGACCCCAGTTGAATCCGCTGAATCCAACAGAGTATGCTGCAGATCCAGAAGCCTTTCCAACCGTGATGCTTACGATAACAGGAAGGTCAATGTTTGCACCCTTTGCAAGAGTGAAGACGTCGGTTCCGTTAGTTACACCAGTCGAAGGTGCCGTGTAGAGAACAGATACGTTAGAGCCAGAAGCCATGATGCTTGAGGTTGCGGTAAGTACGTTGTTCTCGTAGAAGACAGCCTGACCGGTCGTTGCGAGAGCCCAAACCCCACCGTTTGCACCGAAGGTGATGTCTGATCCCTTGGCAGCAATGTTGAGGTTGAAGGTTACAGGCAAGGTAGAAGTTGCCTGACCGTTCTGGTCAGTAGTCTTCGAAGGAGTACCGTTGACGATGCTCTTAAGAGTGAATACTGGACCTGCGTTTCGGACAATCTGATTCTCACCAGTGATAGCTGAAGTGTTGCGTACAGTAGTACCCAATGAGTTCTCAGCAGTTATACCGCTTGCAGCGATAGATGCGGCGAACGAATCAGGAGTAGCGACGGCGCTTCGAACATCAATCTTGAGCGTAAGGGACTTAGTGGTGTCCTTTGCGACAGAGAGGTTGCTGATGTCAGAGAAGGTTACGGTCGTACCGTTGATCGACTCAGTCTGGACGAGGGTTGAACCATCGTAGAGGTAAGCGGTCGTTGCGGTAGCGAGAGCTGCGGTCGAAGTGATGCTTGCAGTGAGGTCAGTGATGTCGAGTGAGTCCTTGTTTGCGCGAACGTCAAACACGAGAACTGACATCTGATCAAGCTCGTCATTGTTTGCACCTTCCGAAGCAACTACATCGCCAGTCTTGACGTTTGATGGGCTGACAGAAAGGTCAAGGGTAGCGTTTTCGATGAGGCTGGTCTGGAGGGTAATGGTCTGAGCGAAACCGGTGGTTCCACCAGCATTCTGATCAATACCTGCTCCGTCAACTCCTCGAACTCCGTTGCTGTCGGCGAGAGCGATGGTACAAGTCGAGGCCGTAGAAGCACAGTTCGTGCTTCCAGTGGTCTTGAACGACGAGTAAGCATCAGCCTTAACCCAGAGGTACTTGGTAGTATCCTTTGCAACTGCGTAGTTGAATCCACCGAAGGTAAGGAGATAGACAGAGCTATCCTTTACAACAGTGTTTGAGTTGAGGTCTGCCTGAGCGATGACCTTTCCTGCGTCGTCAACGAGGTACATCGTCTTGAATGCCTTCGTGTAGATAGAAGTATCTGCACCGAGGTTCAATCGAACGCGCTGTACGTTGATGTCAGAGAGTCGGGCCTGGAGCTTGATACCGAGAACAGTGTGCATCGTGTCTCCCTCGTAAACGGTCGAGTTAGAGATAGAAGCCTTGTCTGCGGTAAGAATTCCTTCTACGCCAGAGTTAACTACGGTCGTGGTCGTGGTGGTCGAAGGGGTCGTAGTGGTGGTCGTGGTCGTAGTCGTTACTGATCCGTTGAGAGCCGCTCGGGTGAGTGGTCCTACGTAACCGGTAGCGCTGATTCCCTTTGAAGTCTGGTAAGCCTGAACAGCTGCCTTGGTGATTGCACCGAAGTAGCCAGTAGCAGGAGTTACGCCGACTGCTGCCTGGAGAGCGGAAACATCAGCACCGGTAGAACCGATGGTGAGATCCTTGCTGAAGGTAGTAGCTGCGACGGTTGCGGAAGAGGTAACAGCTGCCTTTGCTGCTGCTGCCTTGTCAGAAGAGATGATTCCGAGAGAGATGAAGAGGTCAACGAGCTGGCTCAAAGTCATAGACTGTGCGCCTGCCGATGCTGCTCCAACTCCTACGAAAGCTGCGAAGGCGAGTGAGAATCCCACTGCTGCCGCAACGATTTTATTGGTTGACATATATAAGTGTGTACTTTAAGTAATGAAGAAGCCTGGACCGCGGGATAACTTTTAATTGTCCGCAATATCAGACTTCTGTGTGACTAAGCTAAAGCCGGCCGTCACTCCCTCTCACGCTTCGACGGCAACGAGAAGGAATGTGTGCGCATGGGCCGTGACGATATTACTCGTCACGTCCATCGCTCCACTATTCCCCGATACTCATTTTTCTCTCGAGCGAACTTTTGATTCGCCCGAGAGATCGACACAAGGCTCGGGGATAGTTGATAGGATGAAGTGGTTATTCGGAAATACGGCATTCCGTCCGGAATCAAATTCAGATTATCGGTGATTGAAATCGCTATTCGGTTTTCAAGGGCCAAGGAATACTCACAGGGACTTCCCATAAGTATATAATTTGAGGCATTTGCGTGCAAATGGCCTCAAATAATGGAATGTGGATAACTGCTATCCACCCATCAATACTACACCAAAATGACCCTAAAGGCAAGCGGCTTGAGCCCTAGGCAATAGAGTAGGTACTCCAGCGCCTCTCCCCCTCTTTCTTAAGGACACCCGAGGAAACCATCGACAGAAGCTCGCGCTGGATAGTTTTCTCGCTCACGCCTTTGATGGTATCGGTAAAGTCCTTTACGGAAAGCTTGTTCCGAGTTGAAAGGACCTTAAGTATAGACTCCTGACGATCGTTCTTTGACTCAGCCTTCCTTGGCGTAGCCTGTGAGACCCCCTGTCTCTTATAAAGGACATTCTGAGGGGCCGCGGCGATGGGGGCGATTTGGGCAGACGGCACGGGAACTACCCTTGGGGCCAATTGGGTCTGTTCCTGGATCTGCTGAGACGCGATAGGAGTATCAAAAAAGCTCGGACTCAGAATGACGGTCTCCTCGCTTGCCTTCTTGTTTTCGTCTTTCTCTATCGTTGAAGCAAGATTGTTGAATTCCCTTTTAAGGATATCGCAGTTCATTTCTGAGATAAGGCCGGAATGATTGGCGATGCTCGAAAGGGACACAATCTCGACCGAGCGCGCCCGATACTTCTTGAGAAGGTCCTTCCTGTCCGAGAGGGACACCGTGTTCAGAGACACGTTAAGGGAGAGGAGCTCGAGAGACTTCTCTCGAATGCGCCACTTGAGAGGCTCGTTGTCCTTGATGAAATTAGTAATCATATAGACCGCCGTGACGAGCTTCTCGGTCTTTTTATAGATATAGGCGAAATGGTTATTCTGGCTGAAGACCATTATGCCTCCCATCGTCTTATCCGTGTCCATTCGAGGTGATTCCATATATGTCTTTTATGATTCGTCCTTTAGTTTGTCTCTTCCGGAACCTTGTTTTTGTCCTATATATAATATGTCCTTTATAGGAAAATGTCAAGAGAGTCTGTCCATTATATGTCCGAGAGGTAAAGGACGTAAAGGGCATTTACGCCCTGCGACACGAAATATCCCGGGACGCAAACGGGCCTTATTACAGCCTTATGTAAAGTGGTATAATGGCCGCATGGCAAAAAAGAAACAGGCCGACAAGCCCGAAAAAATCAGCAGAAAGACGGAAAAGAAAGAGGCGTCGGCCGGGATACTCTCCGGCCTCCATGACGAGACGATACAGGGAATCTTTGCGGTGCTCTGGTTTACCCTTGCGGTGTTTACATCCCTCGCCATCTGGGGCGGCGGGGCGGCGGGTCATTACACCTATAAGGGACTCTCCTATCTCCTCGGCGTGGGCTACTATCTTCTCCCCCTCATATTCTTCATACTGGGAACCTTGTCCCTTCGAAATATCCACAGCCGATTCAACGCCATCAAACTCTATGGCTCACTGGGCTTCCTGACCTTCACCCTGGGAATCATAGATATAGTGTCTGTCGGCAGCGGAGGCTTCATCGGCACTTGGGTTGCCTGGCCCTTCGTGAGACTCTTCGACATGTCAGCGAGCCTCGTCGTCCTCTCGGCGCTTGTGATCGTCTCGGTGCTCGTGGCCTTCAATGAAGAGCTCGACATAAAATCACTCCTCTCCTTCGACAAGAAAAACGTCGACGAGGACGAGAAGGAGGAAGAGGACCTGAACCTCAAGCTGTCACTCCCCGTCGAGGAAGAGACTCCGAAGAAGCGAAAGGAGAAGAAGGACGATGCTGAAACGGAGGAGAAACCAAAAACGGAAAAGGCGTCTAAGTTTAAGGTTGCGATCAACGAAGACGAAGGCAAGGACTTCATCAAGAAGTCCAAGGACTCGGACAAGGAGTACACCCCTCCCCCACTCACCCTCCTCGAGAAGGACAAGGGCCGACCGGTCGTGGGCGACGTCAAGGCGAATGCCAACATCATAAAGAGAACCCTCGCGAACTTCGGCATCAACGTCGAGATGGATGAGGTGTCTATCGGACCATCAGTCACCCGCTACGCCCTCAAGCCTGCCGAAGGCGTCAAAGTTTCCCGCATACTCGGACTCCAGAACGACCTCTCCCTTGCCCTGGCCGCCCACCCTCTCCGCATCGAGGCCCCTATCCCGGGCAAGTCCCTCGTCGGCATCGAGATGCCGAACACCACCAAGACCACCGTCGGCCTCGGCACGCTCCTTTCCGCGGAAGAATACCAGACATCGGAGAAGCCTCTTCT
>Ga0172379_10010136_pt1 | contig 11476 bp, 9 predicted proteins | sample GrowelOW334metaG_FD_119756 | JGI IMG/M metagenome (GOLD analysis project Ga0172379, IMG submission 119756) | Groundwater microbial communities from an aquifer near a municipal landfill in Southern Ontario, Canada - Groundwater well OW334 metaG | ecosystem: Environmental > Aquatic > Deep... | reverse complement strand
GGCCGAGCGTCATGTTCAGCCGAAAATGTGGTATACGGCGATTATTGGCGCGAAAAGGCTCGCCACGAGCGTCATCACCGTGATGAGCGTATTGATGGAGGGGCCGGCGGTGTCCTTGAAGGGATCGCCCACCGTGTCGCCGACCACGGCCGCTTTATGCGCGTCGGAGCCGGGGCCGCCGCAATTGCCGGCCTCGACATATTTCTTGGCGTTGTCCCAGAGACCGCCCGCGTTGGACATGAACAGGGCGAAGACGACGCCCACGAAAATGGAGCCGCCGAGGAAGCCGCCCAGGGCCGCGGGCCCGAGCACGAAACCAACGAAGAGCGGAAGCGCGATGGCGAGCAGAGCCGGCAGTATCAAGGCCTTGAGAGCGCCTTCGGAAGCGAGACCGACGCAGGTAGCGTAATCCGGATCGGTGGTGCCCTTGAGGATGCCGGGAATCTCGCGGAACTGCCTGCGGATCTCCTCGATCATCTTGAAGGCGTTCTTCGTAACGGCGAGCATGAGAAGGGCGGAGAAGATAGGCGGTATCATCGAGCCGAGAAGGACGCCCGAGAGAACCAGCGGATCCATGAGATCGAGCACGAGTTTCTTGCCGGCGGGTAGGTACTGCTCGATCTGCTGCTTGTACGCGGCGAAAAGAGCGAGGACCGTCAAGGCGGCCGCCGATATCGCGAAGCCCTTGGTGATGGCTTTCGCGGTGTTGCCGGCCGAGTCGAGGGTGTCGGCGCGCTCGACCACTTCCTCGCCCATGCCAGACATCTCGGCTATTCCCTTCGCGTTGTCGACGATCGGTCCGTACGCGTCGTTCGCGACGACGACTCCGGTGAGCGACAGCATGCCGACTGCCGCGATGCCGACGCCGTAGATGCCCGGCAGGCCAAAGGCCTCCGCGGAAAAGTAAGAGACGAGCGTCGCGATCACTATTCCGACGATGGAGGGAGCGATGGAAATGAGGCCGTAGGAAAGGCCGTTGATGATCGTGAGCGCCGATCCTGATTTGGCGATCTCGGCCGTCTTGCGTACGGGCTTGAACGCGTCGTCGGTGAAATAATCGGTGGTGAAGCCGATGATGACGCCGACCACGAGGCCCGAAACGGTGGCGATCAACGCGCCTAGATTCCAGCCCATGAGGAGGAAGAGCGCGGACGCGAGAGCCGCGTAGATAAGGCAGGAGAATACCGTGCCGAGATTGAGGGCCGTGCCGGGCTTGCCGCCCTTGCCGACGCGCACGAACTGTATGCCGATCGTGGAAGAGATGATGCCCACTATCGCGAGCACGAGGGGAAGGACCGTGTAGAGCACCTGCGTCTCCTTCGGGAAGGAGAGGAAGCCCGTGAAGCCGATGAGCATCGCGGCGACAGCCGAGGCGACGTAGGAATCGAAGATGTCGGCGCCCATGCCCGCGACGTCGCCGACGTTGTCTCCGACATTGTCGGCGATGACGGCCGGGTTGCGGGGATCGTCCTCGGGGATGCCCGCCTCGACCTTGCCCACCAGGTCCGCCGCGATGTCAGCGGTCTTGGTGTAGATGCCGCCTCCCGCCTTCGCGAGAAGGGCCAGGGAGGAGGCGCCGAAGGAGAAGCCGAGAACAACCTCGGGATCGCCGGTCAATTTGTAGATGAGGCACATGCCGAAGACCGCTATGCCGACCATCGCGAGCCCGAGCACGGAGCCCGAGCGATAGGCGACGTCGAAGGCCGCGTTGAGCGACGTACGAGCCGCGGTGGCTGTGCGGACGTTCGCCCTCACGGCGACGGACATGCCCAGGTATCCGGCGATAGCCGAGCAGAAGGCGCCGACGATATACGCGCCAGCGGTCTCGAGCCCACGCGCGAGGCCGAAGCCTTTCTGGTCGAAGGAAAACACCACCGCGAGGATGATACCCATGACCACCGCGACGCCCGTGAGCGCGCCGTAGAGCCGTCGCAGATAAGCCCAAGCGCCATCCTTAATATCCTTGGCGATTTTCTGGGCCTTCGCGGACCCCGCGTCCTGTCTCTCGACCCAGCGGTAGACCAGCAAGGCCAGGCCGAAAGAAAGGACGCCGAGCCCCATCCCTATATACAGCCAAATATCGGTATTCATATATACCCCTTTCGCGAACTGGTTGGATTGTAAAAACAATCAGGATTATATCCCTCGTCGAAGATCCTCGGCTACGCGTTAAGTACGAAACCCGCGCGAAAAAGCGCGATTGCTATTTCAGCGCTTCGAAGGATGTCTATACTTATAGAAAGACATAAGGAGGCTCGAATGAAAAATCACCTCTATCTCTCCCTCGTTCCTGAAGCGCTCATCGCGTCTCAGCTCTCTCCGGAGGATTTCTCCGCCTATTACGCGGTAGGCACACAGAGCAAAACCCAGGGTCAGGCGGTCTTCGTCGAAGTGGATCCCGAATTCCGCCACGCGGAATTGCCGATCGAGCCAGGTCTCGCGCGTTGCTTGCCCCACAAGGACGGCGGCCCCAAACGCTCCGTCTATATTTCCGTGTATCGCGCGCTCGAGCGCATACCGCTTTCCGCCCTCGGCAGGCTCTATCTCGCAACCCGCGATGGTCGCTCGCTGTGCGTCGAAAAAAAAGCCCTCCCGGACTCCGACGAGGACGGATTGCACTTCTACCACGAGCTGGCGCCCACGAGGCCCGCCGTCGTGAGCACTCTCGGGCCGAAACGGTTTTTCGATTTGCTCACGGGCGGCGCGGACAGCTTCCAGGCCTTGCCCGCCATCGCGTTCGTGGAACTCAGGCTCGGCGAACTCGCCGAGGACCCCGAACGCGGCGCCATCAACGACCTGCCCTACGAGAATATGGAGCACCTTCGCAGCTGCCTTTCGCAATTGAAAACGAAAAGCGTCAAATCGAAGATTTTCGATCGGAGCAATCCGGGGGTATTCCCCTATAGAACCGTCAAGAACGGCATCTTCATCGGGAACGCGGCCGAGGGGCTCTCGATCTATCCGATACCGTCCCAGGCCGAGCTCAGGGAAAAACATTACGATTGGTGGCGATCGGCGCAAATGTGATCGAACCAAGCGCGGGCATGGGCGTTAGGCGACCCCTGCCCGCGCTTTCCTTTGCTTGGGTCCTGTCAGGCCTTCGCCTTCTCCACGATCTTCTTGACGACGAAGGTCGCGACATGGTCCGCGTAGGAGCCTTTGCCGAAGCCCACGTCGTAGCCGAGTTCGACCGCGAGCTTGTTGGAAATGCGCGGACCGCCCGCGACGCAGATATACTTCCCCCTCTCGCCCCTGGCCTCGAGTAGCTCCACGAATTCGGTCATATTTCGCACGTGGACGTCTTTCTGGGTGACGATCTGCGACACGAGTATCGCGTCGGCCTTCACCTTGGCGGAAAACTCGATGAGCTTCTCGTTAGGCACCTGAGCGCCCAGGTTGTAGGCTTCGATCATCGCGTAGCGCTCAAGGCCGTAATGGTGGTTGTAGCCCTTCATGTTCATGATGGCGTCGATGCCCACCGTGTGCGCGTCGAACCCTGTGCATGCGCCGACGATGACAACCTTGCGCCCGATGCGCGATTTTATGAATTCGTTCGTTTCCTCCATCGAGAGCGTCGCGTCCTCGTTCGCCTCGTCGGAGGTGACGGTGTCGAAATCGATGCCGCTTTCGGTCTTCGCGTAGGCGACGAAGAAGGTGAACTCCGCAGACATGGGCGCTGAATACGTGATCTCGCAATCCTTGAATCCCCAGGAGAGGACGAGCAGCTTGGCGGCTTCCCTCCCTTTCGCGCCGTCGGGGACGGGCAGGGTAAAGGAGAGCTGAACCTTGCCGTCGTCGAGCGTGTCGCCATAGGGTCTGACAATGTTGGCCATGATGCTCCTCCCCCTTACCGCGCGGCCTTGGATACCGCGACGCCGAGACCCTTTTCGAGGGCTTCCTCGACAGGGTTCCAATAATTAGGCCCTTTCTTGATGAGGCCTTCCAATCCCTTGCCGCCGTCCTTGGGGCGCTTCACCTCGGCGAACATGCCCTTGGCGATGGAGTCGAGAAGGCCGACAGCCTCCACCTCCTCGAGGAAGGCGACGGTCTTCTCCAGCACGCTTTTCGCGCGGGTGATGACCAGGCCGTCCTTCTTGAACTCGATCTCCTCGTAGAAGGACCCCATGTTGTTCATGACGTACTTCGCGTTGTCCACGGCGAGGTAGCGGTCCATCATGAACGGGGTGTGGATCGCCTCCGTGAGCATCCCGAGGAGATGTATGCCTTGCCCCGTGGCCTTCGACACGAAATTGAACAGGGTATCCATCGCATAACCCTTGAAGATGTCACCCGACATGAACTTCGTGGGCGGCATGTACTTGAGGGGATGGTCGGGGAATATCTCGCGGGCCATCTGGGCCTGCGCCATCTCGTATAGGAAGCCGTCCTTGATTGAAGGATCCATCTCGAAGGCGTGGCCGAGCCCCATGAGCCGCGGCTGGAGGCCGGCGACGAGGCCGAAGCGCTCGTTGAGGAACTGGCTCGCGAGCACCGTATCCGCCTTCTCGAAGGCGTCGCTCGTCGTCAGATAATTGTCCTCGCCCGTATTGATGGTGATGCCCGCGTAGGCGTTGATCATGCGGCTGAAGCGTTGGTCGACGAAGGTCCGGTACATATTGATGTCGCGGAAGAGTATTCCATACATCGAGTCGTTCAGCATCATGTCCAGGCGTTCTAAAGCGCCCATCGCGGCTATTTCCGGCATGCACAGGCCCGAGGCGTAGTTCGTCAGCCAGATGTAGCGCTTTTCCTTCTCGGCGACCTCGTCGAGGGCTGCCCTCATTATGCGGAAGTTTTCCTGCGTCGCGTAGGTTCCGCCGAAGCCCTCGGTCGTCGCGCCGAAGGGCACATAGTCGAGAAGGCTCTGAGCCGTTGTCCTGATGACGGCGACAACGTCGGCTCCCTGTTGCGCGGCGGCTTTCGCCTGCTTCACGTCCTCGTAAATGTTGCCCGTCGCCACGATGAGATAGAGCAGCGGGTCGTTGTTGCGATCCTTCCACTCGGCCATCTTCTCGGAACGCCTTTCCTTGTTACGCCTAACTCGTCCAAGGCCCGCCTCTACGAGTTCTGTAGCCTTCCTTCGTATCGCCGCGGGATCTCCCAAAGGCTCGTCGCCGACGCGATAGCCTCCCGCGATTCTGGCGTTCAGGGCGTCTGTCGAGCCTCCCGCCTTGAGAACGGCGTTCGCGTACCAGACCAAGGCGCCGCCGTCGAGCCGATCGCGAACCTGGTCCACGACGAGATTGGGAACGGGTACCCCGTCCGGGTTGGCTCCGTCAGCCCCGGCGAGCCTCAGCGTGGCGCGTTCCACCGTCACGGAGCTGTGATCGCCCACGAAGTCCATGACCGGGGCCGCGATCTTCGCGGCCAATTCCCGTGCCCTTTCGATCCGCTCCTTGGGGAGCCCGAGTTTCTCTCTCATGCTTTTCTCTCCGTGCTTTCCGCGGGCCGATCCCGCGATATTTCGCCTAATGCGTCTTTAGCTTCCGGCGCTCGATGGCCGTCGGACGCGTGGTCGTGGAAATGCGCCGCCCTGGTCGCGATGCCCCGATCGAGGCCGAGCAAGGAGGCTATCGCGATCGCGTCGCTCTCCCTAGCCTGACCGGAATCCGCCTCCACCGAATATTTCATCATCGAATTGATGCGCCGTATGCGCTGCGCGACCGGCTCGTCCGCGGCCATCGCGGCGGACGCGGCGGCGCGGTCGAGTCCCGTCATCCTGAGATAGCTAACGCGCGGAAGCCGGGCCACGCCGATAAAATGCGTGGAAAAGAGCGAGAGAGAGCCTCTGAGGCTCGCGAAGGCCTCCACCGCCGCCGACAAAATGGCTTCCGCCTCGCGCGAACTCGTCGTCCTGGCGAATTCGTCGAAAACGACCAGTGCGCCGGAGTTCGCGTCCGCCCAAGCCTCGACGAAGGCGCGGATTTCGAAACCGAAACCAGATAGCCCGCCTCCCTCCCCTTCCTCGGAGCCGCGCCCGCCCACGAATTCGCCGTCGCGGGCCGCTCCGATACCGCGATAGGCGGCACCGCCGCGCAGTTCGCCCACGAAATGCAGCCTCGGATAGACATGCGTGCGAAACCCGAGCGCCGGAACATGAAAACCGGCCTGCGCGAGGACCTGAAGAAACAAGATCGTCTCGAGGGCGACGGTCTTGCCGCCCATGTTCGAGCCGAAAAGCACGGCCGCTCGCCCCTCGAGCCGGAAATCGAGCGCCGAATACGCCAGGCCGAAACGCTCGCAGTCCCACGAGCAGGGAAGGAAGCGGGCTCCGCGAAGCTCGAGCTCCCCGTCGGAATCGGAAAGTTCCGGGCGCGTTAGGCGGTATTCTTTCGCGAGGGCGGCTCTGGCGCGCGCCAGATCGAGCCTTCGTATCGCCGCGACCGCGGCCTGAAGCCGTCGAGACTCCCCGACGGCGAGGCGCGAAAGCCGCGCCAGGACATTCTTTTCGGCGAGCCTTTCCTCGCGCAGACATAGGGCGCGCTCCTCCTCGACGGCGAGCTCCTCCTCCCCCGGCTGCGGGCGCACGAGATAGGCGGCGGAATCGTAGGGCTCGACCGAATAGGCTGAGCGGTCGCCGAGCGCCGCTCGCGCCGCCTCGCGCGGAACGACGAGGAAATCGCGGCCGCGGAAATCCAGACCGTCTACCCGCGCCGCGCGCTCCAAGGCGGCCCCTCTAAGCGCGGCGATACGCGCGTCGAAGCCCGCGATGGCGGCGCGCAGACCCTTGAGCGTCGGGTCGTAGCCGTCGGCTATGAAGAAGCTCTCGGCGTCCGAGCCGCCCTTGTCTAGCTCGGCCGCGAGCGCGCGCGACTCGAAGGAGAGGCTGAAGGCGGCCCGAGCCTCGCCGTCGACGAGCTCGAGCAAGGCTCGGTAGTTGGCCAGGAATTTCTTGACCTGGAAAATCTCGACGAGTTCGAGGACGGGCTCCGATGGGTGGCCTGACGGCGAAGCGTCGTCGCCCGAACGGGAATCGCGCGAACAGGCATCCAAAGCGCCGAACGCAGCGCGCAGCGAATCGGGCAGCCGCGGCAGGCGCTTCAAATGATACGATATGCGATCGAGAGAGGCCGGGTCTCCGGCGCGGCGGGCCTCGAAGGCCAGCCATTCCTCGGTTTCGTCGTAGAGGCCTTCGATGGAAACCCTTTCGGACTCGACGAAGCGATCTTCCTTGGCGTCCTTTCCATAAGGTGTCAGAGGCACATAACGCGCCCAGAACTCCTCGGCCCGGGAGAAGGTCCAGGCCGCCGGCGAACAGGCCGATTTCCTCGCCTCATGCACAGGCTGCCTCGTAGGGGTTGTAGGCGACGAATTGCGCGAGCTCATCGTCCCCGAGAGCGGCCTCGAAACGTTCGCGGGAAAGATCGCGCAAGACGACGACGAAGCCGCCGAAATCGACCGAAGACCTGACTCCGAGGAATTTCCCCCTCCGAAATACACCGAGGGCCGCGAGGTCCAGGAATACCTTCGTAAAATCTTCCACGATGAGCGAACGAGCGTCTTCCGGAAGCCGCGCCGCGCTGTCCTCGGTGAGGGGACCGAAAAGCTCGTAGGCTGGCGCGTTCAATCCGGAGGCCTCGGCCTCGGAATCGGGAATGCGCCGCGCGGGAAAGCCCGGTCCCGCAACGCCGCAGAGACCGACGGCGCCATGAAAGACCGCGGCGTTCGCGTTTTCGGAGCCGCGAATGGGGGGGGCGCCGCGGCCATCGTTCGAGGCTGTTGCGCGCGGAAAGGCGGGAAGACAGGCGAGGCTGGCGACGAGACGCGCCCGCTTCGCCTGCCTATCGAGATCGGCCGGGCCGACGCGCAGCGCGAACAGGAAGCGCGCGCCGAAAAAGGCCGAAACCTGCGTTATGCGATTTATAGCTCCGTCCACGACCACGCTGCTGGCCCAGCCTTCCTCGCGTATGCGCTCCAGGGCGAAGGAGGCCAGATCGTTTCGCTCCGGCCCCACGATGATCACCTCTCCCCCGCGCCTCGCCTTGGCGATGGCCAGTCGCCCCATGGCCGAGCGACCGGGCAGAAGGTCGAGGATTTCCGGAAGACAGGCGGACGCGCGTAGATAGCGTTCGGCGGTTACGAAGACCTCGCCGGCCTCGCAGCGTATGCGCGGCTTCCTGGCGGCCGTCAGGTCGTCGCGGCATTCGCCGTCGAAACCCACGCCGAGGAAAGCCGGTTTTTCTCCGGCCTCGCGCAGGAGACCGAGGGCCCGGTTCAGCAGCGTGGTCTTTCCGCAATGCTTTTCGGGCCCCGTGATAAAGGTCACGCGGCCCGAGAAATCCTTAGCCTCCAGGCGCACCTTTCCCTACTTGTCCTCGTGGCGGACGCGGGCGCCGCGCACGAGGCCCTTGGGCCGGAATGAATTTTTGCCGTCGCCCGACACCAGGCGAGCGCCGCGCTCCAGGCCCTTGGGCTCCAGCGTCTTTTCCTCGCCGGAGAGGAGCCGCGCGACGCCGCAGGTCGCGTTGAGCTGTGGCTCGTCGTAGCAGATGCGGCACTGGCCGCAGCTCTCGACGTAGGAATTCGGCTCGTCGTACGTCGTGATCACGCCCTCGTAGTTGCGCAGCACTATGCGCTTCTCGTTGGAGGTGATGATGTAATTCGGCATCGCGGGAGTCTTGCCGCCGCCGCCGGGAGCGTCGATGACGAAGGTCGGGACCGCCATGCCCGAGGTGTGGCCGCGAAGGTTCTCGATGATCTCGAGACCCTTCGACACCGTTGTGCGGAAATGGGAAATGCCCTTCGAGAGGTCGCACTGATAGATGTAGTAGGGCTTGACGCGGATGGTCAGGAGCTTCTGCACGAGCTTCTTCATGAGAACCGGGCAATCGTTGATGTCGCGCAGGAGCACCGATTGGTTGCCCAGCGGGATACCCGCGTCCGCGAGCTTCCTGCAGGCTTCCCGCGACTCGGCCGTGATCTCCTTGGGATGGTTGAAATGCGTGTTCACATAGATAGGATGATATTTCTTGAGCATGTTCGCGAGCGACTCGGTAATGCGCTGGGGCATGACGACCGGGGTGCGGGTGCCGAAGCGTATGATCTCGACGTGGGGGATCGCGCGTACCTTCTTAAGGATGCTCTCGAGCTTTTCGTCGGAAAGCACGAAGGGATCGCCGCCCGAGATGAGAACGTCGCGGACGGTCGTGGTCTTCCTGATGTACTCGATCGCCTTGTCGATGTTCTCCTCGTTCATGCCCACGTCGTCCTCGCCGACGAGGCGGCGCCTCGTGCAGTGCCGGCAATTCATCGAGCAGATATGCGTTGCTAGAAGGAGAACCCGGTCGGGGTAGCGGTGGGTCAGGCCGGGAACGGGCGAATCGACATCCTCGTGGAGGGGATCATCCCAGTCGCAATCCTCGTCATGGGCCTCGGGCAGGCGGGGAACGGCCTGGAGGCGCACGGCGCAGACCGGATTGTTCGGATCGATGAGGCTCGCGTAATAGGGCGTGATGGCCATGCGGAAGCGCTTGAGAACCTCGGAGATTTCGTTCTTCTCCCGATCGGAGAGGGGGATGACCTTCGCCAAGGTTTCGACGTCCTTGATGTTGTTGCGCATCTGCCAATGCCAGTCGTTCCAGTCCTCGGGCTTTACGTCCTTGTAGAGCGGAATGCGCTTATAATCCGATTCCGGATACTCATGCATGTTGTATTCCTTTCAATTGCCGCGAAGCTTGAGGTACTTGCGGACCTCGTCGGGGGTGGCGGGAGTCAGCTGGGCTTCCTTGGCGATACGCGATGCGCGCTCGACCAGTTCCGCGTTTGACTTGGCGAGTACGCCTTTCGCGAAGAAGACATTGTCCTCGAAACCGACCCTGATCCAGCCGCCCGTCGCTATGGCTCCGTACTGGGCGGGCAGCGAGGATCGGCCGATGCCCATGACGGTGAAATCGGCCCCCTCGGGGAGGGCGTCGATCATGGCCTGGAGGTTGGGCACGGAATAGGGAAGCGCCGCGGGCACGTTGAGCACGAACCCGTAGTGGAAGGGCCCCTCGAGAAGACCTTCCTTTAAGAGGATCTTGCTCGCGTAGACGTGGCCGAGGTCGAAGCACTCGAGGGTCGGCCTGACCTTGTGGGCCCGGAACTCCGAGGCGAAGGCGCGCATCGTGGGCAGGTCGTTGACGATATACTCGTTGCCGAAGTTGACCGTGCCGCAGTCGAGGCTGGCCATCTCGGGTTCGAGCAGCGCAACGGGGCGGAGTCTCTCCTCTGCTGTGTCGCCCACCGCGCCGCCCGTCGTGATCTCGATGACGATGTCGGTCTTCTTGCGGATGAGGTCGATGGCTTCCTTGAAGCGCTTAGGATTCTGCGTGGCTTTTCCCTCCGGCGTACGCACATGCAGGTGGAGAATGGCCGCGCCGGCGTTTCGGCACTCCCAGGCGGTCTGAGCGACCTCCTCGGGGCTGATGGGAAGCGCCTGATTCTGCTCCTTGGTCGTCTCGGCGCCCGTGCAGGCGCAGGTGATCACTATCTTTCCGTCGAGCATTGCACTCTCCTATTTGTTGACGGGGAATTTCTTAGCGGTGAGCTCTAGGGACTCCTCGATGGCCCAGAGCGCCTTCGCGAGGTCGGCGTCCGTATGACGATGCGCGATATACCAGTGATGGTAGGGCTGGATGAAAAGGCCGCGCCGTATCGTCTGCGTGTAGAAATACTCGCGCCGGGCCTTGTAGACCCTCTCGCCGGGGGTGCCGGCCGCCTCGCCCTTGCCCTGGTCGAAGGTGACATAGGGCATGGGCGGGATGCCCGAAACCGTGGCCGGCACGCCGGACTTTTCGACGACCCGCGTCAGGTCGGAAAGGAATTTCGTGCCGCGCGCCCAGATCGATTCCTGGACCTTTTCGCGCTCGAGTATCTCGAGGCACTTGAGCGCGGCCACCATCTCGAGGCTGTTCGGGAAATAGGTCGAGGAGACAAAAACCTTGCTCTCGCAGACCGACATGATCTCGCGCTTGCCGGCGACCATGGATAGCGGATAGCCGTTGGCGACCGCCTTGCCGAAGGTGGCGAGGTCGGGGGTGACGCCGTAGCGTTCCTGGGCGCCGCCCATGGCCACGCGGAAACCGGTGCGCACCTCGTCGAAAACGAGGACGACGCCGTTCTTCGTGGCGATATCGCGCACCGCCTGCAGATAGCCGGGCGGCGGCGGGATGATCGGCTTCGCGCCGGGATGGCCGACGGGCGTGATGATGATACAGGCGACATCGCCCTTATGCGCGGCGAGCTTTTTCTCGAGGTCCTCGATCTGACCGTACTCGAACTCGTCGGTGAGCGCGAGCGTCTCCTCGGGCACGCCGCCGTGGTATTCCACGCACCAGTCGTGCCAGCCGTGGTAGCCGCAGCGTAGGATCATCTTCCGGCCCGTGTAGCCGCGCGCGATCCGCGTGGCCAAGGTGGTCGCGTCGGAACCGGTTTTCACGGGTATGACCTGCTCGGCGCAGGGCACGATCTACGTTATTCGCTTTTCGAAGTCGTT
>Ga0172379_10010135_pt1 | contig 11477 bp, 7 predicted proteins | sample GrowelOW334metaG_FD_119756 | JGI IMG/M metagenome (GOLD analysis project Ga0172379, IMG submission 119756) | Groundwater microbial communities from an aquifer near a municipal landfill in Southern Ontario, Canada - Groundwater well OW334 metaG | ecosystem: Environmental > Aquatic > Deep... | reverse complement strand
TTGAACCAATTCTGCTTGTTTGATACAATCTTTGCCATAGGTCATTCCTTTCAATTAGGTTATAGTTTTGTACTGGATTCGTATTATAACCGTTGAATGAATGACCTACATATTATCTAAACACAGGCGAACACCCTGCGCTGTCGCTTGGGCTCTGAACCAAATTTTATTTGATGTTGGCGGCTTTGTCGATTCCGTAGGATTGGGCGATAGTTATATTGGCCTGCGGAAGTTTGGTTCTGTCCAAAACAATTTTCGGCTCATCAAATTCAAATTCAATTACATCATATTTTTCCTGCGGGTTTAGCGCAAGAGCTGCAGGCACATCGCGCATCGAACTGATTTTCATTCCGTTAATTTTGTCAATGACAAGCTGGCTGAGGCCATGATAGCCGAGAGTTATATCGCTGGGCAGGATAAAACTCAAAACGACGATAGATTTTCTATCGTCGGTCGGTTTAAATGCGCTGTTGAGCAGATAATTATAAATGTGCGGCTCACTTTTTGCTGCCCAGTTTTCGCCTCTTGCGGCCATATAAGTTTTTGTGAGTTTCTGTAATATGCAGCCGCCGATGACGCAGTATTCAGGCTGACTGTCGAGGTCGTACCAGGGGACGAGCATATCGGAGACGTTGAAATTTTTGACTGTGGTTTTGAGAGTTTGCTTTTTGCCGGCTCTGAAGATGTCGAAGGTGATTTTGTCGCCTGCAGTTTTGCTTGTGATAAGATAATCATAGTAGATGGCATTGTATTGCTTGTGGGTGAATCTGCCGTAAGGGTTGAGCGGGAAGCCGTCTATTGATAAAATTACGTCTCCTGTTTTCAGAATGTCTGCGGCAGTTCCGAGCGTGAAGACATCGGCGACATAAACGCCGGTCTGCATATCTGCGGGCATTTTGAGGTATTTTCTCAGAGCCGAATCGAGGAGCGCTGTTGTGGTGAATCCGATAGCTCCTGTTCCATTGTAGGTGCCGTCTTTGTAATCGCTTAAAAATCTGTTTATAACTTCAGCGGGTATTATGCCTGCTTCCTTGTTCTCGTTTGACCAGCCTGCTATTCCGAGGGGCTTTGTGCCGATGCAGTATAACTGTCCGCTGCCGGTTTTGTCGGATGTGTTTGCGGCGACAAAGGTGAGTATTTTTGAGAAGCCGAGCGGCGTTGAATCAACGGATGCTCTGTCGAGATAGCCTCTTCCGCTGTAAATCTGGTCTGTGGCGGAGAGCCAGTAAAATTCAGCGGGGGCGCCTTTTTTATATTGGCCTGTGAATGTAAGCGGGGCAAGCGGTTTTTTTATCGAGTTAGCATCGAGTTCGATTAAGGCTAAATTATTTTCATAGCTTACAATTTTTATTTTTGCGGCGATAAATTCGTTTTGGCCGAATCGCTTGGCCTGTATTTCCGCGGCGTTTGCGATGTTGTAGGCGGGCGTGATGATTTTGTTTTTATCGATGGCGATTCCGACACCCCATCCTTCGGTGAGGTTAGTGTTTCGCCACGGCTGATATTGTTCGTAGCCGTAATAGGATATTTTGAGATAGACGAGACTGTCTTTCATTGTTTCTGAAATGGCGGCATCGTTTTTGGCTGAGGCGGCTGAGGTGAGAAATAAAAAAATACTAAATCCTAATATCGAAATCCTAAACAAATCCAAATTACCAAAATTCAAATTGCCAAAACCTGTGAATTTTGTGTTCGTCAGTATCTTTTTCATATTTTTTCTCCTGTAAATGCCCAGGCAGGGACGTTGTATTTTTTGAGAATAGAATCATTTCGCTGATGAGCTTTCTTTGCTTCTATTGGCAAAGGTCTGTCGGAATTCATAAACTTCAGAATATAAAAATCGACATCTTTGTTTTCAAATGCTTTTTTCAAATCGTCAAGGCTGCGAATCGGAACATCGTTTATGCTTTCGATAGGCTTATTCGCAAAGTCGCCGGCGTAGGCGTTTATTTCATCAGGCAGAATTTCTGAAAGTATGACATATTCTTTCAGGAGCGGGTCTTTGTTGAGCTGCTGGGAATTGCTGAACAAATACCTGAGCGTGTGCGGAATATCCATAAGCCATTCATTGCCCCATGTTTCGAGGAAGTTTCGTGATGCGGAAATAAAAGTAAGGCCTGCAAAACAAATATAGCCGGGCGGATTATCGTAGAGCCTTGCGTATTCAAAGACAGGGCGGTTGAGCTGGATAGTGAGTTCTGCGGTTTTTTGTTCTCCGTTTCGCCAGAAGGTGATATCCGATTTTTCGCCGATTTGCTTTTGTTCGATTGCTTCGGAGAGGAAGTGTTTTGTGCCGTAAATCGCAATCATTCCATCGTTGTCGATTGCATAGTCGTCAATTTTTGTAATAACATCTTCCTTTTGCAGGACTTTTTCGGCGGAGCTGTTGAGCATTACAGATGTAACCAATATACCTTCGGTGTCTTTCGGGAGTTTGAGATAATCTTTATAACTGTCGCTGTGAAGGCCTGCGAAAAGCGAAATGCCAAGCGAACCGAAGGAGTCGTATCTGCCATCATTGATATCAACAAGAAAATGTTTGATGACGGTTGTCGGAATCATATAGCCGATGTTGTCGGCCTGTCGCAGGCCCTGAAAGGCAACGCCGATTACTTTGCCGTTCTGCATAACCGGTCCGCCGCTGTTGCCGGGGTTTATGGCGGCATCTGTCTGTACGACTAAATGCGAGTCTGCGCCGCTGTGGACGTAAATATCGGTTTGGATTCTTGAGACCACGCCCTCGGTAACGCTTATATGCTGGCCGCCCATTGGAAATCCGAAAGTTGAGACCGTACTGTTGACATGGGGCAAATCGCCAATTGAAAGCGGTATGGTCTGGATGAAAAACGACTCGTCAGCGATTTTCAGCAGGGCAAGGTCGCAATCGTGTCCGACAAATTCGACGAAGGCCGGATATTTTTTGGCGATGTTTTCCTTTTTGACGATGATGTATCGGCTGTCAGAAATGTTGTGCGCGTTGGTGAGGATTCTGTTGCCTGCGATGATGAAGCCTGTTCCGACTCCGCCGGTGGTTGCGTTTTGCTTCCAGGGGGTAGTGTAATTGTAGCCCTGTTTAACGATTTGAATCATCACAACGGATTTTGACATATCCGGCACACCCACATCGGCCAGGACTGTTGCCGTCAACATAAGAAACAAAAACCATATTCTAATCATATTTTACTCCATATTTATTTAAATGAGATTGCTTCGCTTAGTTCGACAGGCTCACTACGGGTTGCTCGCAATGACGACAAACCCCCAGCATCCTCCTTCGCTAAAGCTACGGAGGACAGGTAAAGCTGGGGGCTAACTATAACAGGATAAATTTATTTTTTTGTCAATTGTTCCAGTTTTTCCTTTGCCTGCTGATATTTTATTTTTCCAAGTCTGCTGAAGACATCTTTGCCGGGGTACATTATTTTAAATTGTTCGGTGTAGGCATCTTCAGTTTCGATAGCTTTTCTGTAATTTTCGATTGCGCAGTCAATTTCGCCGATTTGCTCGGCTGATTGTGCCAATCCCATTCGCAATTCGCCTGACGCGGGGTATCGAGCGACGGCCTGCTTAAAAGCGGCAAACGCTTTTTCGAACCAGAAGAATCTTTTTTCGGAAGTAATCTGCGCGAATGTTTCGTACACGCCTGCGAGATTTTCATAATTTTTGAAATCTGCTTTGTCCCTGTTTATAGCGGTTGTGAACAGCTTTTCAGCTTTGTGAAGAATTTCTTCATTGTGAACTGGGTTGAGATTAAACTGATAGACAAGCATTTTTCCTGCGGCAGTTGCTGGGGCGGGATTTAACGTGTCATCATCGGAGGCTTTGAGCCAAAGCGACTGAGCATCATTAAAATATCCTCTTGACGCGAGCGTGTTAGCTTGTTCCATTTTTATAGAAACTTTGGCGGCCGGTATGAGGGAATATCTGATTATGCCGGCGATTAGCAAAATGGCTATTATTGGAATAAAGTATCTGCCCACTTTGGATAATTTTCTGTCAGATTGTTTTTGTCGGCCTGAGTATAAGATTGCCGCGCAAGCCCAGATTGCGGTCATTATGCCCGGTTCGAAGAGCGCAAAATCAATCAGATTATGAATCAGCACTGCGAGTATTCCGCATATCAGGGCGGCTGAATTGATTTTGTGGTTTGTGATTTGCGATTGATTTCTTGTACTCATCCAGAGTGTTACGGCGAAGAAAAAGGCAGGGGCGGCATATATAATCGCAAGGACATATAGTATGACAGCGAATTCGCCGCTGATTTCTGTTTTTACAAACATCGGCCTTATAAACAGCAGTGTAAGGACGGCGCATACTCCGGAGATTTTGGCGGTTTCGATAAAATTTCCACCGGCCTGCAGGTCAGCGGGGCAATTGCTGATTGTTCTTTTGATAAACGGCCAGAACATAGCCGCGCAGAAGCCGATAGCGCCGATTATGCCGAATTGGCTTGCCAGACTTAATATAAAGCAGTGTGGGTCTTTGACGGTTTCCAGAGCGGCTGGTATTTTGTAATGTGTATAAGATGAGCCGAAATTTCCGCCGCCGATGCCGGTCAATGGATTATCGGCGATAATTTTTGCGGTCGCCTGCCAGTACTGCCACCTGACGAGCATAGAATTTCCGCCCGGCAGGGTGTTATGTTTCAGGCCGTAACAGATAATCGCAAACACGCCGGTGAGAATTAAAATCGCGACTGCGGTGATAACGGTGATACGCCATCGCTGCAGTGTTTGTCCGAATTTTTTTATGATGAGCAGCAAGGCTGCGGCTGCGGCAAGTGCGGCAAAACCTCCTTTGCTGTGTGTCATAACAAGACCAGCGAATAGAATGAGCAGTAAAGCTATTGGGAGCAGTAATTTCTTTTTATCGTCGGCTTTGAAGTCGAAAACGGCAAAGACGCAGAATATCGCAAGATTTATAATTGCCGCTGCGCTGTTGCCTGTTGTGAAAAATCCCCTGACATCCTTTGAATACAATCTGTGTTCATAGAGCATTTGCTGAAACGAGCCTGGTTCGATTCTGAGGGCTTCGAGCTGAGTCGCAGGCTCCTGTTCGTATTGCTTAATCATCTCTCCGTTACTGATGGAAAACTGTTCGGTGCACTGATAAACATTGGCGACGGCAGCGCCGATGATAACGATGAGCAGAATTTTTTTTCTCTCGGCGGAATCCAAAAGGCTCGCAAGCATTACGGCTGTAAGCATTGACGAAAGAATTGTGATTGAATCGGTAATCGCATCTCTGCGGTTTGAGGCCGCGAATGTGCTGATAGCGGCGGCTATGGCGAAAATGATTATACCCCATTCAAAAACTCCCGGCTGATATTTTTGATGGAAGAATCTGACGGTGAGCCAGATAATAAACAAAATAATCAGCGAGCAGGAGATGGCGACACTTAGAAAGTTGTCGAAAAATGTTCCCTGCATACCGAAAGATTCGATATGCGGATTTTCCATAAAGCTTAGACGCAGAGCGATTACGCACAAAAGTATTACGAAGAGCGCGGATTCGAAGACGCGAAGGCCGAGATTTTTTTTATTGCTGTTTAGTAGAGTCATTTTTGTCCGTTGTTTCAAGAATTGCGACAATTGCCAGGACTAAAATTATCTGAACGCCCACAAGCAGGCCGAAAGCTGAATTGATGATTTTTAAAACTATCGCGCTCAATCCGGTTGCAAGAGTTGCCAGATAGAGGGTTAAAACCGTTTGTACTTCGGATAGTCCGCGTTTTTTAAGTCTGTGTGAAAAATGCTGAGTATCGCCGACGAAGGGGCTTTTGCCCTGCTTTAGGCGAAGTGTTGTTACGGTTATGAAATCGTACAACGGCAGCGCCATAATAGCCAAAGGCATAAGTACGACGTACCATTTGTCGGTTGAGCCGGTTTGGTAGTATGTGGTTTTTAATGTCAGCATCGCGACGAAAAAGCCGATAACGAGTGAGCCGGCATCACCCATAAAGATAGAAGCTGGGAAAAAGTTGAACAGTAAAAAACCTGCCAGCGAACCGGCGAGGAGCAGTGCGAAACCAGCCACGAATAATTGCCCGGACATTGCAGCGGCAAAGAACAGAATTATTGTCGCTATAAGAGCAATGCCTGCGCTTGCGCCATCCATATTGTCGAGGAAGTTAAAGACGTTGATAATCAGCACAATCCAGACGGAGCTGATGATTGAGGTGATAATTTTGCTTTGAATGAAAAGCTCAACCCGCACATCGGCGAAATACGCGGCGCAAAACGCTGCTGCGAATTGGACGAATAATTTTGTTGAGGGCTTTAAATTTTTAATGTCGTCCCACAGGCCGAGTGCGAACAAGACAGTCGCGCAGGCGAGGATTATAAAAAGTTCGCTGCTCTTGTTTGTGAATTCTTTTGGATAGAATGGGAGTTTGCCGATTTTTGCGCAAATGGCGGCAGTGAGGCAGAATAACGCAATTGCGGTGAATATCGCAATTCCACCGCCGAGTGGAATGATGCTTTTGTGGAATCTGTCCTGGCGAGGATGCGCTACAAAATTGAGTTTTACCGCGATTTTTTTTACAACGGCAGTAAGTGCTGCCGAGCAGGCAAAGGCTGCCAAAAAAGCCGCTGCGTAAATAACAGGCAGATTTGTCATCTATAATCCTTTAATTGTTCAACTAATTTTTCCCTGACCCGGCTGAAAAAACCGTGGTATCTGTCTTCCTTGTGGTCTGGGAAAGAATATTCAAAACCTTTCCATTGGCCTCTGCTGAAGACCAGCGTAACTTCCGCCCAGATTTTTTTGCCGAGATAAATTCTGTGCGAAAAATTTTTGGTACTGGCAAGCACGAGTTTCGACGGCTCGATATATCCGGGGTCGAGATTAACCGGCCTGCTGAATTGTCCGCCGAGCTTTACGGCCAGCTTTTCTTCCATTTTATTGGCTTTTAATTTTATATCCGCCAGCTCATCGGGCATAATCAATTTCTCAATTGCCACAAATTTTTTGACAATTTCTTTGCCGGTCTCGTCGGCGTAATATTCGGTATGATGAAAAGGCCAAACCGGACTTTCGAGGTCGCAGTCGCCGAATTTGACCTTTATCATATCGACAGCGGCAGTCAGGGCGTTTTCATCGCAGGCTAATATACCTATGATTAACTTCGCTGGTTCAGGTTTTTTAAGATTCCACATAAACTGAAAATCAAAAATTAAAAATAAAAAATCAAAAATGAGGATTCGGCCTTTGGCCGAGACTATCGAAGTTAAGATAATAGCCACAAAGGCACAAAGGCACAAAGAAAAAACAACCCCCGACCGCAGGGGTCGGGGCTAACCGCGAAATTATGGGATGTTTCTTATTTGACCAAGTGTCAGATGGATATTAAACCTGCATTAGCAGTGTTGTAAACAGGGGTTATGGCGATGGCTTGACTTTTGGGGGTGGGGGTACATATACTTATACGCTTTTTGATGAGTTAGTTATGCTTAATCACTGATTACGCAGATTACACGGATTAGAAAATGAAATAAAGAAGTAAGGAAGCAGAGAAGTAAGGATTTTTATGCCTTTGGCTGATTTTCCTTACATCATTTTTTATCAGTGAAATCAGCGTAATCTGCGATAAAAGTAACACTTTAGCCGAACATACAAAAATAGGAAACCGCCTTCCATTCGGCAAGCTCATGGCAGGACGGCGGAGGCTATTTTACGCTGGATTCCCGCTTTCGCGGGAATGACAAGTCGTATTTGGCACCTGGCTAAAGTATTACCGATAAAAAAAGTTCCGCTAAGGCGGATTCCGCATTTTTGATTTTTTATTTTTAAATTTTGATTTTATACTTATTTCCCCTAAATGAAAATAGACCACGGCATAATAGCCCGCGTTCAGCGAGCCAACGATATAGTTGACATTATATCTGAACATGTCAATCTCGTCCGCAAGGGCAGAGAGATGGTTGGGCTTTGTCCGTTTCACGATGACCACAAGCCAAGTATGTTTGTTCATCCCGATAAGCAGATATTTAAGTGCTTTGCGTGCAGCGCGGGGGGCGATGTAATCAAATTCGTTCAGATGCGCGAGGGGTTGAGCTTTATGCGGGCGGTCGAAAGGCTGGCGGACAGAGCGGGTATAAAACTTGCGCCAATGAAGCAGCAGGAAGGCGAGGGAACTTGCGATGTTGACCCTGCTGACGTTGAAAAGGTCAACCGCTGGGCGATGCAGCACTGGCGGAAAAATCTCGCTGACCCGGCAGGTAAGGGATGCAGAGATTATATTGCAGGAAGACAGATACCTGAAAACGTCGCGGCGGAATTTTCGCTTGGGTTTGCTCCTGATAGCTGGGACACTCTTTTAAATGCGGCAAAGCAGAAAAAAATTCCTGAATCGCTTTTACTTGCAAGCGGTTTGATTGTTCGGAACGAGCAGGGCAGACAGTATGATAAATTTCGCAATCGGCTGATGTTTCCGATTATAGACAGTTCAGCAAGGGTGATCGGTTTCGGCGGCAGAACGCTGGGCGATGACCCGGCTAAATATATGAATTCGCCGGCGACGGTTATTTTTGACAAGAGCAATAATGTTTACGCTTTAGACAAAGCGCGGCACGAGATGGTTTCGAGCGGCACGGTTGTAATTGTCGAGGGCTATACCGATGTGATTATGGCTCATCGGTTCGGCTGTAAAAATGTTATCGCGACACTCGGTACGAGTTTGACGGCGGGACATGCAAGATTGCTGCGGCGTTTCGCGAAAGATATAGTTTTGATTTTCGACAGCGATGTTGCCGGAGTTACGGCGGCGGAGAGGGCATTGGAAATATGTCTTGGCGAAAAGATTGATATTCGGATAGCGAATGTGCCGCAGGGCAAAGACCCGTGCGATTATCTTTTGACGGCGGGAGCGGATGGATTCAAAGATGTTATCAAAAACGCTGTCGATGTAATGCAGTATCGCTGGGAAAAACTGGCGGAGAAATTCGGTAAAAGCGAAAATCTTACCGACCGGCGGCGCGCGACGGAGGATTTTCTTAAAACAGTTTCATCGGCGATGAGCAGCGGAGCGGTTGACGCGATATCGCAGGGATTGATAATCAACAGGCTGAGCAGGATATTGCAGCTTAGGCCTGAAGTGATAAGAAAAGAAGTTGAACGGCGGGGCGTTTCGGCTAATCGAGCGTCGGTTAATTCGGTCGAGAATCAGAAGGTCGCAAAGATTGAAACCGGCTCCGGATTTGCCCGCAGGGCTGAAGAGGAAATAATAGAGGCGATTTTGAATGAACCTCGCCTTTTTGAATCTGCGGCCAAGAGAATCAAGGCTGAAGATTTTTCAGACGATTTGCTGCGGCAGATTTGGGAATTACTTGGGCAGGTAATTGAGCCTGATGTCGAGTTTTCTCTGGCTGGTTTTCTGGCACGAATAGAATCGACGGATGTTTCGGATATTGTGGTGAAACTCAGCGATAATGGGCAGGATATTGAAACTTTGCGGCGAAGATTGAATGGCGCTGTTAACGCTCTTGTCGAACATAAAGAAAAGACGCAAACTCAAACTACGAATGTTATTGATGATGAGCGTCTTAGAAGAATAACATCGGTTAAGGCAAAGCCGGACAGAAGAAACCCCGGATTTTTGCCGATTTGAAATAGTAGTTAATAGCCAGTAGTCAGTATTCAGTAGTTAGCAACTAATGATTATTGTTTTTTTATAGGTTAAAATTATGGATAGGCAGCCAGCAAAAGTTTTTACTGATTTGCTTGTGTGGCAGAAAGCTCATAATTTTGTAATATCGATATATCGTTTATGTGAAAAATTTCCTAAAAGCGAGACATACGGATTGATATCTCAGATGCGTCGTGCAGCTGTTTCTATTCCAGCGAATATCGCAGAAGGATTTGGGAAAAGTTCTATTAAAGACAAAATGAGGTTTTTGGAAATATCCAAAGGCTCATTAGAAGAATGCAGATATTATCTTATTTTGGCCGGTGAACTTGGTTATTGTGAATCAAATGTGATGATGGCGAATTTAGAAGAAGTTGCAAAGCTTTTAAATGCTTCTCAAAAAAGTCTGAAGCATAAATTGTTAGCTACTGACTAATAGCTACTGGCTATTTACTATTAACTATATTTAGGGAAAAATTGTGACTAAAAAGAAAAGCGAAGTTAAGGCGAAAAAGAAAACAGAACCCAAGAAGACAGATTCTAAGGTCGAGGTCAAGGCTGATGCGGTAGTGGACGCAGCGGTAAAAGACGCGGGCGCAGTTCCGGCGGTCGGTCAGCCGGAGGCGAATCAACCTGCCGGCCAGCAGCCTGTCGTGCCTGGTGCGGATGTTAAAAAGCCCGCGGATTCGATTGAAGAAAAAATCAAACAGATTATCGAAAAGGCCAAGAAAAAGGGCTATATTACTTATGAGGAAATGAATAATGAGCTGCCTGACGAGTCGATTTCGCCAAATCGGCTTGAGAGTCTTATTATGACGCTCGACGAGATGGGTATCAGTCTGCTCGATGAGAGTGAGATGGAAAAACGGCAGGAAGAAGACGGGGAATTTGAAGTTGACGACGATGTTTTTGCCGATGAAGAAGCGGCGGTGGCGGAAGAAGCGGATGACCTGGTTCTTGAGACCGAGCTTGCAGAGGTCGATGTCGGCAGGATAGATGACCCTGTGCGAATGTATCTGACACAGATGGGACAGATACCTCTGCTGACGCGCGACCAGGAAATATCTCTTGCCCGCAAGATAGAGCTTACACGAATGGTGTTCAGGCGGCAGGTTCTTGAAAGCGATTACTCAGCGGTAGGCGCGATAGAGATTCTCCGGCAGGTCGGCGAAGGGATATTGCCTTTCGACAGAACGATGAAAATGAGTACGGCAGAAAATCTTGTCCGGTCAGTGGTCAAGACTCGATTGCCTGAAAATATAAGAACAGCCAATAAGCTGCTTGCGAATAACGTAAAATTGTTTGCTGAATTTTTAAATGGGGCGGATGAAGCGTCGAAGAAAAGGGCGATGAAGCAGATTCGGCGAAATCGTCTGAAGGTTGCCACTCTGCTTGAAGAGTTGAGTCTGCGTACGAGCAGGATACAGCCGATGATGAAGAAGCTGGAAGGCGTTCTGTCGAAAATGCACCAGGTTCAGAAGTTAATTGCCGCAGGCCCTACTGCGGATTATGCTGTTGAAGATATTGACGCGATGAAGCAGGAATTTCACGGCCTGCAGGATATGATTCTTGAAACTCCGGAACAGCTTGAAAAGCGGCTTCGCGCGGTTCGCGCGGTTTTTCTGCAATATGAAGACGCGAAACGCAAACTTTCGAGCGGCAACCTTAGGCTTGTCGTTTCAATCGCCAAGAAATATCGCAACAGAGGTTTGAGTTTTCTTGATATAATTCAGGAAGGCAACACCGGCCTGATGCGTGCGGTTGATAAGTATGAATATCGCAGAGGCTATAAGTTCAGCACTTACGCGACTTGGTGGATAAGGCAGGCGATTACAAGAGCAATCGCAGACCA
>Ga0172379_10010134_pt1 | contig 11477 bp, 10 predicted proteins | sample GrowelOW334metaG_FD_119756 | JGI IMG/M metagenome (GOLD analysis project Ga0172379, IMG submission 119756) | Groundwater microbial communities from an aquifer near a municipal landfill in Southern Ontario, Canada - Groundwater well OW334 metaG | ecosystem: Environmental > Aquatic > Deep... | reverse complement strand
CGGCGTTCGTGTTCTGGGATTTGAGGAACTGGTCCAGATTAGTGCGCGTGAAGGGGTTTAAGCGCGGTTTGTAAATCGCGAATTCGATGTCGGATATGGTCTGCACTCCTCCGCGCATGAGAATATCGAAATTCAACTTCGTGCCGGGCGGCACGGTTCCCGGGATAAATTCTGAACCGGGCATGCCGGGTTGTAAAAATTTCAGCCCGTTCTGAAGCTGCGTCCGGATGAAAAGGTCGGCGTTGCTTCCGGCCGCGTCATAAAGGCGCACGACGTGGATAATCGGCCTGCCGGCTTTGCGGAACATGCCGACGGCTTGGGCTATGCTTGCCGAGACGGCGGCGTTGTTCGGGCTTGCCAGATCATTTTGCGCGTCAATCACCAGAAGGGCCGCCGTTTCCTTTTTCACAACGGTGAAATCCGTAATCATATTCCTGTACGGCACCGTCGCGGATAAATCCGCCTGCGCAAAAACTCCGGGTGCAAACAGCGCGGCTGCAAGAACTGCAAGTAAAAATTTCCGTCCCATGGGTGTACCTCCTGTTTCTGCTTGTGTGTACCGAAATATTATATGATTAAATCATCCTGGACACAAAAGAAAGAATATTATGAAAAAAATATCCGCGTTGGCTTTGCTTTTAACCCTACCGCTTCACCTTGCTCCGTTGCGCGCGCAGGAACCCGCATTGGAACAGGCGGCGCCGACCGCCGGTCCCGATGTGCGGTTTGAGGCGACGGCGGTTTCGGCAGGGCAAAGTGTTTTCGGCTTTTCCGGTTTTGTGTCATCGTGGCAAAAGAACGCCGCCTTACCGGTGCCGGTGGAGAGGAATATACCGGTTTCGTTCGTTCTGCCGGCGGTTAACGAGCCTGGCACTTTCAGGGTATTCCGCCGGAGCTTTAATTTGACTTTCGGGCAGGAATTGGCGAGTGCGGAACTGGCGGTTTACGCCATCTGCCCGCAAAACGGGGTTGTGGAAAATGGTGTCTGCAAAACGCGGTATTTTCAGGTCCAGCTGGAGCTGTCGGGCGCGGTTAACGCGTTCTGCTCGGCGTCTTTAAACGGAGCGGACGCGATCCCCTTTCCCGTTATGACCTGCGCGGGCAGAAGCGCAGCGGACTCGCGGACCAAATTCGGCATAACCCTTCACCGCGATAAATTATAAATGTCCTTTCTCGAATAAAAAAGCCCCGTTGCAAAACGGGGCTTTTTTGCGCTTGAAAGGGTATCAGCCTTTGATTATGTTTGTGGCAATCAGCAATGCTATCAGCACGCCCATAAGCGATTCCCCGGCTATTATGCCGGCCGCCGCGGGAACCACGTATTCTTCTGTTTGCGCCGAACATTTCTTTTCTATTATCAGGGCGATCGCCGCGCCGATAAACATTGAAAGCGAGTTGTAAAACGGAATAACCATAGCGAGGCCCAGTCCCATCGCCGAAGGGAAAAACCGGCGCTGGCGGGGGAACATCCGTTCAAACATGGGCAGAAGGATTCCGACGGCGCCGCCGCACACCAGTCCGGCCCGCGCGGTGAAGTGCAGGGATTCCAGTCCGTTTGAAAGCAGTTTCGCTACGGCGGCCCAGACCTGCGCCGAGGGGGCGGGCCATTTGTCCGTGCCCAGCACGCTCGCGTCCGGCACGAGCAGGTAAAACGCCGGCACCACCACCAGCGTGCCCGCGAAAATACCCACGAATTGCGCTATAAACTGCTTGCGCGGGTTCGCACCCAGAAGGTAGCCGCTTTTCAGATCGGTCAGCAGATCGGCGGACGAACCTGCCGCTCCGGCGGTTACGCTTGCGGTCATAAGGTTGGTCGTCATGTTAGACGGCGCCAGTATGCCGAAACCGAGTTGGGTTATTTTTCCCATGGCGCCGACGGGCGTGATGTCCGATTCTCCCGTGGCGCGGCACGCCACGACAGAAAGAAAAAACGTCATCAGCACCGCCACCAGACCCATGAGCAGGGTGGTGTCGAACGCGAAGAAAAGGACTAGTATGCAGCCAAGCCCCGCAATTGCCGTGCCGAGCGCAAACCAGCTGCCGGGCACTTCAATGTGGGCCATTTCGTCCGTTTCACTTTTTTTGCCTGTGAAAATTGAGGTCAGCCCACCGAACGCGCGCAATATAGTACGCCACTGGAAAGCGAACATCAGCAGTCCAGATGTCACCATCATGGACGCGCCTGTCCACGTGCTCCAGCGCACTATTTCCCGGTATCCCAAAGCGGGGGCGATGCCGCCGAACTCAAGCACTTTCGGCGCTAGAATCGCATAATTTAAAATTGCCCCGGCAAGAAGAGACCAGGCTATTTTCCAGCCGATAATAGCTCCGGCGGCTATCATTATGGCGCTCATTTCGAAGGAAATGGAATATTTCGCCAGCGGCGTGCCGCCAAGGGTTCCGGGGAACTGGAGGGCGCCAGGGATTTTCATGAACGCCGGCACTATGCCTTCGCGGCACCAGGCGATGCCGCTGCCCAGAACGCCGCCTATGCCTAGGATGCGCGCTTTGCGCACGGCCTGCTCGCCTTTTGAATGCAGGCTTTTAAGCGTTTCCGCCGCGGCTATGCCGCTGGGGAATTTCAGCTGCTCAATGTTTATCATCTGCCGTTTCATGGGAATGGCCATGAACACGCCCAGCGCGGCAAGGAAAATCGTCCATAACATCAGGGTCGGCCACGGCATGTGGTTGCCGGTGATCAGCAGAAAAGCGCATATCGCCGAGGTCATTGTTCCGCCGGTTGAATAGCCGGCCGAGGAAGCGGTTGACTGCATGCAGTTGTTTTCCAGAATGGACATGTCGGTTGTGAACAGTTTTGGGAAAAACGTTCTGAGCGTTTTGAAAATCGCGAAGGACAGGATGCACGCGGTTATGGCGACGCCCAGTCCCCAGCCGGTTTTAAGGCCGACATAAAGGTTTGACAGGGACATGAACCCGCCCAGCAGGGAGCCCATAATAATGGCGCGAAGCGTTAACTGGGGCATACTGTCGCCCTGATAAACCTCCCGGTACCACTTTAACTCTATTTCAGCCGGAGTCATTTTCACTTCGGTTTCGGATTGAGGGGTGTTAATTTCTTCGGATGGCATGGGTTTTTCCTTGGAGGATGATTTTCCTAATTGTAGCAAAACCGCCGCGGTTTTTCTTGAGCCATTTGGCCCATTGTTGCAATTTTATAGAAATGTCACGGTCGTCCCGAAATGACAGTGAATCTTGTAAGCGGTGTGTTCACTATTTTTTGACTACTCTCATCAAGCCACGCGGACCTATCAAGTTATAAAAAGATCTTTTTACTTTCGCCGCGCGCGGAATCGCGAGAAAGCCATTCCCGCGGTCAGTATTATCAGTTCAAGTTCAACCGAGGTGGTATAAATATAAAAGCGCGATACCCCGTCGGATAGAATTTCGGCCATAGCGCAGTTCGCAAATAGCATAACCGCCGCCAGCGCGAACAGGACGGCAAGCTGGCGGTTTTTTATAACAAACACGGCCGCTGCAAATCCCGCGCAAAAAAGCAGGGTAAGCCAGTTGGCCGCGTCAAACATGGCGGCAATTCCGGCTTTCAACACTTTTCCGCCAAACTGCGGGGCAAGCGAGTAAACCAGCCGACTCGAAAAATTAGTCAGCATAAGATAACAGCCGGCGTTTTCTTCGCCTGCGGGACAATATCGTTCGAAATATGTGTCAGCCATGGAGCCCCAGCAGATATCGTTAAAGTCGGCAGCATTTTCAATAGCCTGTCCGGCCCCGGGGTAATTTGCGGCCAGCAGTTTCTTCCCCGCCATAACACGGTAAACCGCCAATGCAGGCTCACGCTCGCTTTGCGGAAGACGCGAAAGCGCGTCTTCATTTGCGAAATACAGTAATTTGCCAGCCATATGTTGCGGCACTACAGAGGTCTTGGCAAAAATGTCGTTTATCGAAAGGTGGTATAATCGTTCACCCGCCGAGCTTGCCGCAAGGCAGACCAGAAAAATTATCGCCGTTTTGGCAAGCCGTTTGCGCCCGTAAAGCCAAACTGTCGCAACCGTTACTGGCCACAGGAAGACCAGTTGCGGACGTAGCAGAGTGACCGTGGCTGATATTGCCGTCAGAAGCACAAGCGCCCGTTCCGAACTGTCAGCCCGTGCCAATAGTCCCCAATAGACCAGAAACACGCTGTAGGCGAACGCCTCTGTAAGGATGGCGTTACCAATTCCGCCGTCCATAATGTGAGTAGCAAAAAGCGGCATGATAAACACCGCGAACAGCGGTGCCGCTTGCCACGCCGGAAGTGAAAACTTGCTTTTTAATTCGGACGCGCACCAGTACGCCGCCGCCATTATGGTGGCTATTTGGGTGAGCGAAACAAAAAAAAGGTAATCGGCTCCGAAAACAAGGCTGTACAAATCTAGAAACAAAGGATAGGCCGGCGGTCTGTAAATAAAATGGTGAATATACTCATAGCTGTCGGGACGGATATCGTAGCCTTTCAACGCCAGAAACAGCGTAAGAACCGCTCCCGCGCAGAGATATAATATTTTTAGTTTGTTTTTGATTGTTAAATCCGTAAGAATCTCACTCGCGCATGAATATACGCCAGTTCTCAACATATGCAAAACAGCATTTGTACGTTTTGGAGTTTTACAGCATTTTTGAATAGACAACTCCAACTACGATTAATCTAGTTTACAACTTTTATTGCCGTGCTGCCATTCCCAGATTTATTGGCGCTTTGCAACTTGCCAGTGTTTGCGTTTCTTTTCCAGCCTTGCTGCCGGCACAGCTTCCTGCCTTCCGGCACAACACAATGACATTTCTATAAAATTGCAGAAGCGCCGCGTTTTTTCTTGAGTCATTTGGCCCATTTTCATAGTATATGCTTATGAAAGAAATTATCGCAGATACCAGACTCATAGCCGCCTGCGGCCTTTATTGCGGAGGCTGCGGCGCGTACCTTAAGGGAAAGTGTCCTGGCTGTTCGGGTAACGACAGGGCTTCCTGGTGCAAAGTCCGGACTTGCTGTCTGGAAAAGAAAGTAAAATCCTGTGCGGATTGTCCGACCGACGTTAAAAAATGCGGTTATTACACCAATTTCATAAGTAAAGCAGTCGGGTTTTTTCTGCGTTCGGACCGCTCGGCCTGCATAGCGCGGATAAAACAAATAGGCTATCCCGCTTTTGCCGGCGAGATGGCCGCCGCCAAAACAGCGCGCATAAAACCGGGCCGGGACCGGGCCTAGATTTTCTTCTTTTCGTTCGCGGGCTTGATGTCGCGCTGGCTTTGCAGCAGTTCCTGGAGTTTATAAAACAGTTCGGGCTGCGGAATGTCAGGACAGCGGTATTCGTCCGGAATGCCGCCGACGGTCAATAATTTTACAATTCCCTGCGCGGCTTTGCTGTTGGGGTCAACGCTTATTTGCGCCAGCCGCCACGCCAGTCCGCGTCTTAAGAAAACCAGGGTAAAGCCGCCGGACGAGGATTTCGCGGTGAACTTTATTACCCTGTTGCTCAGTTTCCGGCTCGCGAAGTTCATCGAAGATAATAAATACTCCCGCGCCCGCGGATCGGCAACAAGTTTTTTCACCATTTCCTCGTTAATATACCAGGCCGTTATTTTTTCCAGTTCGCCGTTGATTTTCAAAAGGCGGGTTTGCTCATGAGGCGGTTCCTGCGAAAGTTTTTCGTAAATTGTGTTTTCCAGCAGGGTTTTTGAACTGCGTTTCAGCTCCGCGTAATATATAAGTGACGATACGGTTTTAGCGTCGCCCGCTTTTACCGCGTTATAAAACCGGAAAAACGCGGCATAAGGCAGCGCCATGAAAATCGTGCAGGCCAGGAAAATGATAAAGATTATTTTGTTCATTTTTTGGAAACCCCTGATTTTAAAATATATAATAGCAGAAAGGGAGGCGGAATGATTGAAATTATCCTTATAGTGGTTTGGCTGTCCTCAATTGCCTTTACGGCTGGTCTGGCCCAGCGGAAAAACAGAGCAGTGTCGTTATGGGCCGGGCTTGCGTTTTTCCTGCCGGTTGTCACCGCCATCGCAATCTCCTGCCTGCCGAAGCTGGGGCAAAAAGAACGTATTTGCTCATCCTGCCGCAAATGGCTGCCTGCCGAAGATAAAAAGTGTCCGCACTGCCAGGCCGATCTTCCGGAAGTCAGCGCGCCCGTGGATTACCGGGACATGCGGGAATCCCCCGTTTGGCTGATAATACTTTTGGCGCTGGTTGCAATCACCGCCGTGAATTTCGTTCTGCTCGCCGTGTCCGGCGTGCGGACTTACAGGCAGCTGAAGGGCAAGCTTGCCGAAACCTCCACGCAGGCGTCTTTGGGCCGCCTGAGAGCGGCTTCCATCCTTTATTTAAACAAGACCGGACGGTTCCCCAAAACCCTCAATGACCTTGTGCCGGAGTATATTTCCGCAATTCCCGTGGCGGTAACCGCCGCGCATCCCGACTGCGATCAGGTGGAGATTATGACCTCATCGGCCCAGTCGAAGGATACCGGCTGCTGGGGTTATGTGAGCAATCCCTACTCCGCGGAGAACGGGCGCGTTTTTCTAGACTGTTCCCATGTGGACAGTACCGGCAATATCTGGATTAATTACTAAAGCCGCTTATTTTCCGGCTTCGCGTTCCTGCTGGGCCTGGCGCGCCGTTTCGCTCAGCAGCGCGATCCGCCGCGATTCCGTTTCCAGAAATTTAAGCACATTGTCTTCACTTTCCGGCGGAATGCTTTTGAGCACGAAAGACAATTGCAGAAACATCGCTCCGGCGGCCATTGTGTTTATGCCCAGCGCTAATCCCGCCAGTTCTACGCCGGAAAGGGAATGGCCCAGAAACACCAGAAGCGCCAGTGCCAGAGATAAAAATCCGCCGGTAAGGGCGACCAGCCAGCCGCGTTCCGGTTTCAGCCTGAAAGCCGTGCCCAGCCGCGCCAGTCCGTCGAGCGAAAGGAAAACGGATATTAGCGTGCCCAGCACCCCCGCGCCTTCCCAGGGACTCCACGCCGCCAGCGCGCCGAACGCCAGATAAAGGATGGCGGTCAGGGCAAGCGGAGCCGTGTGGCGCGAGCCGCGCACGGCTGTCACCCCTATAAAAATAGCGAAAGCGGAAAACAGCAGGGACCAGCCCGCAACCACGTCCGCGATGCCGGGAACAGCTAACGCCACGCCGGCGCAGAGCAAACCGCACACCAGCAGGCACCAGCCCGCCGCGCAATAGGTTTTCCAGTTGCCTCTTATAATGCTCATAACACATTTTTACTTTATATTGACCGCAACATCAATAGCGGGCGGCGCGCAAATTTTGTAGCATGAATGCATGAATAAATCAGCCTTGGCACTTATTGCCGCCGGTATTTTAACGGCGGGTTGCGCGGTGGAACGGAAAGCCGCCGAGCCAATCTCAAAACCAGAACAGGCGGCAGTTGCCCCTGTCGGAGGAAACGTGACAGAAACACAGGAAAAAACCACACCTACCGGTTTGAAATTTATTGATGTAACAACCGGCTCCGGCGCCATGCCGGAAAAAGGCAAAACCGTGACCGTGCATTACACCGGTTACTTTGAGGACGGACGCGTTTTTGACAGTTCCGTAAAGCGCAATGAGCCCTTCTCGTTCCAGATCGGAATGGGACAGGTCATTAAAGGCTGGGACGAAGGCGTCATGACCATGCGCGTGGGCGGGAAAAGGAAACTCGTCATCCCCTCCAAACTGGGCTACGGCTCCAGAGGCGCGGGCAATGTCATTCCGCCGAACGCCACGCTGTATTTCGACGTGGAATTGCTTAACGTAAATTGATTTCCGCAGCCAGAACGAAAAACCCGCCCTTCCGGGCGGGTTTTTTGTTTGCCCATTTTATATACTTTCTGTATGGGCGTTTTTAAACTCGAATCTCCGTTCCGGCCCGCGGGCGACCAGCCGCGCGCCATAGCGCGTCTGGTCAATAATATCGAAAACGGTCTGGCGCGCCAGGTCCTGCTTGGTGTGACCGGTTCGGGCAAAACCTACGCCATGGCGAAGGTGATCGAGGAAACCGGCCTGCCCGCGCTCATCCTTTCGCCCAACAAGGTTCTTGCCGCCCAGCTTTACGCGGAGTTCAAGGCGTTTTTCCCGCAGAACGCCGTAGAATATTTCATTTCCTATTACGATTATTACCAGCCGGAAGCCTATGTGCCGCAAACCGACACTTATATAGAGAAAGACGCCGACATCAACGAGCATATAGACAAACTGCGCCTTAAAACCACCACCTCGCTGCTGACCAGGCCGGATACTATAGTTATCGCGTCCGTTTCCTGTATTTACAATATCGGCTCGCCCAAAAATTTCGAGGATTTGTGCGTGCATATAAAAACCGGCGCGCGCATGTCGCGCGAGGAACTGACCCGGCTGCTGACCCGCATCCGCTACACCCGCAACGACATTTCCTTTACCCAGGGCGCGTTTCGCGCGCGCGGCGGGTTCATTGACATTTTTCCGCCTTACTCCCACACCGCTCTGCGCGTTTTGATAGAGGGTGTCACGGTGACGGCCATTCACGAACTGGAACCGGTGACGGGGGACGTAATGGGCGGCATAGGGGAAGCGTGGGTCTATCCGGGCAAACATTTCGTCTCCACCGACCAGGAAATGACGCACGCCCTGACCGCCATAGAACGGGAGATGGAGGAAACCGTCGCCGTTCTTAAAGGGAAAGGCAAACTGGTGGAAGCGCAAAGGCTTGAACAGCGCACGAAATATGACATGGAAATGATGGCGCAGGCTGGCTATTGTTCCGGTATTGAAAACTATTCGCGCCACATCTCCGGCAGGCCGCCGGGCGCGCGGCCTCTCTGCCTTATTGACTATTTCTATTCGCGCAAAGACAAGTTTCCGGATCTCGGCGGCTTTCTCATGTTCGTTGACGAAAGCCATGTCGCCATGCCGCAGCTGCGGGGCATGTATGAAGGCGACCGCTCCCGCAAACAGACTCTGGTTGATTTCGGGTTCAGGATGCCGTCCGCGCTAGACAACCGGCCCCTTAAATTTTCCGAATTCGAGGAGCTTATGCCGCGCACGGTTTTCGTGTCGGCGACACCGGGCCCGTATGAACTGGAGCAGGCCGGCAGCGGCATATCGCGCAACGCGTCCGGCGACAAAATTTACGCGGAAACGGACAATCTGGTTGAACTAATCATCCGTCCGACGGGGCTTGTCGATCCTCCGGTTTCCATTCATCCGACCAAAGGGCAAATAGACCACCTGACCGGAAAAATAGCGGAAAAGACCAGACATCATCAGCGCACGCTGGTGCTGTCGCTCACCAAGAAAACGGCGGAGGATCTGGCGGCTTATTTCCTTGAAAAAGGAATAAAAGCGCAATATCTGCATTCGGATCTGGACACGCTAAAACGTGTGGAGGTCCTTAAACAGTTCCGGGACGGGGAGTTTGACGTTCTGGTCGGCATCAATCTTTTAAGGGAAGGCCTTGATATCCCCGAAGTGGGCCTTGTGGCGATACTGGAAGCGGATAACGAAGGCTTTCTTAGAAGCGAAACCACGCTCATCCAGATTTCGGGCCGCGCCGCGCGCAACGTGGGCGGAGAGGTTATTTTATACGCCGACCGCATGACCGGCTCCATGGCCCGCGCGCTGGGAGAGATGGACAGGCGGCGCAAAAAACAGCTGGAGTATAACAAGGCCAACAACATTACTCCGGTATCCATAACAAAAGCATCGGCGATGCTCGAGGAGTTCCAGCTTGAAGCCAAAAAAAGCGGGCTCAAGGTGCTGCATACCGCGCTTGAAGGCGGTGCGCCGGATTTTAAAAATTACCCCGCGCTCATTGACTCAGTCGAGCGCCAGATGAAACAGGCCGCGGATAATCTGGATTTCGAAACCGCCGCCGAACTGCGCGACCGCCTGTTTGAGCTTAAAGAAATGGAAGTGAAATTCACACCTTCCCGCAAAAAGCGGAAAAAGAGGCTGACATGACCGAGAAACTGAATTTGCCGGCGGCGTTCGCCGGGATTAAAACTTTTATCCGGCTGCCCGGCGCGGAAAGCACGCAGACGGCGGCCCGCGCGGTGATAGAAGCCGGTTCCGCCTGGCCCGCGCTGGTGATAGCGGATGAGCAGACGGCGGGCCGGGGCCGCCACGGCGACGCCTGGTTTTCCGGGCCGGGCGGGCTTTATCTTACGCTGGGCCTTAAAACCAACGTGCCGTCTAAAGAACTGCCGGTGCTGAGCGTCAGAATGGCCGGAGCGGTAAGCTCCGCGCTGGCTGGCGTGTACGGCATAAAAACCCGGATAAAAGAGCCGAACGACGTGCTGGCCTATAATCCCGCGCGCGATGAATATCTCAAAATCTGCGGCATCATTGCCGAAAGCGCGGCCCTGCGCAGACACCCAGAATGGCTTTTAATCGGGATCGGCGTGAATATAAATAACGCTTTGCCCAAAACTCTGCCCGCCGCGACTACGGTCGCGGAAATCAAAGGGGCCAAACAGGACGCGCGTGAATTTGCGGCTGTCCTGCTGGAAAACTTTCAAAAGGAATACAGCGAATGGGAATCGGGCGCGATCTGCCGCAACGGTTATTAAACTGCGCGCTTGCTCACGCCGATGAAGCCGGCCTTGTGCGCGCCGGTTCGCTGGAAGGGGAATATCCCCGCCTCCTGAAGTATATCGAAAGCGGCTTGCCGGAAAATCTGGACTATCTGGCCCGCAATCCCCGAAAGCGCGCGGACATCCGGCAGTGGTATCCGGACGCGCAAAGCGTTCTCATGGCGCTGTTCCAATATTGGAACGGCGATATGGACGCTGCGCTAACCGTTATGGACCGCGAACGCTGGGAAGGCCTTAAAAAAATCCGCAACGCGCGCCTGCCGAAAAATCCTCCGCCCGCGCCGGAAACTGTGAAGGTGTCCCGGTACGCTCTGTCGCGGGATTACCACGAAACGGTGACTGAAAAACTCAATCTTATTTTAGAGGACATAAAACGCTCTTTTCCGGACGCGCAGGGCCGTGTTTTCGCCGACTCCGCGCCAGTGCTGGAAAAAGCCCTGGCGGCGAGCGCGGGGCTGGGTTTTCAGGGCCGCAACAGTCTTCTCATCCGGCCCGGGCGGGGTTCTTATTTCTTTCTGGGCGGGATAGCGTTGAATATTTCCCTGCCGGAGGATTACCAGCCTGGCCGGCCTGTATATCAGGATTGCGGGACCTGCCGTAAATGCGAAACTGTCTGCCCAGGCAAAGCCTTGTCTGGCGGAGTGTTGAATCCGGAGAAATGCGCGGCGTACTGGAACACGTCGCATAAAGGAAATATTCCGCAGTCCGCGTTGGATATAATGCGCGACCGCGTCCAGGGTTGTGACATCTGCCAGGAAGTTTGTCCGTTTAATTGCGGGGTTAAGGCAGGCGTGTCCGAAGAATTCAGGCCGCTCCGATGCTTGTCTTGACCGTTTCCATAAAGCTTTCCAGCCGGAAGGGTTTAAGCATGAACGCTTTGACGT
>Ga0172379_10010133_pt1 | contig 11479 bp, 12 predicted proteins | sample GrowelOW334metaG_FD_119756 | JGI IMG/M metagenome (GOLD analysis project Ga0172379, IMG submission 119756) | Groundwater microbial communities from an aquifer near a municipal landfill in Southern Ontario, Canada - Groundwater well OW334 metaG | ecosystem: Environmental > Aquatic > Deep... | reverse complement strand
GCGTACTACCGGTATACGATACCCCGTGTCTTTTATGTCCTTTATGCCAATTACGCCTTATAGTATCACATTTTCTATCATTTCGACATGGGCCTTGCGGGTCGAAAAATCTAAGTACACACAGGCCACATCTAACTGCCACTCGGTATCCTCTGGGACCTTGTGGTCCAACAGGTATGTCTGTATTGCCCTATACAGACGCTTTATCTTGGCCGGATGAACGTTTTCTTCAGGCCTATACCCTACCCCTAAGGACGTTTCGCGTGAACCATGCCCATTGGCAGGCAGGCCGCCTCCACCACCCGATTCACGTGAAACGGACTTTACCTCGATAAAATATAGTCTTTTCGCCCCTCCTGGGCGGGCAGGCTTCCGGGCTACGATATCTATCTCTCCCCAGGGGCGAAGGTAGTTACGTTCTACCACCTCATAGCCCCTAGCCTCTAGGTAGCGGCAAGCCACCCCTTCTCCCGTATCTCCTAGTTGTCTCTTAGCGGTTTTCATGCCTCTTTTCACGCGAAACGTTTCAATAGTAACCAAAATGCCTTATTTACCTGAATTTTGCCTGAAAGACAGCATTTAGGCCATTTTTGACTGTCTTTTAATGCACATGTCCCCAAGTTTATCCACAGTTTTGCCCAAAAATGTTGCAAAAGCAGGGGATTGGCTGTCCACACCCTGGCTGTCCTTAAACTTTTATTGTCTACGTACTCCTAGTGCGTCCGGAGGGACTCGAACCCCCAACAACTGGTTCGAAGCCAGCCGTGATATCCATTTCACCACGGACGCGTGGGCCCCATAGGGACGGATTTATACTAACAGAAAAAACATGCTATAGTCTTTGTGTTCTTAATTTAGCGTAAATAATCGCGGTTATGGTTTAGTGGTAGAACGCGTCCTTGCCAAGGACGAGATCGGGGTTCGATTCCCCGTAACCGCACAGAAATGCATGGAGCTCAAACCCAGCCTAATACCAAAAGAAGTTAGCCAGGTGGTCTCGGGGCTCGAGACTGGGGGATTTGAGGCGTGGGTAGTAGGGGGGTGTGTACGCGATTTACTCTTGGGACGCCCGCCCAAGGACTGGGACGTGACAACTAATGCCACTCCCGAGGACATCCAACGCCTGTTCGAGAATACCTTTTACACTAACGAGTTTGGCACCGTGGGGGTAGTTAATGACTCCGTTGAAGAGGGGAGCCTCAAAGTTATCGAGGTGACTCCATATCGCGTCGAGGGCACCTATAGCGATGCTCGCCGACCAGACTCAGTTCAATTTAGCCAAAAGATAGAGGACGACCTCAAGCGCCGCGACTTTACTATCAACGCCCTGGCCTACAGCCCGACAAAAGGGGATTTGATTGACCTATACGAGGGGATAAAAGACACCGAGGCTGGGGTGGTTCGGGCCGTGGGTAACCCGGTCGACCGCTTTAACGAAGATGCTTTGCGCATACTGCGCGCGGTGCGTATAGCTGCCGAGCTGGGATTCGCTATAGAACCCGCTACACAGAGCGCCATGGGGCAGTGTGCAGGTCAGCTCGAAAAGATATCCAAAGAGCGTATACGCGACGAATTTGTGCGTATAGTGGCCTCTGATAAGCCGATGCAGGCGCTTATCCTTGCCCACGAGGTCGGCATACTCAAGTACATACTCCCCGAACTCGAGGATGGGATAGGGATAGAGCAAAACCAGGCTCATAAGTACGATGTCTATGAGCACAACCTGCGTGCGCTGCAGCATGCGGCCGACAAAGGGTGGAACCTCGACATCCGGCTGTCGGCGCTCCTGCATGACATAGGCAAACCAGCCTCACGCCGCTGGGGTGCAGAGAAAAAAGACCGGACCTTCCACGGTCACGAGGTGGTGGGCGCCCGGATGACCAAGAAAATCCTCCAAAACCTTAAGTTTTCACGCGAAACAGTCGACACAGTGGTCAACCTGGTGCGTTGGCACATGTTTTTTAGCGACCCGGCAGTGGTGACACTGTCTGCTGTGCGCCGCATAGTCGCCAACGTCGGCCAAGAGCACATCTGGGACCTGGTTAACCTGCGCGTTTGTGACCGCATAGGCACTGGCAGGCCCAAAGAGCAGCCGTTTCGCCTGCGCAAGTACCAGTCGATGATAGAGCAGGCCATGCGCGACCCCATTTCAGTCGGGATGCTCAAGACCGACGGTCGCCACCTGATGGAGGTAACGGGAGAGAGGCCTGGTCCGCGCCTGGGCTGGATGTTGCACGCACTGTTAGAGGAGGTGTTGGATGACCCAACCAAAAACACCAGCGACTATTTAGACACTAGGGCAGTGGAGCTGGCCAAGCTGCGTGACGAAGAGCTTAAACTCTTGGGCGAAGAGGGCAAAGAGCGCAAGGCTGCAGAGGATGAAGCTGCAGTAAAAGACATAGACAAAAAATACTTTGTAGAATAAGGGACGAGATATCCACAGTTGTTGTCCTTTACATTGTCTTTTAGACGCGTACACTAAACATCAGTCCATCGTTTAAGTAGTTACCAGATGTTGGTACTGCCCTGTTACTAATTGTAGGAACTACATTAAACACCAAGTTCTTTGTATTGCATGCAACGTTAGTTGCGTGTCACCATATTTGCCCAGTAAGTGCGACGGGATGGTTTCCTCTCAAACTTAGCTAAATAAATTGTGGACTAACCATCTTAAGTCCCACTTCAGAGGTCCGAGGCCTCAACAGCAGATATGATACCGACACGCTGAACCCCGCCACACTCTCCGTAGGCGGGGTTGTTTGTACCCAAAATTTAAAACCCCCGCGAGCTGCGGGGGTTTTTACTTACTTAATCTCTATAGTGACGGGGCAGTGGTCGCTGCCCTCTACGTCGGCCAGGATTTTGGCTGACTTAAGGCGGGGGAGTAGCTCTTGGGACACAAACCAGTAGTCTATGCGCCAACCCACATTGCGGGCGCGCGACTGGGCAAAGTGGCTCCACCATGTGTAGTGGCCATTGCCCTTGGGGGTGAAGTGGCGAAATGTGTCGACAAAGCCAGCCGCCAACATATTGTCGATGCCTTGACGCTCTTCGGTAGTAAAACCTTTTTTGCCCTCGTTGGGCTTAGGGTTGGCCAAGTCGTCGGGGGTGTGCGCGACGTTGAGGTCACCGCAAAATGCGACGGGCTTCTCCTCGTTAAGTCGCCGCATGTACTCTAAAAACGCCGGGTCCCACTGTTTGTGGCGCAGAGGGATGCGCGACAAGTCGTCTTTGGCGTTGGGTGTGTAAACAGTAACGACAAACAGCTCCTCGAGCTCGAGCGTAATGACACGACCCTCGCGGTTGGGGTCGCCATAACCGTCCTCGTGCAGCTTGTACTTGTTGCACAGGTCCTCGGGCAAGCCGTGGACCTCGTCTAGCACCTCGATGCCTTTTTTAACAAAAATGGCGGTGCCGCTGTAGCCCTTCTTTTCGGCGCTGTGCCAATACTCCTCGTAATCGAGCAAGTCTATCTCTGCCTGGCCGCGCTCGGCCTTGGTTTCTTGGAGGCAGATAATATCGGGCTTGTAGCCGGCAACAAATTCTTGAAAAGTGCCCTTTCTAACTACGGCGCGGATGCCGTTGACGTTCCAACTCACGAGTTTCATCCAGCCAATATACCAAAGAAAAAGCCCCCATGACGCTGTGCGCTAAGGGGGCTTGGGCTTGGGGGCCAACATCTTCTCGACCAATTTGAGCACAGCCGCGTGGTCGAAGAGGCGCAGAGTCTTGGGGACTTGGGCCTGCTCGAGCATACCGTTGGCAAAGCCGCTATACGACTCGGAGTCGATAGCCGCCCACAGCAACAGGTGCGGCAGCTTGTCGAATATTTCGAGCGGGACCCCTTTGAACAGTCCCTCTTTTTGCGCCAGATCGTACAGCGACTGCACCGAAGGGACGTGTGGGGGATAGGCAAGATCCCGATCGACGAACATGGGTGATCTCCAGAGACAACTTTGGCCAGCATGCCATAGGTAAACATTTCACTCAAGCATCACGCTAAAACACTCCAACAATCCGCAGATTGTTGGAGTGTTTAATTTCTACTTTCTCTTTTTGCCGTGGAAGTTTTTGTGGACGTCGCGCAGGTATTTGTCGGTAACGTGGGTGTAGACCTGTGTTGTCGCAATATTGGCGTGGCCCAACATTGCTTGCACAGCGCGCAGGTCGGCGCCATTTTCGAGCAAGTCGGTAGCAAAGACGTGGCGCACAACGTGCGGCGTGACCTTGCGAGTGATGCCGGCCTTGATAGCGTAGCGCTTGATCATCCTCTCGACGCTGCGCGGCGTAAGTCGCAAGTCTTTAGCGTTTTTACTATTCTTGCCCATTTGTACAAACAGCGCCTCGTCCATGTCGGCGCGCTTGGCCTCGTATTTTTTAATAGCGTCTTTGGCGTCGGGGGAGAGGAAGACGACTCGCACCTTTTCGCCTTTGCCGCGGACACTAAACTCGTCGCGAGTTAAGTCGAGGTCGCGGTTAAGACCACACAACTCGCTCACGCGCAGCCCAGTAGAGAAAAGGAGTTCGAGTATCGCCTTGTCCCTAAGCTCGCCCAGCGAGTTGCCCTTGGGGCCGTTCATCAACCGATTAAGCTCTTCGGCAGTAATAAGGTCTAAGTCGCGCTGGCCGACCTTGGCCAACTCGATGCGCTCGGGGTTAAGAGAGTCGATGTCGCGCTTGCGTAGGAATTTGAGGAACGCGCGCAGAGCGATAAGGTAGTAGTTTTGCGTTTTGGGCTTGAGTCCTTGGCGGTTGAGGATAATACGAAACTCGCGCACCACCTGCTCGGTAACGCCGGCAGGGGAGGAGACTTTAGTGTGTGCTAAAAAGCGGGTGAGGTAGTGGTCATAATTCTCGATAGTCTTTAAGCTACGGCCCTTCTCGAGCTCGAGATGTTCAAGAAAATCGGTCTTAAGTGCGGCGAGTTGATTCGTTGCCATAGGTCGCAAAATAATTGTACCTCTGTTTTGCCACCATTCTATATATATGGTGAATTTGTGGGGGCCTCTTGCGTAAATATGAAGGTCGTGATACAGTGTGCCCATGCTGACTAAGCAGAAAAAGGCAAAACTCATTAAGGAAACGGGCGTCCACGACAAGGACACTGGCTCGCCAGAGGTCCAAGTCGCCCTTTTGACCAAGAAAATCGACGAGCTCACTTCGCATTTGAAGAAGCACGACAAGGACAAGCACAGCCGCCGCGGCCTCCTACAAATGGTTGCCGACCGCCGCACGCACCTCAAGTACCTCGAGGGCAAGAACAAGAAGCGCTACAGCGCACTTGTAAAAAAGCTCGGCCTTAAGAAGTAGTCAAAAAGCGGCATCAACCGCTTTTTGCTTTTGCCTCTTTAATTTCTTGGGAGTTTTGCACTGTTTCTGTCATCAGTTCAGCACCCTTTCAGTAGTTTTGTGCGTATACTGTTGAGTAGGGGTTTGTATTTTAAAAGTTAGTTCGCACTTTTCGTATGGCTATCATTAAGCATAAAAGCCAGCGTGTTGGCATTTTTATAGACACGCAAAACCTGTACCATTCGGCCAAGAATTTGTACAAAGCAAAGGTTAACTTTGGCCAAGTAGTTAAAGAGGCGGTCGCGGGTCGTAACCTTATCCGCGCCATCGCCTATGTTATCCGCACCGAGAGCGAGGAGGAGAAAGGCTTCTTTGACGCTCTTAACAAGCTCGGCATCGAGACCAAGGTCAAAGACATCCGCGTCTTTGCCGGGGGAGCGAAGAAGGCCGACTGGGACATTGGCATGGCGATAGACGCCGTGGCGATGGGGCAGAAGCTCGACACCGTCATCCTCGCCACCGGCGACGGCGACTTTGTGCCACTGGTCGAGTACCTCAAGTACACCTATGGCGTGCAGGTCGAGGTCATCGCCTTTGGTAAGTCGTCGTCGGGCCAGCTGCGTGAAGCAGCCGACGACTTTATCGACATCTGCGACGACCCGGGTAACTACCTCATAGGCTACGGCCGCCGCAAGGGTGGTGGCTGGATACCAGGCTTTGGCACCTCGGGCAGCGACAGCAATGCAGGCCGCGTCAACGCAGACACCAGCATCGACACTACCGAAGCACCCGACGAAGAGCCGGGTGACGAGGATCCGGCAATACGCATGTCGGGCGAGGCCTAAGCTTCAACAAATTAAGACAAAGAAAAACGCCGCTTCCTTTCGGAGCGGCGTTTCGCACATAGTATTGAAGATCTTTACTTGATCCTGCGCAACCGCACTTGGCCGGGTTGCTCGGGCCTGGTGATCTGCACCACCGGTGCTGGAGCTGCCGGCGCCTTCTTGAAGAAGGGCCAGGTCAGGAACCAAACGATGTTGTAGGTCCAGCGGATGACGCGAGTCTCGGCGACGAGCAGCAGCGTTTCGATCACGATGCGGATCGTTGCCTCGGTGTGAGGCCCGAACGTCGGCGGCAGGAAGCTGCTGACGAGATTCGCACCCTTGCCGAGCGCCTTCATCAACTTCACCAGACCGTCCAGCATCACCCCACCGAGATCGGAGGGGAGCGCCTTAGCGACCCAGGAAATCATCTCCAGATTGGCGTTCAAAATCGAGACGACTGCCGGCGGGTTGAGCCACCACAGGAGTCCGAGCACGACCGTCAAAATGGTGCCGGGATAGCGGCTGCAGAAGACCAAGATCTTCAGCAGCAGCAAGAGTGCCCGGCAAACGAAGTAGAACACTGTTCTCATATTTCGCCCCTCTTTCAAGGCCTTTGGGAGGATCCCGCAGGCGAACAATTACCTGTGTATTATACACCCAACAGGCCTATTTGTCAAGCATGTACTTGACAAGGCAATAAGGCTAATGTAGGCTGCTTTTTGGCAAGTTCGCCAAGCTCTAAAGGGATGGAGATTCCCCCATGAAGTTGTTTGGACGTAAAACCGTGGCCATGGCCTGTGTTCTCGGTGTCGTCGGCTTTGCTATCGTGCAGGCTCGCGCGCAGCAGGTCCAGCCGGCCGATCTGGCCCAGCAGCCTGTTTCGCCGTCTGCTCCTGCGGATCAGGCTGCGAAAAAGCCCGATGTGCCGGACACCAAGAAGGCGACCAATGTCGACGAGTTGCAGGCCCAGCTCGATCAGACGAAGAAGCAGCGCGACGAGGCCCTGGCCGATGTGGCCAAGCAGACCAAGGAGGCCGCCGCCGCCAACGCGACGGTGACCTGCATGACAGGCGAGTTCGCGCTGCGCTCGACGTGTCTGCTCGATGTCGTGGCGACCTACGCTGGCACGACCGCGGCCAACAAGGCCAAGGAGCAGATCAACATCGCGATCGCGCACCGCAGCGCGCCGGTGATGCCGCTGCCCCAGCCGTCCCTGACCAATGCAGCGGCCCCGGCACAGGCGTGCATCACGGAGCCGGTCTCCAAGCCGCGCATCGCCAACCAGGCACCGCGTTCCCGCGTCGCCGCTGCCAAGCCCAAGTCTGCCTGCAACAGCAACTCGCTGTTTCAGTAATCAGGCGACCTGACTGGAGCTTTGCTCCGACCCCCAAACCACTTTGTGGTGCGGGGGTTATTTTTTTGCTACAGTGCGAGCAGGAGAGTCACCGGCAAGGGAGAGCCCGATGTCAGACGGCGAATACGGATACTTTGAGTCTCATCGCAACTGCCCCTACTGCGGGGCAGGGATGCACAACAACAATCAACACGCCTACTACTGCTTGCCGGCCGTCCTCGAGCTGGTGAGCAGCGAGACGACCTACAAGTCACTGCGCAACGCGTGGCGAGAGGGTGCGACGGCAATCCTCAAGAAGGGAATGGACCAGCGGGACAAGCTCCGCATGACCAACCCTTTGGACAAGGCTTACGTGCAGGGCATCTTTGCGGCCCAGTCGGCTCGTCAAAAGGGCCGCGACATGGCCGCCCGGTTTGCCTACCATCTCAACATTCCCGATCAGGAATTAGCCCCCATTGTCCCTGCGTAGCATTTGCGCGCGGGGCTTTTTATTTTTATGTGCAGTGCTACAGTAGGGGAGTATTAGTAACCGCAATGTGGGTGGATAGGTAGTTTCTCAAGGAAACTTGGGACCTAAAATTCACTCATATTGCTAACAAGCGAATGCAAAAGAAAACGTTCGAGACTACCGTTGGCGGCAAGCCCATGGTCGCCGAGTTCACCGACTTGGCCGAGAATGCAAGCGGCTCGGTGATACTGCGCTACGGCAACACGGCAGTGATGGCAACTGCTGTCATGTCGGGCCGCACACGCGACGATATCGATTATTTCCCGCTCACGGTCGACTTCGAAGAGCGCTACTACGCTGCCGGCACCATTGGCGGCAGCCGCTTTATGCGCCGCGAAGGCCGACCGAGCGACGCCGCGATTTTGAGCGGCCGCATCGTCGACCGCACTATCCGCCCATTGTTTCCATCACACATCCGCAACGAGGTGCAGGTAGTTATCACGGTGCTCGCACTCGATGTCGACGACCCAAGCCAGCTCGCGGTTAACGCCGCGTCACTCGCGCTCGCTACCAGCGACATCCCATGGGCCGGTCCGGTTGCAGCAGTGCGAGTCGGGCAAAAGGCAGGGCAGGTGACTATCAACCCAACATATGACGAGCGCGAGTCAGCAGACCTCGACGTACTCGCGTGCGGCAAAGACTCGACTATTAATATGATCGAGGTCGAGGCCAAGCAGGCGGGCGAGCAGGACGTTGCCGCCGCATTTGGCTTGGCAGTCGAGGAGCACAACAAGCTCTTGGCATGGCAAAACAAAATTATTGCCGAGATAGGCAAGACCAAACGCGATGCCACCAAGCCCGAGATCCCAGCCGCACTGACCGCGCTGTGGCAAAACGAATTCGCCAGCAAAATTAACGGCGCAGTATTTTGCGGTACACCAGGCAAAGACGCTATCCACGAGTTGCAAGACGCATGGATGGCACGCATCGCCGAGACAGAAGAGTTGGCTGCACTCAAAGGTATGGCCAAGCGCTACTTTGAGGACCAGGTAGATGCTGAAATTCACCGTGGTGCTATTGAAGACAACAAGCGCCCCGACAACCGGGCAATGGATGAAGTGCGCCCGCTGTTTGCACAAGCGGGTGGCGTCTCACCCATGCTCCACGGCTCGGGCATCTTTTATCGCGGCGGCACGCACGTGTTTAGCGCACTTACACTCGGCGGCCCCGGCGAAGCACAGATACTCGACACAATGGAGGAAGCCGATGTTAAGAAACGCTTTATGCATCACTACAACTTCCCGCCGTACTCGGCAGGCGAGACCGGCCGCATGGGCGGCATCAACCGCCGCGCCACTGGCCACGGCGCACTGGCCGAAAAGGCGCTGCTCCAAGTTATCCCGGCTGAGGCTGACTTCCCATACACGATCCGATTGGTGTCCGAGTGTTTTGCCAGCAACGGCAGCACCTCGATGGGCTCGGTATGCGCATCAACACTCGCGCTTATGGATGGCGGCGTGCCTATTGTGGCACCGGTCGCAGGTATTGCGATGGGTGTCATGACCAACAATGGGACAAACAAGGTTATTACCGATATCCAGGGGCCCGAGGATGAGTTTGGCGGCATGGACTTTAAGGTCGCGGGCACACGCAAAGGTGTCACCGCAATACAACTCGACATCAAGCTCGACGGCATCCCGCTGCCGGTGCTGGTCGAGGCTCTCCAGGGCGCCAAGAAGGCACGCGAGCATATCTTGGACACTATAGAATCTGCTCTGGCCGCACCGCGCACAACTATTAGCCCGCGCGCGCCCGAGATTGTCACTATGCGCGTGAAGCCCGATCAAATTGGCCTGGTCATCGGTGGTGGCGGCAAAACTATCAACGGCATACGCGACATAACTAAAGTCGACGACATCACTATCGAAGACGACGGCTCGGTGTACATTACTGGTCGTGGTGGCAGCGCGCAGAAAGCACGCGAGATGATCGAGGCCTTGGTCAAAGAGTACAAGCCGGGCGAGACGTATGATGGCGAGGTCACGCGCATGATGGACTTTGGCGCATTCGTTAAAATAGGTCCGAGTAAAGACGCCGAAGGGTTGGTCCACGTCAGCGAAGTGGCACCGTTTAGAATCAACAAGATTTCTGACGCGGTTAAAGTTGGAGACAAAGTTCGCGTTATGATTAAAGAAGTAGACGATAAAGGCAGGCTCAACCTATCGATAAAGATGGCCGATCCTGACTTTGCCGCTCGCAAAGGTTTACAGCCGTCTACTGCAACCCATGGCGGACCAAGTCCCAGAAAAGAAGACCCCGGACTCTAACGGCGTAGACCCGAAATCATTTCTCCTGCCCAAAAAGGAGGTGCACACGCCCGACTCTGCACAACGTGCAAGCGCGGGCGTTTTGCTTGCGCAAGAGCAAACTGCTGCTGCAGAAGGGCTCAAACCGGCAACCCCACCAGCCCCCGCGCCAACGCCAAAAGCGGAACCCAAAAAAGAGGTAACCGAAGTACAACCCATCCAGACCTACAAGAGCGACGTCGAGAGTTTGGTGGAAAAAAAGAATGTATCGGTAGTGTCTATAGCTGCAGCCGAGGCCCAAAAGCGCGAGAAGTCGCCACTACCTGCAGCCGCCCCTGCCGCGACCGACGAACACTGGATACTCAAACGTGCGTCACTCGTCGTGGGTGGGGTACTGATGATAGCGGTCGCGGCAGGGGCGCTCGCCTATGTACTCACACGGCCCACTACCGTTGACGTCACGCTGCTGTCTACCGAGGCGCCATTTATAACCGTCGACAACACTGTGCAGGTAAGCATAAACCCTACCGCGACTGCAGCTACAATCATGAACGCTCTCAATGTTGCGCGCGTACAGGTCAACCTTTCGCTCGGACTTGTCGAACGCCTATATGTTGCGCAGGGGAGCGGCAACAGCGCACAAGAGGTATCGGCACAAAAGTTCCTCGCCGCCCTCGCGCCCCGAGCGCCACAAGCATTGGTGCGCACGCTGTCGGGCCAGTACTTGCTTGGGGTGCATAGCTTTGATGAAAACCAGGCGTTCCTTATATTCCACGCCGATGCCTACGAGACCGCCTATGCTGCGATGCTCCAATGGGAGCCAACCATGTCGAGCGATCTCACACCACTCTTTACGCGCACGCCACCGGTGCACGCCAATCCTTTAACAAGCTCGGGGACTACAGCTTCTACTACAAGCGCGACCTCGACCACGCCGAGCGACTTCTTTAGTGGATCGTCTCCAATATTGTCGCCATCCGATACCACCTCAAGCGGCTTACCCACCACCTTTGCAGACCGCGTGGTAGAAAACCGCGACGCGCGCGTGCTCCAAACTACAAGCGGTGACATTGTCCTGCTGTGGACCTTCCTCGACCGCAACACGCTCGTCATTGCAACCAACGAATTTACCTTACGAGAGATCATCACCCGCATTACTAAGACCCCAACTGTTCCCTTGCCGCAATAAAGGGTCATTAGTGTATACTGGTCGCTATATGGAAACGAACCAGTTTAAAGAGAGGTTGCAGGACGAGCT
>Ga0172379_10010132_pt1 | contig 11479 bp, 20 predicted proteins | sample GrowelOW334metaG_FD_119756 | JGI IMG/M metagenome (GOLD analysis project Ga0172379, IMG submission 119756) | Groundwater microbial communities from an aquifer near a municipal landfill in Southern Ontario, Canada - Groundwater well OW334 metaG | ecosystem: Environmental > Aquatic > Deep... | reverse complement strand
ACCCTCTTCGCCGCCTATCGCATCCATCATGCTTAAAATTTCCGATGCCGCGAGCTTACGGTGTTCGCCGATGTATTCGCCGGTGTAACCCTCTTCGTCTACCGTGGCGTCCGGGTCAAGGATTAACTTCTTCGGTCGAATAACTTTAACTGTCGGAATGTCTTTATCTAAATCCCAGCCTAATTTTACGGCCCCAACCAAATAAATCGCCCAGTGACGAGCGGTTTTTTTAAGTTTGAGTCGCAAAACTAATTCATCAGCGACTTCGCCTAGTTCTTTTTGTAGTTCCGAAGCATACGCTAAATTCTCGGGTGTTTGCTGTTCTGATCTAGCCAGCATAACCATTGGGTCAGGATTCCGGCGCGTAACTTGCGGGAGGTAAGTTTCTAAAGATTCAAAGATGACGTTATCAACCAGTTGCCGCGCTTTGTCGGCTTTCGGTTGGTCGAATTGTTTGCCTTTCCAGTAATTCTCATTGCTGTCACAATTTTCAAGCCATGTAGAATAAACTTCCGATGATGTCCATTTTTTATTCCATTTGGCAGTTAGAGAGCTTAGGTCGTCATTATCCATGTTCAACTTTAGCTCCGGAAATTTATCCGAGACTACACCTTGGTCAGTTTCAATAGCTGAACCATCACCTTTAACTTTGTTAAGGGGTTTTCCTAATGAAAAAAAAGCGTCCATTATTCCCATAAGTTTATTATAACACCTTTTTACTTTTTAACTATTCTACACTTTATCCACAGTTTATCCTTTGCGCCAATCGTCATCCTCGTCTTGGGTCCACCAAGCCTCGCCATCAGCATCTTGCTTACCAAACATAACGTGTGGGTCAAAATCTACCGTATCATCGGGATTAACTACGTAACTGTTAGCATCAGGCGTTTGGTTAATACCGACTATGCCATCCTTGCCGCCAAATCTCGTTATGCCTACTCGCCAGTAAACCGTAGCATGGACCCAGTCATCACGATCGGAGCGCATCCATACGTAGCGCGGAACACCTAGGGTATCGTCCTCTTTGATCCGGTAAATGTGCGACCAATGGAGCCAGTATTCATGCCAGTCTTCCGGCCGACCGCGATAAAGTCGCATTCTGCCCTCTCTAAATTCATCGACTACCCATTGAATCATTCGGTTGCGGTCAACCAAAACGTTACCGGCCTCTTCCTTTTCGCCCCAGCGGATAAGTTGCATAGTCTTACGGTCGCGGGCGTAATGGCACAAAAACACTCGGCCGGGATATTTATTGCGCAATTTGCGCGCTCCGATAATATCGCCGCCTTGGTCAATGATCATTATGCTATTAGGAAAAACCTTTAAAAAATACTCTAACGTTTGATTTAAAGCCAGCTTATTAGTTTCGTCCGGCATGTAGTCAGTCATCTGGCCGTAACCTAGTAAACCCTGTTTATTGCCGTAAACAAACCGTAATTTTAGACCTGTATCAACACCAATTACCATTCGGCCGGGGTATAAATTCTTCTCAGCGGTGACCGCGCCTTTGATCATATCCTCAGTCACGCTATTGCCGCTCCCAGCGTAAGGCAGACCTAATTGCTTATTATAGAAAAAGTCCATCGTCTGCTTGCCTTTCATCACGTCGTAGTATTTTTCTATAATCGTGGCCGCGTCAATCCATGGTGCCATCAATAATGAAATGTGATAACCGCTCCACTTAGCCTTTTCAGTTCCTTTCTTCGGCCGCCATTCACCAATGGCTCGAGCGTGCCAATCTAGTATTCCATGGCATTTTTTACAAACAAACTCTTTGCGCTCTAAATCAACGCTCATCTTATTCGGGTCCTCGGTATTCCACGTTAAAATTTGCTGGTATTGGCAATGCGGGCAAGTTATAAACCATTCCTTTTGGTCGGATAATTGCCACTCAATATCAACTCCGGAGTTGGGGACGCTAGGGTGTGAGAATACGTGAGTCTGTTTAAACTTGGAGTGCTGTAAGCGCGCCTGATAATCAGCGATGACGTCTTGCTTTGAGGAGTCTTTTTCATCGTGAACCAAGCGGTCGGCGGTGACCATAATGGCCGCCTTTTTACTCCAAGAGCCACGAAAGTAAATCATGCTTTGGCCGATTTGCTTTTGCTCGATACTGTCTTTGTCGGCCGTTAGTCTGTTTAAGTGCGCGTTGTTTGAAATGATACGATTAACCTTACCGCCAACGAAAATTGTCACATCCGCGTCGGTCGGTAGGGTGTAGATAATATCCATCCGATTCTTTTCGGCATCAGCTATGTTTTTTAAAATTTCCAGCGTACTCATTCCAACCTGCGCGGCTTTAATGACTACTAGATTATCGCTTTGGTCGTTATAAATATCAATTAAAAACTGATGTTTGTGCCACTCGATTCGCTCCCCTTTTTCATTGACGATTTTATAATAATCAATCCAAGCGTCAACGTCTGTCGATGCTAGGTTCTTGGAATCTTCCGTCGGGTTAATTTGAGGAATTACTGGTTTCGCCATGTGTAACCTCTAGGTTTATTGTGCCATCAGGCCAAATAGTCCTTACGTCACCGCATAAAGCACAACCAACACGTGCGCCGAATTCGTCCCGGTTCAAATTTAATTTCATTGGCCGGTTGGCCTGTTCTATTAAAACGAATTGATGTTTACACTTTGGCATATCTTTTAATTAAATTATAAGCATCCGATTGAGTAATTAAATTGCCATAAAGTGGGCTTGATAATGTTTTGGCTAAACCGTTTAAATAAACCGCGCGCTGGTTCCGGTCTTTATAATGCTGACAAAACCATTCATATTGTTTGGTGTAAGCCTTTGACTCTTGGTCTAATCTAAACTCCGGCTCGCGCAAATATCTGCCCCACCAAAGCGCCGCGTCATGGTTATTGTGACCTTGTTGGTCCATATGAACTTTTTCATGTGCCACAATGTCCGGGGTTAGATTTAACTCGTTTGGGTTAAAAATAATGTCGCCATAAGTAAAAATTGTCTTAAGCAAACTAACGTTATCGCCAATCATACTAACCACGTTGTCATAAATTGGCGGCTTATCGTAGCTCATTAAAAAATCCACGCCTTGTTGCTTTTCAGTTGTTGACCCAAGTGTTTTTGTTTTGTTAACGATCAACGCGCCTTGCTCTTTTAACTTTTTAAAAAATGAAGTCATAAAATATAATTAGCGGGGGATGGATTCGAACCACCGTCTATGGCTTATGAGGCCATCGAGAAAGCCACTCCTCTACCCCGCGATAAAAGGGGGTTAATACCACCCCCTAAGGTTTTTATTCTTCGGTTTCTTCTGCTGGCACATCGTCAGCGGAAGCCTCTTCGGAAGTTTCCTCGGAAGCCTCTTCGGAAGGAGTAGCTTCGGCATTGACTTCACCGGCTGGCTCCTGAGCCTCTACGCGTTCTTCATCAGACATAATTTTATACTTATGAATTAGTCATTTAAATTTTCTTGCTCTCAGCCTCAATTCTTGCTCGGCGCGCGGCTCTTAAAACTAATAGCGCCTGTTTTTCTTCCGGTCCCATTTCCTCGGTTAGGTCTGATACCTCAATTGATCCCGAGTGTTCTATTCGGCTCACAGGCTTTAAATCAGGGTCACGGCGCTCTGCCCAGCGCCAAGCGTGTACTGGGTCGCCTAAGTGTGAAACTATCGTTACTTTGGCTTTAATATCTGGTTTCATCTTTAGCATCTCTTTTCGGTCTACAAACTCGGGGTTAGCCATTTGGTGATTATAAAGAGTCTGTTTGCTTATTCCAGCGTAACTACACGCTTGTTCATCACTCATGGCGTTTAAAAAAGCGTCCTCTAGTTTATTTAATACTTCCGGGGTCAAAACTGTTGGTCTACCGCATTTACAATATCCGGGTAATTCCTTGAATGACTTACCCTTTGGTCTTTTCGGTTTGTTGCACTTTTTGCAGTTTCGTGGTGGAGCCATTGTTTTATAATTATACCTCACTACTCATGGTATTAACAACCTTTGTAATCTGTTCTTTTTCATCAGCAGTTAAGCAAAAATGAGCCGGGTGGTTAGGATTTACTAAATAAGCCGCCGCCGTTTCCTTTTTGATAAAAAAGCAACTTCGGTGCGCCTCTAGGGGGTGTGGATTTTTACAGGTAAAGTAATGGCCGTTATCCACTAAATCGCCATCACAGTTTGGACACTTTTTGTATAAAAGATTTTGCCACTTCCTATGGGGTTTCTCAGTAAACATACTTTTGTTTTTACCAATTTATATTTTCGCCGTTTTTAATAATATTGCGATTTTCCGTGTAGTCTACCCAACGTTTAACGATCACGTCTACGAATCTTGGGTCTAGTTCTATGCCGTAGCAAATTCGATTGGTCTTTTGGCAAGCTATCAAAGTCGAGCCGCTACCGAGGAAAGGATCAAGCACGATGTCCTCTACTTTCGAACTATTAAACAAAGCGTAAGTTATAAGCTCGACTGGCTTTTGAGTCGGGTGGACGTAATCCTTAAGTGGCTCGCGTTTCATCGTCCATATAGTCATTTTACCATTTTTTTCGGCATCGCGCTGTCTTTTTGCCCACGCTATTACTTCTGCATCAGTCTTATTAAAATCTAAAACAGTTGTGTTGGTCCGGTCGCCGTAGAATAATGTTTTACCGCCTTTGACGCAAGCGTAGAAAAACGGCTCATGTTTCCAGCGATAATCTCCCCAGCCCATTGAGGCAACCGGCTTATTCCATATCAGTTGGTTTTTAATTACCAGCCCATTGAAACGCATCGCGTCTTCGAATATTGCTTGGGAGGAGCTCGAGTGGAACACGTAAAGCCCCCCCCCAGCCTTTATGTTCTTAGTAATTTGTTTAAAAATTGGAATTAAAAATTCTCTAAAACTTGCCTCGCTCATTTTATCATTCATGATTCCCCCTTTAGTATCTTTTCCTCTACCGTGATAATCAACGTTGTAAGGCGGGTCAGTAAAAACCATGTCTGCCTTTACTTCTCTCATTAAGATTTTATAAGTTTCCTCATTCATCGAGTCGCCACAAACTATTCGGTTTGGCCCTAACTCATAAACGTCGCCAACCTGACTGCGCGGAGTTTCCGGTAAAGTCGAAACTTCATCATCTTTATTGTCGAGGTCCATCACTAATTTGCGGTCAAAGCCAGTTAAATCAAGCATTGGTATCGACAATTCTTTTAACTCCTGAATCACTAAAGATAAATCCCAGTCCGACTCATTAAGTTTATTGTCGGCTAAACGATAAGCTCGAATTTTTTCCTCATCCAAGTCAATTTTCATTACCGGCACCTTTTCAAGTCCTAGATATTGCGCGGCCAAATATCTACCATGACCGACAATTAAAATATCATCCTTGTCGACAACTAACGGCTGATTAAAACCAAATTCTTCAATTGATGCGGCAATACTAGCAATCTGTTTTTCAGGATGTTTTTTGGCGTTCTTGCCGTATGGCTTTATCTCAACCAATAATCGTTCTTCAATTTTCATAAAAATTTTTTATCCCTATTGCGAATCAAATGCTCATTTTTATAACTTTGTTCCCACCATTCTTTTTCAGGAAGCTCGTCAACCTTATTTATAATTTCCAGCCTATCTTTCATTGTTTTTGCTAATAATAACATCCCTAATTTGTTATAAGACCATTTTTTTTCTTTAGACGCATGTATAGCATCTTGTATTTCTTCATAACCAATATCAGATATAAACGATGATAAAATATAAGCGGCCGATTCTTTAGCAACTTTTTTTAATATAAAATCTAATTTTTTATCTTTTATAATTTTTCTTTTATAAATAAAATTTGTAATAATGGGAATTTTCATATTTTATTTTAACCAATTTTTGCCGATATATAATCCGACATAATACATAATTATTGACCAAATTATCCAAAATAAAATTATCATATTTAGTCTGGCCGTTCGTCTAACGGCGCATTTAAAGTTACCGACTTGGTTAATCCCTCGGCCGAGAATGTTATTGTGTGTTCGCCGGGTGTTCTGAATTCGTATTCATAGAAATAATAAGGGACTACTCTTACTGACCCATCAGGATAAATCCTAGTGACATTCCCGGTGCCATTCATTGATTTATTCTGGCTAGTATCAGTCGCCACCACGTCAACTTTGACGTTGTCGACTATTTTTCCGTCATCATCATAAACAACTAGACCAATATCAATATAATTAAATTCATCTTTTAAAATCGGACGTGCCAAATATGTGCGCCCCAGCCCTTTATTGGCCATTGGGCTAATGATTTCGATTTTCTTTTGAGACTTTTTTTCTTCTTGTGGCATAACGATTGGTTGATTAACTGCGGCCGTCGGTATAATTATCGTGGCCGGAGGTTGAATTGGTGCCGGTATTACTATCGGCTCCGGTTGTTGAATTATGTAAACTTGAGATGAATTATTTATTTCTTGCTCGGGTGCGGGAGTGACAATTACTGGATTCTCTACTATAGGAGTTTCCGGCTTTTTCTCAACTATCGGCTTAGCTTTGCTTTTAGTTATGGTTATAACTTCTTCCGGCTCTTCCGGGGCTATTTCGTTGGTACTGATTATTGGTTGTTCAGTTGTAGGCGATTCCTGATTGACTAAAAATAACGCATACAAGCCGACAAAAATTATTGCCACCACGGCCATGTAAGCCAACGTCACAATAACCGAATACCATTTTTTCATATTAGTCTTCTTGCTGAATGTGTTTGGGTTGTTCTACGATCATGCCTGATGTAGTGAGTAATAATGCGGCAATCGATACGGCACTCTCTACCTGAGCCAATAAAACATCAACCGGGTCCATGACTCCGACTTTCATCCAATTGCCGATTTCATTGGTGACCACATTTATGGCCTCATCTACTTTTAATGATCGATGAGTATCTAACCCAACATTTATTTTAAGCTGTCGGAATGGCACTTGTAAAGCATTGTTTAAAATCTCACTTGAGGTTTTAAGTCCGGCCAAGGCAAGACCGCCACCTTTTACCACTCCACCTTTAAACGCGGCCTGAGTAGCGTTGACCGCATCGTCTATTTTATATTTTAACGCATTGACCTCGTTTTCGGTCGCGGCACCAACTTTAACCACTCCGACTTTATTCTTAAATCTAGCTAAACGTCGTTTTAAATTATTGCGTTCCGGCTCGTTCTTGGCGGCCATAATAGCTAAATTTAAATCGGCTATAATGTTTTGCACTTCTACCTTTTTACCTTTTGGTCCGATAATAAATGACTCTGATCGACGAGTTATAAACCGTTCAGCGCGGCCAAGGTCAGCAATAGTTATGGTGTCTAATTTATCGCCTTTCTTTTCGCTAAAAACTTTTCCACCAGTCATTAAGGCCATGTCTTCTAAAATATCAACTCTATTTTCACCGGATGGCGGGTTAATGGCGATGGCGTTAAATTTACCCTGAATTTTATTAACAATTAAAGTCGACAAAGCATTTTGTTCGACGTTATCAGCGATAATAACTAAACTTAGGATATTCTTTTTAACCAATTCATTCATAATCCCAATAACATCATTGACCTCAGTTAAACGGTAATCGGTAAAAAGAATGTAGGGTTTTTCAATTACGCCTTCCATGCGCTGGCCGTCGGTGATCATGTAAGGGCTGATGTAACCGCGATTGATAGTAATGCCCTCGGTTAGTTCGGTGAACGTTTCCATGGTGCCTGATTTATCAACCGTTAATACACCGTCTTTGCCAAGTTTAAACCAAGAGTCGGCAATAAGTTTCGCCATTTTTTCATCATCAAAACTAACTCTAGCCACTTTTAATAAATCTTCAAAGGTTTTAACTGGCTTGGCTTGTTGCTTGAGTTGCGCCTTGCATTCTTCCAATCCTTGTTTTAATTCTTTTTCAATTTTTCGGCCATCAAATTTTCCAAGTTTAGCAATCTCTTCGATGATAGCCTGTAAAATAATCAAAGCGCCGGTGGTGCCATCACCGACTCGATCGTTAGTTTTTATAGCCGTTTCGCGGACGACTTTCATGACCGCGTTTTCTACTGGGTCGTCTAGCTCTAAATCGCGCGCAATTTGCACACCGTCATCTACAACGAAACCGTGCGTTACTTTGCTGATGATGACTTTATTACTAGCTGGACCGAACGTTGGTTTAATCAAATCCACCGTTTTATTAACAGCTGATCTGATTACATCGAAAGTGTTTTTTTGGACGATTGTTACTTGTGATGTCATAAAATAATAGTTGTTTTTTCAGGTTTATAAAGTTTCATATAGGCTCGTTTTGTTGAGCCAAAGTCTTGAGCGTATTGACGGACGTGGGCTTGTAGATATTCTACGTTTGCCACGCGGCCTTTATAGCTTTTATTCCAACGAAATGTCTTGCCGCAAAGTTTGCATCGCTCCCATATCTGTTGTGGATTTTCGCCAAGTTTAATTAGGTCGTGAGGTTGACCAAACCGACAACCAAATCGTGTGCCGTAACGTACAGATAACCATTTCATAAATTATTTAATAAAAGCGATGATGTCCTCGTCGAGCAATAATTTAAATTCTACTGGGCCGTTGCTTTCATTGATTTTGATATTCTCACCGGCAAAGGCACCGTAAATAACTTGGTCACCTTTTTTAATATCTTTAGTGTCGACGCTAATTCCTACGGACTCAACGGTTCCATAGGCTTTTTGCTCTTGCTCTTGAGTCGCCGGGACGATGAGCCCTTGATTAGTAGTGCGCGACTCTTTTTCCGTTGGTCTTACTAAGACCCACTTTCCTCTAGGGATAATCTTTTGAGTTTTACTCATAATAGTAAATATTTAATTAAATAATGTTTTTTGTCGTTCGTCTACTATTTGACCACCACAGACTCGGCACAGTCCTATTGTTTTTCGTTCAAATTTGACCGTGTAGCGATGTTTTTGGCAATGGTAGCAATAATAGTCATATCGTCGTCGCCAAGCCTTTCTAATGGCTTTTTTCATATAATTAACGTGGTCGTAAATCTTCTATTGGTGTATCAATGCCGGCGGCCTTATTATTGGCTATGATTCTTTTTCTAGCAGTATCGATATCGTTTTCCGGAATTAAAATTGCACCCTTAGGCCGCGGACCGACCATCTCTAATCTTTTTTCAACCACTTTTATTCTTTGCTCAATGGCTGATCTAAAAAATGCCAATATTGTAAAAATCAATAAAGCGGTAATCATGCCAGTTAAAAAACCAAGAATAAAAATCATACTAAGCGTCGGGGTTAACTATTCCATTATTTACCGGAGCGGCCTCAGCTGGCAATGGTTTTTCCGGTTCTTTTAAATGTTTGCGAGTGCTGGCAAAAGTCGGATCAGCTCCTAATCTTCCATCATCTAAAACTTTTGGAGTTGCTATTATTCCTAATTCGTATTTTTCTAATATTGGGGAAACTTCTTTAATCATTCCCTCTACTCTAACGATTAAATCTTCCTCTCCGGGAGGTAAATCAACCTTATCAACTGTTGGTTTTTTAAGTGACACCTCTTTTGCATCTTCTTTTTCTTTTGACATAGTATATTTTTAATTATAAACCCCAGCGTTTTGCCGCGCCTTTTTTACCGATTGCACTCATGTGTTTTCGGCCACATTTTTTAAACGTAGATTGACCACCATGACGGCCAACTAAAGAATAAGCCTTACGTTCCTGCTCAGTTAAGTTTTTTTTCTCTTTAGTCATTTTAATTGTTGTTTTATACACCTAAAGCTACTGATAACGATGGGATTTGGTTGAGGCTAACAATGGCGATCGTTTGCCCTATCGTGCGGATTCCTTGTTTGGGATACTTCACGTTTGGGACACACGTCCTACTTTGCTTTTCTCTTACTCCAAGTTCACCGCCACCCACACACGCCTTACGCTTTCTTTAGAAGAGCTACTTCAGCGTTATCAGTAACTCTAGGAATATAATTTATTTTAAATTAACACCATCACTAAGCGCTATCAAGTCGTAATTTTCAGTTGGCGGAGCGGCGATACCAGTTTCCGATTCAATATCCATTATGTATTTACAAAAATCTCCAACGCCAAGTTCTGTTGTGCTTTTTTTAATTCTTACCTTTTCGCCTAAAACTTCGACAATCTCGCTAGTCAAAAATTTACCACTAAAGAGTCCGTGCAGTCTGTCTATATTTTGTTCGCCGGTTTCGGCTGAAATCAATGGCAGATAAACTCCCCAGTAATATCTATTTTGCTCTTGCGTTCTTTTGGGTTTTTTATTGCTTATGGTTACGGTTACCTTTTCGTCCGGTTTAAATTTATTCAACTGGTGCTGGTAAAAATCTTTGCTTTGAATTTCTAGGGAGTTGTGGCCGGTTGTTCTTGATTGAATAATTGTCGCGGCGAACGGTTGCGAGACCGTGATCATGTCATGGTCTTTTTCGCTTTCTTTTTTTGTAGATTCTGACTTCATAATCTTTAGTATTTAGTGGGGCGCATTTGCATCGCACGCCCCACCGTATTCTTAAATTATAGCAAGCTGTTGGTATTTAGCTAGTAGCAAGGTGTGGATAAATGTCAAAGTCTATAAATTCCTTTCCTTTAGCAACATCAACCTTTTTAACATGCCATTCATAGATTTTATTGTCATTAAATCCGTAATGTTCGGAGATCGTGTCTTGAAAACTTTTAATTAAGTTATCCCCGTCTGCCGCCTTAGATGAAACGCCAAAAATGTAATAAACAGAAAGATTACCTTTTGGCACTTCAATTTTTGGTAAAAGCAAGCTTAAGTGCTGTTTATAATTTTTTAGTTCCGGCGTTGAAAATCTACGGCCCTGATAAGAGTCGTTAACACTTAACGCCTTAATGTCTAAGTGAACCATATTTTTTGTTTAACCAATCTCGCTTAGCGATTAAGTCGACGCATTTACTGTATTTTTTAAGTTGTTCATCGGTGGCGCGGTTTAACATTATTCGGTCACATTGGTCCAGATATTTATCAATGTTTTTATGGATTTTTTCTGCTATTGGTAGAATACACCATTTTTCCTGAAGTTGTCGCCCGGCGTAGATAAAATTATGGTGCCATTCTACTTTTTCATTTGTGGATAAAACTCCAGTGATACAACAGCGTTTATAAAATGGATCAGACAAGATTTCGTCTTTTAGTTTTTTAGGTATGTTGTTCATGCTATTTTAATCCGATCCATATAAAGATTAAATTGCTCACCGTAAATGTCATCTGTAGCAAACCTAATTGTAGTTGACCAGTAAATATAAACCACCAACCGGCACCAAAAGTCAAAATTGTATTAGCCACTAAAAACCAATTTATTTGTCCCATATAAATCCATTTCCGAAGTGGCCCCATTCAGCCGTTTTTTGGAATTGAGGCCTTTTCAAATCTAAAAATTTGATAATTTCTTTTGGTTCTAAATTATTTCGTTCAATAATTTTTTCAACACCCTCTATTGCTACAACGGCCATAACTGGTTCGGCCACGCCTATTGAGTAAGCAAGTTTTACTAACACCTCTTTGGCGTT
>Ga0172379_10010131_pt1 | contig 11482 bp, 11 predicted proteins | sample GrowelOW334metaG_FD_119756 | JGI IMG/M metagenome (GOLD analysis project Ga0172379, IMG submission 119756) | Groundwater microbial communities from an aquifer near a municipal landfill in Southern Ontario, Canada - Groundwater well OW334 metaG | ecosystem: Environmental > Aquatic > Deep... | reverse complement strand
TGATGCTGCCGCCTCGGACGCGGCCGCCGTCGACGATTCCCTCGGCCACCGGCGCTTCGAGGCTTGCATCGAATGCGGCCTCTGCGTATCGGCCTGCCCCGTGAGCGCACAACGCGCCTTTGCCGGTCCCGCCGCCCTCGCCGCCGCCGATCGCGATCGCGAGGAGAGGCCGGCTCGCCGAGCCGCCTCGCTCGCCTTCGCGGCAAGTCCCGAAGGCGTCGCCGGCTGCGACCGAAAATTCGCCTGCTCGAAGGTCTGCCCCCAAGGCGTGGCCCCGGGCAGGAGAATCGAGTCTCTCAGAAAAAGCCTGAGGGAAGCGGGAATAGAACCGGCCTAGTCGACAAGGGCGGTGGCGCGAAAAGCCTATTGCCCGGGGCCGACAACGTTCATCTGGGGCTTGTGGCGCCGCCACGGGGCGAGCGCGGAGATTGGGCGGCGCCGATACCGAGCGCCGGCGCCGCCAGTTTCCATCCTATGTGCTAGTGGAGGTTTTCTTCCCAAGCTCGGCCTCGAAGGCGGCCTCCGCGGAAAGGCTTTCCTCAAGCACTTCGATTTCCGAACGAAGCTCGGCCATGTTGTCTTCCTGCAGGCGAGACAAGTGCTTCTCCAAGGCGGACTCGAGAAGGCCGAAGGTGCGTTCGAGCCGCGCCCGCGACTCGGCCACCTGCGCCTCGGAGCCGCCCCGCCGCTCCAGGTCGATCGCGAGACGCGTTAGCCGCGATGCCACGTCGCCCTGATAGCCGAGGAACGAGAAAGCGGCGGGCGCGTCCTTGGGGTCCGACTCGACGTCGGCGGCGATGGCCTCGAGCAGCTCGGCCAAGCGCGCGCAGCGGCGCGCGAGCGGGTTGCCGCGCCCGAGCTCGGGCAGCTTTTCGCGCAGGGCCGCCGCCGCCGCCCGCCCTGCCAGGACGGTCTTCCGCGCGAGCTCCTCGTCCACATAGTCCATGGTCAGAGGCTTTTCTTCGAGGGCGATCCTCTTTTGAGAACCCGAGAACACCAGCCACAGCGCCGCATAACCCGCTATTCCCGCACCGGCGCTCCAGGGAAGCGGCAAGCCCACGACCAGCCAGAAGAGAAAAAACAGGGCGGCCGCCCCCAATGAGGAGAACAATGCCGCCAAACCCGATCCCTTGCCCGCGCTCACTTGCCCGCTCCTCCCGGCTCGCCGCTCGGCTCATTGCCGAGGCTCGGAGCCTCGAGCCTGGTTATGTCAGCCTCCAGGATGGAACTGAGAACGGAAGCCAGCTGCTCCCGGTCCGCGGCCGAGGTGACGCGCGCGCCCAACGAGGCGAAGCGCTGGAAATAGTCGGATGCGATGTCGAAGCCGACGAAGCTCAAGAGCGTGGAAGAGGTCGACACCGGGAAATCCTCCCTCGACGCCGAGTTGCGGTTCGCGTAGAGGGCCTCGAGGACGACGCCCGGTTCCACCCCCTCGGTATTCTCGCCGTCGGTGATTATCACGAGGGAACGCAGAATCGTACCCGACTGAGCCAGCCACTCGGCGCCGCGCTCGATGGCCGCGCCTATCGCGGTCTTGCCGCCGGGGGAGAAGTTACGCGACTCCATCGCAGCGGCTTCGAGCGCGCGAATGCCCGCGGCGTCGAGCGGCGCAAGGGGCAGGACCGACTTGACGGACTCGTTGAATTTCAGAATGCCGACCTTGAGCACCTGGTCCGGCGGCGCGGTCTTCACGAGCCGCTCGAGCACCCGCTCCACCTCGGCTAGAGCCGCGGCGGCCTGTATGTACTTCGGGCCGCCGCCGGAAGCCGGCGCGTCGGCCATGGAGCCCGACACGTCGACCGCGATCACCACACTGATCCCCAGGTCGTCCCTCGAGGCTAGGGAGGCCTTGAAGTCCTCGCCGAAGCTAAGGGAATAGGCCTCTTTCCCCTTATCCGCGCCGACCCTCGCGCCGCTTCCGACCCTCCGTCCCGGATCGAACAGCGCCTGAAAAGCGAGAACGAGGAGGACCGCGACGCCGACGAGGGCGATCAGGCCACCGGCCTTCGATTTCTTTGGGCGCATAACCTGCCTACTCGAAGCTCAGGAACTGCACCGCCACGCGGCGGTTCGCTTCCGGCAGGTTCGCGTCCACCGGCTCGTCCCAGCCGCGGCCTTCCGTGATCACGCGCTCCGCATCGACTTTGAAACGCTGGATGAGCAGCTTCTTGACGAACTCCGCCCGCCGTTTCGAAATGAGCTTCGCCTGCGCGCTCGCCTCGATGAAGGCCTGCTGACCCTGCTCCTTGAAAGCGGCCACGCGCGACGTGTCCAGATGGCCGACGAGCTTGACCACCGTCGTGCCCAGGAAGCCCATCTGCTCGGCGATCTTCCCGAGCTGCCGCATGTTCTGGCGTATCTCCTCCGAGTCCGCGTCGGGGTCGAAGTCGAGGCGCTGCGCCTCGAAATAGAGCCTCACATCCTTCGCGAGCACAAGACGCTGGTTTTCGAGATCGTTTATGTCGAGGGCCGCGCCTCGGTTGAAGCTGTCCTGGATCAGGTTCTTCTGGCCCGCGAAACGGCCCGTCTTCGCCGCCGCCTTGATCCCCGCCGCGTTGATGACCCGCTCGGCGTCGTAGGATTGATCGGCGGGAAGTATGCCCAATAGCTTGTAATATTCCTGGCTCAGGAAAAACAGCTTGCTCGCGCCGATCGGGTTCTCCGGATCGAAGAACATCGCCGATTCGGGTAGGTTGGCCAGGTGCACCTCCTCGAGGAGGCCTTTCGCCTCGGCCGCGCCGCCCGCAAGCTTGTAGAAGGCCGCCATCGCCGCGTAGGCCCTGTCCGGGCTCGTCTTCAGAAGCTCGTAGCCGTCGAGCATGCCCGTGACGATGCCCGCCACCAGCTCGGGCTTTTCCCTCGCGAAGTCGTTGCGCGCGACGATCACGTCGGCGATCAGCTGGTTCGCGTCGCGCGACGTTATGAGAAGCCGGGTCCCGGCGACATAGCCCGGATTGCCCTCCTTGACCGCGTCCGTGAGAAAGGGCGTCCAGGTCACCCAAGCCGCTATGCCCTTGTTGTCGCGGAAGGTCTTGAGCGCCGCCGGGCCGTCGTCCACATGGACGATTTTCACGTCCTTCGGACTGATGTCCAGCTGCGCCAAGTACCAGAGGAGAAAAAACGAATAGGGCGAAGGGGAGCTCGTCAGAATCGTCGTGCCCTTCAGGTCCTGCGGACGCTTCACGAAATCGCGGACCAAAATGCCGTCGCCCCCGACCGACCAATCGAAAAGCCCCACCACCTGGGGCACGACGCGTTTGTCGCTCTTTAGCGCGTCGTAGAGCAGGGGAAGGCCGTCCATGCTCGACCAGATGAGGGGAAAACGACCCGCCGCGAAACCGTCCATCTGGGCCTGGGCGCTTTCCTCGCGCACGAGCTCCACCGCGAATTTGTGGTTCTTGTAGAAGAAGGAGTCCTTGCTCGCGGCCGACCCGCCGTTCGCGGCGAATAGCGCCGCATAACCTCCCCAGGTATCCAGGGGAATGCGCAGGAGCGGCACCGGCCCCTCGCCCAGGTCGACGCTCGAAAGCGCGTAACCGCCTATGCCCGCTATCCTCAAAGGCTCGATTTTCGCCGCGGGAAGCTTATCGGTGCCCGGGACCGCCGAAAGGGCTCCCGGCGTCGCCCTCGATCCCGACGTGGTCGCGAAACGCCAAATAAGCACCCCGCCGACTATCGCCAGGAGAAAAGCGAGTCCGATCCAGAAAGACTTTTTCATTGAAGCCTCCATAAATGAGGATAGGAGTTGCCCCTATCGATGTCAATGCGCGTCGCCTAAGCCCGACTCGAGGCTTCGCGAGGCTTGCGCGGAGCGGACCCTCTCTCCGCTTCTGGAAAAGCCGGAAGGAGGAAAAAGCTTGCGCCTTACTCGCCCCCATGCCGGTCCCAGGGCCCACGCCCTTCACACCTCCGCGCCTCGGACTGAATCCGTCCCCGAGAATCCGTCATTGAGTTGGTTCGGCGGCGGGATCTCGCCTTCAAAAAAGCCGAACCGGACAAAATCGACCAAGCGCTGACGGAGGCCCGGCTGAAGGAAGATATCATGAATACCGCGAAAATGCCGATTGCCCGCGGCGAAGCCCGCCTTTATTGATCACGCCCGGGTCGGCTCCCTGTTCGCGAGCATACAGACGAGCCGGGCCATGTCGGGCGCTTCCGACGAACGCCTGACGGCCAAGTCTCGCTTCGCGGCTCGCGCTTAAGAAATTCCTAATAAAGGCTTCAGAGACGGTTTATAATTGAGCGCTATGCTCATGTCATACACTGGCTTAGGAGGTAGACATGAAAATGAAACGCGCGAAAGCCTTGACCTTCGTCTTGATCGGCTTGGGAATCGCCATCGCGGCGCTGGGAACGACGCTTTTCCTGACCGCGCCTGAGTCGCGATCCTATTTTGGACACATGGGCGGGCTCGACTATCGTTTCGAGGGCGCGCGGGAACAAGCCCAAGACGGCAGGGGCGAAACGCTTCCGCCTCTCGGGCCTCGCTTCGGCCAGGGACGTTTCGACCGCGGCCGCTTCGGCATGATGGCGGGCCATGGATTTCCGGGCGGCATACTGCTTCCCCTCGCGCTGTTCGCCCTCGTTATCTATGCTGTACGACGACGCCATGACCACCTGCGCGGAACGGGAGCCTGTCCTTCGCGCGAAGAGGATGCCGTTTCGATCCTGAGGCGCGATTTTGCCGAAGGCAAGATCGGCGAAGACGACTATCGCAAGCGCCTCGCCGCGCTCGAAAGCAAATAGGAGGCCTGACATGAGCCTATACTGGATCGGTTTCTTGGTTCTGCGTCTACTCTGTGCGGCCTTCGCCATACTCTTCGTGGCGCGGATAGCCATGAGCTTGCGCGGATCTCGGCCGGACGGGGCGAAGGCCGCCCTCGAGCGGCGCTTCGTAGCGGGGGAAATCGGCGAAGAAGAGTTTCTGAAAATGCGCCATACGCTCGAATCCTGAGTACTTTATGAAACTAAGGAGAACGTCATGAAAAGAGTCATTCTTGCGACGGCGATGGCCGCGATCGCCGCTGGGGCCTTCGCGTTCCCCGGAGCCTCCCTCGGCCCCGCGGCGATGCATGGCCGCGCTTCCTCCGACCTCGGAAAAGGCCTCGTCCTCTCCGGCGAATACGTAAAAGCCGAAATGGAGACGGCGAAAGCGGAACTCGGCGATCGTCCCTTCGGCGAACTCACCATCAACGAACTCACTCCCTATTGGACGCGCCTTGAGACGGCGTTACGGAAGGACGCCTACGTTCGGAACGTGGCGGCCCGTTCCCTCCGCCTTCCCGGAGCGGGCCAGTTCAAGAACGGCGACGCTTTGGGCGGGGCCGGATTCCTGGCCATGCACCTGGGAACGATAGCCGGTACGGCCATCGGCGGCTATCTGCTCCTACCGGCGGACCTGCGTTTCGACAAGCTCGATTACTTCTCAATTTCCAAAGAGGGCCTGCGCACGGCTTTTAGATCGCACAGCTTCGAGGATTATCTTCCCGCGATGGGCGTCATGGGAGCGGGCATGTTGCTAGACTCAGCCATTCGGCTCTGGTCGGCCGGCTCGGCGTGGAAGGGAGCCAAGGCCGCGGTGGATTCGGGGACGGCGAACCTCGAGGTCAGGGTCGGTCCCGGCTTCGCCGGCATGGGAATGCGCTTCTAGAGCCCGGACCGGGCGAAGGCTATGGCTCGATGACGATCAAACGCAGGATACGGATCGCGCTCTCCCTCATGGTCTTCGCCCCGGCCTTTCTCATGTTGTTCGTCTTCGGAGCCGCACGGCGCTTTTATATTGGCGCCGAGATGATGGGATCGCGCGGCCACACCGGATTCGCGGGACCCTTCGCTTTCGCGATCCTCCTCGGAATCCTGGCGCTGTGCAACGGAATCTTGAGCTGGTGGGTCGCGGCCGGAATCGTCGCGCCGCTCTCGAAGCTCAAGGACGCCGCCCTGCGTATCGGCGACGGCGACTTGGGCTTTTCCCTCGAGCCCGCTAAGGCAGACGAACTCGGCGAGGTGACGCTCGCCTTCGAGACTATGCGGGCCAAGCTGCGCGCCGCCCTCGAACGGCAACTCGCCGAGGAAACCGCCCGCAAGGAACTCGTCGCGCATGTCTCGCACGATCTGCGAACTCCCGTGGCGATCATCCGAGGCCATGCCGAGGGGCTCCGCGACGGGATAGCCTCGAGTCCCGCGATGCGCGACAGATATCTGGGCGCGATATTGGAGCGCGCCCGCGAGCTCGAGGGGCTCATCGAGCTTCTGTTCACCTATTCGAGGCTCGACCTCGAGGGTTCTCGAGCGAGAGTCGGCCCCCTCGCCCTCGGGCCCTTCCTCCGCGGGCTTCGCGAATCGCTCATGGCCTCGTACCCCGGCTTGAGCGTCGCGATCGAGCTCGACCCGCCCGAAAGCGCAGTGGCGCCAGCCGATGCCGACGCGCTTGGCGGCGCGAGCCGAGGGCCGGTGGCGGCGGCCGATCCGGAACTCGCCCGGCGCGCGGTGGCCGACCTCGTCGAAAACGCGGTCAAGCACGGAGGCAAGACCCCGATCGCGATGGAATGGAAGGCTCGGGCGATAGGCGGCATCGTCGAGCTTTCGATATCGGACGATGGCGAGGGCGTTCCCGATGAGGATTTGCCGAGGCTCTTCGAGCCCTTCTTCCGCTGCGATCGCGCCCGCGGCCGCGGCGGATCGGGGCTTGGACTCGCCATAGTTAAGCGAATCATGGAGGCCCAAGGCGGTGACGCGCGCGCGTCGCGGCCCGCCTCGGGGGCGGCGTTTCGAGGGCTCGAGATATGCCTGGAATTCCGCGAGGCCAGGCTAGATGCCTAAGCGGATATTGATCGTCGAGGACGAGCCGCAGCTCTCGCAGCTCGTCGCCGATTACCTGGCTGCGGGCGGATTCGAGTCGGAAACGCGAGCGGACGGCGTGTCGGGTCTCGCGGCGGCTCTTTCGGGCGCCTTCGATCTCGCGCTCCTCGACGTCATGCTGCCCCTCATGGACGGCTTCGAGGTCTGCCGGTCCATCCGCGCCGAGCGCGAAATCCCCGTACTGATGCTCACCGCCTTGCGCGAGGACGGCGACAAGATACGCGGACTCGGGCTCGGCGCGGACGACTACGTCACGAAGCCCTTCAGCCCCGCCGAACTCGTCGCCCGCGTGCGGAGCCAACTCGCTCGTTACGACCGGCTGACCGGCCGCACGGAGGCCGCAGGCGAACGCTGGATGGCCGACGGAGGCCTGGAGGTAAATCAGGCATCGCGTCGAGTCCGCAAGGGCGGCCGGGAGATATCGCTCACCGTGAAGGAATTCGACCTCCTCCTCCTTTTAATGCGCAATCCCGATCGCGTCTTCGGAAAAGACGATATCTACGAGCGGCTATGGGGCGGGGAGCGTTTCGGCGACATCTCCACCGTCACCGTCCACGTGCGTCACCTGAGAGAAAAGATCGAGGACCTTCCCTCCGAACCTCGCCGCATAGAGACGGTCTGGGGAATGGGCTATCGTTGGAAGGCCGGCCGCTGAGCGCGGATCGCCCCCTTCTCGCCCGAGCCTCGGCGCTGTATATAATAGGCCGGGCATGCCGCCTCGAGCATGCGAGCCCCTTGTCCGCAGCGAAAGGAAATCGCCATGAAAATCGAAATCGCGCACGACATAGCAATGGAGATCGCCGCGGGCGTCGAATCGCGCGCCTCGGAATACGACGCGATCGCCAAGGATATTTGGGAACACCCCGAGGTCTCCCACGAGGAACGGCGCTCGTCGGAAATATTCAGGAAGCGTCTCGAATCGCGCGGCTTCGCGGTGACGGAATTCCCGGAGATGCCCTACTCCTTCGCGGCCGAGCGCGGATCTGGCGGAGCGCTGATCGCGATCATGGGCGAGTATGACGCGTTGCCCTCGATGTCCCAGGCATGCGATATAGCGCCGAGGCCGATTGTCGCCGGAGGGCCGGGGCATGCCTGCGGGCACAATCTCCTGGGCGCGGGCTCCCTCGCGGCCGCCGAGGCCCTCGCCGACGCGCTGGACTCCCGAGGCCTTCCCGGGCGCGTTCGTTTCTACGGCTGCCCCGCCGAAGAATCGCTGGGTCGCATACCCCTGGTGAAAGCGGGACGCTTCGACGACGCCGACATCGCGATCACCTGGCATCCTGCCGACGTGAATACGCCGCACCGCTATACCTCGAGCGCGAATCTATCGCTCGTGTTCTCCTTCACGGGGAGGGCGAGCCACGCGGGCATGGCGCCCCACGCCGGCCGTTCCGCCCTCGATGCCGCGCAGCTTTTCAACCTCTCGCTAGAATTCATGCGCGAGCACCTGCCCCGAGGTACCCTGCTGCATTACGTCATCTCGGACGGTGGAGCGAAGCCGAACATAGTGCCGGCTAACGCGGCGACCTGGCTCTATATACGCGCGCCCCGCGCCGAGGATGTCCGCGACGTGGTCAAGCGCGTGCTCAAGGCGGCGCGAGGCGCCGCGCTCATGACCGAGACGAAGGTACGGCACGAGATCAAGGCGGGGAAATGCGACTATGTCCCAAACGATGTGGTCCAGGACGCGATGCGGGAGGCGATGGAGCTGCTGCCGCTGCCCCGCCCCACGAAAGACGAGCTCGAGTTCGCTCGCGCGCTTCAGGCGACCGTGGGGAAAAAGGACCGCGAGGCGACCCTCTCGCCGATCGACGCGCCTCTCCGTCTGCTTCGAAACCCGATGCACGACGCGGTGGGCGATTTCGGCCGGGACCGCAGGATAGGCGGCTCCCTGGACACGGGCGACGTGTCGTACATCGTGCCGACGGGGCAGCTCAACTCCGCCACGTGGCCGCTGGGCGTCGGTGCGCATACCTGGCAATCCTGCGCCGCCTCGGGTTCGAGCTGGGCCTTCAAGGCGATGCGCTGGGCCGCCGCCTGCATGGCCGTCTCGGGCTTCGCCCTGGCCGCCGACCCGAAATCGCTCGCCTCGGCCAAACGGGAATACCGCAAGAATAAAAAAGCCTATAGATCGACGATGGATATCTAAACAGGCCACCGAGAGGCCATCGTGCCCGCGGCGGACTCTCGCGTGCCCGGGCTATCGCGCCTACTCGGTTTCCGCCTCTCCTCCCTCGACGGTCTCCAGCGCCACTTCGATCATGGCCGAAAGGGAGCGCTCGCGATCCTCGACCGTCATATGCTCGTTCTTGAGCCGGAGATCGGATACCGTAAACAGCGCGAGCGCCTTGCGCCCAAGCTTGGCGGCGTTGCAGTAGAGGGCGAAGGCTTCCATATCGGTCGCGACGATGCCCATCTCGACCCAGGGCGTCCATACCTGTTTCACCGCGTGGTAGCGCGAGAATTGGTCGAGGCATAGGGTGTTGCCCACGACGAAACGCCTGCCCGAGTTGCGGGCCGCCGCGATCGCCCGTTCCATGAGGCCGAAATCTGGGACGGCGGAGAAGCTGCCGCCGAGCTCGTATTGCTCGGCCCAGGCTGAATTCGTCGACGAAGCCTGGGCCACGACGATGTCGCCTAACCGCATATCCTCGCGGAAGCCGCCACAGGTCCCGATGCGAACGATCTCCCTCACGCCGAAGACGTCGAACAGCTCGTAGGAGTATATTCCCATCGAGGGGATGCCCATCCCGGAGCCCATGACCGATACGGTCTTGCCCTTCCAGGAACCGGTGTATCCGAGCATGCCCCGGACGGAGTTGAAGCGCCGCGGATTCTCGAGGAAATTTTCGGCGATGTGCTGGGCGCGCAAGGGGTCCCCCGGCATGAGGACGGAGCGCGCGATCGGAGCCTCGGGAACGATATGCGGAGTCGATTTCAAAGGGAAGCTCCTTTAGCTGCGGCTGCGTTTATCTCGCCGATGGTGGTCCTGCAGGAAGCGGCTATCGCGTACATGCGATCCATTATCTCCTCCTGGTCGAAGCCGGTCATTTTCCGGTCGCGCACGATCCATTTTCCGTCCGCGAGCACATGGCGTACGTTATGCGGCCTCAAGGCATATACCAAGGTGGCGTACCAATCGTATACGGGCTGCATGTTGAAAGCGCGGGTCTCGGCGAGGACGAGGTCGGCGGCCTTGCCCGGCTCGAGCGACCCGATGCGGTCCGACATCCCGAGCGCCTCTGCGCCGCCCATGGTGGCGGCGCGAAGGGCCTCCCTCGCGCTCACGATATCCCGCCTCCCTTCGCGTGTCTTCTGGAGCTTGGGGAAGAGGGTGAGCACGCCCTCCATGTCCATGCCGTTGCCGGAAATTGGGCCGTCGGTGGCCAGTCCCAGCGGAATTCCCGCCTGGCTCATCCGCCACGCGGGGCAGATCGGACGGCCCGATTTCGAATTCGAGGCGGGCACGTGCGCCACCGCGAGCCCCCGAGCGGCCGCTAATGCGATATCTGAGTCATCGACATAGAGCATGTGCGCCGCCAAGAGCCGAGGCGAGAGGATTCCCGTCGTATCGAGGTATTTGAGCACCGAGCCGTGGCTGCCCGCGAACCGGGCCTGCTCGAAGTCCATCTCGGCAGCGTGCAGCATGACGCGGACGTCGAGCCTCTCGGCCTCCTTCGCGATGATGCCCAGACGCTCGGAATCGACGGTATACGTCGCGTGTGGCGCGAAGCAGGGATGTACGAGGGAATCGCCTTTCCATTCGCCGATGAACGCGCGCGCGTAGTCGATGCCCCCATAGCCTTCAGGAGCGTCCGGCCCCGGGAAATCGACTACCGTCTCCCCGAGAAGCGCGCGCATCCCCGCGCTCTTGGCGGCCTTCGCGACCTCGTCCTCGAAATAATACATGTCGGCGAAGGTCGTGGTGCCCGATAGCGCCATTTCCGCCATCGCGAAGAGCGCGGAATCTCGCACGAGCTCCCTCGTCACCAGTTTTTTTTCCAACGGAAAAAGATATTTCCGCAGGCGATCGGGCGCGTCCTCGCACGCGCCGCGGAAGGCCGACATGGAAACGTGGGTATGCGTGTTCACGAAACCCGGGAAAGCGGCCATTCCGCGCGCGTCCAGGATTTCGGCCGCACCGGCGCGATAGCTCTCCGCCTCGCTCGATCCCGCATCGCCTAACGCGGCTATTTGGCCGCCCCTCACCGCGATGAAGCCGGGATCGTATATCGCATAGCCGCGATCCACGCAGACGACGGCCGCTCCCCCGATGAACAGGTCGCAGGCCGTCACGCGGCGCCTCCCGTCCCGCCGGCCCCCTCGCCCGCGGCGCGCGGCGCTTGGCCCTTGTCCGCCATCTCGAAAAGCCGCTTCTTGCGAAGCGATTCCTTGCGGTCGCGGATGAGCGTAACTATTATGAAACCGAGTATCGTCACCGTGTAGGGCAGGGCCTGGATGAGCTCAGGCGGCAGTCCGACGTTCTGCAGGAAGGTGGCGAGCGCGTCGGTGAGGCCGAAAATGAGCGCGGCGAAAATAGCCCCGATGGCGGTGCCTCCCGCGACTACCTGGGCGGCGTTCGCCACGTAGCCGCGGCCCGCCGCTATGCCCGAGGTGAAGTTGG
>Ga0172379_10010130_pt1 | contig 11482 bp, 10 predicted proteins | sample GrowelOW334metaG_FD_119756 | JGI IMG/M metagenome (GOLD analysis project Ga0172379, IMG submission 119756) | Groundwater microbial communities from an aquifer near a municipal landfill in Southern Ontario, Canada - Groundwater well OW334 metaG | ecosystem: Environmental > Aquatic > Deep... | reverse complement strand
GAATTCAAAATAAGTGGTAAATCCTTTCTTATCAAAATTGCCGGAATAATATCCCCCAAAAACAAAAACACTCGGACCTAATATTGAATAGCCTGTCGTATCTACTATGATTTCATCTTCTGTTTCATTTTGCGCTAAAGTTTTTGTATCAGAAACAAAAAATAAAGAAAAAACCGCGACTAAGACGATGGGGATAATTAAAAATAATTTACAGTTCTTTTTTACCATGATTTTACTTAATTAATAATAAACCAAGCTTAGAGCTAGCATCACTTATAGCTGAGGTCACTGTCATACTGTTTGAAAGCACTTTTTCAACCATTCCTCGAAAAATATCCATAGTATCTTTCGGCGATGGATCAAGCCAAGCTTTCGCATAAAAAGCAGAAGCGTAAAAAGTCGGCAAGTATGCATCCGTCGGCACTGTTTTAAGCAAGTCTCGACGAGCTGGAGTCACCCCAAGAGCATTAGCAAATTTTGAAGCAAAATCACTGTTTGACATGAGTCCTGCGGCGACAAAAGCAGTATTAAAATTTTTAGAGAAAGAAGAAATGGCAATACCCGTAGTATGAGCACTGGTTAATTTGAAGGTGCCATTTCTAATCTGAGGCATAGAAGCAACCAAAAAATTCTGGTTAGGATTTTTATTTACTAAGGATTGAAGTTCACTCGCATAACCAAAATAAAAGGCTAGATCTTCTTTACTAAAAGCATCTCGTGAATTACTAAAAGATTTATTCCAAGAATAAACATTCTTTAGAGGGTCTGCAAAATCTGTATAAAATTTCAAAATTGAACCTAGGTCATATTTATTATTATTCCCTCCTAAGGCAGAAGAAAAAACTCCATTTTTTTCGATAATAATCGGATTGCCCGCCTGCATAAAAAGAGTCGCCAAGATATCTTTAGCATACAAAACATTTGAGAATTGCCCCATGGCAACGGTACTTTTTGTAATCGAGCCATTTTCGTCTTTTTTGGTTAAAAGAGGAACAAGCCCAGCAAATTCATCCCAATAGGTAGGTGGATAAGCGATACCATTTGCATCAAGCATACTTCTAGAGTAATACATCATCATCGGATCAACAGTAAGCGGAAAAGCTAAAACTCCTTTAGAAGTCAAAAATACTTCCCCCGCCCCGACGAAATTATTTTTAAAAGTGTTCACTGGAAAACTTTTATATGGGATAGTATAAATTTTATTACTATATTTATAAGCTAAATCATCTGTTATAAAAAACATATCTGGCCCTGTTCCGGCAGCTAGAGCTTCTAACAAATCATTATCAAAAGTCTCTGGAGATTTCTCTACATATTTTAGAACAAAAGTAGGGTTAGCACGATTGAAATCTTCAAGTAAAGAAAAGAGCGTCTGGCTTTTTACAGTACCCCATAGAACGACTGTGCCTTGCGCTCCAGTATCATTCCCATTACTTCCTAGAGGAATCGCCCCAGAAAAAACTAAAATACCTAAAACAGCAGCTGCAATAAATACGATTAAGATTATTATTTGAAAATTTCCTTTCATGAATTTTTAAGTATTATACCATAATGATGTCCTCCAGCATCAACATCTCGCTCCCAAACAAAGCCCCTTTTTTCAAACATTTCTCTTGCTTTATTTTTGGGAACAATTTTGTCAAAACTAAATCCGATGCTAGACGAACTGTCAGACCAATCAATAAGAAGAAGCTTGCCACCTGGTTTCAGAATTCTTTTTATTTCTTCTATAAACTTGTCTTTATCCTCTATCTGAAAAAGTACATTAGAAGCAACAACTGCATCTATAATTTTATCTTTCAATTTGGTACCACCAACCTTTTCTATATTACCCAAGAGACATTCTATGTTATTAAGATGAGCCTCTTTTGCCTTATTTATAATTGTTGTTAAAAAATCTTTTTGAATCTCAATAGCATAAACTTTCCCCGCTGGGACCATCTTCGCGAGAGGAATAGCATAGAAACCCGAGCCAGCTCCCAAGTCTGCCACAATCATATTTTCTCTTAAATCAAAGGCTCTTAAATTTTTTACCGGATCAGTGAACATCTATATATTATAATATAAAAAGATATTTAAAGCATTCAAGTTATCAACAAAACACTTGCTGTCAAAGAGACACTTTGACATAATATAAAAATGAACAACAGGGATTACAAAGATTTTAATAAAGGGTCAATCACCCATATTTACAATAGAGGAAATAAAAAAGAGAAAATATTTTTTGATAATCAAGATTACAAGTCTTTTCTCTTTAGGCTTGGACTTTGTTTAGGATTTACAGAGAAAGAACTAAATAAAGAAAAATTCCTCGCTATGCCCTATTCTAGAATTAGGATTACTGATACAGACAAAAAAGATTTTAAACTTCACGCATTTTGTCTAATGCCAAATCATTTCCATTTATTAATAGAACAATGTGGTGACGTTCCAATTTCGAAATTAATCTCAAAAATTTGCGCAAGTTATTCTAAATATATTAATAAAAAATATGATCGTATTGGACATACTTTTCAAGATTGTTTTAAGGCAGTATTCTTAGAAAATAATCCTCAATTAATGTGGACCTCCTCTTATATACATATGAATCCAGTAAAAGATAAACTGGTAAAAAATCCAGAAGAATATAAATGGAGTAGTTATCAAGATTTTGCATCTGATAGAAACTTGCCGATTGTATATAAAAAATTTCTTCTAGAAATTTTTGAAGACAAAAAGAGTTTTATAAAAGAAACCTTAAATTTTGAAACAAAAGACGATGTCAAAGAGACACTTTGACACGGTTACTGAACCAGATTTATTGAACTGCCTTTTAAATATGCTTCTATATTATCAATCATCATCTGGTTCCCCTTTCTGTCCGTGACATCTGTATTATAAGCAATGTGTGGTGTGGCCAAGACTTTGGGGTGTGTAGCTAACCTTATATAAAATGGGTCATCCGCCTTCCCTACTTGGATCGCTCCACCATCCATCGCTACTCCTGCAATAATACCCCCATCTAAGGCTTTCAACATAGCTTCAGTGTCTTCTATCTCTGGACTAGTGATAGTAACAAAAAAAGAACCTTTTTTAAAAGAATTAAAAAACTTTTTATCTAATAAATTCCTAGTGCTTGGATTTAAAGACAAGACATCAATCACTACATCCGCATTTTTTATAGATTCCAATAAATCATCCCCTCTTTTAAAATATTTAACATTCATTTCTAGCGATTCACAAATTTTACCAACTCGTGAACCAATATTACCCTTACCTAAAATTGTAATATTTTTACCGGCTAAACCCAGGTTCGGTTTAGGCGTTATTCCTACTGGTAGGTTCACATTATTTATGTATCCTAGTAAGTTTCTAAATAGGTTTAAGATCATCGCTATTATCCATTCACTCACTGCTTCCATATTACAAGCTGGGGAATTAGAAACCACTATATTTCTTTCTTTCATTTTATTTAATTTTAAAAAACCTACTCCAACAAGCGGAACAGAAAAAAATTTATCTTTCAATTCATATAATTTATCAGATGCAAAACCTAAATGACCAGAACATATAATATCTGCATCTTTACATCTATCAAACCATTCATCTACAGATTTAGGTAAATTATCATAATACTTAACTTCTCCTAATTTATTTAATCGTGCCTTTTCTTCTTCATTTAACCCTAGATTTTGGGTAACTACTATTTTTGGCATAGAATTTTTTTATTTTTATATTGTGTCAAAGAGACACTTTGACACGTTGCTACGCGCAGACGAGCGATGCTATGTTGTCTCCTGCCCTCAGACGCATGATGGTGACACCTTGTGTCTGCCTGCCAAGGGAAGAAATATCTTTCAAAGCAGTTCTTATGACTTGACCTTTTTTAGACATTGCTATTAATTCTTCTTCCTCACCGGTCAGCACTTTCGCCACTATCAGTTTGCCTGTTTTGGGCGTCACTTTCGCAGTTTTAATGCCAGAGCCTCCGCGTTTCTGAACTTTATATTCTTTGAGAGAAGTTTTCTTTCCGAAGCCATTAGCGCTCATGGTCAAAAATGTGCCCTCTTTATTTTCTTTTTTAACTACGTCTACACTTATCACTTCATCACTTTTACCGAGTTTTATACCGCGTACTCCTCCGGCAGTTCTACCCATTTCTCTTATATCAGATTCTTTAAATCTAATAGCCTGTCCTCCTCCTGTTGCCACCATCACTTCATCCCCTTTTTCTACGATCAATGCGGAAACGAGCTGATCTCCTTTATCTAATCGGATAGCAATAATTCCACTTCTTCTTACATCTTTAAAACCTTCTCCTGACATTTTCTTGGCTGTGCCGTCTTTTGTAACTAACATTAATGATATTGGAGATTTTTTAAGTTCTTTTGGCATTGGCAATACAGAAGTAATTTTTTCTTCGGAACCAAGAGCTAAAAAATTCATAATAGATTTACCGCGAGTCGCTCGACGACCTTCTGGAATATCATACATTTTCATTTGATAAACTTTGCCTAGGTTGGAAAAGAAAAGAAGATCACTATGAGTAGACCCTGACACAAGCATTGTCACAAAATCTTCTTCTTTAGTTTCAAGATCTACAACTCCAACTCCACCTCTTTTTTGTGAATGATATTCTGTCGGATCAGTACGCTTAACATATCCTCCCGCCGTAAAAACAAGCATGGTCTCTTTGTCTGGAATTAGATCTTCATCAGAAATTTCTTTATTACCACCTTTTATTATTTTTGTTCTACGATCGTCTTTATATTTTTCACGAATTTCTTTTAATTCAGAAGAAATCACACCCAGTATTTTCTTTGGGCTTGCCAATAAACCCTTTGTTTCATTGATGAATTTCTGTTTTTCTTCAAGCTCTTGCTCTACTGCTTTCCTCTCAAGCCCAGCAAGTTTTTGCAATTTCATTTCAAGAATTGCCGTGGCTTGAAGTTCTGAGAATTTAAATTCCTTCATCAAATTAACTTTGGCAACTTGACTATCTTTTGAACCACGAATAATGGTAATTACCCGGTCTATTTTATCAAGCGCTTTTTTCAAACCAAGTAAAATATGTTCTCTCTCTTGCGCTTTTTTCAAATCATATTCACTCCTTCTTTTTACAATTTCTTTTCTGTGTTCAACAAATAAAGCTAAGATTGATTTCAAAGAGAGCGTCTGTGGCACACCATCCACAAGAGCCACAACGTTAAAATTAAAATTGGACTCAAGTTGAGTATTTTTATAAATATAATTTAAAACTTTTTCTGGAACAGCAGTATTTTTTAAATCGATAACAATTCTGATATCTTTAGTTGATTCATCTCGAAGTCCTTTTATACCGTCTAATTTTTTCTCTTGCACCAACTCTGCAATAGCCATTATTAAATTGGCTTTATTTACTCTGTAAGGGATCGAGGTGATAATGATTTGAAAATTTCCACCTTTTTGCTCTATTATTTCTGCCTCTCCACGGCAAACGACACCACCTCGCCCTGTCCCATAAGCGTGAAGAATATCTTTGTAATTATAAGCAATGCCCCCAGTAGGAAAATCCGGCCCCTTTACAAATTGCATTAAGTCTTCAGTCGTTGCTTCTTCATTTTCAATTAAATAATTTGTCGCATCCAATACTTCAGCCAAGTTGTGTGGAGGAATATTTGTCGCCATGCCAACAGCAATACCCAATGTGCCGTTCAAAAGAAGAGCCGGCACGGCTGAAGGCAAAACAACTGGTTCTTTACGAGTCTGATCATAATTTGGACGAAAATCAACAGTTTCTTTTTCTAAATCTCGCAAGAGTTCATTTGAAATTTTTGTCATCTTTGCTTCCGTATAACGCATGGCCGCTGGATTATCTCCATCAATAGAACCAAAGTTGCCTTGTCCCCAAATCAAAGGATATCGAAAAGAAAACTCTTGGGCCATTCCAACCATAGAATCATAAACAGCCGTATCCCCGTGCGGATGATATTTTCCGAGCACATCTCCGACTACCGCAGCTGATTTCCTAAAACGAGCAGTAGAAGTAAGACCCATTTCATTCATCGCATATAAAATTCTACGATGTACGGGTTTTAACCCATCTCTAACATCTGGTAATGCGCGTGCGGTAATAACCGTCATGGCATATGCCAAATAAGATTCTTTCATTTCTTTAACAACATCAACTGGAATTATGTTATCTCTATGTATTTCAATTGGCTCACTATTTTTTTTCACCATAATTACTCTACTGCAGAATCATCTGAAGTACTTTTATATCCATCGACTATATTATCTTTTAATACAGAAAAAGGTTGCAAATCTTGTTTCATTTTTACTTGAGTATCAGGATTCGCTAAACTTTTTCCTAAACTAAAAACCCAAAGAATTATCATTATCACGGCTACTGCAAATATGAGAATATGCAAAACATGTCTTCTAACTTCTTCAGGTTGTCCTCTTAAACGATGAATTATTTTTCTCATGATTTTAGAGATAGCGCGCTTAAAGCCCTATCTGTTATACTGCTTGTAATATAATTACTTCTCCTTCTTTGCCTTCTAAGTCTTTTAATTTAAGGGTCAATTTATCTACGGCCGGAGCTTTTTCTTCTCCTAATTCCTTCAAAAATATTTTCAGAGACTCTTCATTGTAACTCATTGGTATAATTAATTTTGGTTCAAGCATCAAAGCAAGTTTGGCAGATGATTTGGCGTCTAGTAAACTTATTTCTTTAGAAACATTTTTCCCGCCAATCGGAATAAAAAGAATGTCTGGATTATCGATGACTTCATGAGCTTCTTTTGAAATTTCAAAATCTGACAATGCACCTAAAAATACAATATTAATATTATCCAAAGAAAATGAATATATTGTATTGATATAATTTTTATCTGAGATTAAAGCATTCGAAATCGTGCCTTTTATAAAAATTTCTTTTACTTCATAATCTCCAGGACCACTAATAACAAAAGGCATGCGCTCCCCATGCGAAAGTTGTTCCACCCCATTAAAAAGAGGATGATTGGTAGTAACAAAAGCTATATCTGATCCAAAGTGAGTTCCTATATCAGATTTGGCATTTTTGCTAACAGGGTTAAAAGCGAGGACCATGTCCCCTTGGGCAATCTTGAAAAATTGTTCACCAAAATATGTGATTATCATTATATATATTATAGCAAATTATCAAAGAAAAACAAAACAAAAATACTTGCCAGCACACTTATTTTTTAAAAAAAATAAGTGTGCTGGCTTGCTTTTTTATATAAATATAGTAAGATTATCTCTAATATATTAAAAGCTTGGATTTAGGGTAACCTTCTGATTTTCTATCAGAAAACCTAAGCCTTATATCCGCTTTATGGCGGATTTTTTTATTAAAAAATTATTATGAATAAAGAAAAAGAAGAAATAGTCCAACAAGGAAGTTTAGTTTTAAAATCTATCCTTGACAGAAGTTTGTCTAGACCTGAAGTTGATTCGCTAGTAGAGGGAAAAGTTGTTCTCGTAGAAAAATCATCCGTTTTTGTTGATTTATCTCCTTTTGGAACGGGAATCATTTATGGACGTGAATTTATCAACGCCAAAGACATTATCAAAAAAATAGCTTTGGGCGACTTAATTAAAGCAAAGGTTGTCGAGAAAGAAAACGAAAATGGATATACAGAACTTTCTCTCAAGGAAGCAAAGCAAGCGCTTACCTGGAGTGAAGCTGAAAAAGCAATAAAAGCTAAAACCGTTTTAACTTTAGAAATAAAAGATGCAAACAAAGGAGGACTCATTTTGGAATGGCAAGGGATACAAGGTTTTTTGCCTGCTTCTCAACTTAAAGCCGATCATTATCCTCGTGTTTTGGATTCAGATAAAGATAAAATTTTAAAGGAATTAAAAAAATTAGTTGGCGAAAAAATCTCCGTAATGATTATTTCTACACTTCCAAAAGAAGGCAAGTTAATTTTTTCGGAAAAAGACAATAACCCTGAAGAGAAAAAAGAAATTTTAAGCAAATACACTGTCGGTGATGAATTAGATTGTACCGTTGCCGGATTAGTTGATTTCGGAGTATTTTTAAAACTTGAAGACGGGCTGGAAGGCTTAGTTCATATTTCCGAGCTTGATTGGGGCCTGGTAGAAGATCCTCGTACTATGTTTAAAGTTGGAGATAAAATTCGAGCTAAAGTAATTGAAATCAAAGATGGGAAAATTTCTCTTTCTATCAAAGCGTTAAAAGAAAATCCTTGGACAGAATATGAAGGAAAATTGAAAAAAGGCGATATCATCAAAGGTGTCGTCATTAAATACAACAAACATGGTGCCCTCGTTTCTATTAAAGAAGGAGTGGCCGGGTTGGTGCATAATTCAACTTTTGGTTCAGAATCCTCACTCCGCGCCAAATTAGAACTTGGGAAAAATTATAATTTCCAAATTACTCTCTTTGAACCTAAAGAGCATAAGATGACATTGATACATTTAGAGTAAGATCTTCTTCTCCAATATCATTCATAATTTTCGTAACCTGCTCTACATAATGAGGCACAATAGAGGGTGGGTTATAAGCGCGCAAAATTTGTTCGGTATTTTTATTATCGTAATGTTTTTCAGTCTTTGGATTGTTGCCACCTAGATTTCTAGCGACGATTTCAATTGCCTCTTCGTTGGATTTAAAACCAATTTTGCAAGAGCCCCAACCAAAAGGATTGTTTGTAACTTTAATACAATCAAATTTTCCACCAGTAGATTCTCGGACAGCGATAGCAGCTAAAAGTCTCCAATCAAGATCATTCTTTTCGGCTTCTTCCACCATTTTCAGACCATAGCCCGCAAGGGGCATGTCGTGGTCTTTGAAATAAGCATCTATGGCATCTGCTTTATCTTTCAAGTTTTTAGCTTTTTGGTCTAATACCTGGTTAAAGGCCAATATTCCGTGAGCTTCAATATTTTGTTTTTGAATAAATACGGTTTGAGTAGTATCTTTAGTTGCATCTATTATGATACTACCTAAAGGTACTGTTCCTGTCATAAAAGGCAAAAACATCAGAGATTGAGCAAACCGTATTAAATTGTTCTTATTCATATTAGAGCGGTATATGCTCCGCTAACCATGGGTAGTTCTTATTCAACTTTTACTGAAAATAGCCTTTATTAAAAAGGTTTTTACCTATTAATAAAGACATGTATATATCTTAGCATATTCTATATTAAAAGTCAATAGTAAAACACTAATTTCTACATGTGTCAAACACAAAATAGCCTATAAAATAAAGCTATTTTGTGTTGTCCCTATTGACAAACAAAGCCAAAATATGAATAATTTAAGCTAAGTGGAAAACTTCGTCGGCTATTTTGTATGCTTCGCCTGCCCCCATTGTCACAAAAATGTCATTTTCCCCTAAATTTAACTCTTTCATAAAGCTTTCAGCCGATCCAAAGTCTGCAAAGGCCTTAGCTTTATCCCCGGCCAGACATATAGCTGAAGCCAACTTCTCACTTGAGACGCTTTCATCTTTCTCTTCTCTAGCAAAAAAAATAGGCAATAGATATATTTCGTCTGCATCTTTGAAACATTTTGCAAAATCATTAAACAAAGTCTTAGTGCGACTATATAGATGTGGCTGGAAAACTACGATAATTTTTTTCTTGCCTACAGGATAAAGTTCACGCAATGCTTCTAAACTGGCTCTTATCTCTGTAGGATGGTGAGCATAATCATCGTAAATGATGGTCCCTGCTTTTGTCTCCCCTCTCTTTTCCAATCTACGCCAAGTGCCAGAAAATTGAGCTATTGATTTTTGAGCATCTTCCTCTTTAATTCCCAAAATATCAGCCACCGCTAAGGCAGCTGCCGCATCTGTTCTATTGTGAATTCCAGGAACAGCTAGTTTGGGAACTTTTTCTAAATATTTTGTATAATCCACAACCCTTGCTTTATGTTTCTTTTTTAAAACATTTGCCACTGAATTATTTTTTGGATCACATACTACAAAATCATCCGTCTGATTTAATATCTCAGCAAATGCAGATTCTATGTCGTTCAGATCTTTATAATAATCCAAATGATCTTCTTCTATGTTTGTTATAACTAATATCTTCGGCTTTAGATTTAAAAATGCTCTTTTGTATTCACAAGCCTCTACTACAAAAAATTCACTTTGACCAATTACAAGATTCGATTTAGTTTCTTTAAGTAGGGAACCCACAATAACTGATGGATCTTTATTTGTACCCATTAAGATCTTTGCAATCATAGCTGTAGTGGTAGTTTTACCGTGGGTTCCCGATACTGCTATGGTATATTTTTCTTTAGTTACAAAACCAAGCATTTCTGGATAAGACATTGCTGGTATTTTTGAAGTTTTACTTTTTATTTTCGCAAAGAATCCTGAATCAAAAGTTGTTATTGATAATGTATACACTATCAAGTCTGTATCACTTGGAATATTTTCATATGATTGACCTACTGTTATCTTTGCACCAAGAATACGAAGACTATCTACCACCTGCCCTTCTTGCATATCCTGCCCTGTTACATTCTTCCCATAAGAAAGCATCATCCGCGCAATAGCCGAGATACCAATCCCCCCTATTCCTACAAAGTGTACATTTTTAATTTTTGATAAGTCTAATTCCATTTTATTTTAATTTTTTAATAATCTTAAGAAACAAATCATTACGCTCATATTCATTATTAAATTGCCCGAAAGATGCAAAAGCGGGCGAGAAAAGAATTATATCACCGCGTGAGGCAAGGCCTAACGCAGCCTTTACTGCTTCTTTTAAATCTTTCACTTTTTTATTCGTAATTCGTAATTCGTAATTGTCAATTAACTTCTCCGTGCCCGTCCCCGGTATCATTATAACTGCTTTGCAATATTTATTTATAACTTTAACAAAATTATCTAAAGGGAGATTTTTGTCAGAGCCACCGCAGATTAAAATTATTCTTTTTGACAGTATTTCTATACCGGCCATAGTTGCTTCGGGTGTAGTGGCATTGTTATCGTTATATATTTTTACTCCTTTAATTGTTTTTACATATTGAAGCCTGCCTTCCAACCCCTTGAAATTCTTTAGCGCTTTTTCTATTCCCATTTTCGGAATTTTAAAAAGTTTAGCAACTTCCAAAGCGCAATTCATATTTTCTTCCTGAAAGTTTTTCCCTCCTGTTACGATTACCCGGCTTTTTATATTTTTTGGAATAAGTTTTTTTACACCCGGCCTGATTATGAGGATATCCCATTTTTTTTGATATTTAAATATATTCGCTTTATCAGCAAAATATCTTTCCATACCATACGCCACCTGCCTGCCGGCAGGCAGGTAATAATTCATATGGTCAGGCATAAAAGAAGTGAAAACTGCAATTTGTGGGCTCTTTTTAATATCACCCATTCCATGCAACGCCCAAGAATCCAATTCCATAACCACAATATCTTTATCTTTGACTTTTTCAAGCAAAGCAAGAGTGGAAGTATTTCTCATATTTCCAGCTAAATAAACTTTTCTATTTTTTATATTTTTATGT
>Ga0172379_10010129_pt1 | contig 11484 bp, 14 predicted proteins | sample GrowelOW334metaG_FD_119756 | JGI IMG/M metagenome (GOLD analysis project Ga0172379, IMG submission 119756) | Groundwater microbial communities from an aquifer near a municipal landfill in Southern Ontario, Canada - Groundwater well OW334 metaG | ecosystem: Environmental > Aquatic > Deep... | reverse complement strand
GAATATTTAAAAAGCACCCTACCTTTTGTGGAAAATCCTCCCAAAACCGAGATTGATAGAATGGCGCTATGGCTTCGCAAACTAACCGGATTTAATTAGCTTTTTAGAGCCTGAAGTTTTTGAATAAAAACCTCGGGGAGTACCTCCGTACAACCAAACCGCCTTCCCCAACTTATCAAACCTTTGTCGGAGGTAACAATGGCTGCTTTTTTATTTAGGGCTAGGTAAATAAGTTCAAGATCGATTGTGGAATCTATAAAGCCTTCGCGTGTGGCCTTACGGTATTTAAGACGAAGGTCGGTAACATACTTTTCAGCGAGCGCTCGATGATCGTCGGAAGGGTTCATTATTGCTTGTTTAAGCGGTTCTTCAGCAACTCGGAGTCCTTTGTATAAACGGACTCCAATTTCTTTAACCAGGTCGTAAAAAAGCACGGCTGAGGTTTGGGTGGTTGTGAGGTCGGGGGAGGTAACGGTGAGAATTTTTTTTAATTCTAGGAGTAGCGTGCTGTCTTCAGCGGAATAAAAAGCCGACAATTCTTCAAGGGCACTTGGAGAAGTAATGATTTCAATTTTCTGCGCCTTTACTAAGGGAGAGCTGAGTGCGATTATTTCCTTTAAAACCGCACCAATACTTCCGCCAATTTCCAGTGGGCGCTGAAGGTTAATAAAGAGGTTGGTATCAAGGACAAAACTTAACATTGCCAATTATTATATCAGAGGTTTTTGTTTACTACGCGAAAGGAAGAAAAGGGCGGCAACGACGAGTGAAATAAAGAAGAGAAAAACAACAATAAAAACGAGAGGTGATGAATTTTGGGTAGTTTTTGCGACGTCTGAAGCGATGGTTGGCTTGTTGTTTTGGGCATTTAAATTATTGATTTCACCCCGGGTGGTGGTTGAGGCTTGTTTTTGTACTTCAGTAGGAGTTTGTTCTTTGATTTGCTTTACTACGTCCGGTGAGGGCTTGGGGTTTGTGCTGGGGGTATCCGAAAAATAATTCATACCCGTTTGTTTGGTATAAACGACATTTCTTTGCACAAAAGTGTCTAAGTTTTGAGAACTGACAAGAGTTTGGTTTTTTTGGTCCTTAATGTTGACCCTAAACTCAAAAGGAGGCAAGTTTTCTTTATTAATACTAATGAACCCGTCCTTGTCGGCCGTAGTGGTGGCGTAAACCATATTTCCCATGGAGGGAATGACTATTTGCACCACCGCGTTGGGGGTGGTTTGCAACTTATCATCAAATGCAAAACCACTTAGTCTTGTGGGAACAGTGGAAAGAATGTATGGCGCGCTTGTATTTTTGCTTTGTGCGTTGGCGAGTTTGAGAAAATGGCTCATAAGCTTGACTAATGAGGGCTTATTTTGACTAACTAGGGGTGTTTTTTCCGCGATTAAAACGATTGACAGGGCATCTTTGGGAATAATGCTCCCGGGAACAATAATTGTGAAACTACCGCTGACGTCGGCTTCCGCTTGGGCCACGGTGACATTATTTATGTTTGCTTTGACAACGGCGCGAGGGTGAGAAACCCTTCCTCTCAATAATTGTCTACTTCCATCTCTTAAGTTTTCCGCATAAAGTATTTCTGGGGTAGAACCTTGGTAGTTGGGGTCTTGAGGTTCAAGAATAATGTCGCGCCTTTCCGGCGCGCCGGCGCGCTCCACAATTGGCTCTAGGGGGTTGTTATATATCTTATCGCGTTTTATATAGTCTTGGTTTGGGTCAAGAACACTCAGTCTATTGATTGCGGTATCTATTGCCGTTTGTGAAGAGGGAAAACTAAAACCGGCAAGTGTTGGAGAAAGGAAATAGGTCCCGGGAATAACGGCAAAGTTAAAAGCCCCATCAGCGGTTGTTATTTGGGGGTTTTTGAAAAATGGGTTTCCCGGCATAATTGTTTGCACGATAGAACCGTTATTAGTGAGGTTTTTTAATGTGATAGAAACATCTCTAATCGGTTCAAGAAAGAAAGAATCAATTATGGCACCATAGGGGTCCCAAAAAACGGTCGTACAGTTTGTTGCAGAGGGTTCAATTCCTTCTTCTGTGGGGGTAAAACTTAATAATTTAAGCGCGTTTTCAAATGCTTCTCCATCAGTAACCCCTGTGTTTCCTTCAAGGATTTGCAGACCATAAAAAGCATGTTCCATGGTGGTGCCAGTATAGTCACGAATACCTACGATTTCGAAATTACCATTTTCATCTGTTTTTAATTCTTCCTTTGTGGCTGTAAGGGACATAAATCCAGATTCATAACCTGTTTCCACGTGCCCGTTCTCAGGGACATTAATGGGGTGACCTCCAGGAATAGTTTGGTCGGGGTTGTTATAAACCCCAGCCGGACAAGTATTAACCCCATTTTTATCTTGCAAGCATTCCCAATACTGACCCTCTCTAAAATGAGACTTCATTCGGCAAGTGGTGATTCCTGGTCCTATATTATTGGGGGCGCAAACAATTGTTGGCTTGTTTGGTGTAACAATATCTATATTGCAAACATCATCCCCCCAAATCGCAGGGTCACAAAAGGAATAAAGATCTTCATCATTAGCAACGCACCCAACAGGATTTTCTTTTGGGTTACAGGACACTCTTGGAAGGCTGCGCAACACATAAATTTCCTTATTTGGAGCGAAAACACCCCGCTCTTTGTTTTTTAAGTTTGTTATATGGGTGGCAACAGTCCCTCCAATTTCAAATCCGTCATTATCTTTTGTTCCATCCAAACAGCTTAAGACTAGGTTTTGAATCGTGGCGGCTTTGGAGGAGGGAGGTCTAACAAGTAAAAAAGCGGCAAAGAACAGAACAAAAACTAATGAAAAAACTCGCTGTACACGCATATACAAATCATTATAGAGAGCCGCGAATCTTTATTCAAGAGTTCTTTTGTTGTCTTCACTACTCGCAAATTAATTTGCTCGAGTATATACCCCTCTAAGCCATTTCGACTAAGCTAAACGAGGCAAAATGGCGTAAAACGGGCATATATACGGTTGTAATTTTAAGAACCCTTTTGTATTCTGTAGTCATTATGGACACAAACAAAACAAACCCCAAACAAGAGGCTATTAAATTAGCCATGGAGCAAATTAGAAAACAATATGGAAAGGGTTCGATTATGCGCCTGGGTGAAAAACCGATCGAAAAAGTTGAGGTCTTGCCCACGGGAATCTTTTCCCTTGACTTGGCTTTGGGTGTGGGGGGGTTACCCAAGGGGCGGGTGGTGGAAATTTTTGGACCGGAAGGGTCGGGGAAAACCACCATTTGTTTGTCGGTGATGGCCGAAACACAAAAGAAGGGTGGTGTGGCAGCGTTTATTGATGTTGAGCACGCCTTAGACCCAGAATGGGCGCAAAAATTGGGGGTTAATTTAGATGAACTATTGGTTTCTCAACCCGACACCGGCGAACAAGCTTTGGAAATTGTGGAAACCTTGATTAGAAGTGGCGGAATAGATATTATCGTGATTGACTCGGTGGCCGCATTGGTTCCCAAGTCGGAAATTGAGGGGGAAATGGGCGACTCCTCAATGGGTGTGCAAGCCCGGCTAATGTCGCAGGCTCTTAGAAAACTAACCGGGGTGCTGTCCAAATCGAAAACCACCGCGCTTTTTACAAATCAAATCCGTCAGAAAATCGGGGTTTTCTTTGGAAATCCTGAAACCACTCCCGGAGGGTTGGCACTCAAGTTTTATGCCTCGGTCAGAATCGACGTGCGCCGTATTCAGGTTATGAAAAAGGGCGACGTTGTTACCGGCACCAAAACGCGAGCTAAAATTATAAAAAATAAAATGGCGCCACCTTTTAAAGAAGCGGAAATGGTTATCAATGCCGATGGGTTGGATAAAATTGGTTCGGTAGTGGAAGCCGCCATTCAAAGAAATGTTTTTGAGAAGGCGGGTTCTTTTATAAAATATGGCAAAGAAACCCTAGGGCAGGGGGCGGAAGCAGTGCGCGATGTTCTAGCCAAAGATCAAAAGCTTTTTGAAAAAATAAAGGCGGAATGCTTGAAAGCCAACGTTTAAATTATAGAAACCTACTTTCAGATTTTTTCTTCCCTTCTTTTTGTGTGGGTTGCTGTCGACCGGGGGTTTTCTTGTGTTATTCTTGCCTGCAAAAAATACATTCTCCAAAGTCACAAACCTGCCTTTATTGCCAAGGAAATTCATATCTGGGCATTACTCATAAAAATTGTTTCAAGTCCCACTGTTTGAGCGGAGTTTTTTCGCTTTTCAATTATTCCGGGGTGGCGGCCAAGGTTCTAAAGTATGCCAAGTTCAAAACGAACAAACAAGTTTTGAAAGAAGGCCTATGGGCTTCGGTCGAACCCGGAATTTGGTCGACAATGAACGACTATTTGAAAGTATTTAGATTTGATGTCATCACTTTTATTCCTCTCTACAAAGCCGATTTATCACAAAGGAGCTTTAATCAGTCACAAGAATTGGCGATGTCAATCGGATCGCTGTTAAATATTCCGGTAGTAAATTTTCTCGAAAAAACACGCACAACTCCCAAGCAATCATCTCTTAATTTTAAAGACAGGAGGCTTAATTTGTTAAACGCTTTTAGTTTAATAAAGATAAATAAGAAAGAATTGGTGAGAAAACGAATTTTGGTTGTCGATGACGTGGTGACGACGGGAGCAACAATGTCCGAGGCGGGAAAAACACTCCTTGACGGCGGGGCAAGAGAAATTTTTGGCCTATCTTTATTAAGGGCTTAAAAGGGAAGTTCCAGATTTTTGGAAAACGATTTTATTTTCGTGCTTAGAGATTTGGTTATGTTCGTTAAAATATTTTTGCCATTCCCTCCGGTTTTGTCATAAACATGACCTCCCATGGGGTATTTATAAAGCTCCTTGCGTATTGGTTCGCCCAGGAGGGTTTGGGTTCCGGAAATGGCGTACTGCGCCAAGAATTGTAAATAGCCAATTTTCTCCGGACGGCGAAAAGACATGTATAGAGTTGGCTCCTTAAGCACTTTTAGAAGTATGCCCATCTTTCGTGCGCGCTGCACAATATCGTGATCCTCTGCCAAAACAAGGGTGGGGTCGAAGCCATCAAGCTTGGTAAAAATATCGCGGTCCATGATAATATCAAAACCCGGGGCGAACGGCTTTCCCAGTAAATTAAAAGAGCCAACAATAAAATTTGTTAATTCAACTAAAAGAATTTGTGTTTGTGATTTGGAATTAACTGATAAATTGGTGGTGTAGAGCAAACCCTTGGTAACCGTAATTTGTTTATGAAGCTTCTTTAAAAAATTTTTTGGAATACTGACATCGGCATCAAAAAAAATGAGAAATTGACCATGCGAGTTTTTGGCGCCCAAATTTCTTTGTGAAGCGACATTTCTTCCATTGTTGGAAAAAAACATAAGGGTTAATTTTTTGGAAAAAGAAAGACACTCTTTTCCCGTTTTGTCAATGGAACCGCCATCAACAACCAACACCTCAAAGTCGGTATAACTCTGATTAGCTAAGTCATTCAAAAGTTTAGGAATAAACTTTTCCTCATTTAGTGTGGGAATAATATGCTGAAAAATGGGGTTTTGTCGGTTGCCATAGACACAATTTTAATATTTAAATATAATTTAAGCAAACATGCGTCAAATAATCGGTTGGTTTATTGTGCTTTGCGGTTTTTTCATGTTGGGCTTGTATATTAACAACTATCTTAGTAAAAAAACCGCCAATGTGTCGCCAATTCCCAATAACGACAACGTAAAAGTTATTATGCTCACTACCACCCCTTAAATTACTTGGGCAAGCTAAATTGGGTAAGATTAAGACCAAGAATGGACTCCAGAATTTTCAGCACGAGATAAGCGCTGGCAATAACGAGCATCCCAACGATGGCGGAAACGAACGTGGCCCTGGCTTTCTTTAGTTTTTCGGCGTTGTCGCCGGCCGTTAGCCAATTAAAAGAGGCACTAACAAACATGGCAAAGAGAATTAGAAAGACAATTCCCCCCAGAGCAGCCAAAATGTTCTCAAATAGAGGTTCCAGGCAGGAAATGGTTGGTACGCCGTCAATCATGCAGTCGGCCCACATAGGTATTAGTTAGCGTGGCCGAATCTTGGTATAAAGATGGACTGACTAAAACCAAGACCAATACCGAAGACGGCTTCAATTAACAATACGGCGCCAATCACTACAAAAAGAATAACCAAGCCGGTAATAGCGGTAGTTATGCGTTTACGAGCCTTGTCCACTTTTTCTTTGTCGCCACCGGACTGAATCCATTCCACGGCTCCAAAAAGAAGATTATAAAGTACAAATAGCGCAGCCATAACAAAAACCATGCGAATGCCCCAACCCAAGATCCCTCCGATAGACAAATTATTTAAATCGAGAAATTCCGGTGTGACAATTTTTGTATTGACCTGAGCAAGGTTTTTATTCATTTATTTCAAAAAATTACTAATATAACTTGTGCTTACTATAAGTATTTTCCTAGAAGTTGTCAAGGAGATATATTTTTCGTCCCACGGCTAAAAAGATTTGCTCATCTTTATAGACCCCAAAATTAATAGCCTTGCCAACAAGGTCGTTAAAAATTGACTTAATAATCTTCCCCTTCGAATTAAGCACGATAATACGGGACCCTTTCTTATCAAGTAAATAAATATATTCCAGGCCTTCCGCTTTATAAACTTGAATAATGTTTGCGGTTATGGCGTTTGCCTGAGGCGCGAAGCTGTCTCTAATCCCCCCTGTGTACTTCCAGAGATTGGTGTTTGTAAGTATGAATATGGAATAGTCAATCGACAAGCTTCTGGCGTTTTGCAAATCAAGAGAATGTCCGGCGGCAAAATAACTGATTTTTGAACTGTAGCCGTTTTCAATGGGAGAATACTTGAAAACCTCATCTTTTTTTTGATCAAGCAAGTAAATATTGTTGTTAAATATTTTCATATCCACGACATTACCCCACTCTTTGTCGAAATCGATTATTTTTTTGGGTGAGCTCATTTTGTCTATTAGAAAAATACCGCGTTGGCGGTCAAAGACATAAATTTGTTCTTCATTTTCAGTTGCCAGGGTTGGGTTTTTCAAACCTTTGAGCGAGAAGGAGGTATTTTGTTTGGTGGTATTGGAAACGGAGTAAACTTTTTTGTTTTTAATGTCCAGTATTACCAATTTTTCCCCGATGGTTTCGAAACGATCTATTTGTGATTTTTTCCCAATTAAATCGAGGTCGAAGAAAACATCGGCACTGCTATTTTGGCTGTCACCATAGGAACTTTTGTATTTTTCAATTTTAGAAAATACCAGTTGCAGAGTTTCCTTCTTGTCCGGTCTTTGAGTTTTAAGCGTGTTTAAGTCACTGATAATTTCTTCAATTTTTTGCGCTCTGATTTTTGAGGACAGGGAGCCACTTTGTTCGAGTTTGTTGAAGGCGGCCTCAATATTAGCGAGATTGGTGTCAAAGCGCCTCTCTTTTTGGGCCTGCATCGTTTCACCAATAACCATTAGCAGCTTAATTATTGAAATTATGACAATAACCAAGATACCAATCTTAAATATGGTTCCGGCTTTGGGGGGAGAGAAGTGGGGTAATTTAGACTGAAAAAGCGCGGTTTTTGGCAGCTCTAATGTATTTGCCTTCTCGGTGTGCAGACTGCCGCTTTCATTTATGGGCGGAGTTTTGATAATTACTACCACCCCGTCCTCACTAAGAGCGGCCTCTTTCATTTGGGCAACAATCTGTTTGGGTTCAATCTCGGGGTCGGAGGTAGCCAAAATATTGGTAAGTGTGCCTATTTTTTTGGATTCACCGGCTTTTTGGCTGACCAACATGAAAAGGTCGTTTTCTTCCGCTTCTCCAACGGAGGTTTGGTTTCCTTCCACAACTTTATAGAAGCTGTGTTTCCTATGTAGGAAAACCATCGCGTTGTTAACGGATACCAGAGCCTTTTTTTCCGCAAAAACAATTACGGCGAGAGAGGTTAAACGATATCTCTTGGATATTTCAAGGGTTTCGGTTTGGAGAAGGTCTGTTGAGATGTCAGTATTTGATGTTAGTTTATGTAGGGTCGTGGTGATGTTTTCAATGTCTTCTTTGGGGAGGGGCGCGGGCAATTCAAAACAGCTAAACCCACGACTTTCAATTGTAAAACCCGAAGACAAAACTCCCTCTTCACTGTCTATGTAAATGGCAAATTTATTATTGGGCATTCTGTCGATCGTACATTTATAAGGCAAACAAGGCAAACAATAATAAAAGTATGCCAATGAAAATTTGTAATATGCCTAAAGAAAAGAGAAGGGTCTTATTCTCCGCTTGTGTTGACCCCAGTTGATCATGATAAAGGAACGTATTTTTATGAAAATTTCTAATTTGTTGAAGATAAATCAGTCCATAAATAAGATAACCCAAGGCAAAACTGATAGCCAAGAGCTTAAAGAAAACATCTTTAATAAAGATCCAATCAACGTTCACGATTTTTTTGTTGCAAATTATTAATGATTTTAATGACTTCACTCGGATTGGGGGTTTTGAGGTACTCTATATTGGGAAATTCCCCGGCAGTTTGCACCAAGATGTTGGCGTAATCAAAAAAACCCGCAATCATACCCAGCGATTTTTTACTTACCTCTTCAACTTTTTCAATGGTTGTAGCGGTGGTGTGGTTGTTTAGCAAGTTGACCGCATCGATATCAATAATACGCTTATTTGTGATGACACCCAGGTTATAGTACCAAAAGAAGATTTTGCTAAGTGAGAAAGAAATTAATATGGCATACCAGAGTGCAATTACAAACAAAACTTGATTGTAATTTAAATCGGAAAGAGCATAGAAAGGGGACAATAAAATTGGAATGAGGCTCATTAGAAAGACCTGTAAAATCCAAGGGACGTTGGTGATAGGGTGCGCGCGAAGTACGAGCAAAATCACTTCTTCGCCGACGCGAGGGAGGTTTTGGTAATCGGTCCGTTGACAAAAAGAGTGGCAAAGCCGATGTGTGGTGGCCATAGAAAGATTATAGCAGACTAATTTGACAGGGGAGTTCGTTTAGCATAGAATAGGCATGATAGAAATTAATAGTTTGACAAAAACGATGACCTTTAGAATTACACGGTTTATATTCATTCTCCCACCTCAGGTGAAGCGAGATCAATTTCCGGAATAATTCAACGGTCCTTTTTTGTCTCATTTTATTCATATGTTAGATTTACTTCTAAAGTTCTTTCCTAACTTACAAAAGGAAAAAGACCGTATTGTTGATGAGGCGCGCGAGCGAGCCAGATCGATTGCCATTAAAGGGCAAGAAGAGTTGGGTGGTTTGACAAAGCAAATTGCTTCCCTGGAGAAAAAGATTGAACAAGAAGAGGCTCGTGTGCGTGCAGAGAGGCAAGAGGTCGAGTCTAAAAAAGGTCAATTAAACAGAGAAAGAGCTCAGATTGAGAAAGAAAAGCTGGAGCTGGAAAAGAAAAAGCAAGATTTGGTTTTGAAATTTGAGAAGTTGGCGGGGATGTCACGCGATGAAGCGCGAGAAAACCTGCTAAACCATTGGGAGCAGAAATTAGCCGGTGACATCGCCAAGCGCATTCGTGATGCCGAAGAAAAGATTAAGACGGAAAGCGAGGGCCGCGCCAAGGAAATTCTGGTTGAAGCCATGCGTTATGGAACAACGGATTATGTGGTCGAATACACTCTTTCCACGATTAATCTTCCCTCCGATGAATTTAAAGGAAGAATTATTGGTAAAGAAGGGCGCAACATTCGCTCCTTTGAATTAGCCACCGGCGTGGAGGTCGATTTGGACGAAGAAGGTTTAATCAAGCTTTCTTCTTTTGACCCGGTGAAACGTGAAATCGCCCGCGTATCTTTGGAAAAATTGCTCAAAGATGGTCGCATTCAGCCTTCACGCATTGAAGAGGTGGTGGAAAAAACGAAACAAGAGATTCAAAAGATTGTTTATAAAGAAGGTGAAAAGTTGTGTTATGACCTAGGTGTGTTTAATTTACCCAGGGAGCTGGTGGAGCTTTTAGGTAAGTTCAAGTATCGCTTCTCCTACGGGCAAAACATGATTCAGCACACCATGGAGGAAACCCAAATTGGTGTCGCGTTGGCGCACGAGCTTGGGGCGGACGTGAATGTCGTTCGTTTGGCTTGTATCTTGCACGACATCGGCAAGGTTATTACCGACAAGGAAGGTTCACATGTTCAATTAGGCGTGGATATTTTGAAGAAGTATCGCTTTCCGCAAAAAGTGGTGGACGCTGTGGAAACACACCATGAAGACAAAGACTTCACCTCGACAGAGGGAATCATTGTCTATTTGGCCGATGCGGTTTCCGGTGGCCGACCCGGGGCGCGTCGAGAAGACGTTACCAACTACATTAAGCGGATGCAAGAGATTGAAAGCTTTGTACGTTTGCAAAAAGGCGTTAAAGATGTGGCCGTACTTCAGGCCGGTCGCGAGATTCGAGTCATTGTGGACCCTGCGGATATGAATGACGATCAAACCGTTGTTTTCTGTTCCAAATTGAGAGACGAGTTGGGTAAAACCTTCTCTTCCATTCCCGGACAGATTAAGCTTACGGCAATTCGTGAATTCAGAATTACCGAGGCGACTCGTTCTATGACTTAAGAACTTTCAGTTTTAATCGGTGCTTACGTTGTCCTGACAAGCTCAATTTGAAGCAGTCTAGTATAGATTGTTCCAATAGGATGTTTTAAATACGGCTTGACAGAAAAGCTCAAATTTCTATAATGACCACAAGGAAGGAGATGACAACGTAAATATGACAAAACAAGATTTAGTTGCTCAAGTAGCAAAACAAACCGATCTTTCCATGAGAGCGTCCAAATCCGCTGTTGATGCCGTTTTTTCCACTGTCGCCGCCGCTTTGAAAAGAAGTGAAAAAGTCGTCGTTACCGGCTTTGGAACATTTTTGGTAAGAGGACGTGCTTCCAGAAAAGGAAGAAATCCTCAAACCGGTGCGGAAATTCAAATTCCCGCCACCAAAACTCCGGGCTTTACTGCCGGAAAAAGTCTCAAGAGAATGGTCAAGTAAATTATGGAACTAAAGATGCCCCGCTCTTTCCGGGGATAATGACTCTGGAAAGGGCGGGATTGCATTCGGAAAAAAATGTGCTATACTGTCCTCTTGTTTTCGTAGACTAAACACAACGAAAGGAGCAAACGTGATCAATGCCCAAAACAGCAACTAAAAAAGCTAACAAATCTTCCACCCCGGCTCCTTCTTCAATGGAAGAACTATTGCGCTCTGCAGGCAAGCTTCCAAAAATCAGAAAAGGTGACACAGTAAATGGAACAGTGGTCTCCATGTCTAAAAAGGAAGCCTTTTTCGATATTGGTTGGAAAACGAACGCCATTCTCATTTCCCCGGAAACGAAAGAACTTCCCGTCTTTATGCCTTATTTAAAAGTGGGCCAACCTGTTCAAGTACGTATTATCAGCGTTGAAGCCAAGGCCGGTTTTCCGGTGGTCTCGATGCAGGG
>Ga0172379_10010128_pt1 | contig 11485 bp, 13 predicted proteins | sample GrowelOW334metaG_FD_119756 | JGI IMG/M metagenome (GOLD analysis project Ga0172379, IMG submission 119756) | Groundwater microbial communities from an aquifer near a municipal landfill in Southern Ontario, Canada - Groundwater well OW334 metaG | ecosystem: Environmental > Aquatic > Deep... | reverse complement strand
TGTCTTGTATTAATGCAACCAATAAACAATTTAAGATCTTGGATAAATATAATGATAAGACCACTTGGTTATCTGGTAATTATCCTTTATATCCTGTGAACGAAGATTTGAACAATCAATATGGTGTGCAAGGATCACCAACTTTAGTTATCAACGGAGCTCAAGTGGATGGTGTTAATCGTACTGCCGAAGCTGTTAAACAGGCGATTTGTGCGGCTTTTAGTAATGCCCCAGAAGAATGTACACAAACTTTATCAAACCAGGCCTATTCTGCCGGGTTTGGTTATGAAGCTGGTACAGCCAATGCTGCCGCTGAATGTGGCCCTTAATTTAAAAAGCAGACAAGATGTGGTATAATGTATTGGTAATATAGTAATTCATTATCATATGGGTAATTTTAAAAAAGGCATAATTTTGGGAGGGGCGATAGGTGCTTTGTTGACATGGTTAAATGTTTCTCCAAAAGGTAAAGAAATGCGTGCCAAAATATTAGAGCATCTCAATCCGCTATATAATGAGTTGAAAAATAGTTTAAAACAATTAGAGGGTCCTACCAAAGAGATGTATGATGCTTTGGTAGAGCGCGCGGTTGCAGAATATGCTATTAAAAGAGAATTGGCTGAAGATGTAAAAAATAATCTTATTAAACAACTGCAAAAGAAATGGGACGAATTAGAAAAAGAAATCAAGAATGGTTAAAACAAAAGAGTCCCGATTTAATTGGGACTCTTTTTTATATCTTCTATTGTCATTTGTAATTCGCGATTACCATTCCATTCGTTCGCTTCAATCGAAAAAGCAATATCTATTTTATCTCCCGGGTGTAGGGTGTTTTTCCAATCATTTGGATGTTTATTAATATCTCCTAATCCAAAGCCGATAGTTTTTTTGACGATATGTGAATTGTGTTTAAGCATCAAACGTAAATGTTTACCGTCTTGTCCGACTGGATTAATACTAATAATTGTTAAACCTATAGCAGCGTATTTTGGCTCTTCATTGTTCATGCCAAAAGGTTCAAATTTTTGTAGTAAATCGTATAATTTCCAATCAATATCATCTAGATCTACTTCAGAATCAATATTAATTTGTGGAATTAATTCCACATTTTTTAAATCAGTAGCGATTTTTTCATTTAGAAATTGTTTAAACGCAGGGATGTCTTTTTCTGATTTCATAGTAAAACCACAAGCTTGTGGGTGGCCACCAAATTTTTCAAAAAATTCTGGATGTTCTCGCATGGCGGCAATAAGATTAAATTCAGATATACTACGACCGGAGCCAGTAATTTCACCCTTATTTTCTGTAGCTACTAAAACTGGTTTGTAATACATATCCTTTAATCGTCCAGATACCAAACCCAAAATACCAGCTGGCCATTCTTTTCCCAGTATAAAAAGTACGTTATCTTTTTCTTGATCATTTTCTTTTATTTGTTTGATAGCTTGGTTGACCAAATTTTCTGTTAGTTTTTGACGTTCAATATTATTGGTGTTCAGTTGCCACGCTAAATTTTCTGCATCTTCATCTTTTTGAGTCATTAGCAACGCGAAAGCGCTGTTGGCATGATCCATGCGACCAGCTGCATTGAGACGAGGTACAATTTGAAAACCAACCGCGCGTGCATTTACTGTGCCACGTTTGGGAAAATAATTTTCATCTAAGATACCACAAACAAACATTAATTTTTTTAAACCTAAATTACGAGTTTTGTTTAGTACTGTTAAACCATAACGGGTGAGCGTGCGTGATTCTCCAATTAGAGGAACCATATCACCAATAGAAGAAATAGCCACTAAATCTAATAGCCATTTTTCAAAGGACTCATGTGTTTGTCCATCTTCTAAGAGATCGTGATTTTTTTGATGTGTTTTTAATAAAGCTTGAACTAATTTAAAAGCGACCGCCCCACCACACAAACCTTTGTCTGGATATTTTTCGTTGGGTAATTTAGGATGAATGATAGCGTCGGCTGGTGGAACTTCTGCTGGAATAGAGTGGTGGTCGGTAATAATAACCGCCATGCCTAATTTTTTGGCTAGTCGCACTTCTTCTAAATTGCTTACACCACAGTCACAAGTAATAATCAAATCTGCACCTTGTGCTTTAAGAGCATTAACATTTTTTATATTCAATCCATAACCGTCACTTTCACGATGTGGAAGAAAAACAGAAACATTTTTTGCTCCAATTTTTTTTAAACAACTTATAATAATTGTTGCAGCGCAAACACCGTCGGCATCATAATCACCGTGTACCACAATATTTTTTTGCTTCGCAATGTGATTAAAAATAATATCCATGGCCTTGTTCATGTCATTGAACAAAAATGGATCGTGAATATCTTGCAAATAATCAGGATTCAAAAATTCGTCAATTTGGGACTGGGTGTGAATGTTACGATTGTAAAGTAGCCGTGCTACCGTTGGTGGTAGTTCGGGATGAGAAATTAAAAAATCTTCTGGTGGAGTAGGGGAGATGATCCATTTTTTTGACATATTATTTTTCATTTTCTTCTTTGAAATATTCCTCGATAATTTTTGTAAGTGTATCAATACAGACATCGAAATCAGGACGTTCATCTGGATTGGTAGCGGTCATTTTTTCACTGAAAAATACAATTTCATTCCAATCCATTACTTTTATTATCTTATTTTTATCATAGGTATAATTTTTATCCTTTGTTATTTTATCTAATTCTTTATTTGCAATTTTCTTTAATGTTTCCCCAAATTCCCAAATCATTGCTTTGGTAGTGGCTTTGATATCGTACTGTCCTATGATCATGCGTCTGTACTCGGGAGAATGGTGAGCTAGCGTTTTAGGTAAATCTTGAGATTGTGGTCCAACTAGGAAGGATAATTTTTTGTTTGCTTCCATTAAACCGTCTAAATCAAATAGTATTCCTTTTTTTGTTTTTTTATCAATGCCAATGTTCTTTCCAGTATCAAAAGTGTTGATGTCAGTGAGGGTTAGTCCATTATCTGCCAAGAATTTAGCACCACGAAGACAGTCAACAATTGCCAATAGCATTTCTCGCTGTGTTAATACGATGGTATCTTTTTTATCCAGGAGGACATCTTCTACAGTAGCAAGATCTTTAACTTCTGTAGTGAAGCCAACAGTTGTATGCCCGTCCTCATCCTCGGTGTTTCTTTTTGACGGCGATTCTTCAATAATGGTTGGTCTAATTACGTATGGCATGTCTACATCTGGATTTTGTAATGTGTCAAAAGCTTTAGATAATAGTTTGAGATTATTATACCTACCTATTACTCCTTCAATTGGAAAATTGTTAGTTTCTTTAAAAAAATATTCTTTGAATTCTTCATCAGATAAAATCATTTTTGTGTTGATACCCCCGTTTCCTCGCTCAATTTCTTCTTTAATAAAAAAACATAAATCTTTGTTTAGGTATCCTTGTAAATTATAGATTATCTGTTTTTTGATGGCTTTGATTGTATCTAAAACCATTAATTTTATTTCATTCAATTCTTTTTCATCCTCAACAAATTCTGGGTATTTTACTTTGGTCATTAAATCTGCGAAAATCAAAATTTCTTTATCTTTTAATAAATTTATTAAAATTAATTTTTGTTCTTCTGGTCTGGGTGTTTGGCGAACTATTTCAGCAATTTTTTTGGCATAGTTTTTAACTTCCTGTTGTGAAACATATTCGCCGTCTTTAAAATGTCTTTCTAAAGTATCGGTTTCTTTTCTAGTTCCGTCGTTTGTATTTAAAAAAGAAAAATTTTCGGATAGTTTTTTCATATTATTTCTTAAAGTTTTTCAATGTGATATTTTTGAAATCCCAATAAGAATCGGCTAATAATATAGTAAAAATTAAAAATAAAAAGTTGAGTGACCAATAATCTTTTACTGGAATGGGAGTAGCATAAGTATAAAATAAAGAAATACCTAGTATAATCCAATATATCATTGATTTGGTGGTCATAGCGCGTCGGTCGTTGATAGCAATTTTGTCACGTAGGCGTAAGATAAATACAACATAAAACAACAGTAGAGGGCCAGCTACATACCATTCGTAATTGTGTGGATCAACACCGAGATATTTTAGACCATAAAAAAATGACCAGATAATAAGTATTAAAGCAAAAAAAAGGAAAATAATATCCAATTGATAGCGTCGTAATAATTTCATAATAGGTTTTTGTTTATCTTATTATTGGAAAATTGGCATGATGGTGAAAAATAACATAGCAATAATACCAATAATAGCAATTACAGTCCAAAGTTGTTTTACAGTTTTATGTTTCATATAATTTATTTACCTCTTTGAGGTTTTAGTTTTTTAATAATATCTCGCGTTAATTTCCGGATTAATTTCTCCAACAATATTATTTTGAATTACTGATTTAATTTTTTTATATGGTACTCCTTGTTTTAGTGTCCACATCAGTTTTGTGCTCATAGCTTCCATACTCATATCAAACACTTGAATTACCCCAGCTTTAATGGCTTGAAGTCCTGGATCATTTACCCCCATCATGGTAGCGCCTCCAGGACATTGGGTGGTGACTAAAATTGGTACTTGTTTTTGTCTGGCGTAATTTAAGGCAGGTAATAGATCATATTGAATATCACCAGAACCAAAAGCGCGTAAAATTATGCCTTTGGTGCCAGTATTAATTAGATTGATTATATATTCTGGTTTTAATCCTGGTATCAAAGTCAAACAAACGATATTATCATCAAAACCATTTTTTACAATTAATTTTTTAGTGTGGGCTTTTCGATTTTGATTATTGATTTTTATTTTGATTCTTATTTCTCCAAAATCTTTATCATTAAATGTTTTAAAAGCATCCAATTCTGATTCGCTAATCTTTTTAGCGCGACAGCCAATAATTATTTTGCTTCCAAACACTACGAATACGCCGCCTATTTTTAAGGTGGCTACTTTCAACGCGTTGGCGAGATTGTTGTGTGCATCGCTATTAATAATTTCCGCTGGAATTTGCGATCCAGTTAAAACCACTGGTTTCCCAATATTAGGTAGTGCAAACGACAATGCACTTGAGGTATAGCCCAAAGTGTTGGTGCCATGTGTGATTAAAAAACCGTCATATTTTTTATAATTTTTTGAGATAATATCAACCATTTTTTCCCATTGTTCCCGATTAATATTAGTACTATCGATATTATCCACCACTAACACGTCAATATTTGCGATATTTTTTAATCTAGGTTCCATGGTAAAAAATTGTTCAGCCATATAATGGCTTTCCAGTGCACCAGATTTATTTTTAGACATTGAAATTGTACCACCGCAAAATAATAATAAAATTTTTGGCATATATTTAAATTACTAATGATAACAATAAAATAATAATCGCGGCCGAAGCTTTTTTCCAAGTAATTTTTTCTTTCAAAAATATAATGGCTAAAATAAAAACAAAAGCGGGGGTGATATTGGCCAAGGTTACTGAAACCCCAGTATTGCCAGAGCTAATAGCGTAATAAAGTAAAATCCATTGAGCGATAACAAATAAACTCCTCACGAAAATTAGACGATATTGTTTAATGGATATAGTAGTAATATTAAAACCAAATAACAATAGGGCGAGTAAAGAAATAAAACCAGCTCTGAACATATATAAAGTTGGAGCATTGATGGCATGTAAATTGTTTAACAAAAATTTAGCCGGTATGGCAGAAATACCAAATAAAATAGTAGAGATAAGGGCGGGGATAATCGTGGCGGTTTTTGTTTGTTGAAGATTTTTGAAATCAGCAGTAAGTAAAATGATGGCAAAGATGATTAAAATCGCAATTATGTAAGTGCCAATACCTGAGGTTTCCTGTAGAAATATCCAACTAAATAAAAATGTAAAGACAGGAGATAGTGACAACATTGGGGCAGCCGCACTGGCGTCAGTTTGTTCAAAAGTTTTAAAGTAATAATAGTTTCCGACAGTATCAATTAAAGAAATTATAATTAATAAACCGAATGATAATAAAGTGGCGTTAAAAAAATAAAATAATGGCGATAATAATAGTAATACCGCCGTCATAGTTAAAAAATTTATTCCAAGAATTTCTTGCGATTTTATTTGTTTAAGCAATGGTCTAGCCAAAATGGTCGCAATCGCTGCGAAAAAAGCGGAGAGAATGGCGATTGTCGTGTGAGTGATAAACATACTGATTATCTTCTATCAAAATGATATTCTGCTTGAAATTCGGCAATACGTTGTTCAAGTAATTGTCGACAACCTCTTAAAAAAATCTTGGTAGTATCAATCATAGTTTTTGCATCTGCTTCATCTAAAGTAAACCATCCGAACTCGCTAATTTCATCGTTTGGAGTGACATTATAATTATCTGCACTGGCGATAAAATCTACAAATTCAAAATCGATGTTAGGTTTAATAAAATCGTCCACTCCAGATTTTTTAGTTGAGCTAATATATTCAATGTGACTTATTTTAATATGAAGTTCTTCGTCTTCAATTTCTCTTTTTAGTGCTTCTTCTGGCGTTTCAATTTCATTTCCGTTTTCATCTTTTTCAATTTGTCCACCTGGTATTGTCCAAACCTCACCAAATTCACCATCTCTACCGTGCCTCCATTTTGGAGATTTCATTAAAAAAATTTTCCCTTCTATATTATAAATAATTGCGCCAACACATTTTTAATTTTTCTTTCTTCTGTCATATATTTATCTTTTTAAAACAGCCAAATAGGCCTCTGATGGTATATCCACTTTACTGTGCGCCTTCATGCGTTTCTTACCTTTTTTCTGTTTTTCCAATAATTTCATTTTACGAGTAACGTCGCCACCATACAATTTAGCAATTACATCTTTGCGCAGCGCACCCAATCTCTCGGAAGCAATTATTTTTCCACCGATGGCCGCTTGGATTTTTAGTTCAAATTGTTGGCGGGGGAGTGAGTCCTTGAGTGATTCACAGATTTTTTTGCCAATTTTATAAGCGTCTTCGCGCCAGACCAAAGTGGCTAACGCTTCAACCGCTTCTTCAGCTACCAAAATATCTATTTTAATTACATCGGTTTTTTCATAACCGATTAATTCATAATTCATAGATGCATAACCAGAAGTGACGGTTTTTAATTTATCGTAAAAGTCAGTGATTAATGCCGCCAATGGTATTTGATAGTGTAAAAGTGCACGTTGGTCACTGCCTGTACTAAGATATTCAGTATTGATATAACGACCACGTCTTTCTGAAATTAAACTCATTACATTACCAACGAAATCTTTTGGAGTAATAATATCTAACGTCATCCACGGTTCCATTACCGAATTAATATGGTTTGGTTCAGGCATTTCTTGTGGACTATGTATAACCAGAGAGGTGCCGTTGGTTTTTTCTATTTGGTAAGCAACGCTTGGGACAGTAATTACTACATCTAAATTGAATTCGCGTTTGAGGCGTTCTTGGAAGATATCTAAATGCAACATCCCCAAAAAACCACAACGAAAACCGAAACCAAGCGCTTGTGAATGTTCTGGTTCGTAAATTAAAGCGGAATCGCTTAATTTCAATTTATCAATAGCATCGCGTAATTGTTCATAACCGTCACCTTCTTTTGGAAAGATGCCAGCATAAACCATGGGTTTCACTTCTTTATATCCTGGTAATGATTCTTTGGCTACGCCGGTTTTTTCTGAATTTAAGGTAGTAATAGTATCACCAACTCTACAATCTCTAACTTCTTTTAATCCAGTGACAATATAGCCGATTTCACCATTTTTTAAAATAGTCGCTGGTTGAAATTTGGGGGTGTAATATCCTAGTTCCAAAACTTCGGCAGGTGTTTCAGTAGTCATCAAAAATATTTTATCACCCTTTTTTATTTCTCCATCAGCTACTCGTACCGAAGCCACTACACCTTTAAATTCATTATAAGAAGAATCAAAAATTAGGGCGCGGGGTTCTTTGTCGCTGTTATCTATTGGTGGAGGGACGAGTTCGATTATAGCATGTAAAATATTTTCTACTCCTTCACCAGTTTTTCCAGAGGCCAAAATTATTTCATCTTCATCACAACCCAAAAGGTGAATTATTTCTGCTTTAGTTTTTTCAATATTAGCCGCAGGCGAATCAATTTTATTTATTACTGGAATTATTTTTAAATTTTGTTCTATAGCCAGATAAAGATTGCCGATTGTTTGGGCTTGCACACCTTGGGTCGCATCTACGAGCAACAGTGCACCTTCAACCGCAGCCAGAGAGCGAGAGACCTCATAATTAAAATCTACATGTCCAGGAGTGTCGATTAAATTTAAAATATAGTCCGCTCCATCTAGGGAATATTTCATGCGTACAGGCGTGAGCTTGATAGTGATGCCACGTTCACGTTCCAAATCCATGGAATCCAGAATTTGATTTTTCATGTCGCGTTTGGACACTGTATCAGTAACTTCCAAAAAGCGATCAGCCAAGGTAGATTTACCATGATCAATATGAGCGATAATACAAAAATTTCTTAAATTGGAATTCATAATTATTCTTTATTTTCAATATTTTCAATCATTTCAATAGTTTGGATATTGCGTAATTTTAACCAGCGTCTAGCGAAGCTATCTTTAATCTGTATAAATTCTGGTACTTTTAATATATAACACAAAGTACAATATACTATAATGCCCACTATGGCGGCGATTACACCTTGGCCAAAGATTCCCCAAAAATATTGTTGATTAAATAAAGTGGCTAAAGGATATTTTAGTATTTGTACTATCACACCCATCACTAATGCTGCTAAAGAAACTGGATAGATTAAAGATAAAATATTACTTTCGTTTAGGGTTTTAGTTATTAATCTTAAATTAATCCATAATAATATCAAATTGACAGTCACCCCAATGGAGCTAGCCAAAGCCAAACCAGGTGCACCTAAAGGTTTCATAAACACGAGAGCAGCGATAATACTGATTAATTCTGAAATCACGCTAATTACAAATGGTGTTTTAGTATTGGATAAAGCAAAAAATGCTCGTGAAAAAATTGGAATGAGTGCTTGGGCGATAAGACCTAAAGAAAAAAAGGCCAATGCATCAGCAGTATTGATGGTGGCTGTCCAATCAAATTCGCCACTACCTAAAATTACTCGCACTATTTGTGCACGTAAAAGTAGAATTAAAACAGCTGAAGGAATAATTAAAAATAAAATTTGTCGGATAACATTGGTAATTAATTCAACAAATTTAGTATTATCTTTTTGGGTAGCGGCCAATGATAAGGAGGGGAATATAGCTAAAGCAAATGGGATTGCGAATATTCCAATTGGTACTGCCTGTAAATTGTTCGCATAATTAAAAACAGCAATACTGCCAGTAGGCAAGAAGGAAGCTAAAATAGTGATAACCACAAGATTGATTTGAGAGATAGCCAAACCCAGTGTGCGTGGTATCATTAACTTGGCAATTAAACGAGTACCAATATCTTGAATATTGAAAACAAAATGATATCGCCAACCTGCGTGCCACGCGCCATATATTTGTAAAATGCAATGTAAAAAAGCACCTAGTATTACACCCCAAGCCAATCCAGATTCTCCCATTACGCGCACTATCGCTGTCGCTCCAAAAATGATTCCAAAGTTATAAAAAATTGGAGCAATAGCGTATAAAGTAAAGCGGCGAAGGGATTGGAGTACCCCGCCCATAATCATAGAAATTCCCAAAAAAATTGGAGACAAAAACATTATCCTAGTGAACATGATTACTCTTTGTAAATTTTCTCCACTAAATCCAGGTGCAATTATTTTTGTAAAAGCAGGGGTGAACACCATGCCTAATCCACATAATATGATTAGTGCCAGTCCCAAAATATTTAGAATATTATTGGCCAATTGCATGGCTGAGCTGTTTTTGTCTTTTTCGTTCAATAAAGAAGTGAAGACCGGGATAAAACCAGCGGTCAAAGCGCCGACGATTAGTAAATTGTAAATTAAATCTGGTACTTTAAAAGCAGCATAATAAGCATCGGTTATTGGCCCAGCACCATAATAATGTGCCAAAACACGATCGCGAATAATACCCACAAATCGGGACAACAAAGTAGCACCTGATAATATAATAGCAGCGCCAGTGATGGTTTTGGATTGAGAGTTGAGGATTTTAAGCATTATTTTTTGGGGAAATTAATCGTTAATATCATATAATCCGTACCTGTTTTTTTACCTTCCGCCACTTGAGCGTAAATAGAACCATCTAAACCATCAGTTCGGCTAAATGAAAATTGTTTGATATTTTTTCCTTCTGACTCTACATCAATTTTGTAATTTTTTTTCATTAATTCTTTTTTGTAATAAGAAATCACAAAACCAGGATCAGCATCCATCATACGCCATTCAATTTGGATGCTGTCACGATAATCTTCGTCTGGTACTATCATAGCATTCCAAATGTTTTTTAAAGTTTGCTGCCCATTAGCATCGGTATTACGATTGTAAAAAACGGGGGATAGAATAATTTTAGGAATAACGGTAGCAATACCCAATCCACGTTCTTTGTAACGAGCAGTGATAAATGTTATGTCTTCAATTGCGTCTGGATCATAAATTGGAATATCTGTTGGGAAGTCCGCTGGTATAGTTTTGATTACTTGTGGTCCGGGGCCAACATAAAGACGAATGCCGATGATGGCGACAATAATTAAAATAATGAGTAATATACAGCTTGATAAACAGGTTCCTTTCCATGATCTTTTTTTGGTAAGTTCTTCAATTGGGGGTTCAACGATTTCAATATTTTCCAGATTTCGACGCATAAAATATAAGGATATTTATGGATGATATTTGAGGATATTTTAACATAAAAGGTTAATCTTGTATAGAGTTTTGTTTTAGGGTATTATATTGTTATCGGAGTCGAGCAGATATGAATTTTTTTGAGCTAAAACTCGTGCCGAATTTTACTTCCTGCTCATTGCCGGTTTGGTTCTCGGCACTTCAGACAATTCGCACTGCAAAAATTAATATCTGTTCGACCCCTCTTTTTTCTGTAAAATTAACTATGAAAGTTCAACTTAAAAGGGCAACTCTGAAAAACCTAGATGAAATTGTTGCTATTGAAAATATAGCACATTCCAAAACTTACCTTGGCTTTGTTAAGGCAAATGAAGCATTTGATTTCGTTTAAAATGAATTTGTTTATTTGATTAAATGTAATAATATTACAATTGGAAGTATTTCTTATAGAATACAGAAAAAGGGATCTGTTCGTCTTGAAACAGTAGTGCTTTATCCTAAATATAGAAATAAGGGTTTGGGGGCACAGGCCATTTTATTGTTATTAAAAAAGATAAAGAATTTTAAAAGGGTAGATTTAACTGTTCACCCTCATAATTCTCAGGCAATTATTCTTTATTTGTCATTGGGTTTTACAATTGAATCATGGATAGATAATTGTTATGGCGACGGAGAGCCAAGATTGATGTTGTTTAAAAATAAAAAATAAAATAAATTTTCTTTTTTAGTTCAATTCTAGTAATTA
>Ga0172379_10010127_pt1 | contig 11486 bp, 9 predicted proteins | sample GrowelOW334metaG_FD_119756 | JGI IMG/M metagenome (GOLD analysis project Ga0172379, IMG submission 119756) | Groundwater microbial communities from an aquifer near a municipal landfill in Southern Ontario, Canada - Groundwater well OW334 metaG | ecosystem: Environmental > Aquatic > Deep... | reverse complement strand
CTTATCGCAAAAGAAAAAGCGTTCGCCACCGTAAACAGTGCCGTGAACGGAGGTTATTCTATCGTCGCGCAAAGAGAGGGCATTGTTTCCAGCATTATGAAAAAGCCGGGCGAATTTGTTGGCCCGGGCATGCCGGTGGCTATGGTTACGACCGAAGATACGAACGATGTGCTGGTGCGCATGCGAGTACCGAACAATACGCAAAAACCCAAGATCGGAACGGAAGTACACGTGAGCCGTCCGGGTTTTGAAACGGATGTAAAAACAATCAAGATTGTCGGCATCGGCAATTCCATTGATGAAACCGGCTCCTATATGGCTGATGCGGTATTCATGGAAGCGAATTCGTGGCCGATCGGTATTTCCGTACGGGTGCATGTCCCCACTGACTCGTCGTCAGTTTTGGCAAAATCTTCTTCTGTTCTTTGGGGAGAAGACGGCAAGCCGTATGTGTGGGCGGTGTCTCCCGCAAATCGCGTATACAAAAAAGTAATAATCATAGGACGAATCATTGGCGACAACACTGAATTGTATGACGGGCTGAAAAACGGAGATCGGTATCTCGTTTCTCCGACAAAAGACATTGGCGAAGATATGGTGGTCGATGATATCAATGCCGATGCAGGAGAGAAAGAAGGCGACGGCATGGGTGGAATGGTAATGTAAGAAAATTATGAACAATCTATTTAACAACATTATTTCGTATTCATTGCGAAATAAAATCGCGATCCTCATTTTTGCCGCTCTTATAATGATCATTGGCGGGTGGAGCATTGCCACCATGAAGGTAGATATTCTTCCCGACATCAACAAACCGACCGTAACGATTTTTGCGGAAAGCGACGGACTTGCCGCCGAAGAAGTGGAGCGATTGGTGTTAAATCCGATCGAAGCCTCCATTTCCGGCGCCGCCGGAGTGGAACGCATCAGAAGCACCGCGTCATTCTCGCAAGCGATCATCAATGTGGAGTTTGCTTGGGGAAGCGATATTCTTCGCGACCGACAGATCATTCAAGAGAGGCTTTCACAGGCATCGCTTCCCCCCAATGTTAAACCGGTGCTTGGTCCGCCGACTTCTCTCATCGGAGAAATCGTGTGGATCGGAATTTCTTCTCCGGAAGAAAAAGTTTCTCCCATGGAATTGCGTACGCTCGCGGACTGGACCATTCGCCCGGCGCTTCTTCGAACGCCCGGCGTCGCCAATGTGCTTGTGATGGGCGGAGATGTGCGCGAGTGGCAGATAAATATGAACGCCGAACGAATGAGAAAATACGGAATTATGATTGAAGACGTGAGGAATGCCATTAGTCCCGCCGTCTCAAATCAGGGAGGAGGAGTTCTCGTGGAAGAAGGAAAAGAATATCCGATACGCGTTCTCGTCGTCCCTTCAAAAATTTCCGAACTGAACGCGGTTGTTGTCGGAAAAAATATGGAAACAGGACAGAAGATTCAGCTCGGAGACGTTGCCTCGCTTGAAGAGGGGGCAAGTCCGATTCGAGGAAGCGCTCTCATCGACGGAAAACCCGGCGTTATCTTCCGTATCATCAGACAACCGGATGCGGAAACTCTCAAAACCACCAAAGCGATAGATGAAACTCTCAAAACACTTAAAGCGGGAATACCAGATGGCGTCATCTTTCATCCGAACTTATTCCGGCAGGAGAACTTCATCCGCGCCGGATTGGGGAATGTAACAGAAGCCCTTCGCGACGGAATACTTATGGTTATTGTGATCCTGCTTTTGTTCCTGATGAATATCCGCGCAACGGCTATCACTCTTACCGCCATACCCTTGAGTATTATGGTTACGGCTATTGTGTTCAAGTATTTCGGACTCTCGGTAAACGTTATGACTCTCGGAGGAATAGCGATTGCTGTTGGGGAACTTGTTGATGATGCAATCGTGGACGTGGAAAATATTTTTCGCCGCCTTCGTCTCTGGAAAGAAAACAAACTGAATGAATCGCGAGAAAAAATCATCTTCCAAGCGTCAAGCGAAGTTCGAAACTCCATCGTGTATGCGACGCTTTTGGTGTCGGCGGTTTTTCTCCCGATATTTTTTGTTCCGAACATCGAAGGAAGGTTGCTTATCTCGCTCGGCGCCGCTTACCTCGTGTCACTTATTGCTTCCATGGTGGTATCTCTTACCGTTACTCCTGTGCTTTCCTCTTATCTTTTGAACGACAAGGCGCTCATCGGTCACGAAAAAGATACGCGTATCGTTCAGATCATTAAGAAGAAAATAACGCCGGGAATCTATTGGTGCATCGCGCATATTAAAGCGGTCGGAATAACAGTCGCTATGGCAGTCTTGCTTACCGCCGGATTGTATGGTTTTGCCGGAAAAGAAGGCATCCCGACCTTTAACGAGGGTTCGGCGGCAGTCATGTTCTATCTTCCTCCAGGGACAGCCCTTACTACCACGAACGCTTATGTAGCAAACATCGGTAAAGAACTGATGAAAATAAAGGGAGTTCGCCAGATATCAAACTCAAGCGGACGAGCGCCGGGGGATCCTCACGCGGCAGGAGCGAATGCGAGCGAAATGCAGATCGCTTTTGCTCCGGGGTTTGAAAACGATAAAGAACGATTATTCCGTGAAATTCAAACCGTTTTAGATCGTTTTGGCGGTGCGGAATACAGTCTTGGTCAGCCGATTACTCATCGCGTTGAAATGCAACTCTCCGGAGTTCGCGCTCCCGTGGTCGTAAAGGTGTACGGAAATACCACAGAGGAAATGACCCGCGCTGCAAATCAGGTGGTCGCCGAACTCAAAAAACATTCGGGAATAAAAAATCCGCGTGTTGAGCAAAACACATTTGTTCCCGAACTTCGCGTCTACATTGATCAAAATCGGCTTGCGGAACAGGGGATTTCCGGCGGAACAGTTGCGGAAGAAATAGGCATGGGGCTCATGGGAGATACGCTTGGCAACGTTCGTCTTGGGGCGACATCAGTGCCGGTCGTTGCACGATATGATTTGGAATCAAAAGGAACGATGTCGGCCATTCGCGATCTGTCATTGCCGTTTCCTGAAGTGCCATCTCTTGGTTCCGCCGCTGATATCCGTGTAGAAGGAGGGCTCAACAATCAAGGTCATGAAGGTGGCAAGCGCGTGCTCGTCGTTTCCGGAAATTATCAAGGAAAAGATATCGTCGGCGAAGTTGAAGCCTCTAAAGTGGCGCTTGAAAACACAAAACTTCCGACCGGCGTAACCCTGTCTTTTGAAGGAACCTACAAAAGTCAAAAAGAAACCACCAATCGTTTGGCTCTCGTTTTTCTCGTCGGCATACTTTTGGTTCTCGGACTTTTGTATCATGCTTTCCGTTCTATTCCGCTTACCTTGCTTATCATGGCGAATATTCCGACGGTGCTTATCGGGGGTATGATTGCTGTATGGATATCGGGCGGAGTGATAAATATGGCGCACTTGGTCGGTTTTATTTCTCTCGCCGGTATCGTATCGCGAAATGGAATAATGCTTATCGGACGATGTCTTGCACTCGTTCGCGATGAAGGCAAAACTTTTTCGCCCGAAACCATTGTGCAAGCGACGCTTGATCGAACCGTTCCTGTTCTCATGACATCGCTCGTTACTTCGCTTGCGCTTCTTCCTCTCTTGTTTGCGGGCGATGCTCCGGGAAAAGAAATGTTGCACCCGCTTGCGGTTGTGATATTCGGCGGACTTATTTCCTCAACGGCTATTTCGCTGTTTCTTACCCCCGCGCTCTTTTACCGATTTGGCGAAAAAACGGCATTACAGGAAAAAACTGAATCTTCAGGATTCTAAAAAAAAATGAAAACGACAACCAAAGGAAGAGATTCTCCAAAATTAGTTTGTAAAGTTCATCAAGTTTGTAAAGTTCATAAAGTGTGACGAAAGATAAATTATTAAAACAATAAAAAATAAAAACATGGATAGTAAAATAATAGTTGGGGTAGTTATCGGCGTATTACTCGGCGGATTTGGCGGGTATATGGTGGGACAAACATCAGATGCGGGAATGTCGGGAGAGAATATCGCGCAAACCGAAGAAATGATGAAAACCGCGGAAGCGAGCATGCAAGAAATGGGAAAACAAATGCTTGCCAGCGGAGTCATGATGCAAGAACTCGGAACGAAATATAATGATGAAACCCTTATTTCGACAGGAAAAGACTTTGTTATTCTCGGCGAAAAATCGCAAAAAGAAACCGAAAAGAGTAACAAAATGATGATGGGAGAATAATAAAAAATCGTTATATCTCAGGGTTTCTCAAGATAAAAGATTGGGAAACCCCATTGATGTCGCGATAACAAAATAGATACATTAAAATTAACGTATGATATACTATACAAGACGAATATTATGAAAGAAAAACAAACGCACACTTTTCATGTTCACGGAATGCATTGCAAATCCTGCGCTTTGGTGACTGAGCACGCGCTCGGCGAAGTTCCTTTTGTGGATACGGCAAAAGTGGACGCACACAAACGATCCGTTTCTGTTTCTGGGGATTTTGGAGAAAAAACCAAAGAAGAGATCGCGGAAGAACTTACCCACGTGCTTTCAAGCAAAGGATATTCGCTTTCCGCTGAAAAAGAAATGATTGCGAAAAATTGGGAGGAATTTTGGATCGCGGGACCGCTTGCCGGACTCTTCGTGCTTCTCTTCGTGCTTCTGCAAAAAATGGAGGTGGTGAATTTGGTAAATACCAGCTCCATGACCTATGGCACCGCCTTTTTGGTGGGTGTTGTTGCTTCGCTTTCCAGTTGCATGGCAGTTGTTGGAGGGCTCGTTCTTTCCATGTCCGCGACTTTTGCCAAAGAAGGGGAGAGAATAAAACCGCAGATACTTTTTCATGCCGGGCGTATCGTTTCATTTTTTCTGCTCGGTGGAATGATCGGCGCCATCGGTTCCGCCTTTCAGTTGAATGTTTTCGGGTCGTTCATACTTGGTGTTTTGGTCGGAATAGTAATGCTTGTTATGGGAATCAACCTTCTGGATGTTTTTCATGGGGCGAAACGTTTGCAGCCCTCCATGCCAAAGGTGCTTTCTCGGCACGCGCTTAAGGTCTCCAACATGGCGCATACGGCAACCCCGCTTTTGGTCGGTGTCGCCACATTTTTTCTCCCATGCGGTTTTACTCAGTCGATGCAGATATATGCGCTTTCCACCGGTGATTTTTTGAAAGGAGGGCTTACCATGCTGGCTTTTGCCATTGGGACATTCCCGGCACTTGCGATATTGAGTTTTAGCGGAGTAGGGGCGGTACAAGGAAAGAAAAAAGGAGTCTTTTTCAAAACCGCAGGGCTCATTGTTATGGCGTTCGCGATATTTAATATTATTAATAGCCTTGTTGTTATCGGGGTAATAAAGCCAGTGTTTAATTTCTAACAAAAATCCAAATATCTAAAATTATTTCCCTCTTTGTCGGTCATTAGGAATTAGAAATTAGGTATTAGAAATTTTAAATTATCATGTCCTCAAAAACCATTTCACTTTCCATTATTATCATAGGAATGGCGGTTTCCGCTTTTATTCTTTTTGGTGATGCAGTGATGCCGAAAGAAAATAATCTTGTGCCTCCTCCGAATAATGCGGTTATACAGGGAAACACGCAGACCATTAGTCTTACAGCAAAAGGCGGGTTCACTCCGGAAAAAACCATCGCCAAAGCGGGAGTTCACACAATCCTCAAAATCACGACACAGGGAACTTTCGACTGTTCCTCTGTGGTCAGTATTCCGGAACTTCAAATCAGAAAAAATTTGCCGGCGACCGGTGTGGCAGAAATCGATCTTGGCACTCGTGCGCCGGGAATTTTGTCGGGGAGCTGTGGCATGGGAATGTATCCGTTTGAAATTGATTTTATATAAAATATTCACCATGAATGATACTCAAAAAATTATACCCGAACCTGAAAAAGAGCCGACTTTTGCCGAACGATTAAATTTAGGCAGTAATGGACGGCAATGTATGTGCGGAAAATCGAAAAAATATCCTTTGTGCGATGGAAGCCACAGCAAAGAATGATCTGTTTTTTGGTTGACAATCGTCTCAACTTGCATTATTCTCTCTACGGGTAAAGGGACTTTTATTCTTGTCCGAAAAGGACGGTTTTTCTTCTTAAAGGAGATATATCATGTTGCTTCAAAGTTTTGTCGCCGTTGTGGCGTTTCTTTCTATCGTTGCCGTGGCTCTTGTTGTGGTTCTGCCTTACGTGAACGAATCGTTCCATGACAGCGAAACATATCTTGCCAAAGCAAAGAATGTTTGCGCGACTGCGACCCTCGTATGGCTGTTCGTTGCGGTGTATTCTCCCGGGGTTGGTGGAACGCGGTTCTTCATTGTCGCCGCCGCGGTTGCTTCCTACGGTCTTACTTTGTATTTCATCCAAAAGGCAGAAGATCTGCTTAAATAAATGAGGTATCACAAGCCCCGGCATCGTTCGGGGCTTGCTTTTTTTGTACTTATGTCGTATAAGAAGAATAGACCTATGTTTTTCAACCTTAAGGAGGTGTGAAATGTTTTTTGGAATTATAATGATCATATTGCTTTCCGGCGCTTGTTTTTTTGGTGCTAGAGCTCTTTTTATGGCCTCTGCTCAAATAAACCGCGAGGAAAATCGCAACAACCGTGTTTATCATATTAAGACATTCTGGAATGTAGTTACGGCCGCATTTTTCTTGTTCTCTGTCGGTTTAGCTCGCATCATTTTGGTGTGTCTCGGTACTATCGAGAATTTGACGGTTTTGCAGGTTTCTTGGGGGTGGTTTGCCCTTGCTGCTGCTTTTGCTTACTCAGCCTACTCTCTCAACAAAAAGATCAAGGCGATGCCTCGGAAATAATTTTTGAGTAAAATCCCGACTTCGGTCGGGATTTTTTTGTCGCGTTCATTGTTCAAATGCGGTATAATTTTTTTATGCAGGAAACAAACACAAACCAAATACCGCAAGGACTTTCTTCAAAGGAGGCGAAGCGCCGGCTCTTTGAATATGGAGAGAACGCTATTTATCACAAAAAACGGCTACGTCCGATTGTCGCTTTCATAAAAAAATTCAACAGCCCGCTTCTTATCATGCTCATTGGAACGTCCATCGTTTCTCTTTTTCTCGGGCAGACCGTGAGCGCGACCGTCATTCTTGCGATGGTGTTTCTCTCGGCGATAATGGATTTTGTGAATACCCGAAAATCGGAAGATGTGGCGGAGAAATTGGTCGCGCAAGTTGCATCAACCGTCACCGTGTGGCGCGATGGAGAAAAGCAAGAAGTACTTCTTCGTTTAATCGTTCCGGGTGATATTATTGAACTTTCTGCTGGAAGCGTTATTCCCGCCGATTGCCGCGTGCTTTCAGCCGATGATCTTTTTGTTAATCAATCTTCTCTTACCGGTGAATCGTTTCCGGTGGAAAAATATGCCGATACGGAAAAGGGAACGGCTCTGCTTTCAAAAGACGAGGATTTTCCGCTTACTTCCGACAAGGCGGTATTCATGGGCTCCAGCGTGGTAACCGGATTTGCGACCGCGGTAGTGCTTCGGACTGGCGAAAAAGCGGAATTCGGACGTTTAGCGGAACACCTCGCCAAACCGGAAGACGAGACGGATTTTGATCGCGGCATCCGCAATTTCAGCGTGTTCGTAATGCGGCTTACTTTGGTCATGGTAACGGTCGTATTTTTCCTAAATGCGTTCGTAAAACACAACATATTCGAGTCCTTCCTTTTTTCCGTGGCGATCGCGGTCGGACTGACTCCCGAACTTTTGCCGGTCATCATGTCGGTTTCGCTTGCGCGCGGTTCGCTTGTTATGTCCAAGAAAAAAGTTATCGTGAAAAATCTTTCCGCCATTCAAAACTTCGGTGGAATGAATATTCTTTGCACGGATAAAACGGGAACACTGACGAAAGACAAAATTACACTCGTTCGATGCGTTGATATCACGGGCGAAGACTCAAAAGATGTCTGGGTACGAACATACCTTTCCAGCGTCATGCACACAGCGAAGAGGAGCGCTCTTGATCTTGCGATTGAAGAACACGGCAAAATGGAAGTTTCCGGCTACCAAAAAGTGGATGAAATACCTTTTGACTTTCATCGACGGCGCGATTCGGTAGTGGTTGATCACGGAGAAGAACGCAGTATGATTTCCAAAGGCGCGCCGAGAAATATTTTTGAGGAGTGTTCGACCTATCAGAAAAACGGAACGAAACAGTCTTTTACCCCTGAAATGATGGCTCTGGCACAAAAAGAATACAACCGGCTGTCAGCGGAAGGGTACAGGGTAATTGCGGTCGCGGAAAAGGTTGTGACACAGGAACAAAGAAATGTGTATCACAAAGAAGAAGAAACAGGAATGGTTTTTCTGGGTTTTGCCGCTTTTCTTGATCCGCCAAAAAAGAGCGTTATTCCGACCCTTCTCGAACTCGAAGGGCTTCACATTGAAGTGAAAGTTTTGACCGGCGACAGTGAAATTTTGACCGAACGTATTTGCAAAGACATCGGTCTCCCAATCCGCGGTGTGCTTCACGGCGAACAAATTGCGCTTCTTTCCGATTCCGAACTGACCGCGAAACTCGGCGGAGTAAATATTTTTGCGCGCGTTTCTCCCGAACAAAAAGAACGGATCGTCGTACTTCTGCGCAAACAGGGGAATGTCGTCGGCTACTTGGGCGACGGTATCAACGACGCGCCTGTTTTGAAAGCGGCGGACGTCGGCATCTCGGTCAACAACGCCGTCGATGTTGCGAAAGAAACGGCGGACATCATTTTGCTTGATAAAAGTTTGGAAGTGTTGAAAGACGGCGTTATCGAGGGGCGAAAAACTTTTAGAAATACGATGAAGTACATTAAAATGGGATTTTCTTCCAACTTCGGCAATATGTTTTCCATGATGGGCGCTTCGGCGTTTCTCCCGTTCCTCCCCATGCTTCCTTCCCAAATTCTTCTCAACAATTTCCTCTACGACATGTCTCAAGCAACGCTTTCCACCGACACCATCGACGAAGAAGATACGATCCACCCCCTTCGCTGGGACACGCATTTTTTCGGGAGATATATTGCCGTGTTCGGGCTCGTGAGTTCGGTGTTTGATTTCATTACGTTCTTCGTTCTCTACAAAGTTTTCTCTCTCGGCGCATCCGGTTTTCAAACGGGCTGGTTCATTGAATCCATTGCGACGCAGGTGCTTATTATTTACATCATCAGAACCAGACGCGTTCCGTTTTGGAAAAGCTGGCCGAGCCTCCCCGTCATTTGTTCCACAATCGGCATCGTCGCCCTCGCGTGGATTATCCCATTTACTCCCGCAGGAGAGCTCCTGTCGTTTAACCCGCTTTCCCCGTTCATGTTGGCATCCATCGCCGGAATCGTCGCGATATATCTCATCGTCGGAGAAATAGCCAAAGCGATCTTTTATCGGGCGTTTAGGAAAGCATTATAAAAAATTTCTAATATCCAATTTCTAATTTCTAAAAACGTCACTGTTGGCGTCGTCGTAACTTGGGGGTCGTTCCGCTTCGTCGTAGCGGTGCGACCCCCAAGTTCGTCGTTGTTTTAAGCGTTTTTTACGTGCTAATTTGACAAAAACTATATTTCATGTACAATGTAAGTATTGATAGTTCGTTTACAAAACAATATCACAGCGGGATAATCTTTAAGAGATTGTCCGAATTTTAATTTTTTAGAGGAGTGGGGGTTATGGCAATTGATAAACATGGTTTTGGATATTCAAGTTCGGGGAGAGAAGAAACTCATGAAGAAAGAATGCGCCACGAGGAAAGACTAGAGGCGTGGGAGTATAGTTTTGCTACGGATGAAGAAATGTCTATTATGATGGCAATTGGAAGAGGGGAAACGAAATGGATTAAGAATCCATCTCCAGGAGTATGGCCAGTAACCGACAGAGAAAGAAAACTATATAGTGTGAATCTTCTTAGTGGCAGCATATTTCAATTTGAAACAGATATGAGTGAAAAAGAACTGGATCATCTTCTTATGAAATTAGAGGCGAATGATTTTGTATAAAAAGATATTTTTTCGGTGGTGCCAGAGTTAAGTGATGCAACATAAAGAGTTCAACCTGAACAGAGAAAAATAGAATTCATATACCTGCCCCCGACTCGTCATTGAGTCGGGGGCATTTTGTTTTTTTAGGATTATATTTTAAGCAACCACTTCCAAAGCGGAACATAGTGAATTTTTTTGCCGGCGACGATTTCCTCTCCTTCGACATCTTCCGTTATTACCAGCCCATTTTCAAGTCCGAATGTTTCCATTGCCTTGCCAAGAGATCTGAGTTCTCTTTTTTTGGTAGTTATGTCGGAAATATCGGAGCAGACTTGTATCGCGTTCGCTACTTTTGTGTTTTCTTTTATCACAAAATCAACTTCTTCTTGCTGTTCATTTTTCCAGTAATATATTTCCATATTCGGATTGGCGTATGCTCGCCTTTTGAGCTCTAAAAATACGGCGTTTTCAATCAATCTGCCCATGTTGCCGGAAAAGCGGAAGCCGACGGTGTTCGCGAGGCCGGTGTCTATAGCGTATACTTTTCTCGGGCTTTTTTCTTGCTCTCTTACCTTAAAAGAAAATCGTTTGAGAAAAAAAACAAGATACGAAGTTTCCAAAAATCCTGAAAATTTTTCCACGGTATCGGTTGAAATTTGCAAAAATTTTCCCGACGAAGTGAAGGTAACGGGCGATGCGATATTGCTTAAGTAAAATTTTATCAAACTTTTCAATTTTTCGCCTTTTCGTATTTTATATCGGTAAACCAAATCTTTGTTTAAAACATCGTCAAAATACGCCAAGAGAATATTTTCTTTTTCTTTTTCTTGCACCACCATTGGAAAAGCGCCGAATTCCAAGTATTCACGCAAAAGCGATTTTATTTCCGCGTTTCTTCCGACGAGATCCAGCTTGTTTTCCACTTGGAAATTTCTGAATGTTAAAAACTCAAGGAAAGAAAGAGGCAATACGGTCGCATCAAGATGTCGTCCCGTCAGGACGGTCGCTAATTCTTTGCTGAGCAATCTCGCGTTTGACCCAGAAATAATAATATTTGCTTTCCCGAGTTCCTGCATAGTTCGCACCCATTTTTCCCAGCCCTTGATTTCTTGTATTTCATCAAGAAAAAGGTATACCTTGCCTTCCGGCGAGAGAAATTCCCGATAGGTTTCAAATATCTGATCCAAAAGATCTGTATTCAAATTCACAAAACGCGGATCTTCAAAATTAACGATGAGGATTTGTTTTTTGCTCACCCCATTTCTCAGTAAATTATACGCAAGCTGGCGCATAATATATGATTTTCCGCTTCTTCTCGCTCCGATGATTATTTTTACCTGCTCGCTTGAAAGCATTTTTTCAAGCACACTTAAGTAGGAGTTGCGAATGACCCCGATATTCAAATCTTTTTGCCAAAAGTTCCAATCTTCAAGGATTTTTATAAGCTCATTTTTGTCCATTTTGTTTTCCATAAACGATAAAATATTAGTTTTTTGT
>Ga0172379_10010126_pt1 | contig 11486 bp, 12 predicted proteins | sample GrowelOW334metaG_FD_119756 | JGI IMG/M metagenome (GOLD analysis project Ga0172379, IMG submission 119756) | Groundwater microbial communities from an aquifer near a municipal landfill in Southern Ontario, Canada - Groundwater well OW334 metaG | ecosystem: Environmental > Aquatic > Deep... | reverse complement strand
TTCGCCAATGGCGGATACATCATCAGTATCAAACCAATAGCGATTGGAATATTTGTTGTGTCATACTGGAAAGCATTCCAGAATTTTACAATTGGCGGATAAAGCCAGCCTGCCCCAACGCCGATGAACATCGCTAAAAAAATCCACAGCGTTAAAAACCTGTCAAGAAACGATAGCTTTTTTGTTATTTCAAAATTCATATTCATAGCACCAAATTAAAAATATATCCGACGATTATTATTCCAACTGCAACGATGCCGAAGAATATAAAAACCAAACGCGGTTTCAAAATATTTCGCAGAATAATCGCTTCAGGCAGCGACAGGCCTATAACTGCCATCATAAACGCCAAAACTGTCCCCAACGCCGCGCCTTTTTCAAGCAAAGCCTTGACAACTGGAATTATGCCTGCGGCATTTGAATACATCGGCACGCCGAGCAAAACCGCAAGCGGCACAGACCACCACGCGTCTTTACCCATAAACGATGCCAGAAAATCTTCTGGCACATATCCGTGTATGCCCGAGCCGACCGCTATGCCAAGCACAACATAAATCCAGACTTTTTTGACAATATCGCGAACAGCAGTCAAACCGAAATAAATCCTGTTATCCCAATTTATTGTCTGCTCAACTGTTTCTGTAATTTGCGTCTCAAATACCCACGGCTCAATATACTTTTCCAATTTCATTTTGCCCAGAATCCAGCCTGCCGTTATCGCAATCAACAAACCAACGCCAACATACAAACCTGCAACCTTCCAGCCGAACATCCCGAAAAGCAGAACCAGCGCAATTTCGTTTATCATCGGAGCTGAAATCAAAAACGAAAATGTTACACCCAAAGGCACACTTGCCGTTACAAAACCGACAAATAAGGGAACTGCTGAACAGGTGCAAAATGGCGTTACTATGCCTAAAAGAGCGGCCAATATATTACCGAGAAATTTTCTTTTAGAGCTTAAAATCCTGCGGGTTCTTTCGGGCGTGAAAAAGGAGCGGATAATACCGACCCCAAAAACAACTATCACAAGAAGCATTAAAACTTTTGGAGTTTCAAAAACAAAAAACTCAACTGCCGAACTGAGATGACCGCCTTTCGGCATTTTTAACAGAGAATATGTGAACCACTTTGCGAACGGCAGCAGATTTGAATAAATCAGCCACCACGCTGTAATTGCCGTTAAAAGCAAAATTATATTTTTAAAATTTTTCGTTTTCATAGAGCCTTAAGTAATTTTTCGCTGTCTTTGGCCTGAACTTTTAAACATTTTGTCAGACAGGAAAAGAAATCCATAATACAGGGAGCTTTAAGCTCATAAATCACATTCAGCCCGCGTTTCTTATAAGAGAGCACCCCCGCATTTACCATAACCGAAAGATGACGGGATACATTTGAACGCTCAGAGCAGGCATACTTTGCGATATCACAGACACACTGCTCGCCGTCTTTCAAAAAATCCAGAATCGCCACCCGCAAAGGATGAGCGAGAGCCTTCAAAACCTCCGCCTGTTTTTCATAAACTAATTTTTGATTTTTATCAGACATCTCAATTTCCTTAATTTACTATATGACAATATACTCACATAGTAAATTATAAGTTCGCTAAAATCAAATAGATTTTTTGTGTCGTTTTATTGGTTATGGCTCTGGAAAGTCCGCATATAGAATTCATTTGCAAACTTATCCATTTTACATATACTTATCCGTTGATTGTTAACAAATTAGATTGGCCTCCGCCGTATGGCGGTCTCCACAATTTTGATATTTTATTTTTGATTTTTGATTTTTTTTATAAGGGTTGCATAAATGGGCGATGAAAAAAAAACCGATTTGAAAAAAGTTAAGGAATTAGTCGATTTAATGATTGAAAACGACCTTGTTGAGGTCGAAATCGCGGATGGCGACAGCAAAATCCATCTCAAACGCCCCGGCCATTCACAGCCGCAGTTCACGGCAGCGCCGATGCAATACGCACAAACCCCAGCAGCGGCTCCGACAGCGGCCCCGCAGGCAGTGCCGGCAGCAGACAATCTAATTGACATTCCATCGCCAATCATCGGAACATTTTACGCAGCTCCAAGTCCTGATTCGCCTCCATTCGTCAAAGTCGGCGACCGCGTAAATCCAGATACCGTTGTTTGCATCATCGAGGCGATGAAGGTGATGAACGAAATAAAAGCTGAAAAGAGCGGCACAATTGAAAAAATTATGGTTACAAACGGCCAGGCCGTCGAATTCAATCAGTCGCTTTTCAAAATCAAGCCGGACTAAAGAATGAAATTTGAAGAATTATTTTTGAAACAGCTTCGCCACAGGCGAATTCGCAAATTTTCAATCTTCAATCTTCAATCTTCAATTATTTGATTTCAGGAATACTATGTTCTCAAAAATACTAATCGCCAACAGAGGCGAAATCGCGTTAAGAATTATCCGAGCCTGCAAAGAACTCGGTGTTGAATCGGTTGTCGTTTATTCCGAAGCCGACAGAGGCGCAAGTTACATCGAACTGGCCGACCAGGCCATCTGCATCGGCCCTGCACAACCAGCCAAAAGTTATCTCAATATCCCCGCGATAATCAGCGCCGCCGAAATCGCCGACGTTGACGCGATTCATCCGGGTTATGGATTTTTTGCGGAGAACGCACATTTCGCTGATGTCTGCAACGACTGCAATATAACATTCATCGGACCCAGGCCGGAATCTATGAGACTGCTCGGCGATAAAGTCGCCGCCAGAGAATTGGTCAAAAAAGCGAAAGTGCAATGTGTGCCCGGTTCCGATGGAGAATTAAGAGATGAAGCTGAAGCGATTAAGCTGGCAAATAAAATCGGATACCCTGTGATTATCAAGGCCGCGGCAGGCGGCGGCGGCAGAGGTATGCGAGTCGCACACAATGATATCAGTTTGCGAAACGCAATTGCCGCAGCAAAAGCTGAGGCAGAGGTAGTATTCAGGGATAGTAAAGTTTATATGGAAAAATACATCCTCGAACCTCGACACGTCGAAGTGCAGATTATGGCTGATAAGTCAGGCAACGCGCTGCATTTTTACGAACGCGACTGCTCGATTCAGCGCAGACACCAGAAGCTCATCGAGGAATCGCCCTGCCCAATTCTTGATGAAAAGACAAGAGAAGAACTTTGCAAAGCAGCGATAAAAATCGTCAAAGAGGCTAAATATGAAAACGCCGCAACGGTGGAGTTTTTGCTCGATAAGGATAAAAACTTTTATTTCATCGAAGTCAACACTCGAATTCAGGTTGAACATCCGGTAACGGAATTGGTAACAGGCATAGATTTGATTAAAATGCAGCTGCAGGTGGCAAGCGGTCAAAATTTAAATCTCAAACAAAAAGATATCGTTCACCGCGGCGTTGCGATTGAGTGTCGAATAAACGCCGAAGACCCGACTCACAATTTCTCCCCATGCCCCGGCAAAATTGACAAATTTATCCTGCCCGGCGGAATGGGCGTAAGAGTTGATACGCATATGTTCCAGGGAGCGGTAGTTTCGCCGTATTACGATTCTATGATTGCAAAGCTGCTCGTTCACAGACCGACAAGGGAAGAGGCTATTATCACAATGAAGCGGGCATTGGGCGAATTTCGCATTGGCCCGATTAAAACCACAATACCGGCCTGCGAGAAAATTTTATCGCACAATATGTATCTGCAAAATAAAGTTAACACAGGCTTCATCGAACAATATATGAATCAGTTTTAATACGAATTTATTTGTCGGGACGAGGGGCAGCGGCCAGTGCAAATAACCGTTAATAACAAAAGAATACTTACCGTTAAAGGCGGCAAAAGCCTTCTGGCGACCCTTGCCGACGAAAAAATTTTCCTGCCGACTGCCTGCGGCGGCAGAGGTATGTGCGGATTATGCAGATTGAAAGTTCTCACCGGCGGCGGAAATTTAACCTATGCCGAACAACGCAAACTCAAAGACGATGAGAAAAAAACAAACATCCGCCTTGCCTGCCAGATTACCGTCTCAGGCGATTTGAACATCGAGATACCGGACAAACTTCTCGCCGTCGGAGAATACAAATGCAAATGCACCGACATACAGGACATCGCCTCCAATGTCAGACAACTGCGATTAGAACTTATCGAGCCGCGAACAATTGATTATATCCCCGGCCAATACGTTCAGGCTCTTGTGCCTGCCTACGCAAAAAGCGGTCAGGAAGTTTCAAGAGCATATTCAATCTCGTCCGACCCTGCCGATAAAAATGCCATAGAACTGATTGCCCGGCGAACGCCCGGCGGAATAAGCTCAACGTACTTTTTTGAATATCTCAAAGTCGGCGATGAAGTAAAATTCAGCGGCCCTTACGGAAAATTCATACTCAGCCAGACACAATCGCCGATGGTTTTTGTCGCAGGCTCAAGCGGTATGGCGCCGATAAAATGTATGCTGCACTATATGAAAAACATCGGCAGCAAACGCAAGGCAATCTATTATTTCGGCGCTAACAAAGTCAACGAATTGATTTTGCCGGAGCTGATGAGGCAATTTGAAAAAGACCTGCCGAATTTCAGGTTTGTGCCGGTCATCGCCAACCAGCAGGAAAAATGGGATGGCCAAAGAGGCTTAGTTACCGAAGCGATTGAGAGGAATTTTAAAAATGCCGAGCTGTATGAGGCCTATATTTGCGGAAATCCGGGAATGGTGGATGCCGCAATAAAAACTCTCAAAGAGCTTGGAATAAGCGATAATAAAATTTTCTACGATAAGCTGACAACCAATAACCAGTAGGTTTTTACTTGCTACTGGATGATTACTGTCGACTTTTTTTAAAATTTTCTGTTACCTGCGTAAAAAACCATCCACTAATCACTTTGGAAGGGTATTAAAATTAAGGGTAGGCATTAAAAGTTAATAACGGTTAGCTGATGTCCATTTACAAAACCGTCGCCGGCTCTTATAATATCGCTGTGGAAAATTTGGACAATAACGATATTTGCGATTCGCTGGCAGGCGACTCGAAGGCTTTTGAACGGCTCGTCATTCGCTATCAGCCTCGAATCATCAGGCTGATGTGGCGGTTTTGCAGAGACCGCCAAACCTGCGAAAGGCTTGTTCAGGATGTCTTTGTCGAGGCGTATTTCAGCCTGAAAACATATAAGGCCAAGGCGCCATTTGAACACTGGCTCAGCAGAATCGCATCACGAGTCGGCTATCGGCATTTTAAAGAGCAGGACAAAGAAAAGCAGACTTTGCCGCTGCCCGATTTTGACATCGCCGCCGCCGATTCGCAGCAGGCCGTTGAGCCTGAAAAAGCCGCCGAGCTTTTGTACTGGCTGCTGGCCAAACTGCCCGCGACAGACAGACTTGCCCTTACGCTTGTCTATCTGGAAGACTGCAGCATCAAAGATGTCGCCGTTAAAACAGGCTGGTCAGCGCCCGCAGTAAAAATGAGATTGTCGCGGGCGAGAAAAAAGTTAAAAGAAATTGCAGAAAAAGAAAAAATTTCAGAGAGGTTCGAATGGATACCTTAAAAACTATTGAAAAGCTGGCCAAAGCCGCTCGAAGCGAGGCTTTGCCTGCGTTTGACGTTTCAAGTTATGTGCTTGGACAGACGCGAATGGTGCAGGTGCAGAGAGCAAATCTTTTGCCTTTTGAGTTTTTTGCCGCGCTGACTGCCGTTGCCGCTTCGATTGTAATTGTTCTGTCCGTAAGCGCCTGGCAAACAATCATCAATCCGATGACACAGTTAATTGCGCCTTTGCAGGAGAGTTCACTATGGTAGAAGACCAGAAAATAATTATTAAACGGTACAGCCGCAAACAGGTAATTACTCTTACAATCTGCGCAGCGGTAATCCTTTTATCAGGCATAGCAATAGGCACAGGAACAACAGTTCTGCTTGCTCAAAACAGATTTATCAAAATTGCCCCTCCGCACAAGACCGCCGACGATATAACTAAAAAAATCAGCGAAAAATACGATTTGAATTCGCAGCAGACTGCACAGGTTCAGACGCTTTTGAATGATATGTTTGCCAAAGGAAAGCTCTACAAGGATGAAATGAATGCAAAACGCGATGCCGATGCCGAGATTATGATTGCTCAGATGAAACTTATTTTGACAGATGAACAATTTGTAAAGTGGAATAAAGATTTTGAAGCATTGAGAGAGAAATTCAAAAAATTTCGGTAAAAAATAAATTCTCACCTTTCACACTTTTAAGCGGTTAATTTCATCCTGTACTTTCTTAACTGCTTTGACAACATCTTAGCTCTGCCCTGCACATATTCATCTAACTGCCGCCAAAATCGTTGACTATGATTTTTATGCGGTATATGGCATAATTCGTGGAGCAAAATATAATCCTGAAGTTCCTGCGGCAGAAAGACAATGTTGACATTCAGATTTATGTTATTTTTACCGGAACAACTGCCCCACTTTGTTTTTTGACATCGAAAAGATGCTTTTCTATAAGCGAGTTTATGTTTTTCGGCGAAATGCGCCAATCTGCCGAACAGTTCATTCTGTGCCTTTTTAATATCGACATCAGCGTCAGGCAAATCCTGCAATTGATTATATTTATCTATTTTTTGCAGATGCTTTTTCAGCCATTGAATTTTTGATTGTAAAAATTTTTCCGCTTCGCTTCTGTTGCCTGCTCTTGGAATAGTTACCCTGACGGTTTTATCGGGATGTATCGTTATGCGCAGATGTCTTGCGCGCGGCGAGTGAACAAAAACAACATTGTCTAAACCAGAAATCATAATGGGCGAAATTCTGACAGAGACAGGATGACAATTCAAGCCAAAAATAAAAAAATGCTTCGCCACAGCGGTTTCGCAATTAAAAATTAAAAACTAACAATTCAAAATTTGTTCTTCCATCATTCTATGCTATTTTTTCACAGCAAAAACGCCAAAGATTAGCAGCAAAAGAGCAGCCGGTTCAGGGACAGAGGCGACACGAAACCCTAAATCACCGGCCTCGAGATACGAGACGTTGTAGCCCCTATCTGGCGACATAAGGGTGCCGACGCTGACATCGTACGAGCCGCCACGAATGCCTCGACTGGAACCAATAAGAGTCTCGTTCCATTCCCAGGCATTGCCGCCCTGGTCAAACGTACCATAAGCGCTGTCAGAGTTCTCGAATTCCCCGACAACAGTCAGGTAATCCGGACTGCCAATGGTATAACTGTTCTGATAAAAATTGGCGTTATTGCACGGGTCGGGATTGAGCAGAGCATTGCTTGGCACGTTGTTCGACTTAGTCGGGTATAACCAGTAATTACCTGTAATTCCGTCGTTCTTGTGATAAGCGGCCTTATACCACTCGTCCTCGGTTGGAATGACATAAATCGTACCGTAAACAACCTGAGCCGCTGCACGGTCAACTGCAATGCTGCCGTCTGCACCAAGTTGATATGCTCCCTTGCTCTTATCGCCGCTGGTCAGATAGTTACAGAACTGGGCTGCTTCATACCAGCTTACATTATTGGTTGGCTGCTGAGCGCCGGTGTGGACTGCGCTTGAATTATAAGCATTGCTCGGACTGCCTGTGGGCGCTCCGGCTGCATTTGTAAAAGTGTTCCACTGAGCGTTGGTTATCTCGTACTTGCCGATACGGTAATTATACCCTACTGCGCCGTACAAACTTCCAGTCGCAGGGTCAGTCGCATTCCCCGCATTGCCGATATTCACAAAATCAATGTCAATACCTCGTATGATTTCAGCCGAAGCAAAATTAACTGCTGCCATCACACACACAACAATTCCCAAAATTCTTACATTTTTCATTTTCTACCCCTTTCAAAAAAGTTGGTAATCCATTATCTATCCGCTCTTATGGACTATGAATAAATGTCTGATTGATTTTGAATAATTTGCGCAATGATGCCGCTGAATTGTGAACAGACGAAAAACTCCCAAAACACTCTCTAATTTTCCCTTGCCCCATAACCGCACATTATAGAACACTTACTATTTACAATCAAGAAAATTTTTTGTCAACCCCGCACAAAAATAAAAAATCTCATCGGCCTGAGGCGCTAAACGAATGACGGACACGGGACGGGAAGGTTTATGCTGTTTGGCGTAATATCAAAGATTATCCCCAATTTTACGGATTTCGTTTTCGCACATCTTTTTCTGGCCGTCATCGGAAAGTCTGGCTGCCGCCTTTTTCAGATAACCAACTGCCTTTTCTTTATCGACAATATAACGGGAATAAATTATGCCGAGCATAAGTTGAACCTGCTCGGTATGCTCATAATTGCCATACAAAGAGAGGAATTTTTCATAAGCCTCGGCAGCCTGCTGCCACTGACCTGCTGACATAAGCTGATTTGCAATATCAAGCATCGCCTGCTTTGGCAATGCGCCTATCAATTCCCCCCGGCTATCCACATACAATTGAGCAGCAGAAGCAAGATTACCCTGACTTATCAGATTATAAATCTGGCGTTTAATGGCAGCGCTGGCATCTTCAGCCTTTTGCTGCGCTTCAGATGTAACATCCTTAACCTTTATTTTTCTGCTTAGCCTTACCGGAAATGGCTCGCCATCATGGGATACCGTGCTGCGATACTCTCGTCTTCTGTTCCATCGCGTAATCATTGCCCAGAGGTCGAACTGGTCGCCGGGGATAATTTTTATAATAAGGAATAGCATAATCGAGAGAATGCCGAAGGCATAGCCAGCCAGATGCGCATCATAAGCGACATTCTGCGCGCTTCTGGAGATTATATTATCGATGAATATCATTTTGAACAATATCAAAAATATCGCCGGTATTTCCATTGTTCCGATAATAAAAAACCAGTAAATAATCGTAATCAGTGTCTGCGGAAAAAGAACCAGATATGCCCCCGTAACCGCAGCGATAGCTCCGCTTGCTCCAAGCACCGGAGTTGCGACACCATGGCCAAACCATGAAGCAGCGAGGATGTGGCCGATTGCGCTGAAAATCGCCCCTGCCAAATAGAAACACAGATAGCCCAGATTGCCGAGCCGGTCATTGACATTGTTGCCGAAAATATAGAGAAAGTACATATTACCGAAGATATGGCCGATGCTGCCGTGCAGGAAAGCGTAAGTTATGAATTGCCAAAGAAACGGATAGGCCGGGGTAAGCATAAAACCCGTCGCCCAGCCGCGGAGATTCTGTTCGCCGCCGACGTATGTAATAAGAAATATGACGACATTGACGGCTATCAATGCATAATTCGTATATGGCACACGATATGGGTCTATATTTGTTCTTATTGGAAGCAGCATATTTTTTAGTTTTTTATAAAAAAATGTCGAAAAATTACTCTAATAATAGTATTCTAACGATACTTACAGGCGGGTATAGATACCAGAATTGAGCAAAAAATGCACATAAAAAATCAGAATCTGAAAAATCGGCTTTGCCAGGTACGCCAAACGCTGGCGGAAAAAAATTTCGACGCCGCCATCGTGGCAAATACCTCAAACGTCAGATATTTAAGCGGTTTTGAAGGTGATGACAGTTGGCTAATCGTAACCGAAAAAAATCTTTTCCTCATCACCGACAGCAGATACACTTTGCAGGCAAAAAAACAGTGTCCGCTATGCAAAATCGTCGAGCGAAAAACGTCAATTATTGATGCGGCTTGCGATACACTGAAAAAAATCAAAGGCGTTAAAACTGTATGTATCGAAAACAGAGTCGAAATAAGGGTATTTAACAGCCTGCAAAAAAAACTTACTGTATCGCTAAAACCAATCGGTAATCTTGTCGAGGCTGTTCGGCAGATTAAGGATGTCGCCGAAATCGCCGCAATTAAATTGGCTGGAAAAATCGCAAAAAAAGCTCTCGAAAAAGTCCTGTCTGGAATTTATTCGGGAATCAGAGAAACCGAACTTGCGGCAATGCTCGATTACGAAATGAAAAAATCCGGCGCAATGCCGGCTTTTGAAACAATTGTCGCGTTCGGCTCGAACTCCGCAATGCCTCATCACAGGCCGACAGACAGGAAACTGAAAAAAAACGATACAATACTGATTGACTTCGGCGCAAAATTCAAAGGCTACTGCTGCGATATTACAAGATGTTTCGCTGTAGGCAAAGTAAGCAAACTCTACAAAAAAGTTTACGAAGCTGTTTTCGCCGCTCAGCAGTCAGCGATAAAAACTGTCAGAGCAGGCCAATCGCTCATAGCTGTTGATAATGCCGCCAGGGGAATTATCAAATCCGCCAAACTGCCCATTTATGGCCACGGAACAGGCCACGGGCTGGGATTGGAAGTTCACGAATCGCCGACAATTTCGGTTCTCTCAAAAGATAATTTGAAACAGGGGAATGTAATCACTATTGAGCCTGCGGTTTATCTGCCAGGCAAATTCGGAATCAGAATTGAAGATGATGTTCTGGTTGCAAATAGTGGATATAAAACCATAACTTCAACCCTAAACGATGCTTATGTGCCGATTTTGAAAATCAGTTGACAGTTGATATTTGGCTGCAGGTTTGGTATTCTATTGGAAATGAAAAACTACATAATATATCAGCGAAGATTGTTATGATAAAAACTCTAAAAAGGACAGTTACATCGGTACTGCCCATCTCTAAAAAACGAACAGGAAAATGTCTCCGCTGCGGTCAATGCTGCAAGATTGTTTTCCACTGCCCGTTTCTTAGATACGACGCAGAAAACAAAAGCTACTGCTCCATATATAAATGCCGGCCATTGAACTGCCTGAAATATCCACGAACCCAATCCGAATCTGTTACGGCAGATAAATGCGGCTTTAAATTCGAATAAACGAACCATCGAACCTCGATGAAATAATTCAAAAAAAACGAGCAGTCGTGCTCGTTGAAAGAACACTGCCTGCTCGCAGGAGGAGGAAGAAGAAGATTACATTTTTATATGCTGCATAATCAGCCGCTTGTTCAGGATTTCATTAAAAAATTCATCCCTAATCGTGCCTAATTGTAACAGGGGTGGCGTCACTGTAAATCAGTATAAAAACTGATTATAATGTAAGACAATTTACCTATACATCTGTCATCTAAAACCACTACATTCATACCAATTGAATTCTTTAATTATTCTGCGGATTTCTTTTTTGGTTTTGCTGGTTTCTTCTCAGTCGTCTTTTTTTCGGCTGGAGTTTTCGATGCTGATTTTTTATCTCTGCCTAAAAGCGTATCGGCCTCGGCGAGGGTCTTCGGCGGCCACTGACCTTTTGCCTGCAAATCCTTTAAATTCTCAATCTGTTTGAAGCTTACAATCGTTCTGCATCGCGGGAATTTATTGCAGCCGAGGAATGGTCCTTTTTTGCTTTGTCTTATAACCAGCTCACCCTTTTCGCATTTGTAACATTTAAGGCCTGTCGGCTCGGCTGGCGGTTTGGGCGGAGCAATGTTGCCGTCCTTATCTATTTTTAATGCGGTCTTACAGGTTGGATAATCGGAACAGCCGAGGAACGCGCCGAATCTGCTGGTCTTTTTGACCATCGGTTTGCCGCAGTTGGGGCAT
>Ga0172379_10010125_pt1 | contig 11486 bp, 10 predicted proteins | sample GrowelOW334metaG_FD_119756 | JGI IMG/M metagenome (GOLD analysis project Ga0172379, IMG submission 119756) | Groundwater microbial communities from an aquifer near a municipal landfill in Southern Ontario, Canada - Groundwater well OW334 metaG | ecosystem: Environmental > Aquatic > Deep... | reverse complement strand
GATCAATTTTTTCATCTATCAGTTTATTCAGGGTATATTCAAAGGTTCCAGGGAGAATCTGTTCCGATAGCGTTATCGGAATCATCAACTTTTGATCGTATGAGTAGTCCTTGTACCTTGCCATACAAGTCCATGAATAATTCTATCATGAAATCACTCTCACGTGCGGGGAACCCGCTTTTTCTTCAGTGTCGACATTTGCATAACCGGCAAGTCTGTCCTTCATCATCACTACCCCCTCTCATCTGCCCCCCATGCCGGTGAGTGAAATACCCTCGACGAGGTAACGCTGGAAGAATACAAATATAAGAATACTGGGAATTATAGCGATCGACGCGGCAGCCATGAGAACGTTCCACTCAGTCCCGTACTGTCCGATGAACATTTGGAGCCCAAGAGGCATGGTCTTGAAGGAATCTTTATTGACGATGATGAGCGGCCACAGGAAACTCTTCCATTGTCCGATGAAGGTGAAGATGGCGAGAGACGCGAGAGCCGGCTTGGCCATCGGCATGATGATCAGTGAATAGAGATGGAAGGCGTTGCAGCCGTCGATACGTCCGGACTCCTCCATTTCGTAGGGGATGGTTAAAAAAAACTGACGGAGCAGAAAGGTGCCGAAAGCGGTGAAGGCTACCGGTAGAATGAGCGGCAGGTAGGAATTGCCCCAGCCGAACTTATTCATCAGCAGATAAAGCGGAATGACGGTCACTTGCTGCGGGATCATGAGCGTCGCGAGGTACATCACGAAAAAGCCGTCCCTTCCCTTAAATTTGATTCGAGCGAACGCGTACGCGGCTAAGCTGGAGGTGAATACCGCAAGAACGGTAACGCAAGCCGCGACGAAGAACGAATTGAAGAGGAACCGGCCGAACGGAAGAAAATTCCATGCATCGATATAGTTCTTCCACTCAAGGCGGGATCCAAAGGCGGAAGGCGGCATCAGGAATATTTCGTCGGCGGGTTTGAGGGAGGTCAAGCACATCCATACGAACGGTACCGCGAACGCCGCGGCGATTGCGAAAAGGAGAGTGCGCGAAACGCCGGTAATTAGTTTATTCATAGTGCACCCATTCCTTCTGGAATTTCATTTGAACCAAGGTTGTGAGGAACACTATGGCGAACAGAATCCAGGCTATCGCGGAGGCGTATCCCATCTTATAAAAAGCAAAGGCGTTGTTGTAAATGTACAGAACGAGCGTGCTCGTCGCGTTGTAAGGTCCGCCGCCCGTCAATACGAAGGTTTGATCGAAGACCTGGAAAGAACTGATGATCGTCATCACCGTGGCGAAGAAAAGGGACGGCGACAGCATGGGCAGAACGATTTTCCAGAATCTTTTCCAGCCGCCCGCGCCGTCGATAATCGAAGCCTCCAACAGCGTTTTCGGTATGCCTTCGATTCCGGCGATGAAGATGATCAGATTATATCCGAAGCCCTGCCAGACGCTCATGATGATGACCGCGGGCATAGCCCACTGCGGGCTGGCGAGCCAGTTGATGCTCGATATTTTAAAAATCGAAAGGAACTGGTTGATGAGGCCGTAATCCGGCAAATAGAGCCAACGCCATATCATCGCCGTCGCTACGATCGGAGTGACGACGGGGATGAAGAAAACCGCTTTGAACATTCCCTTGAATATCGCGCGTTTCGAGGTGAGCCATAACGCCAGACTCATTGCGACGATAATATTGATGACCACGTACGCGAACGTGTAATAGATGGTATTGAAAAGCACTTGCCGGAAGGTGGAATCCTCTAAAAGGAGTCTCTGAAAATTACGAAGGCCGACGAATTTTATTTCACCCAATACCGGCCAATTGAAAAAACTGATCACCAGCGACGCCGCCACCGGAATCGATGTGAAAATTAAAAAACCGATGGTATTCGGGAGCAGGAACAATATAGCCGTGACCGTGTTCCTGATGTTCCGTTTTTCAAAAAAGGATTGTTGCATGCGGTTTCCCCAACGGGCCGTAAAATAACTGCGTGAATTATTCTACGGCCCCGACGTCTCGTTATCGCTTATTACAGTTCGTCGAGCAGCTTTTGCGTTTTAGCGGCGGCGTTTTCCACCGTCTCCAGCCCCAAAAGGATCGGCTGGGTAAAATTATTGATGATGATGAGGTACGCCTGCTGATAATTGGCCGGCGGCTGGTAGGGGAAACTCACTCCCGGCTGACCGGATACCGCCATCGCTTCCACCAATCCTTTTACGTCGGTGTTCTTTTCAAAGAACACATGCTGGCCCGATTTACGGGCGGGAAGCGCGCGGCCCCAGCCGGCGAGTTTTTCAAGCGACGCTTTGCCGGTTAGAACCGTAAGAGCCTGATAGGCCTCTAGCGGATACTTGGAAGTTTTGCTGACCATGAACCCCGAACCGGCGGTCATCGTCGCGCGTTTCTTCATGCCGATCATCATCGGAGCGGCGCCTAACTTGAATTTCGAATTCTTTTTTATGTTCGTAATGTTCCACGGCCCGTCGATGTACATACCGCATTTTCCCGCGTAGAACGATTCGCGGTCTTGGTATTGATTTCCGGTATTGATGATCGCGGGGGCGACTTTCTCCTTGGTGATGAGTTCGGAGTAGAATTTTGCGGCCTGAATTATTTCCGGCCGGTTCAAGTTGTACTTTCCCTTAGCATCGTAGAACGTGACGTCGTTACCCAGCACGAACGGCATGATGCGTTCCCAATGGATGGAAGGCGCGTAGCCGTAATTTCCGTCTTGAGTGAGCTTCCTCGCCCGGTCCAGAAAACCGCTGAGGTCCATTTTGTCGTCGGGATAAGGAACGCCGTATTTATCAAAAAGATCGATGTTGTAGAAAAGCAGGAAAGGACCGACATCGTAGGGAAGGCCGTATACCTTTCCATCGACGGAAAGACTGCCCAGGATGCCTTTTTCGAAATCGTCGAAATTGAGATTCTTGTCCTTCGCGATGAAGTCGTTAAGCGGGATGCAGCCCTGTGTCGCGAACCCGGCGGACCGTTGGCCCTGCATGGTCAATAAGTCTTGAGTGCTGCCGGAAGCTATGGCCGCCGGAAGCTTCGTCCAGTAGTTGTTCCAATCCGTGCTTTCAATCTCGACGGTGATGTTCGGATATTGCTTAGTCACATCGGCCGCGAGTTCTTTCCATTGATCGATTTCGATCTGGCTTTGCACGTTGGTGAACCACCGAAGAACGACGGGTTTCGCGGACGGAGCCGGAGCCGTTGCCTTGGCCGGTTCGCTCTGGCCGCCGGCGTTGATAAAGCCGACCGAGACCAGCAGCATGACAGCCGCCAAACCTAAAGAACGATGTTCTTTTTTCATACGCTTCTCCTTTCAACCGAATATTCAAAAACGCTGACGCGCTTTTTTACCTCTACAAGAATTACAAAGAGCCCTCGTTTCGGGTGATCTCGATGATCGAGTGAATATGGACTTCGGGAACCGTTACCTCGATCTCTCCGACGGAGATTCGTCTGATGTCGAGTTTTCGGTTTTCAGGCCGCTGCGTCGCTTCGCGAATACCCGGCAGCCGTATCCGGATTTTCAGGTTATGGATCGGATTGATCTGCTCTATCGGGTCATACAAGGAAGTGGAGCGATTTCCCGTATGGCTGCACTGGAAGTTGACCAGGTGGAGGTACTCTTTCCCGCCGCGGGTCATGAGGTGAGCTTCCACCGCCGGGAATCCCTCAAAGACGAAGGGCTTCGACTCATCGTACCGATCGATTAGATTGTTGACGATGTTTTTCAGCCAGAAATGCCCGGTATTCCAGTACGAGCTGAAAACGTCAGCGGCTATCCACGCGCACAATCCCTTGCCGTACCGGTTCAAGGAGACGCCGGGAAAAACGCTCTCGTCACCGGGCGGAGGCAGCGGGTGCCTGAACGCCCGAGGGGGAACGGACTCGCCGCAGGGCCACTGGATTCGCGAGAGGATTTCGACGGCGGAACCGGCTTGGCCGGAGCGCGGCACAGCTTTGATGAAGGGCTTATCGAGTAATTGGGGAATATCGGCGATTCCCTTCCAGAGATTCGGATTTTGCATAAGATACGCGAAACGGTAGGGCGAATATTCAAGGTAATCGAGCCCGTACAAATCGGCGAGAGGAAAATTCGAATCCCCCTCGGGAAAAGCGGCTCTTCCCGCCGCGACGAGGAAACCTCCGGCGGCGACCCAGCTCCGCAGCCTGTCCAGCGACGCGCTTGAAAGCTTGACCGTCTCCGGCAGGACGATGAGCTTGAAGGCGGCAAGGTCGGGGAAATCGTCGTTGAAAAAGATATTGAACTGCTGGTGCCCCTCTATCAGCATCTTCGCGGCGCCGAGGGTCGCGTAGTCCCCGTTGTCCCAGTATCGCCAGGTCGTGTAATTAGCGATCAAGGCCCCGTGGGGCACGATCCGCGATCGGGCGGTCCAGGGCTCGCGCTCCTTCACGAACGCGAAAACTTCCTTGAGTATTTCGTACGCTCCATGCTGCAGGGTTCCGTCGGGCATGACTTGGTCGCCGATGGAGAGCATGCTGCCGTTGGCCATGATGGAGGCCGATTCGTACTTCAGCTGCTCGGCGGTCTTAGAGGACATAAGGCCCCACCCTTCGGTGAACCGCACGGTTTGGACCTGGACCGGCACATCGAGCCCGCCGACGTATCGGCTTTTTATGATGTTGTAGAGGTAGCTTCCGGCGGCCGGCTGGGATTCCCACACGCCGACGTCGGCGGTCCGGTTGAAGCGCTCAGGTTCACCCATCTTCCACGCGCCGTTGGTGATGATGACCGCCTCGGGCCTGATAGCCTTGACGACGGCGCGGATCTCCTCGTGGCAGCGCGCGGCGGATTCCTGAAAAAAGGTTTTCACCAAGTCAGGCTCCGCGTCCAAAAGTTCCGGCGTCAGCTCGCGGTTATGTTCGTTCTTGAACTTCGACTTGCAGTAGCGGCAGAAACAGTGGTGATGGACGATGTACGGAATATCCATGAAGAAGCCGTCCGGTTCGTACATTTGCGCGATCTCGCGTATCTGCGGAAGCGCCAGTTCTTCCCGATACGGAGAATTGAGGCAGGGCATATGCCATACCGTACCGTTGCCGTTCCGCTCCTTTCCGTCGCGGTCTATCTGATACCAATCGGGATTCTGCTTGACCGCCCATTCATCGGTTCCCAAGGAATAATAGGCGAGGACCCTGATTTTCTTTTTTTTCGCTTCATCGAGGACTTCTCCGAAAAAGTCGCCCTTGAGCGCGGAATGGCGATGCCCGACTTTAGTCGGGTAGAACGAGTTTCCGAAATGACACTTCGTGAAGACCGCGATAAGGTTCACATGCGCGCCCTCGATTTCTTCAATAAAGGTCTTCGCGTCGAAATTCGCTAATACGTTTTTGGGAAACTCCGGCATGTGGTAGTCGATGTGGATCGCTCTGTAGTAGTCCCAAAACCAGTTGTCCTGCATACGCTTCTCCTCCATGTAATCGATTACATGATGCGCAAAATATTTTATTCAGCTCTCAGTTCGGTTCCAAGCCGCACTATTCGCGGAAACGCCATTTTTTCCTTGTTGATTCGCGCTAACAGAATTTCAACAGCTTTCTCGCCGATTTCTTTCATCGGCTGCGCTATCCGGACGACGATATTTTCATATACAGCCCCGAATTCGTCCGGATCGCCGAAGCAGGCGATCGGAAAACCCCGCTCTTCGGGCGGAAGCGCCGAAAAGAATTTCGAAGCGCCGAGGTACATGCTGTAATTGGTGATCAGCACGACATCAATGGACTCTCGATGGGCGTAGAGGAGCCTCATCGCGTTGAACCCATGTTCACGGGAATAGACGCCGTTTTTGATTATCGATTCGTCCAACGGAATGCCGTGCGCGGCGAGGGTTGATTTGTACGCCGACAAGCGTTCTTCCGCGGAAGTGTGGAAATCACCATTGATGAAACCGATACGCCGGTAACCCTTGCGGATAAGGAATTCCATCGCGTCCTTGCAGCCGCCGATATTGTCCGGGAGCACCGCGTCGGACTGAAAATTCCTTACGACGCGGTCCGCGATCACTACCGGGATTTTTTGCTCGGAGATGCAATTGAAATGCTTGCCTTCTTCGGAGACCGGCAAAATGATGAAGCCGTCGACGCCTTTTTCGATGAGCGTTCGGATGCATTTTTCTTCTTCGCCGATATTCCGTTCGGAACAAGTGATGACTAAGGTGTATCCGCTTTTCTTAAGCGCCTCGTCGATGCCTTTCGCTACCTGCATATCGAATTCGTTGATCAAGTTGGTGGCGATAAAAGCGATGGTAAAAGTCTTTCTGGTCCGCAAGCCTCGGGCAATATAATTCATCCGATAACCGAGTTTTTCCAGACTGGCTTTGACCTTCATTTTGGTCTCTACCAAAATTCGAGGATCGTCGTTGAGGACGCGCGAAACGGTCGCGGTTGAGACGCCTGCGTCTTTTGCTACATCCTTAACCGTGACAACCATCTGCTCAACCACCATGTAATCGATTACATGCATTATATTCCCGGAATCCGGTTTTGTCAAAATTTATTTCACTTATCCAGCGCGACGCTGTTTTCAGCATATCGCCCATAGGCTTTCCATGACGGGCAAGGACGTGTAGCATATCGATATTATGAGAACCATCGACATAGGTCACGGCGCATTGACCGTCAGCGAAATCGCGCTAGGGTGCATGCGCATCAGCAAACTCGAATCGGCCGCTCTTGATGAGCTGATAACGACGGCGCTCAATGAAGGGATCACCTTCTTCGACCACGCGGATATTTACGGCGCGGGAAAATGCGAAGAAGTGTTCGCCGCTTCGATAAAGCGCCTCGGCCTCAAGCGGTCAGATCTGATCCTGCAGAGCAAGTGCGGTATACGCAAGGGCTGCTTCGATTTCAGCCGAGACTATATCCTCTCTTCCGTCGATGGAATTCTGAGGCGATTGGAAACCGATTACCTGGATATCCTGCTTCTTCACCGCCCCGACGCGCTGGTCGAACCGGAAGAGGTCGCCGAAGCTTTCGGCATCCTCCAAGCTTCCGGCAAGGTCAGGGCTTTCGGCGTCAGCAACCAGAATCCGAACCAGATCGAACTCCTCCAGCGGACCCTTCCCCAAAAACTACTGTTCAACCAACTTCAGCTGAGCATCGCCTTTACGGGAATAATCAACGCCGGCATACATGTGAACATGAAGGACGACGCGTCCGTGGTTCACGACGGCGGCGTCCTGGATTACTGCCGTTTAAAAGGGATGACGGTACAAGCCTGGTCCCCTTTCCAATTCGGCTTTTTTGAAGGAGTATTCCTTGATAGTCCGAAGTACCCGGAGCTGAACAAAGTCATAGACCGTATCGCCGCCGAACGCGGAGCAACAAACACCGCGGTGGCCGTGGCATGGATCGCGCGGCACCCCGCCCGCATCCAGACTATATTGGGCACCACCACTCCCCAACGAGTGCGCGACGCCGCCCGCAGCCAAGAATTCGCACTAACCCGACCCGAATGGTACGAAATCTACCGCGCCGCGGGTAATGTCTTGCCGTAAAATGAATTCGAGAGCCGTCCCACCCTTTGGTGGGAACTTTCGCGCGGCGGGGGAGCAATACTTTTTTTGTTACGGATTAGAATAGCGGCACGTATGCGGCAAACGTTAGTAAGGATCGAAGTATGGTAATAAAAAAATGGGATTTGCTCGATGAAAAGGACATTTCACCGAGCAAGTGGTTTCCGCTTTTTCGTCACAAAATCCGGCTGGGCAACGGCAAAATCGTCGAAGATTATTTCGTATCGAAATTGGGAAACGTCTCTATGGTCATTCCCTTCACAGAGGATGGTCGCTTGATACTCGTAAGACAATACAAGCACGGCGTCGGGGAAATTACGATAGAATTCCCCGCCGGTAGAATCGAAAGCGACCAAACGCCCGTATCCGCGGCTGAAGCCGAATTGAAACAAGAAACGGGAGTGCGGGCAAAATCGATGGACTATATCGGGGAATTGCTGCCTTCTCCGACCAAAGATTCGACCAGGGTGCACGGCTTTGTCGCACGGAATTGCGCATTTTCGGAAAAGCAGACTTTCGACGACACGGAAGAAATCGAAATCATAGAGACCAGCGAAACCGAGTTTGAGCAATGGATCCGGGACGGAAAGGTCAAGAGTTCCGATTGCGTCGCATTGTGGTCGCTTTTTAAATTAAAACTGGGCGATGAGGCGTATAGGTAGATTCATCGTCAAGTTCGCGTACGGAGATGTAATCGCCCGAAAAGGAATCGATTTAAAAAGTCGGGAATTGTCCACGATCGCGATGAACCGCGCAAAGGAAGTGTTCGCGAAAACCGGCTGACTTCAGAGCTTGATCATCCCAAGCGTTTTTTAATCAACTCAAGAAAGTACACCCGATACGAGATAATGGCCGGCTGGCTAGACTTATTCGGGCTCGTCAAACGCGACTTCTCGCGTCTTCCTAACGGCGGGGACGACAATCACGATTATGAGCAGGACGGTCGCCGCCAGCAGCACGGCGGAAATCGGACGAGCTACGAATACGGTGTAATCGCCCTTGGCCAGGAGAAGGGCCCGGCCAAAATTCTCTTCCATCATCGGGCCAAGCACGAAACCGAGCAGGAGTGGCGCGACTTCGCAGTCCAGCCATCGGAAGAGGACGCCGAGCAAGGTGAAGACGATGGTCACGTACAGGTTAAAGGAGCTGTTCGCGAGCGAATAGACGCCGATGCAGCAGAACATGAGGATGGCTGGATACAGAAACCGGTAGGGGATTGTGAGGAGCTTTACCCAGATGCCGATGAGCGGCAGGTTGAGCACGACAAGCATGAGATTCCCGATCCACATGGAAGCGATGAGGCCCCAGAACAATTGCGGATTGGAGCTCATGACGAGAGGACCGGGCTGGATGTTGTGAATGGTCATAGCCCCGACCATAAGCGCCATGACCGCGTTCGGCGGAATGCCGAGTGTCAAAAGCGGAATGAACGATGTCTGCGAAGCCGCGTTGTTGGCCGCTTCCGGCCCCGCTACGCCTTCAATAGCCCCATGCCCGAACTCAGTCGAATGCTTGGACACCTTCTTTTCAAGCGTGTACGAGGCGAACGACGCAATCGTCGCGCCGCCGCCGGGGAGCACGCCCAGAAGGCTTCCGAGTGCTGTTCCCCGCAAAATGGGCGCGACCATCCGCTTGAAATCCTCGCGCGAGGGCCACATGTTCTTGATGCTTCGCGCCGAAGCGCGCAACTGCCCGGAATGACCGAGGTTGGAAATGACTTCCGCGAACCCGAACAGACCCATGGCGACGCACACGAAATCTATGCCGTCGTACAGCGGCGCGATGCCGAAGGTAAAACGGGAGACTCCCGAATTCACGTCCGCGCCGACAAGCCCGAGAAGAAGGCCGATCAGTACCATGGAAACCGCTTTGACGACGGATCCGGAGGATAGGACGACGGCCCCGACAAGGCCGAGTACCATGAGGGAGAAATAATCGGCCGGACCGAATTTCAGCGCGAGCTTGGACAGGGGCACCGAAAAAGCGGCCAGGATGAGCGTGGCGACGCAGCCGGCAAAAAAGGATCCCAGAGCCGCCGTGACCAGGGCGACTCCCGCCCTGCCCTGGAGCGCCATCTTGTACCCGTCGATGGCGGTGACTACGGACGAGGATTCGCCGGGAATGTTTACCAGGATCGCCGTCGTGGAACCGCCGTACGCGGCGCCGTAATAGATGCCGGCAAGCATGATGAGCGCGGTCGTCGGGTCTAATCCGAAGGTCGCCGGCAGCAGCATGGAGATCGTGGCGACCGGCCCGATTCCCGGCAGAACGCCGATGAGCGTTCCCAGAAAACAGCCGATGAAGGCGTAAAGCAGGTTGATCGGGGTGAACGCGGTCGCGAAGCCGAGGGCCAGGTTGGAAAATATGTCCATATTTATCGCCTTACCCGAGTTTGGGGAAAACCGGCAGTACGGGGAATTGCAGCCGCAAGCCCTTAACGAAAACGATGTAGGCGAACGCCATCATTACGACGATTAGGATCCCCGTTTCCGCCCGCGACCTTTTTTCATCGGACGCGAAGAGAGCCGCTCCCGACATGAGCGCGATCGCCGCCAGGAGGCCGAGCTTCGGGAGCGCCAAGGCGAACACTAGTATCGAGACGCTGATCCAGGAAACGGACCGCCAGGACCAGGTCTTGAGAGGAACCGCCTCGGTCCTGCCGGAAACGGATTTGAGCGCGACGACGAGTCCGAGAACCGCCAGTATCGATCCGATCATAAAGGGGAAGTATCCAGGGCCGATTTCTTTGGCCGTTCCGAGGTCGTAACTCCTCGATATCGACGCGAAGCCGATACCGACGAGCATAAACAGCAGCCCCGAAACAAAGTCGGGACGATTGCGAACCTTCACCGCCCTTCTCCTTCGATCACAGTTCAACGGCCTTTCGTAAGGCGCGCAGGTTTTCGGCGGAGGTTTTACCTATCTGGACGGAACATCCCGGTCCAAGCGCGAAACCTTTTCCCTGGGTCAGGGCGATGGAACGCCGCGCGGTGTCGATCACGTCCTGGGGAGACCCGGTTGCCAGCGTCTTGGCGCCGACTCCGCCGCCGACTGCCCGGCCGCAGAGTTTTTGGCCTTCCGCGTAGGTGGGGTTGTGTCCGGCCTCAACATCCCAGTGCATGACCTGCACGGGATACTCAGCCAAAGCGCCCAACTGAACGCGGTCCTCGCAGAGGTGGAGAAAGTTGCACCAGAGGCTCTTCGCTTCCGCGAGCACGCGGAGGTCGAAGGGGCGCACCAGGCGGCCGTACTGTTCGGCGGTGAGCTTCACGTCGTTGGCCCACTTGGTGGCGAAGTAAAGTCCGTCCACGCCTTCGGCGACCAGCGTCTTCACGAAACGGGCAAAGGTGTCGGCTATCGCGTCCAGCGCGACTTCCAAGCTTTCGGGGTCCCGGGCGATGTGGTCTTTCAGCATCTCGGCATTACGGTCGATGAGCTTCTCCGCGACATCGAGCGGGGAGAATACGGTCATGATGACGGGAACGTCTTTGGGAAGACGCTTTTTGATGAGGCGCAGCGCGTCGATTTGTTCTTGAAACGCCGGCGTGGAGAGCGGTAGTGGCCGCAGCGTACGCCAGTCGGCAGTGGTCTTGATGGGGTGGCCGGTACAGACGTGGAGCTTATTCGGGTCCTTGGACGGCTCGTAGGTGAAGCCCCAGCCTTCCACGTGGTAGCTGGCGCGGGAATGAACCTTCATGAAGTCCCAATCGTAGGTCGTGAAGAAATCCAGCATCGTTTCGGCGAAGGTGGCGGGGGCGATTTCTGCCTGGTAAAAATGGCCCCAGGCGCTGACGGGGACGCGGTCGGGGGCTTTACCCGCGACCGTCGCCTCAAGGCGTTGCCGTTTGTTCATTTTAGGCGCCCCAGATCAATTTGAGGTAGCTAAGCCAGTTTTCTCCCAAGATCTTGCGCATCTTGGCTTCCGACCAGCCGGCCTTG
>Ga0172379_10010124_pt1 | contig 11487 bp, 7 predicted proteins | sample GrowelOW334metaG_FD_119756 | JGI IMG/M metagenome (GOLD analysis project Ga0172379, IMG submission 119756) | Groundwater microbial communities from an aquifer near a municipal landfill in Southern Ontario, Canada - Groundwater well OW334 metaG | ecosystem: Environmental > Aquatic > Deep... | reverse complement strand
TTCCGCATCGATGACAGTAGCTTCAACATCATCGCCTGGTTGTAAATCAGCATAATCATCGTCTTCTTCATAAAGTTCCGGACCGCGCACTACGCCGGTAATAAAACCGCCGATGTCTAGTTTAACCTCAGCTTTAGAAGCGGTAATTACTTTACCCTTGATTAAATCGCCAGTCTGCGGAATTTTAAAATCGTTGCTCTCCAGTAATCTTTTAAAATCCTCACTGTTGTTGCTGTCGTTAGTTTGCTTTATTTCGTCTGACATAATATTATCTAAACTTTTTTATCTTAACCAATAAAAAAAGCCTAGTTTAACCCGCTCGAAAGCAAGTCCCCTGGCCGCTACTCAGAGGTTAAATAAAAGCGGTATAAAATTTTTACTTTTTTAGTATACTATAAACCTAAAAAAAATGCAAGACCTACCTAATAAACTAAGAAATGCGAGCAAGGAATTAATCAACTTTAATATAATCCTTCCATATTTTATATAATTCCCAGGTCGCAATTAGATCCCAACTATTATACTCGGCAATCTCTAAGTACTTTTTCTCATCGAACAAACGACCAACGTCATCACCGGTAATACCGCCGCTCTTCGGTGACTTGATGTTAAACATCCGACAAAACAAATGCAGACTGCCTTTGCGCCTGACTGCTCCCTGATAAGTTAGATGGTCAAGCAAATCAATGTGCTTAATGCCGTAGGCGCGGTCACGACCATAACGGTAGGTCATTAAATTTACGGTTGGCTTAATCTGATATTTGGCGGAGCGCATTACTAAAAACGGAACGTCAAAAGAACGTCCATTAAAACTAACAAATTCCTGATAATTGGTTGCGCCCTGCCAAAAAGCTTTTAGCATCTCGGCTTCGGTCTTTGGTTTAAACAAAAAATTTTCTTCTTTAGCGTCTTGTTCGCTGCTGTCCGGCGCCTGATAGTAAACGACACCTTGATTCTTAACTGTGTCAAAAACACCAATCGCCGCCACTTGCCCGGTCAATGGCGAAAAGCCCAAACCCTCCTTTAAATCGGCGAGCATCACGTTAAACTTTTCGTCGTTACCGGCTGCTTCACGTTTTATCCAACGAGTTAAATTGTCTTGCGTGACACTATCAAGTTCATCAAATTTTTCACCTACAGTTTCAATGTCAAAAATTAAAGCCATATTTTTTTATCTCTAACAAGAAAGGGGCGATTAGATTCGCCCCTTTCTTTATATAATTCCGTACTATTGCTTAGTTAGTAGCACAACCACCGCTAGCAGCGGCACCGCCGGTGGCAGCAGCTGTTCCAAAACCGGCTGCTGGAGACTCGCTGGATAATGCCTTTTTACATTCTTCTGGTTGAGTATTGAATCCGGCACAAATAGTATTCAATAAACTCTGAGCATCGCGTCCAGATGAAACTTGTTGCCCGTTAACTACCAAGGTTGGAGAACCACCGACACCGTATTTATCATTATCTGCTTTATAAACATCAAATCCGGGATAATTGCCTCCCACCCAAGTAGATTTATCATTAAAATTAGCTAATACCTTGAATTCTTTATCAGTCGTACTGACACAAGAATCTAATTTGCTCTTATTAATTCCAACTTTACTTATACAACCGGCACCGTCACCAGCTTCCAAAAAGCATTTTAAGTAAGTAACTAATTTTTTTGGTTCATTCTTTTGGATGCAATACTGATTTAATTGTTCTTTTAACTCTTTTTCACCATGCATGGCGTAATTACAAAACTTTAACTCAAAATCCATCTTGTCGCCCAAAGCTTCAATGACTGGTATAATTCCCTTTTCAATCTGAGTGCCATAAGGACAATGACTCATTACAAATAATTCTACTTTTGCTTTGTCTTGCTTTGGAACTTCAGTAGCTTCAGCTGTTTTACTTTCATTAGCTGTTGAGGAGGCGGTTTGCGCTTCAACTTCTGCTATATCAATTACCTGCGGATAAAATCTTTTACCGTCTTTAGACAAATACGAAATCACTTCTTGGCCAGCGGCAGTCACTACTGTCATCTTATAAAGACCATCTTCCTCAGTGATGTCCTTAATAGTTACCTTGCTACCCGGTTGAACTAAATTGTTATCAATAAAATCAGCCGCCTTTGTTTTTGCTTCTTCGGTGCTTAGTTCATTTTTGCTTTTAAACAAACTAAAACCGCCTTTATCACCGGCATCTTTCTTGCCGCTCAAACTACAGCCGGTAACAAATAGCATGAGGGCTAAACTCAAAACAATAACTTTCTTCATAATTTTATTTTTGTTAAAGAAATTCCAGGGGTAAGAATTTCTTAAATTAATGAATAAACGTTATTTAATAATAACAAATTATTTTATAGTCCGCAAATCGACAATAATTTTAAACCCAAGTAACGCAAGCCACTCTATCTTTAGGGTCTTTAAAGCGCATCAAACGAACGCCCTGAGTATCGCGACCGGCCTGATTGACTGATTTAAAAGGCAATCTAATTACCTGGCCTTGTTCGGAAATAATTACCAAATCTTTGTCCTGCATAGTTTCGGAATTAACTACATAAGCATTGGTTAATTTACCAGTTTTAGATGTTATTTTAGCTGTCTTAATACCGGAGCCGCCACGACCTTGGACTTTATATAAATTTAACGGAGAACGTTTGCCAAAACCATTTTCCATAATAGTCAATACCTGATATTTCTTTTGTTTATCTTTGTCGCTTTTGATAATCCCCATACCAACAACAGCATCGCCGCTCTTCATGCGAATACCGGTGACACCCGCAGCATTCCTGCCCATATCACGAACGACTTTTTCGTTGAACCTGATTGCTTGTCCTTTAGAAGTAATCAATTGGATTTCATCTTTACCGCTGGTTGGTTTAGCCCAAATCAATTTATCTTCCGGTTTTATTTTGATAGCGATCAAACCGGATCGTCTCACGTTATCAAAATCATTGATTTTCACTTTTTTGACTAACCCTTTTTCTGTGGCAAAAAATAAATATTCATTATTAACAATTTTATCTAACGGTAAAATTGAAGTCACCTGTTCGCCACTGCCGAGCTGCAAAAAGTTTACAATCGCTTGTCCTTTGGCAGTGCGAGCGGCCTGCGGAATTTCATAGGCTTTAAGTTGAAAAACGCGACCGCGAGTAGTGAAGAAGAGAACATCACTATGCGTCATGATAGTAAACATAAACTCCACCATATCCTCTTCTTTGGTTGTCAAGCCAATAACACCCTTGCCACCGCGACTTTGAGTTTTAAATGTATCAGGCGCGATGCGTTTAATATAGCCGTCGCGTGTCATCAATACTACCGCTTCTTCATTGGGCACTAAATCTTCCACTGAGAATTCTTTTACGCCATGACTAACTACCTGCGTTCGGCGTTCATCACCAAATTTATCCTTAATCGCTTGAGCTTCACTTTTAATAATGCTTTTAATTTTTGCCTCTGAATTTAAGATGCTTTCCAATTCTTTAATTAGCTTTTGTTTATCCTTCAGTTCGGTTTCAATTTTTAGACTTTCCAAGTTAGCTAATGTCGCCAATTTCATTTCCAAAATAGCAATAGCCTGACGCTCAGATAATTTAAACTTTTTAATCAAACTTACTTTAGCCGCTTCACGATCACGACTAGCTTTAATCGTTTTAATAACCGCGTCAATATTAGCTAAGGCAATCATTAAGCCTTCTAAAATATGGGCTCGCTCTTTGGCTTTATTTAAATCGTATTGTGTTCGATTTTTTATGACAACTTTACGGTGCTTAATATATTCTTCCAACGCCATTTTCAAAGTTAAAACTTTAGGCTGGATTCCATCTATCAACGCCAAAATGTTAACATGGAAAGTCTCTTGCAATTGTGTATGTTTAAATAAACTATTTAAGATCTTTTTCGGATAAGCGTCTTTCTTAAGTTCCATAACTACCCTCACGCCGTCCTTGTCCGATTCGTCGCGCAAATCTCTAATGCCTTCTAGCTTTTTCGTTTTAATTAATTCGGCTATCTTTTCAACCAGCGTTGCTTTATTTACTTGATAAGGAACTTCGGTTACGACGATTTTAAAACTACCGCTTTTCGTTTCTACTATTTCCGCGCGACCGCGCACCACGATGCCGCCCTTGCCAGTCGCATAAGCCTGGAGAATATCTTTATTATTATAAATAACGCCGCCAGTCGGAAAGTCTGGTCCTTTAACAAACTTCATTAAATCTTCAGTCGTGGCTTCCGGTTCATCAATCAAATAATTAATGGCATCTACCAATTCACCAAGATTATGCGGAGGAATATTTGTAGACATACCAACCGCAATACCCATAGTGCCATTTAGTAATAATTGCGGCAGGGCTGCTGGTAAAACCGTTGGTTCTTTGTGCGCTCCGTCGTAGTTTGGTATAAAACTAACTGTATCTTTTTCAATATCGCGCAACAGTTCTTCGGCAATGGCTGACATTTTTGCCTCGGTATAACGCATAGCTGCGGCGCTGTCACCATCCATTGAACCAAAGTTTCCCTGACCGCGAACCAACATATAGCGCATAGAAAAATCCTGTGCCATGCGGACCATAGAATCATAAACGGCGGTATCACCATGGGGATGGTATTTACCCAAGACTTCACCGACGACGGTGGCTGATTTTCTAAATTTAACGTTCGATCTTAAACCGATATTCCACATCGCATAAAGGATTCTTCTATGTACTGGTTTTAAACCATCGCGAACGTCCGGCAAAGCACGCGAAACAATTACGCTCATCGCGTATTCCAAATAGGACTTCTTCATTTCATCGCTGATAGACAAAGGTTCTACTAGACCATAATCTGTCTTTTCTCTTTCTGATACAATGCGGCTTTTAACTTCCACTTTTTTATTATCGCCATTTTCGTCATTCCGGACTTCAGTCTTAGCTTCTAAAACCTCTTCCTCTTTTTTGTTCTTTTTTTCTTTATCCTCCGAAGTTTTTTTATTTACTTGTTTTTTATCTTTAGCCATTGTTTTATTTTACTTTCTTCTACTTATTACTTAATGTCAGAATTATTTTTTAAATTTATAATTTCTTCTTTTAACTTATTTAAGTCTGCATCACTCAAATTCACGCTACTCGTCGGTAAACTACCACCGCTTTGATCTACAGTTACGGTGGTAGTGGCGGAGTTCTGCTCTGCTTGTTTCGCTATCGCACTAATAACTTTTATCTGCTCGGTGGTAGAACTAAAATTATTACTGAATTCTTCGACGATTTTGTTAATTGGCTCAAAATTAAGATCAGTATCTTTTGATATGGATGCTATATTACTCACCGAGCTCTTAAAAATTGTCAGCCAGCAGACAAATATTACTGCCATAAAAAATATCGCACCGCTCCACATTAGAACAATTCTATCTCGCTCGGCTTTAGATGACGGTATATATATTGGTTCAACTTTCTTTTGATTGTCTTGGATACCTTCCTTTTTAACTTCATGACCATTGGGTTCAGCTTTTTTTACTTTAACATGAAGATCAACCCTTTTAGATTTCTTAATCTCCTCTTTCGGGTTATCAGCTAATGTGCTTTTTTTGCCCCTTTTAGACCTAGGCTTTTGTTTGCCTCCTTCCATAAAAATATACAATAAAAATCACTCAAAAATGAGTGGAAATTATACCTAAATTGTATCAAAAAGCTATAAGATTGTAAAGCATTTTTGGACTGAAATATGGCTCCATATTAAACTAAAATTAGATAAAATATTATATACTAATCTATTTATTTAGAATTGTTCAGAATTTGATACATATCTATATATTCAATCTTTTTTGTTATTGACTAATCCCGTAATTGATGTTAATATAATTTTTCAATAGATAGTAGGAAAAGGAGGATACGATCGTGAGCGATCCTGGAGTAAATCATGTTTCACCGGAAATGACTCCGGCAAGAAACCTCATAGCGGAGATCAAAAAGAACATCCGAAATAAGGTTCATGAACAGAAACCTGGTCCCGATTGTCTGAGCGACAAACAAATACTGGACTATATGCATCACGTCGGGGATCGCAGCCCGTATAGCGAGAAAGACAAGCACATGACTCAATATCCTCGGTGCTATACCAGGGCTCACTTTCTGAAGGAAAAATGAGACTAAAAAACCCCTACTATCATTGAAATGGCCGTGGAATTATACGCTTATTCCACGGCCGTTGCATTTTTATAGAATCTTTTACTTTTATTTTTTTCTTAATCAGCGATATCTTGCCTTTCTCTCTCGGTTATTACCACTCCTCTGTTATCGGAAAGCGGTCTTAACTTATAATCTTTATCAAAAGTTTTTACCTTTTCCTTCAGAGTTTCTATTATATCCTCTTCCTCGATGCCTTTAAGCAATTGCAGCTCTGCTAGTCTCAAAAGACCTGATTCTATTTCGTTTTTTTTGGCTGGATCGCCTTTGGCGACAGTCTCTATAGATCCACTAACCGCATCCATTATATTTAATAGCTTTTTTTCTTCATAATCCTCGTTTATTTCTTCACTATTACTGGTTTCTATTCCTGAATTTACAGCAACATCATCTTCTTCTGGTAAATCAGAATTCTCCTTACCTCTGTTTATTATTACTTTATATTGTCTGCCTTTATCTACGGCTACATTATACTTCTTGCCAAGAGGCCTATTTATCAAAACTCGACGCTTTAATTTTGCACCTTCTTTTTTGTCTTCTGTATTTGTGTCTCCTATTTTATAGGTCAATTGTTCATTTTTGCCCATATTTTTTATTATTATTTAAATAATAAATTTATTTTTTGCTACGCAACTTTCATCACTACCAATTCCATATCTTCTACCGGTAAGTCTTTTTTGCTAATTTTTAGTCTCTCTTCCTCGGTCGGTTTTAAACCTATTTCCTTTATAAATTTATCAACGCCATCAATGTCATCAATTTTTGAGCCAGGCATTTTGTAGTGCATCGGAATAACTATTCGCGGTTCAATCTGGCTAATAACTTCCATTGCCTGTTTAGCATCCAACGTATATTTTCCTCCTACTGGAATTAGCAAGATGTCTGTACCGACTAAGATCTCCAGCTGTTGGCTTGAAAGTGGATGTCCCAAATCTCCTAAGTGCGCAATAGAAATATCATCAATCTCAATACGGTAAATCACATTACCGCCCCTTTCTTTTCCTTCTTTGTTGTCATGATATGAGTCAACGCCATGTACTGCTACGCCCTTTATATCATATTCTCCAGCATGACTAATAACATACGGGGTACCGCGCAAAGACTTGTGATTATTGTGATCGTGGTGACCATGACTAATGGTCACAATGTCCGCTTCAAAATTTGGCGCTTTCAAACCAATCTCTTTATCAAACGGATCGGTTACCAAAGTAATACCGTCAGCGGTAGTTTTGTCCTGAATTTTAAAACATGAATGTCCGAGATACTGTAAATACATATTATTATCGATTTAATTATTATTTTAAAAACAGTGTTATCTTATACTAAAGACTCATTTTTTTCAAGTCTCTTCTATCTTGAAAAATACTTCTCGTCCTCATCGTCGTCTTTGGTAACGGCATAAGATGGGTCGTCATCGTTTTTGCTAACTTCAATTTTTTTATTTTCTTTAATTCTTTTCTTCTCAAATTTAACTTCTGGCTCCTTGTCCTCCACAGCTTCAGCAGAGGGAGATTCATCTTCGCTATCATCGCTTTCTTCAACATCCTCTTCAGTCTCGTCTTCTTCGTCCTCTGTAGCTTCATCTTCTCCTTCCCAATCAATATCATCTTCAATTGTCTTTTTAGTTAAGACTGGCGGCATGTCTGCTTCCTCACCCAAACTATTTAAAAATTCATCTGGCGCCATCGCTTCTTCGCGACTATGCAATGATACGCCGCTTACGCCGGTTGAAATAGTCGCCTCATATTGCTCCCGACTAACTAATATTTCACGAGGCTTGGAACCATTGGCAGCTCCGACTACACCCATACTTTCCATAATATCAATTAAACGCGCTGCACGATTATAACCAATGCTCAATTTACGTTGTAAAAAAGAAGCGGACGCTTTGCCCTGATTTATTACAATTTCTTTTGCTTCTTCAAAAAGGTCGTCATTATCACCATCGTCGCCAAAACTACCACCATTCATACCACCCTTTTGTTTACTAGTCACTTCTTCTAAATATTGGGCAGTACCGCCTTTCTCCTTGATGTATCTAGTCACGCGCCTAATTTCATCATCACTCAAAAATGCACCTTGTAATCTAACTGGCTTAGACATCTCGGCGTTAATATATAGCATATCGCCGCGACCTAAAAGTTTTTCCGCTCCCATCGTGTCAATAATTGTACGAGAGTCAGTACCGGACGCAACCGAGAAAGCAATGCGTGCTGGCATATTAGATTTAATTAAGCCAGTAATAATATCTACACTCGGTCTTTGTGTCGCTAATACTAGGTGGATACCAACTGCGCGCGCCATCTGTGCTAAACGAATAACTCCAGCTTCAATGTCTTTAGCAGCAGCTACCATCAGATCGGCTAACTCGTCAATGACAAAAACAATGTATGGCATTTTAACTTTTACAGAAGCGTTGTAGGTTTGGATGTTGCGATGCCCAGCTTTAGATAAAAGATCAAAACGTTTTTCCATCTCCATCAAACACCACTTCAGAGCAATAATAGTATTTTTAGCGTCAGTAATCACCGGCGTTAATAAATAGGGAATATTATTATAAACTTGCATTTCCACACGCTTGGGGTCAACCATAATAAACCGTAATTCATCCGGATTGTTTTGATATAATAAACTAACTATAATCGAATTTAAACAAACTGATTTACCGGAATTAGTCGCACCGGCAACAAGTATATGCGGCATCTTAGAAATATCATCAAGCCAAACTGTCCCGGCAACATCCTTGCCTAAGGCAATTAAATTGTTTGTTTTGCGGTTGTTGTAGTTCTTAGAAGATAATACTTCCTTGAGCGACACCATAGCCTTAATTTGATTTGGCACTTCAACGCCAACCAATCTTTTGCCTGGAATCGGCGCTTCAATTCTAATTGGATGAGCGGCCAAAGACAACGCTAAGTCATTACTCAAAGTTGTAATGCGTGCTAGTTTAACACCGTCGGCTGGTTTTAAAGTGTATTGCGTGACAGTCGGACCAACTGTTACATCTCCCATCTCTACCGGAATACCAAAGTTTTCCAGCGTTCTTTTTATTATCTCTTGATTTTCTTTGATATCGCCACTGGTCGGTTTCTCTTTCTTCCCGTCCAATAGACTTAAAGGTAAGTTGATTTTAATATTAGTCGGCTCCTGCCACCAAAATTCAGCCAGATGTTCTTCATTCTTTATTTCCGCTGATTTAAATATCGGCAACTTCTTTTGTTCCGGTTCTTCCTCTTCATCTTCTTCATCATCTTCTTCCGCTTCTTCGTCCTTTTTTTCTTTTTCTTCTTCATCATCTTCTTCGTCCTCGTCTGGTTCTTCGTCGTCACTTTCCTCCTCTTCACTATCTTCGGCTTCCTCAGCCATTGCTTGCCGACGTTTACGCCATTCTGCCAGTCGACTCATAACAAAACTAATTGGCGTCATCATTTTACCGAGAATACTTTCTTTACCAAAAATGCTGGCTAAACTGGCGTTAAACATTAGTAAAACAGAAATAACCAATAAACTAAGAACTAAAATCAATGAACCCCAAAATTCCGTCCCCCTCATTAAACTATTAGCTAAGAGCCAGCCAACATAACCGCCGCCCGACCCTTCAGCCAGACTAATGTCCCATTTATCAACATTAACAAAAAGCATCAGAAGCGCTTGCCAGGCAAAAACAAAAACAAACAAACCAAAGTAATTGCTCTTTTTAATTTCTAGCTCCTGATTGTAAATTAAGTAGCCCAAAATCATTAGCAAGAATGGTATCAGCCATTTACCCCAACCAAACCCAAGCGACAAGCCTTTATCTAAATATTGGCCTAGATTCCCAGCTAAATCAAAAAGTCCCAATACGCCAATAGCTCCTAAAGCAACAAATAAAACTACCCAGATTCCTCTTTTTGTTTCTGGGTCAAGGTCTATGTCCGGTAATTTAGGTAACACTAAATAATCTAAGGCATTGCGCTTGCGCCTGTATTTTCTTTTGCCGAAAGCCATAATTAATCTACATTACTATGAGTAATTTTATACTCTTTATTATAATATAAATTGCAAACTAAATAAAGAAAAATCAAAAAGGCGCGGAATAGCTTCTCCGTGCCTTTCTCCCACCCCCGGCGGACTCCAACTCTTTTCATGTCGCCTCCCGCGACGAATTGTTGTTGTAAAATCAAAAGATCTCAATGAAGTATGTCCTAAACGAAACCGGGAATGATGATGAAGAGGATGACCATGATCAAGGTTGCAACTCCCCATATTGCCAACGAAGTCGGCAATTCTCTGTATAGCTGTTCGTTGTGTAGCTTTTTATCCATAAACGCCTCCTTCCGAAAATAACTACTTTATATAAATTACGTTAAAAATAGCTAGCTGTCAATTGCAAAACTAGAAATAAATAGTATCCCCAAAAAGCCTTGTTCTTATAAAAATAAGTGAGGGGTCGCCGATTTAGCACCGACGCCCCTCATACTATTCAACCACCGAAAGGTCGATATGATTTTCTTCTGCCCACTCTCCTAGTGTGGGGTTAGTATTGTGATGACTGCTCGTCCCAAAGTCTGGCCCTTTAATACCGCCGTACGATTTCAAGGCCAGAAGAGAATTGGTATCCCATTGAAAAACAGTCGCGACCATTTTTCTCCACATTTCTGCTGAGGTTATCCTCTTGTGAAAATCTTTCTCAGGTACATCTAGCGTAAACGGAATCCAATTATTCAAAATTTCCTCCTTTCTCTCTTTCTCTTTATTTTAATAAATTATATTATCTTACAATAAGCAATTTTACCTGTCAATCAAAAAATAAAAATCTCTCTATTTTTTAAACTTTTTTATAATCACTATCGCCAAAGCTATAATTATAAAAGCAGAAACAGCTAACAGATATTTCAATAACTCCATCTTTCTGTCTCTCTGCGCCAGCGACCAATTATCATTCTGCGACACTTCGCCCAAAACTTTCCCCTCAACAACATTTTGTTTGATTACATCTTCTTTTCCACGCGGCATAATTCTTAAATTAGTCCCACTGCGGCCGACTATACCTTTTACTTCTATTTTTTCGCCTTCCGTAAAGTCACCGCTACTTAAACCCGTATTCTTCTTTAAATAAATTTGCGCTTCATCAGTACCGTCATCAAGAAAAACTGTATATCCTTTTTTCTCTGTTACTTCTCCTGACACTGCCACCAAACGTCCGGCACTTTCTTCGTTAATATTATCGCAACCCAAAACTTCTGGTTCTGGTGCTGCCTCGTTTTTTATTATTTTAATATCGCTTTTGCTGCTGGTCTTTATTCGCTGCTCGCCGCTGACACTGGAAATTTCACCAGTGACAGATATGACATCGCCAATTT
>Ga0172379_10010123_pt1 | contig 11489 bp, 16 predicted proteins | sample GrowelOW334metaG_FD_119756 | JGI IMG/M metagenome (GOLD analysis project Ga0172379, IMG submission 119756) | Groundwater microbial communities from an aquifer near a municipal landfill in Southern Ontario, Canada - Groundwater well OW334 metaG | ecosystem: Environmental > Aquatic > Deep... | reverse complement strand
TTTAAAATTTTGCATATATAAAGAGATGAAGAAAACAAAAATAATTGCAACAATCGGTCCTGCGAGCATGGACTATTTTACTTTGAAAAATATGCACAAAAACGGAATGGATATTGCAAGAATAAATACCAAATACGGGAATGAAAAACAGTATGAAAAAATTCTTGAAAATTTAAAAAAAGTTGATCATTGTGAAATTATGTTTGACATAAACAGCATAAAAAAGATTGGGTGGATAAAAAAACAGGATTTTGATTATATTGCTTTATCTTATGCCTCAGGAAAAGAAGAAATAAGAAAAATAAGAAAATTATTTTCTCCCAAAAAAATAAAAATAATTGCCAAGATTGAAACAAAAGAAGGGGTTAGAAAAATTGATGAAATAATTAATGAAAGCGACGGAGTTATGGTCGCGAGAGGAGATTTGTCGAAAAATATTTCCTATGAAAAGGTTCCGATAGAACAGAAAATAATTATCAAAAAATCAAAAGCTCGGAAAAAATTTGTGATAACTGCTACTGAAATGCTTCTTTCGATGATGAAATCAAAATCTCCAGAGAGAGCAGAAATAAGTGACATTGCAAATGCAGTCATTGATGGCTCTAATGCGGTTATGCTTTCTGAAGAAACAACAATAGGAAAATATCCTGTTCTTGCAGTCAAAGCAATGAAAAAAACAATTGAGTACACTGAAAAAAATGCGGAAAAAATATAAAGTTTATTTTATAAAAAGTTAAAATGATTTACACTAACTCTGACGGCGGTGCCCGCGGAAATCCTGGGCCAGGAGCAATTGGGGTAATTGTCAGAGAAGATGAAAAAATTCTTACGCAATATTCTGCACGAATAGGAAAATTTGTCACAAATAATATTGCAGAGTATGAAGCGCTGATAAAAGCACTTGAACTTGCTTCGAAATTTACTGATGATGAAATCACATGCGTTTTAGATTCTGAACTTGTTGTAAAACAACTTCTTGGAGAGTATAAAGTTAGAAATCTGCATCTTCTTCCGCTTTTTTTAAAAGTGCAAAAACTTCAGGAAAACTTCAAAAAAATAAAATATGTTCATGTCAGCAGAGAAAATAAATTTCAGATTCTTGTTGATGAATTATTAAATAATGAATTAGATAGAAAATGAAATTTAACAAATTAGTGAGAGATAGAATACCTGAAATAATTAAGAAGAATGGAGAAAAACCAATTACACATATTGCAGATGATAAAGAATATTGGGAAAAATTAAAGAAAAAACTTTCGGAAGAGGTTGAAGAATTTTCTATAAATAGTAATGAAGAAGAATTAGCAGATATCTTAGAAGTAATTGAAGGAATTTGTGAATTCAAGAAATTTGATAATGAAGAAATTGGAAGGATTAAAAAAGAAAAAGCAGAGAAAAGAGGAAAATTTAAGGAAAAAATAATTCTTGATGAGGTAGAGGATTAAATAAGTTTACCCTAATAACTTGTACGCTAAAAATGCAGGCCAAACAAGAGCTTTTAGAATTCCCAAAACTCCTGTCCAAAAAGTTGTAGATTGCTGAAGATAAAAAACTGCTGCGCCAACAAATCCTAAAAAGTAAACTCCTCCGCCACAGGCTCCGCCATGGTGACAGCATTTCATATTATTTTCTTTGTGATAATTAAACCACTCTTTTTTATTTCTTCTTGGCATAACTAATTGAATAAATTTTGGTTAATAAATGTTTTGAATTAAACTTTATGTTGTCGCATATGAACAAGAGTTGTGTAAAATTCTTTTGCCTGCTGAACTGCGTCTTCAAGAGCATTGTGCCTTAATTTTCCTTTTTCTCTTATACTTAATTCTTTAATGTTTGCTTTTATATCTCTGACACTTCCACGAAAAATTGAATTTATGTCTTCTCCGGAAAATCCGAATGGATTTTCACCCAGATAAAATTTATTCATATAATATGAAACAAACATTCCATCAAAAATTATAGGCGCTGCGGCTAAAACTGGTTTATAACCAGAAGTATTTTCCAAAACCCAATTGGTAAATTCAAGAATTGCTTTTTTTGGTTCTTTTCCTTTTTTAAGAAGTATTTTTAAAATTTCTTCTGCGTCAAAATTATTAAAATTATAATCTTTCAAACAGTTTAAGCTTGAAGCCCCTATTTTAAAATTTTCAATTAAATAATCCCTATTAATTGGCTTTAATTCTGCATAAAAAGTTTTATCAAATTTTCCATCAACAACGCAGGCGCCTAAAGAAAGCATTGATGAATTCCAGGGAAATTGCCCGCTGGTTTCAACATCAACAGAAACATATCTTTTCGGCTGAGATTCCATAATCCGAAATAATATTAATCATTTATAAATAAATATATTCTCAAGTTTAAGATAAATATTTAAAATAGTTTTATCTAAATAATTAATGGGACGCGAAGAGCAGATAATTGAAGAAAGAATAAAGAAAATTGAAGAAATGAAAAAAGAAGGAATTAATCCTTATCCGAATCATTTTGATAAAAAAAATTCTAATGAAGAATGCATTAAAGCAAAGCTCGGATCAAAAGTAAAAACTGCAGGAAGATTAATTTCAAAAAGAGATTTGGGAAAAATTGCTTTCTCAAAACTTAGAGATTTCTCAGGAGATATCCAAATTGTTTTTCAGGAAGGACAAACTGATAAAAAAGTATTTGATTTTTTCAAAAAATATATTGATGAAGGAGATTTCGTTGGAGTTGAAGGAGAAACTCTAAAAACAAAAACAGGGGAAATTTCGATTCTTGTAAAAAAAATTGAATTATTAAGCAAAGCAATTCTTCCGCTGCCTGAAAAATTCCACGGGCTTCAAGATGAAGAAGACAGATTGAGAAAAAGATATTTAGAAATTATTATGAATAATGAGACAAAAGAACTTTTTGTCAGGAAAGCAAAATTCTGGCAGTCAATGAGAAATTTTCTTCTTTCAAAAGGGTTTATGGAAGTTGAAACCCCAGTAATTGAAAGCACCCCCGGAGGAGCAGAAGCAAAACCTTTCATCACCCATCACAATGCATTGAACTTAGATGTTTATCTTAGAATTTCTCCTGAACTTTGGCTCAAAAGATTAATGGTTGCAGGTTTTCCAAAAGTTTTTGAGATTGGAAGAATATTCAGGAATGAAGGAATGGATGCAGAACATTTGCAGGACTACACCCAAATGGAATTCTATTGGGCATATGCAGATTATAACGAAGGAATGAAACTTGCCGAGGAGATGTACAAATATATTGCAAAAGAAGTTTACGGAACTTTGAAATTCAAAATAAAAGAATTTGATATTGATTTGGGAAAGAAATGGGAAACTTATGATTTTATTGAAATAATAAAAAAAATGACAAAGATAAATATTATGAAAACAAATTTGAAAGAAGTTGAAACAAAACTTAAAGAACTTGAAATAAAATATGACAAGAAAGGATTTAATCTTACTAGGGGAATTGACAACTTGTGGAAATATTGCAGGAAAAAAATTGGCGGGCCCGGATTTTTAATAAATGTTCCAGTGAACATGGAACCCTTGGCAAAGCGCTCTGAAAAAAATCCTGAAGTTGTTGAGAGATATCAAATTTTAATTGCAGGTTCTGAAGTTGGAAAAGGATTCAGCGAATTGAATGATCCAATAGACCAGATGGGAAGATTTGCAGAACAAGCTAAGCTAAGAGCTGCCGGCGACGAAGAAGCGCAAATGACAGATTATGATTTTGTTGAAGCATTGAAATACGGCATGCCTCCGACGACAGGTTTTGGAATTTCAGAAAGATTATTTGCATTTTTAGAAAACAAACCAATCAGAGAATGTGTTATATTTCCGTTAATGAAACCAGAAACGAAAGTGGAAAAGTAAATAAAACTAGATTTAGTTAAATAATAGAGGTGAAATATGGCAGACGAAAATAAACTTTTTTCATGGATAGACAGTAAGGTAGTTTACTCTCTTTCTTTCCTTTTGATATTTTTCACATTAAAAGAATCACTTTTGCAACTTTTTCCTTCGGGAATGTCATTTGAATTTTTTTGGTTTAATATTTCTCCGGATAGATTTATCAATTTCTTAATTTTTATTCAGTTCCTTTCAATTTATTTTTACGGGATAAATTATATAATTAAAGATCCGCTGAGCAGAACTAAAAAATATTTCAATGTTTTTGGTTCAATATTATGGTTCTTGTCTTTCTTCTCGCCATTTTATGTAGTTATAGTTTTATTTTTCCAGCCACTTTTGATTAAAGGAATAGTTCTCCCGATTTTTTCTCTCGCGTTTGTTCTCTTCGGAATTTTTGCTTCAATCTGGTCTGAAAAACAGGAAAGAGAATCTGACTCAATGGATTTGGAAGAAGAAATTGAAAAATTAAAATTAGAACCTGCTGCAAAAGATAATGTCGGGGAATTTTTAAGGTATTATATGATTTTGGAATCTCTGATAAAAGATGCAATTGTTGACAAGATAAAAATTTCAATTGAAGAAGATGAATCAATAAATCTCGTCGGAGCAGCAAATATGCTTCTTGATAAAAATATTATACAATATACTACAAAAGAAAAAATTCAGAAACTTGAAATGATTAGGGATAAGATTATTCATGAAGAGTATAAAATTTCAGAAAAAGAAATTGAAAATCTAAAAGATACAGTCAGAGAATTTGAATTGGATATAAGAAAAGGTAAAATTTAAAATAAATTTTTATTCTTTAATAAAATGACAACACTTCCGATTTCCCGCGAACAGGCAATTGAACTTTTGAAAAAATTTCCTCAGGCTGATTCTGATAGGAATCATTATTTAGAAAGCGAAGCGATAATGAAATCTTTGGCGAAAAAACTTGGAGAAGATGAAAACTATTGGGGAATGCTTGGATTGCTTCATGATGTTGATTGGGCTTTGACAAAAAATAATTCCAAAGAACATTTAACAAAAGCACCTGAAATATTAAAGGAAGCTGGATTTGACGACGAGTTTATAGAGATAATCCTTTCTCATGGATACGGATGGGACTGCGCAGGATTGAACGAAAAAAAGAGGAGCAAGAAAATAGAATATGCTCTCGCTGCTTCAGAAACTCTTACGGGAATAATTCATGCTTATGCATTAATGAGGGGCGGAAAAATTTCTGACATGGAAGTCAAAGGATTAAAAAAGAAATTCAAAGACAAAGCGTTTGCTGCAGGATGCAGGAGAGAAATAATTGAAGAAATTGGAAACTTAGGGATTTCCATTGATGAATTTTTTGAAATTGCGATAGAAGGAATTAAAAATATAAAAGACCAAGTTAGATTAAATTAATATGTCATTAATTGTTAAATCAAATATTAGAAAAGTTGTGATGGAATTAGATAAGGAAAATGAAATTTCTTCTATTGCCGATGAGGTTGGAACTGCTCTTGAAAGAAAAGTTGAAAATATTCTAGCTGATGCAATTGAGAGAGCAAAGGCAAATAAAAGAAAAACTTTGCAAGCCCGAGATTTATAAAAAAATTTATAAATAAGTCCTTATTTAATTATTGATAAGAAGAGATGGTGGAAAATTCAAGATTAAAACTTTTGACTGATAAAAATAGTTTGTTAGTCCTTGTAGATTATCAGCCCGCAATGTTTAGAGGAGTCGGTTCAGGAGACAGGACAATTATAAAAAATGCTGCTGTCGGCGCTGCGAAAACTGCAAAGATTTTGAATATTCCTGTGGTGTTAAGTTCTATCAATCCAAAATTAAACGGCGACGTGATTAAAGAAATAACTGATTTATTTCCAAAGCAAGAAGTTTATGCAAGAAAAATGCCGAGCTTTGATGCCTTTGAAGATAAAGGAACTTTTGATGCGATTAAAAAAACAGGAAAGAAAAAAATTGTTATTTCTGGCTTGTGGACAAGTATGTGTTTTGCATTTACTGCTCTTCATGCATTAAGAGAAGGCTATGATGTTTACGGACTTGTCGAGGCAGCAGGAGATTCAACTTATGATGCTCACAAATACGGAGTTAAAAGAATGCTGCAGGCAGGAGTAATTCCAGTTACATTAGTTCAACTGACTTCTGAATGGATGCATGATTGGGGAAATCCGAAAGCCGGCGAACTCATGAAAGAAGTTTATTCTAAGTTTGATGCAATGCTCGGCGGGATTTAATATTTAACCTCAATAAAGAATATAAACTGATTTTTCCGATTTCTAAAATGAAAATAAAAGAGATACTCTCTGAAAAAGATTTTAGTTTATCTTTCGAAGTTTTCCCCCCAAAACGCGACGGAGATGTTTATGATTTATACCGAGTTATCGGAGAATTAAAAAGATTAAATCCAGATTTTGTTTCTGTAACTTACGGAGCAGGGGGAAGCAATAAAGACCGAGCTCTTGAAATTGCATCTTACATAAAAAATAATTTTGGTCTGGAAGTTTTATCTCATTTAACCTGCGTCAATACAACACAGGAAGACATGGAAAAAATTATTGAAGAATTTAAAAAAGGAGGAATTGAAAATATTTTAGCTTTGCGCGGAGACCCTCCGAAAGGAACAGAAAAATTTGAAAAAGTTGAGAATGGTTTTGAATATGCAAATGAACTTGTCTCTTTTATAAGAAAAAGAAATGGATTCAGTATCGGAGCAGCATGTTATCCGCAGGGGCACATTGAATCAAAATCTTTAGAAGAAGACCTTATCAATCTTAAAAGAAAAGTTGATGCGGGAACTAATTTTCTTATAACGCAATTATTTTTTGAGAACGACAAATTTTATAGATTTTTGGAATCTGTGAGAGGGGTGGGAATTAATGTTCCAATTATTCCGGGAATTATGCCTATTACAAATTATTCCCAATTAAAAAGGATAAGTGAATTAAGCGGGCAGAATATTCCAAAAATTCTAAAAAATAAATTAGAAAGATTAGCGGACAAGCCCGAAGAAGTTGAAAAGTATGGCAGAGATTATGCAGCAATGCAGGTTATGGATTTGAAAGTGAATAAAGCGAAGGGGATTCATTTTTACTGCATGAACCGAAGCGATATTGTCTCGGAAATTTTAAAATTACTGATATAAATAAGAATATAAAGTTTTAATTCTGAATAATTTTATGGCTGGAAAAAGCGATGAGAAGAGTTCTGAAAAATCTGAACAAGGTAAAAAGAATAGAAAATCAGGGGGATTATTTGAAACAAAAGTAAGGCAAGATTTGGAAGGACTTGGATGGATAGTCAGCAAATGGGTTAATACAGTTGATTTTGACAAAGAAGGCAAAATTGGAAAAATTGTTCCTGCGAAAAGAAAATATAATCCCTTCTCGAAAGTCTTGACAATCGGAACAGGTTTTCCTGATTTCGTTTGCTTCAAAAGAAAATTTGAAGAAGATTATGAAGTAATCGGATTGGAAGTAAAATCAAATGGTTATCTTGACCAGATAGAAAAATCTATGTGCTTTTGGCTTTTGGAAAATAGGATATTCTCAAGAATATTAATCGCAAAAAAATCCAAAGTGGGAAAAGGAATTGAATATATTGATTTCAAAGAAAAATACAACAAAACATAAAAATGATTCTTTGTTTAATTGTTTATGAAAGTTGCACTGATTGGAACACATGCTACCGGAAAAACAACTTTAGCTTATGATATTGCATCTTCTTTGAAAAAAAGAAATTTTAATGTGGATTTTTTGGGGGAAGTTTCTAGAGACTGCCCTTTTCCGATAAATGAAGATACAACAAAAAGCGCACAGAAATGGATTCTTTTAACTCAATATGTAAGAGAAATAGAAAAAGAAGGAAAATGCGATTATCTTATTTGTGACAGAAGTCTCCTTGATAATTATGCGTATTATATAAGAAAATTCGGAGAGAGCAAAGAATTGGAGCCACTTATATTGGAACATATGGGAAGTTATGATTATTTATTCAAAGTTCCGATAAACGAAAAATATCTTGTCAGCGACGGAGTTAGGTCTATTGATAAAGAATTTCAAGAAGAAATTGACTGTCTTATAGATAAATTGTTGCAGAGATTTGATATCCATTTTTATGATTATGCGGATTTAGAAAAAACAATCGAAATAATTGAAAGAGGAAGATGAAAAAAATAATTTCTTTTTGCTTGGTGCTTTTTTTAATTTCAAATATTTCTGCAGTCTGCAATGAAAATCAAATTGATATTAATTCTGCCTCTGCCGAAGAACTTGATAATCTTGCCGGAATTGGAACTGTAAAAGCACAGGCAATTATCCAGACCAGACCATTTTCTTCATTAGATGATTTGTTGAAGGTTAAAGGAATTGGAGAAGTAACTTTAGCTAATATTAAGACGCAAGGGTTGGCTTGTATTAATTCTGAGAATAAAATTGTTGCAGAAAATACGACTAAAAATATTAATTATGATGTCACAAATAATTTTTCAGTAAATAATAATATAAAAATTGAAACAATTTCTGCGCCAGAAAATTTAACTTCCTTTAAAGAAAAATCTCCTGAAAGTGTAAATCTAAACCCGATTTCATTAAATGCGCAAGATATAAAAAGCGAAAATAATAATGAAACTTTGAAAAGAAACTTATCTTTTTATGGCATCATCGCTATTTGCGTCATATTTGGCGCTTTGTTTTTATTCAAAAATAGGAAAAGAAAAAATGAATTCAACTGAAACAAAAGTCAGAGCAGTTTTTATGTTAGAAGTAATGGGAAGACCTCCCGAATTCCTTACTGAAACGCTTAATGGTTTGATAAAACAAATCAGTGAAGAAAAAGGGGCTATAATCAAAAGTTCAAAATTAAATCCGCCTGTTCTCCTTAAAGACCAGAAAGATTTTTTCACTAGTTTTGCAGAGGTTGAAATTGAAACAGAAAATCTTTTGTATCTTACGATTCTCCTTTTTAAATACATGCCTGCATATATTGAAATTATTTCTCCTCAGAATATTTCTCTTGCAAATACAGATTTGAATGATGTTCTAAATGAACTCGCAAGAAGACTGCATGGGTATGAAGAAGTTGCACGAATTTTGCAGAATGAAAAGATTATTTTAGAAAATAAATTGCGAGAAGAATTTGCATCTAATCCTAAAAACCAGATAAAAATCAGTGAAGTTATTAAACCCAAAGAAGAGAAAAAGGCAAAAAAGAAATAAAATGATTAGCGGAGTTTATTCGACTTCTGCACTATTTACCGGGCATTTATATGATTTTTTTTCTAAGTATTTTTATTCGGGAAAAATTCCTCAATATAAAGAAGAAAGGAAAATAAAAATAAAATTTGAAGAGGAAAGAAAAAAAATTCAGTCAATTTACAATGCTCAGGGAAAATTAATTGAACATGATTATTTGGGAAGAAATTTAGATATTATAGTTTAGTCTGATGTTTTCCTTTTGCAATTTCTAAAAGGTCAACTGGTTTTTTTGTTTTCTTGTATTTTTTATAAAGTAAAAATAAAGCGCCGATGATAATCGCAAGGAGAAGTATTCCGATAATAATTCCTGATGAATTTGTTGCTTTTGGTTTACAAACCCCAAGACAGCAAACATTATCTTTCGCATAAACCGGATCTTTGTCGCATTGTTCATTCTGAGAGCAGACCTTTCCCTGATATTCCGCACAGGTTTTTGTCAGAACCGAAACATTTTCTTTTGGAACAGTATAATTTCCCATAAAAGTTAAAGAGATGAAAGAAGATGCAGTTGTATTCTCTGATTTTATTTTTAAAATTCCTTCAACTTTTTTTTCAGATTTTGAAAAATATGATAAGTCAATCTGAATTCCAGATTTAGCATTTAGGCTTTCTATTTTAAACTGAGAAAGATTCAAAGAAGAAATTAAGGAATCAGAAAGGGAAAGAGAAATATTTTGCAGGGTTTTGTCCCCTGAATTAAAAATAAAAATTGAAGTTTTTGATGTTGAATTTAATGGTGCAGAAAGAGTGAGAAACTGAGGGTCAATTTCAAGAGAAGCAATATTCCCTGCTGAAGAAGAGAAAATATAAACCGGAACTTTGTAAATTAAATTGTCTGTTTTTAATTCAATCATTCTCAATCCCATTTTACCTGAACCAAGCTGAAAATTTATTTTTTTAATTTCTCCTGAGTTTAGTAAAACTGATGAAGAAGACATATCCGGAGAAACTAATATCTCTCTTGCAGTTGAAATATTTGATTCTGTATTTATCCCGAGGTTTAATTTTTTATCTTGTAAATTTTGGACTTCCAAAGAAAAATCACCCGAAGTTGTTATAAATCCGGGACTGACCGAAAAGTCTGCGGTGCTGTTTGTTATTGAAAAATTTGCTGCGATATTATCTAATGTAGCTTCGCTTCCTCTCATATACTGAACCTGTTGTATTGAAACTGAATAATTGACTCCCGGAGATTTTCCATAGGTGAGCGCATACAAATAATAATCCTCACCGATTTTTGAAACAGCATATTCAAGAGGTATTCTTACATGTCCATCATAGAAAAAAATATTCTCATTTGTGATAGGAGTTAAGAAATTTCCTGAAATTTTTGCAATTATTGTTTCACCCTGGCTGAAATTTTGGTTTATATCAAATTCAACTGCAAGAACTGATGGGAGCAGCAAAAAAATAAAAAATAATAAAAAAAATCTTTTCATTTTCCTATCTCTTTTAATTTTTTAAGAACGTCATCAAATTCACTTTTATTTTTCACGGGAGGTCTTACCATTGGTCTTGGCTGATTTGGAATTATTCTTCTTTGAACTGCTCCGGGATAAATTCTTGACGAAGAAGTTGGGGGGAATCTTGGACTTGTTGCTGAAGGAGGTTTGCCTTTTCCTCTGAATCTGAAAAAGAAGTCCCTTATTTTTTTTCTAAATATTATTCCAAGAGCTACGAGGATAATCAGTATTGCCAAAATCGCAATTACCAAAACATTTACTGCAGAAGTTTTTTTCGGAATACAGCAGATTCCAGTAATTGGGCAGGTGAATGAACCCAACTGCTCGTTGCTTAAACATGAGCTTTTGCAAATTCCGTTATTTTGTTCGCATTCTGAAGTTGTCTTGAATCCGCAAGTTCCTTTTACACAACATTGCTTTGAAGAAGTTGAATCAGAAGAACTTACAAATGAACCTCCGATGCAATCCTCGTCGGAAGAACAGAAATTTCCATTTTGGTCTGAACAACTTTGCAAAGGAAGAGATTTGTCACAACAGATATTTGCCCCGAAACATCCGCTATAATCTCCTAAAACTTTTCCTGAAACCTGAGAGCATGATGCATTTGACATACAGAAATGGTTTGAATTCTGGCAGTCGGGAAGATTTGGAGAAGGTCCGACTGTTGTCTTTGGCCATAAAGAATAAAGCAAGAATGCAGTATTTCTTAAATTTCCCTGCCAGCATCCATCTGCTCCCTGAATTTCACCGAGCCAATTTTGTGAATTTGTTTTTTCCATCAGAGACTCTTCATTTTGAAAAGGAAGGAGAGCAACAGCAGTGTCGTAAAATTTGTCTCCTGATTCAACCCACCATTTGCTTTCTTTTTGTTTTGCCAACA
>Ga0172379_10010122_pt1 | contig 11490 bp, 8 predicted proteins | sample GrowelOW334metaG_FD_119756 | JGI IMG/M metagenome (GOLD analysis project Ga0172379, IMG submission 119756) | Groundwater microbial communities from an aquifer near a municipal landfill in Southern Ontario, Canada - Groundwater well OW334 metaG | ecosystem: Environmental > Aquatic > Deep... | reverse complement strand
TTATCCCCGCGTGAGCGGGGATTTCGTTATATGAAAAAATATTTACGTGAGTTTAAAGAGTTTGCTGTTAAGGGTAACGTCATTGATTTGGCGGTCGCAGTTATTGTCGGCGGAGCCTTTGGAAAAATTGTTTCTTCACTGGTAGCCGATATCGTCATGCCACTGATTGGCGCGATTATCGGCGGTGTTAATTTTACCAGCTGGAAATGGACGTTAAGAGCGGCGACTCTGGGAGACACCGGCGCGCTTCTTAAACCGGCGATTGTTATGAATATCGGAATGTTTATGCAGAATATTTTTGATTTCATAATTATTGCCTTAGCCATTTTTTTCATGGTTAAAATAATTGGTCGACTCAAGAAGCAATTAATTAAGGAAAGGGCGGCGGAAGTTAAGAGCGAGCCCACGCTTCTAACTAAAGATCAGGAATTATTGGTTGAGATTCGTGATTTGCTCAAAAAAGAAAACGCCCCCAGTAAAGAAAACGCTCTTTAGCCTGTTTAGTCAGCCCAGTTAACTCAAGTAAGCTCATTTTTAGTTATTTTTGTTATTATTAATATGGATAATTTTTTACCCCTATTTCTACTAGCCATTTTAGTTATCGGCGTTGTGACGGTTATCTTTTTATTGTTGCGCCGCCGGGTTGATAATGGCTCAGAACGTTTTGATTCTTTGACCGAACGGCTGATTCAACAATCGGAGAAATTATCGGCTTTGAGTACGCAGAATAATGAATTAAGGCAAGAATTGGATCGTAAGTTGTCTGAGACACATCGAACCAATCAAGAACAGTTCGGTCAGACTACCAAGATTGTCCAAAATATCACCGCCCAATCCGCCAAATTAATCGCGGAAGTTACCGAGAAGCTGACCAAGCTCGATGAAACCAACAAACAAGTAGTTAACTTTTCTTCTCAGTTGCAAAACCTTCAGGACATCCTAAAGAATCCTAAACAGCGCGGCGTCTTAGGTGAGTATTTTTTAGAGGAGACCCTGAAGAATGTCCTGCCGCCGGGGGCTTATGAAATGCAATATAAGATGGGTAAGGATGAAAAAACTGGCAAAGATTTAATTGTTGACGCCGTGGTTTTTGTGAAAGATAAAGTTATTCCGATTGATGCTAAATTTTCTTTGGAAAATTATGAGCGCATTTTAAACGCGACTGACCAAGAGTCCCGGGAAAAACTAGAGCAGGTGTTTAAACAGGATTTAAAGAATCGTATCGATGAAACCGCTAAATATGTTTTACCTGAGCGGAAAACCATGGAATTTGCCTTTATGTTTATTCCTTCGGAAGCGATTTATTATGACTTGCTGGTTAACAAAGTCGGCGCGGTTAAGGTAAATACTCGCGATTTAATCGAATATGCTTTTCGTGATAAGAAAGTTATTATTGTTTCACCTACCTCGTTTTTAGCCTATTTGCAGACTGTCCTTCAAGGCTTGAAGGCGATGCAAATAGAAGAGAAAGCTAAAGAAATCCGGGTTAATATTGAGAAACTGGGAAAACATATGGCGAGCTACGATGATTTTATGAAAAAACTCGGCTTATCAATGTCGACCACCGTCAATCATTACAATAACGCCTATACGGAGTTTAAAAAGATTGATAAAGATATTATGAAAATTACCGAGGGTGACAGCAAAATAGAAGTTTTAAAAATTGATCGCCCGAAGCATCTTTAGCATCTTTAGCATCTTGATCATCTTTAGTATTTTGAGAGCCTATTTACCAAGCGGACCAGTCTAATTATTGAAGCATGTCGAATGACGACGTTAAACCAACTGATGATTTGGTTAAAGCAATCAAACGTTTGATTGCTTTCTTTGATTTGTTTGAATATCCGCTTAGTCCTTTGGAGATGTGGCATTATTTAGATCAGCGATTCAGTCTCGGAGAAATTATGATTGCGCTAGAGCAGTTACCGCCAACGATTACTCAGGAAAATGGCTTTTACTTTTTGACCGGTCGCCAGGAAACTTTAAAAACCAGACAGCAACGCTATAATTATTCGCAAAGAAAACTCCGCATTGCCAAGCGTTTTAGTCGTCTCTTTATTCTTTTCCCCTTTGTCAAAGCGGTTACTATCGCCAATTCCTTAGGTGCTTATAATTTGCGCGATGGTAGTGATATTGATTTTTTTATTATCACCGCGCCGCGTCGAGCCTGGCTCAGTCGCCTGTTTTGCGCCGGTTTAGCTAAATTGTTTAATCGCCGCCCGTCCGCCGGGAATAAGAAAGATAAGCTTTGCTTAAGTTTTTATGTTGATGCCGAACATTTGAATATGTCGAGACTGCATCTACCGGTTTTTGACCCCTACTTTTTTTACTGGCAACGTAGCCTAGTTTTATTGTATAATAAAGATAAGCACTATCAGAAATTTTTAGCCGCCAATGCTTTATTGCCGAACCTCACCGAAGTTAAGACCGCTCAACCGAAAAAGTTGACTAGACTGGGAGATTATTTAGAAAAGATGGTTAAGCAATGGCAACTAAAAATAATGCCTGTCAATTTATTAAGCCAAAGCCAGATTGGCGAGGGCGTTGTTCTGGAGGAGGGGATTATTAAATTGTATTTATTAGATCGTCGCCAAGAATTTTTAAAAAAATATGAAGAAAAAATTGAGTCGTTGGCTTAAAATAATAATTGGTGGGGCTTTTTATTTGTATATTTTTATTTTACCCTGGCAAACCAAACTGGTTCTTCAGGCTGACGCTAATAATTTTAAAGAAGTCAGCCTGTACGCTAGTCATCTGTTGCTAGTTGTTATTTTAGTTGTTTATTTTATTTATAAATTGCGGGAGAAGAAGAGTGCGGAACGAATTTCTTGGATTTGGATTAGTCTAGCTATCTTGGAGTTAGCTGTTTTAGCATCTTTTTTCTTGGCGGTTAATCAGTTTATTGCTTTTGAACATTATGTTCTCTTCGTTTCCGGTATTGGTCTTTTTTTCTTGATGCGGGAAGAGACGCAAGCCGAAGAGGAAGACGAAGGTTGTTTTAAGAAAGATCGGGTTATTTATGTTTTTTTGGCTAGTCTATTTTTTCAGGCTTCGTTTGGCATTTATCAATTTTTAAGCCAGAGCTCTTTTGTTTGCAAGTATCTGGGATTGGCCGCCCATCAAGCCGATATCGCCGGGACTTCGGTCGTTGAAACGGCTACCGGACGGTGGTTGCGAGCCTATGGCGGTTTTGATCACCCCAATATTTTAGGTGGTGTTTTGGCGATTGCGCTTATCCTAGTGGCTTATTTGTTGGCTAAAAAGAAAAAAATAAGTTCCGGTTCGGAAATGATGGAATCGGTTTTCTTATTCATTTTTTATTTTGTCGCGCTGATCGCTCTATTTTTTACTTTTTCTCGTTCAGCCTGGCTCGCACTGGTTGTTGGTTTAGTTGTTGTTTTTATTTCACTGCTGATCACCCGCGACCGCTGGCTGATTGGTCGTTTTGTTTTATTAATGTTTTTTTCGGCCGTCATGGTGACGATTGTCTTTTTGCCCTATCAGGAGCTAGTCCAAACTCGGCTCAGCGGAGAAACGAGGTTAGAACAAAAATCATTACAAGAGCGCCGACAGTATTTAGGCGAAGCTAAAATTGTTATTAGCCGCCACTGGTTACTAGGGGTGGGCACGGGTAATTATGTTACTTATTTGGGCCAGCAAGATAACGATATAAAATCGACCTGGGATTACCAACCAGTTCATAATGTCTTTTTGCTCTTGTGGGCTGAAAGCGGAATCTTGGCGATTATTTCTTTTTTAGCTTTTCTTTTCTTGTTAGTTAAAAAAAATCGTCGAGCCATTTTGCCGGCCGGCGTTTTTGTCGGACTAATAATTTTGATGTTGTTTGATCACTGGCTGATTAGTCTGCCTTTCGGAGTGATGTTCTTATTTCTAATCTTGAGTTTAATTTGATAATTTTTTTGCAAAAATAATAAATCTTTTTCCAGGTTATGCCAGGTTTTTTCTAAGGCGGCCGTATGGTGCGGATCGTCTTTTTTGATTTGCTGTTTAAGCAAGCTTAAAATTGTGGCGATAGTCCCAAAGTAATCATCGCTGGCCACATGAAATTTGACACTCGCTTCGTCCCTTACTAACCAGACTAGCGGTTTTATTTGGTATTTTTTGACCGGCATAGCTGTTTATTTAAATAGGTCGTTTAGATGATACTGGCAAATTTATTTTTCCCGATGATTAAGTGGTCGAGAACTTCAATATCTAAAATTTTACCCGCTTCGATTAGCTTGGTGGTAACATCGACATCCGCTTTAGTAGCTTTTAACACGCCTGAGGGGTGATTGTGGGCGATAATCACTGCAGCGGCGGAGTATTCTAGGGCCGGTCGAAAGACTTCGCGCGGCTGGACAAGAGCCGTGTCTAGAGTACCGATAGAAATAACCTCGTCATGAATTAGTTGATAATGAGTATTAAGATAGAGACCTCGGAATTGTTCTTTTTGTAAGGGTCCCATGTCTTTCAAATAATTGAAGGCTTGGGCGGCGGTTCGAATTGTAATCGAACCTCCAGGTTTCTTCTGATAAAAACGACGACCCAGCTCAAAACAGGCGACAATTTGGCACGCTTTAACCAGGGGAATCTTTAAATCCTTCTCGATTATTTTCGGATCTTTCTGGTAGGCGATTCCTTTCTCCCCGTATTCGCGCAAGAGACGAGAGGCCATCGAATAAACTTCCTCTTTCTTGGTTCCGACGCCGAGAATTATAGCTAATAGCTCAGCCGCGCTTAGCGCGCCGGCTCCCTCGCTGACCAGTTTCTCGCGCGGTTTTTCATCGTCAGGCAGGTCTTTGACGCGAAGAATTTTATACTGTTTATTGTGATTGATAACAGTATTGCGGTCGTTAATTTTGTAGGCCATAGGATTAATGTTGTCAGGTTTTTATTTTACCTTACTTTAAATTATATCAGAGATGTGTTAAATTTAAAATACGCCCTTAATCTCAAGGGTTTATTATTTCAATAATATTATGAATAAATATAAAATTAAAATTTTGTCAAACAAGATTCCCTTGATTATAGTTCCAGTTAAAGGGGCTCCGACCGCGACCGCCCTGGTGATGGTTAAAACTGGTTCAAAGTATGAAACCAGACAGACCAATGGTTTATCGCATTTTTTAGAGCACATGTTTTTTAAAGGTACCCTAAAGAGACCAAATACTCTTGCCCTGTCTAGCGATCTAGATTCTCTAGGCGGCGAATACAACGCTTTCACGGCTAAAGAATTTACTGGTTATTGGGTTAAAGTGGCGACTCCAAAATTGCGTCAGGCTCTAGATATTGTGAGCGACATGTTACTTAACTCTAAGATTGAAGCGGCCGAAGTTGAAAGAGAGAAGGGGGTCATTATTGAAGAGGTTAATATGTATGAAGATAATCCACTCATGCACGTGGAAGATATTTTTGAAGCCTGCCTATACGGCGATACGCCGGCCGGCTGGGAGACTATTGGCACAAAGAAGAATATTCAAGGCTTTAAGCACCGGGATTTTATTAAATATTTGGAAGCGCAGTATGGGGCAAGTAGTATATATATAGTTCTGGCCGGTGGGGTTAAAGATGCGGATATAAAAATGGCGACGGCGATGTTTAAGAATTTTCGTCGTGGCGCCTGGCAGGACAAACCGCCGGTTAAAGAGAAGCAGACTAGGCCGCGAATACGCACGCAGTATAAAAAAATTGATCAGGTGAATTTATCCTTGGGTGTTCGGGCTTGTCCAATTGATCATCCGGAAGAATATTGTGTTCGTCTGTTGGCTATAATTTTGGGCGGTTCGATGAGTTCGCGTTTGTTCATTAATCTGCGGGAACGAAACGGCCTAGCTTATTATGTTAGGACGGGAGCCGAATTTTATTCCGATTCCGGCTATCTCACCACCCAGGCCGGTGTGCCGACCGCCAAAACGGCTGCGGCCTTAGAAATTATCTTAGCGGAATATCGTCGCGTCAAAACAGAACTAGTTAGTGCCAAAGAATTAAAAAGAGCTCAAGATCTCTTATTGGGTAAATCATTATTACAATTTGAAGCCACTGATAATTTAGCTAGCTGGTATGCTCGACAAGCGGTGTTGCGAAAAAAAATTATTACTCCGGCCGAATTTTTACAACAGATTAAAAAAGTAACTGCGCTTGATTTAAGAAAAACAGCCCAGCATATTTTTCTCGATAAAAATTTAAATTTGGCTATGATTGGTCAGGCTAAGGAAGGAAAACTATATTCGCTACTTAAGATTTAATATGCGTCATTCAGACACCAATTTAATTGTTTTAGTTATTACCCTGTCGGTCGTTCTGCTGGCGGGGTTGTTTATTCTGCCAATCCGGGAGTCGAGTCACGTGATTTTTTCGAGTTTAGAAAAATATAATATTTGGTCGGGCGAAGCGCCGAGTGGCCATCTGGCGGTCGGCAATAATCTGGCCACGCCCGAGCCGTTGCGGTTGTTATTCTTCGGCGATTTGATGTTGGATCGCCATGTCGGAGAAGTTTTGGCTAAGCATAATCTCGCCTATTTATTAGCTGGCGTCTTAAGTAAGGCCACTAGTAGTCTAGCCACCAGTAGTGAGTTAGAGAGTAAAACCATTAATGCTCGGACGTTTGATTTAGTCGGCGCTAATTTAGAAGGAGCGGTCACGGACGGAGGCCAGCATTACTCGCCCACCAACTCCTATGATTTTGCTTTTTCTCCGTCGCGGATCAACGAATTATCGGCCTACGGTTTTAATTATTTTAACTTAGCTAATAATCATTTTTCTGACCAAGGTCGAGCGGGCGTGGCCGAAACCAGAACTAATTTAAATCAACTGGGCTTTACGTATAGCGGCGAGGTTGATGCACAGATAAGTTCTAGTTCGGTTACAATAATCGAGCGTCAGCAAAAAAAGCTAGCCTTGATTGGGCTGTCGATGGTTTATAATGATTTTGATTTAGAGGCGGCGAAAAAATTAGTTACCCTCGCCCAAACAGATAACGATTTGGTAATTATTAATATTCATTGGGGTCAAGAATATCAGCACCAGTTAAACAGTCATCAGCAAACGATCGGTCGAGCCTTAATCGACTCTGGGGCGGACGTGATTATTGGCCACCATCCCCACGTTGTCCAAGGAGTGGAAATATATAAAAATAAGCCGATTTTTTATTCTTTGGGAAATTTTATTTTTGATCAATATTTTTCGGTTGATACACAGACAGGGCTGGCAGTGGGGCTAGAACTATCAGCAACTTCGACGACAATTTCTTTATTTCCGCTGCAGTCTCAGACTAGCGCGGTTTTCTTAAAGAGCGGGGCGGATAAAGATAAATTTTTAAAACAGTTAATTTTCTGGTCTCAGTTAAATGAAGATCAGGCCACGTCCCTGGGGCGGGGGCGTCTAGTCTTGGATAAAATACCTTAGAATCACACATTTTGGTACTTTTGTTAATATTGCTAATTGAGCGTAAAAGTCTTAAAATTACGGTGATGATAGAATTACTAAAGAAACTAAATAGTGCTCAATATGAAGCCGCTACTCACGAAGCCGGACCATTATTAATCGTGGCTGGAGCGGGCACCGGTAAGACCACCGTCCTGATTAATCGTTTAGCTTATTTAATTTTAGAAAAGCAGATTCCGACGGAAGCAATTTTGCTTTTAACTTTTACGGAAAAAGCCGCCGGCGAGCTGGAAGAGCGAGCGGATAAAATTTTGCCCTATGGCTATGTTGATCTCTGGATTAACACCTTTCACGGTTTTTGCGAACGAGTCTTGCACGAGCATGCCTTGGATATTGGTTTGACCGCTAATTTCAAGCTCGTTTCCGCCACCGATCAATGGGTGCTGATTAAAAAAAATCTGGAACGTTTTAAACTTGATTATTATCGGCCGCTTGGCAATCCCACTAAATTCATTGATGAGCTTTTGCGCCATTTCTCTAGACTGAAAGATGAAAATATCTCGTCAAGCGACTATCTGCAATATGCCGAGGACCTAGAATCAAATCAAGATGATCGTTTGAGTGGCCGTCAGATTAAAGGAAAACGACCCAAGGGAAAGCCCGCCGATCCGGTTGACTCCGCCGACGACGAACTAGAAGCTGGTCGGATTAAAGAATTAGCCAATGCCTATCATACTTACAACCAATTACTTCTAGAGAATAATTGTTTAGACTTCGGCGACCTGATTATTTATACCCTTAAGTTGTTTAAAGACCGACCAAATATTTTGCGTTACTATCGAAAACTGTTTCGCTATATTATGGTAGATGAGTTTCAGGATACTAATTTTGCCCAATATGAATTAGTTAAATTACTGGTGGCTCCCAAAAACAATTTAGTAGTTGTGGGCGATGATGATCAGGCAATTTATAAATTTCGAGGCGCCTCTTTATCTAATATCATGCAATTTAAGGAAGACTTTCCTGGGGCGCCGGAGTTAGTCTTGACCGAGAATTACCGTTCGCGCCAGGAAATTTTAGATTGTGCTTATAAATTTATCCAGAATAACAATCCTAATCGTTTGGAAATCAAATTAAAAATTGATAAGCGCCTTTCGGCTCAGGGGAAAACCAATAAAAAGCAGCCGGCTAATGGTGCAGTTAAGTTTCTTAACTTTTCTTTGGCTGGCGAAGAGGTGGCTTTTGTGGCTCAGAAGATTACTGATATTTACGAACAGGCGACAGCGGCTAATCAGGAAATCAGTTGGTCGGATTTTGCTATTTTAGTTCGCGCCAATGATACGGCTGATGCTTACGTTAAAGAATTGACCCGGCGTCAAATTCCTAACCAATTTATGTCCTGGCGCGGCTTGTATTATAAGACTATTATTTTAGACACGCTCGCCTATTTTCGACTGTTAGATAATTATCATGAATCGTCAGCTTTATTTCGGGTTTTAAACATGGATATCTTCAAGGTGGCGCATAGTGATTTGGTGGCGATCAATAAAATGGCGGCTCGCAAAGTCTGGTCGCTGTATGAGGCGCTTAAAAATATCAAGGCTATCCCGGGTATCAGTCCTCTCAGCGTTGATAATATTAATAAATTATTAGCTTTAGTTACTCGGCATTCTTTATTAGTGGCCACCCAAAAGCCGACCAAGATTTTTCTTAATTTTGCTTATGATTCCGGTTTATTAATCGGCTTGGATCGGGATCGAGACCTAGAAATTTATTCTTATTTGAATCAATTTTATCAGAAGATAAAAGCCCTGGAAGAGGCTGAACCGGATTTGCGCCTGTCGGATTTCTTGGCGGCCTTGGAACTGGAATTGGAGTCCGGTGAAACCGGGGTTTTGAAATTGGATTTTGCGGATAGTGAAACAGTTAAGATTATGACCGTTCACGGGGCCAAGGGCTTGGAATTTAAATATGTCTTCCTGGTTAATTTAGTTGATAAGAAATTTCCCACTATTAGTCGGGGCGAAAAAATTTCTATTCCCGATGCTTTAATTAAGGAAAAGACGGTCGCCGATTCCGCCAGCCATTTGGAAGAGGAACGCCGTTTGTTTTATGTGGCCGCTACCCGAGCCAAAGAAGAACTGTATTTAACGGCTGCCCAAGATTATGGCGGCGTGCGAGCCAAAAAAGCCTCCCGTTTCATTTCCGAGATGGGTTTGGTTGATTCGGTTACCCCGGAAATTTCCTTAAGTGAGAAAAATGAATTTTTGCGCGATTTGCATCATCTTGTCCAACGTGAAGCGATTGTTGGGACGGAACCGGACCGACAGGATGCCTATCCGTTGCCGGATAAATTCTCCTTTTCTCAGCTAGCCGCCTATTCCACTTGCCCGCTGCAATATAAATTTGCTTTTATTTTAAAAATTCCGGTTTCGACCGATAAGGCCAGTTTAATTTTCGGTCGAGTGCTTCATAATACTTTATATAATTTTTTGTTGCCGGTTTTAAGCGAACAGAAAAAAATTCAGGGCGACCTTTTTGCCAATCTTCCGCCGACGACCGCAACCCAGTCTGGACAGGGAAAAAATAAATTATCGGCTGAACCGGTTTTAAGTGCTAAACGGCTTTTAGAAATCTATGAAGAGTTTTGGCAGCCGGATGGTTATCAGAATAAGCAGGAGCGCGAGGAGTATTATAAAAAAGGCCGGGAGTCATTAAAGAAATTTTGGGCGGCTTATCAGGCTGATATCCCGACCGAAATTTTGTTTTTGGAAAAGAAGTTTTCTTTCCGGGTGGGAGCGGATGTTATTAAAGGCACGATTGACCGAGTTGATAAGTTGGCTGACGGAACTTTAGAAATAATTGATTATAAAACTGGCAAGGCTAAAGAAAAATTAGATTTTAATGCGAAACGGCAACTAATTCTGTATCAGTTATTTTTGGAGGAGTTTTTGGGAGTTAAAGTTAGTGCCCTCAGCTACTATTATTTAGAGAGTGGTGAAAAATTTAATTTCATCGCCACTGAGAAGGATATTAGTCGTCTGAAAATTGAAATTGGCGAAGAAATTGCGGCTATTAAAACTAGGCAGTTTTCTCCAACGCCATCGCTCATGTGTAAATTTTGCGACTTTAATACGATTTGCGAATTCCGGCAGGTTTAGCTAATATTTATTATATGACTAATGAAGAACGTCTAATCAGTCCAATTGAGAGACAAGGCGACGAAGTTTTAGATTTATCTTTACGGCCGAAAACCCTTGAGGAATATATTGGACAGGATAAAACAAAACAAAACTTAAAAATTACTATCACCGCGGCCAAAAAAAGAAATGAGCCGATTGAGCATGTTTTGTTGTATGGTGCGCCCGGACTTGGCAAAACCACTTTAGCCCATGTCATCGCCAATGAAATTGGGGCGAATATCAGAGTTACTTCCGGACCGGCTATTGAAAAAAGTGGCGATTTGGCGGCTATTTTGACTAATTTGGAAGCCGGCGATATTTTATTCATCGACGAAATTCATCGTCTGAATAAGACCGTCGAGGAGATTCTTTATCCGGCCATGGAGGATTATGCTTTGGATATTGTTATGGGTAAGGGACCGAGTGCGCGGACTTTGCGTTTGGATTTACCCAAGTTTACCATTATCGGCGCGACGACCTTAGCCAGTCTTTTATCAGCGCCTTTACGTGATCGTTTCGGAATCACCCATCATTTAAATTTTTACGAAACTAGTGATATTGAGAAAATTATTTCCCGAAGTTCTAAAATTTTGGGCGTGGCCATTGAAGACGAAGCCAAGATGGCGATTGCTAGTCGCAGCCGCCGCACCCCGCGCATTGCTAATCGTCTTTTAAAACGCGTTCGCGATTATTGTGAAGTCGAAGGCGAGGGAAAAATTACCCTGGTTCATTGTTTGGAGGCCTTTAAAATGTTGGAGGTTGATGAGTTAGGTTTAGATTTGATTGATCGTCGAATTTTAGAAACCATTATTCATAAATTTAAGGGTGGGCCAGTTGGTTTGAACACTTTAGCCGCCGCCACCGGTGAAGAAATGGACACCATTGAAAATATGTACGAACCCTACCTAATGCAATTAGGCTT
>Ga0172379_10010121_pt1 | contig 11490 bp, 12 predicted proteins | sample GrowelOW334metaG_FD_119756 | JGI IMG/M metagenome (GOLD analysis project Ga0172379, IMG submission 119756) | Groundwater microbial communities from an aquifer near a municipal landfill in Southern Ontario, Canada - Groundwater well OW334 metaG | ecosystem: Environmental > Aquatic > Deep... | reverse complement strand
GTAACTAATCTTCTCGAAGAATCTCCCTACTTTAAAATTTCATAACCTCCAGTAAAACCAATCCAATCTAATTCAAGAACAGAGATTAACGATTAGCGATGTTCGATTTTTTCTTCCTTTCTTATAAAAAAATAATTTACGTTGCTAACAGAGTTGGTACTCTTCGGTTAAAAAAAATTTTGCTCTTTTAAACTTTTTTCTTGACAAACTAATTTTCCCATCGTATATTTACGATGAACGATTTAGGAAATTATATGGCAACAGCAAAAACACAAGACTTTACCGATGATGAAATCTTTTTGGCAGATATTGCTAAGGCGCTTTCGCATCCTGCACGAATTAAAATAATGAAATTACTTTCCGAGATGAATGCATGCATGTGTGGAGAATTAGTCAATCTTCTTCCCCTTGCGCAAGCTACCGTTTCCCAACATCTAAAAGAGTTAAAGCGAGTTGGATTAATCCAGGGTGATATTGACGGACCGAAAGTTTGTTACTGCGTCAATGTCGAAATGCTTTTAAGAGTAACAAATGATTTTCAAAACTATTTTAACAATCTCAATAAAGGAGAAAAAATATCGTGCAAACCGAAAACGAAATAAAAGAAGTGGTAAAAGAAAAATATGGTAAGATTGCTAAGCAATCAACATCATGCTGCGGACCAACTTCCTGCTGCGGAACTACCGATAGTAAAATTGCTGGTTACACCGTTATGAAAGATGAATATACCCATCTTGATGGATATGTTGCTGACGCAGACCTTGGCTTGGGCTGCGGTCTCCCGACAGAATTTGCCGCGATCAAAAAGGGTGATGTTGTTGTTGACCTTGGCAGCGGCGCCGGAAACGATGTTTTTGTTGCTCGCGCAATCACAGGCGATGAAGGAAAAGTCATCGGAATAGATATGACAAAAGAAATGATTGACAAAGCCAATGCGAATAATGCCCGGCTTGGTTTCAAGAATGTTGAATTCCATTTAGGCGAAATTGAAGCGATGCCGCTTGAAGATTCCATTGCAGATGTTGTTGTTAGCAATTGTGTGTTAAATCTTGTCCCCAGCAAACAAAAAGCATTTGCAGAGATTTACAGAATTCTAAAACCCGGCGGACATTTTTGCGTCTCTGATATTGTAATTAAAGGAGAATTGCATGAGAATATTAAACGGTCTGCTGAAATGTATGCAGGCTGTGTCTCCGGCGCTATTCAACAAGATGATTATTTGAATATTATTTCTACTACCGGATTTACGAATGTAGAAATTAAACAGACAAAGGTCATAGATATTCCTGATGAAATATTAAGAGAATATTTGTCGGAAACAGAATTATCCGGCTACCGCAAAAGTGGGGTTGGCATTTTTAGTATTACAGTAACCGCCAATAAAGACTAAAAATGTTTGAACGCAGATCGCTGAAACCGATTGCAGCGATCTGCATTCCTTTAAATAAAGAAAGCGATAAATGAAAAAACGAATTCTTATCCTTTGCACAGGCAATTCATGCCGCAGCCAGATGGCGGAAGGATTTCTAAAATCATTTGACAACCGGCTGGAAGTGTTTTCTGCCGGAACAAATCCATCTTCACATGTTCATCCAAAAGCGGTACGAGTGATGAGCGAAGCTGGAATTGATTTGAGCAAAAACCATCCGAAGAAAGTCGATCAATATTTAAATGATGCTTTTGACTATGTAATTACCGTGTGTGATAACGCCAGAGAAACTTGCCCGGTTTTTATCGGGAAAGTTGGTAAGCAATTACATATCGGTTTTGAAGACCCGGCTGAAGCAGCCGGAACCGAAGAAGAAATATTAAATGAGTTTCGAAGAATAAGAAATCATATAAAAAACGAGTTCTACGGTTTCTATCTAACAATCTAAAAAAGTAAAAAAAATGAATAGTCGAAAAGTAAAAATAGAAGTTCAACATTTCGAAGGTTGTCCAAACTCTAAAGAGATGATAACAAGAGTAAAGACTGCTGCGGGAGAATTTAACGAACAAATAGAATACAAAGAAATACTTGTAGCAACTCAAGAGGAGGCGGAGCGAGTAAAATTTCGCGGTTCACCGACAGTGTTGATAAACGGAACTGATTTAGAAAATATGCTGGAACCTGCTGAAGCAAATCTTGCTTGCCGTTATTATCTAAAGGGGCTGCCGGCTGTTGACAAAATAAAAGAATTCATTTCAGAACAATTAAAGTAAGTAGAATATGATTTCGATTACAAAAAAACTTTCTTTCTTAGATCGGTATTTAACTCTGTGGATATTTCTCGCAATGTTCATTGGAGTTTTTTCCGGTTATCTCTTTCCGGGAATAGTTGGTTTTTGGAATTCATTTCAATCCGGAACGACAAACATTCCTATTGCAATCGGATTAATTTTGATGATGTATCCGCCACTTGCAAAAGTTAAGTATGAAGAACTTGGTGATGTATTCCGAAATGTAAAAGTTCTTTCTCTTTCACTTATTCAAAATTGGATCATCGGACCAATCTTAATGTTTTTCCTTGCGATAATATTTTTACACGACTATCCGCATTATATGGCCGGTTTAATTATGATTGGTCTTGCGCGATGCATTGCAATGGTAATTGTTTGGAATGAACTTGCAAAAGGTGATACGGAATATGCCGCCGGATTGGTTGCATTCAACTCTGTTTTTCAAGTCCTCTTCTTTTCGATTTACGCTTATGTGTTCTTAAACGTTTTGCCGAATTGGCTTGGCTTGCAGTCTTTCAAAGTTGATATAACAATCGGACAAATTGCGGAGAGTGTTTTTATTTATCTCGGCATTCCTTTCTTAGCCGGAATAATTACACGCTTTTCGTTGATCAAATTGAAAAACAAGGAATGGTATCAGACAAAATTTATTCCGAAGATCAGCCCACTAACCCTCATCGCACTTCTCTTCACCATCATTGTTATGTTCTCACTTAAGGGAGAATACATAGTAAAAATTCCGCTTGACGTTGTAAGAATAGCAATTCCGCTATTGTTCTATTTCGTGATAATGTTTCTCGTTTCGTTTTATATGGGAAGAAAGATTGGAGCCGGTTACGCAAAGACAGCAACTCTTTCTTTTACTGCCGCAAGCAACAATTTTGAATTAGCTATTGCAGTAGCAGTTGCTGTGTTCGGAATAAATAGCGGAGAAGCATTTGCGGCCGTTATTGGTCCGCTTGTGGAAGTGCCGGCTCTCATTGGATTGGTGAATGTTTCGTTGTGTTTTCAGAAAAAGTATTTTAAGAATGTAGAAGATGGAACTGTAAAGGCTCCGGATGTTTGTCCGTAATAATTGGCATAAAAATGAATTCGTTTATAGAAAATAAATTATTGAATGAAGTAAAATCGAAAATCTTAACCATAGTATTATTCTTTGGATTGTGGCTTCTGCTCTATCTTAACCTGGAGGCGATTACTAACCTATTAATATTTTCCTTAATTGATCTTACACCTAAAACCAATTTAACAGATGCGGTTTGGTTCTTTGTTTTCGAGGTACCGAAAGTTTTACTGCTTCTTGTTCTGATTGTTTTTGTTGTTGGAATAATCCGCAGTTACTTCTCGCCCGAAAGAACAAGAAAAATGCTCGGCGGTAAAAAACTTTTTGCCGGAAATGTAATGGCAAGCCTGCTGGGAATTGTAACTCCTTTCTGTTCTTGTTCGGCAATTCCTTTATTTCTCGGATTTGTAGAAAGCGGTGTTCCGCTTGGTGTAACATTTTCTTTTCTGATTGCAGCGCCAATGATAAATGAAGTTGCTCTTGTTTTGCTTTTCGGATTGTTCGGATGGAAGACCGCAATTTTGTATATGTCAACAGGATTATTGATCGCAATGATTTCCGGCTACATAATTGGCATTCTCAAATTAGAAAGATATGTTGAGCCGTGGGTGTATGAAATTAAAGCCGGTCATATGGAAATGGCAGAAGAGAAAACTCTGTTCGCCGAAAGAATTACTGCCGGACTTGATGCGGTAAAAGAAATTGTAAGCAAAGTTTGGATTTATATTATCCTCGGAATTGCAGTCGGAGCAGGAATCCATGGTTACGTACCGGAAAATTTTATGGCTAGTCTTATGGGTAAAAGTGCGTGGTGGTCTGTCCCGATTGCGGTTGTTCTTGGCGTTCCAATGTATTCCAACGCAGCGGGAATAATTCCCATTGTACAAGCATTGCTCGAAAAAGGCGCTTCACTTGGAACCGTTCTTGCTTTTATGATGAGTGTCATCGGTCTCTCACTTCCCGAAACAATCATTCTAAAAAAAGTTCTTAAGTTGCAATTGATTTTTGCTTTTGTAGGAATAGTAGCCGTTGGAATAATTGCCGTCGGATATCTTTTTAATTTGATTTATTAATTGGAAGAGAAATGAGTTCATCCAACCATTCACATTATAACCAAAGCGGTACTTCGGAAAAAAATCTGTTCATCACTATCGCGCTGAACTTTTTTATAACAATAGCGGAAGCAATTGGCGGATTTATTTCCGGAAGTTTGTCTTTAATTTCCGACGCGCTGCACAACTTCAGCGATGGCATTGCAATTATTATCACTTACATTGCAATACGATTAAGTAAAAAACCGAGAACATTCAAATATACATTTGGATTAAAACGTGCTGAGATTCTTGCTGCAATTATAAATGCAAGCACACTCATCATAATAAGTTTCTTTTTAATTAAAGAAGCGATTGAACGCTTTTACAATCCTTCTCCGATCACGGGAAGTTTGATGCTAATTGTGGCTTCGTTGGGATTAATTGCCAATGTAGTAGGAACTCTTCTACTTAAAAAGGGTTCAGAGAATAATCTGAATATCCGTGCAGCATATTTTCATTTATTAAGCGACGCTGTTTCAAGTCTGGCTGTAATAATCGGCGCAGTATTTATAATCATTTTTAAGATTTATTGGATAGACCCACTTTTAACAATTCTGATTTCCGCATACATTTTGAAAGAAACTTATGAGATTGTTAAGGAATCAATTGACGTAATTATGATGTCTTCGCCGGACGGAATTGATTTAGATGAATTAAAGCATCTGGTAGAAGAAATTCCTTTTGTAAAAAATATTCATCACGTTCATTTATGGAAATTAAATGATAACGACACACACTTCGAAGCGCACATTGAAGTAGAAAACATCTCGGTAAGTCAAACTTCGGAGATTCAAAGAAAGATTGAACAAAGTTTGCACGACAAATATGAAATCAATCATACTACTTTGCAGTTTGAGTGTGACAAGTGTGAAAGTAAAACAATAATCTAAATACTTACAAATAATGGAGAAGTTAAATGGTTTCAATAAAAATACTCGGAACAGGTTGTAAGAAATGTCAAACACTTGAGGCAAAAGTTCGAGAATTAGTTGCTTCAAATAGTATAGATGCGGTGGTTGAAAAAGTAACCGACCTTCAAGAAATTGTTGGCTACGGCATAATGATGACGCCGGGTTTAGTGATAAACGAAAAAATAAAAAGTTATGGCATCATTCCAAAAGATGACCAAATTATAAATTGGTTAAACGGAAATTGAAATGAAACAATTAGTAACTTTCCTCTTCTTTATCAATCTCTTTTTTATCGTTGGACTGACATCTGGGCAATCAAAACCCAAGGTTACATTTATTGAACTTGGTTCGGTAAAATGCATTCCGTGCAAGCAAATGCAGCCGGTTATGAAAGCCATTGAGAAAAATTATGGCGAACAAGTAAAAGTTGTTTTTTATGATGTATGGACACCGGAACAAAAACCTTATGCTAAAAGATATGGTATCAAACTAATCCCAACTCAAGTTTTTCTTGATGAAAAAGGAAAAGAGTTTTTTCGTCACGAAGGATTTTACCCTGAGAAGGAAATAGATAAGCTACTTCTATCCAAAGGAATAAAACCGATTAGGAAGAAGAATTAATATGGTTGAGGGCATTTTCAACTTTCTCTATAACGCTATGAACGGCGCTGTGTGGCTTGCTGTGCTCGCTTCTTTTGCATGGGGAGTTTTATCAATACTTCTTTCGCCATGTCACCTCTCAAGCATACCACTCGTAGTTGGATTTATCAGTTCGCAAGGAAAAATTTCATTGAAAAGAACTTTTTACATTTCACTTGTCTTTTCTTTAGGAATATTAATTACAATTGCACTGATCGGAATTGTTACCGCATCTCTTGGTAGATTAATGGGTGATATTGGAAGTATCGGAAATTATTTGGTTGCCGGAATCTTTTTTCTTGTGGGTCTCTATCTTCTTGATATTATAAAATTGAATTGGAATAGTTTTGGTCTAAGACAGACAAATGTAAAAGGATTATTAGCTGCGCTAATACTTGGTTTGCTTTTCGGTTTAGCCTTAGGTCCTTGCACGTTTGCTTATATGGCGCCGGTGCTTGGAATCGTATTCCAAACTGCGCAGACAAATTATCTGCTTGCAATGCTATTTCTATTTGCATTTGGCATCGGGCATTGCGCAGTAATTGTTGGTGCTGGAACACTGACCGGAAAAGTTCAGAAGTATTTGAATTGGAGTGAAGAGTCCAAAACGATCCTCTGGATAAAAAGAGTTTGTGGAGTTTTGGTAATACTTGGTGGGATTTATTTAATTGCCAATCAAACTTGAACTTTTGCTAATTGAAACGCGAAATAATTTTTACTTATTACTTAAAAATTATAAAGTTCATTTTGTTCGATGTTCCTTGCTTCGTGGAAAGTTATTGCTCACCACTTCGCCGCATCAAACCAATAACTTACTTTTACGAGAAAGATATTGTTGGGCGGCGCATCCATTAAAGAAGAAAAATCTTTGTTTAGTTGAAGAACGCCGGGATTCCGAAAATCCTGCTTGTCGTGAGTCCACACAAAATACAAAGTAGATCCGGGATTAAATTCCCACCGCAAAACCATATTCGCTTTAAACGATTTGTAATTGAAGTTTGGATTACTAACATAAAATGGAGTGACAGAACCTGATGGAGTTATTTCATATTGGTCATCAGCAGAAAGATAATTTATTGTTGAGCCGTCTCTTCCAAAGATTTCAAAATCTTTTGTTCCCGCTTTACGCAATTGTTTAAACGCATCATACTTTCCCGTTGAAAATAAAGGCTGAACAAAGAGCTGCAAACTTAAAACGGGTGTGAAAGTCCAGTTAACGCGAATATCACCCGAAACAGTTTTTTGCGTTAATTCTGCAAAGATATATCGATTACCGAAGGTTGAAGAATAACTTTGGTCTTCAATTTTAGTAACCCACTGCATTTTTTCTAAATAATATGAAACATTCGGTCCAAACGAAAATGAAAGATTAGAACCGACTTTTACTTCAATAGAAGTTCCCACGCTATAATTTTTCCCGCCGATTTCATCTCCGGAATAACTTATATTATACGAGCCGGTAACTGCCTTCCGACTATCTGTATAACCGTAAAAATAGAACGAATGTCCCGCTGGAGAAATTGAACTTGGTCCTCCGCGCGTTAAGCCGGCATAAAAAGTTTCCGGGAAATAAAAAGCTTGAAGTTGAAATCCATAATAATTTTCAAGTTCAAGATTTATAAAACTGCCGTACCCTTCTCCATCCCGTTTTCCTTCAAAGTTATAATTTGCAAAAGCAAAAGTGTAAATTCCTTTCGAGCGGAAAACGCCATCGGATTCATACCAGCGGTAACCAAGCACCGTATGACCGTTAAGAGCATTTGTCTTCCATTGAAAACCGAAATCGTTACATTCAAAACCGGGAGTAATAAAACCAACTGCCGTGTTCAAATAAAAATTTCCTTTTTGTTTGTTCAGCATAAATCTTCCCATCGACCCGGCAAGAGAAGTTCTGCTGCTGTCAAGCGTTGCGTAGGTTGCGTCCGGTCTCTGAAAATAACGGTACGGCATCTCTTGTAATTTGATAAGCGCATCTTTTGAGCCATTAACATAGGACCCGCTTAAGTAACCGTTAATTGCATATGTTTTATCTTCATCTAAATAAGTCCAGCCGTCTATTCCGCCAACAAAACTATTTTTCGGAAGAACTGATGCCAGATTCTTATCGGACAAATCGCGGTTAGCAGAAGTGAAAATAAAACCAAGTCCTTGATTTCCGCTGTTAAATTCTTTCAATCCACGCAGTGCGGAATAACTTGTAAACGGTTCAACTTCCTGTTGAGAAGTTTTTCCGTTATCATTAATTTGGGCAGACATCCGTTGAGTAATTGCGGTTAATCCGTAAAGAGAAAAATTGGCAGCCGGTTTACCGGTAATTTTTGCCGCGCCGAGAATTCGCGTTTCATTCGGTTGATCAATGTAGCCATTTGCATCGGGATAATACTGCGGCGAGCGTCCAATCCTTCTTGAATAAACAAAACTCGGAGAACTGAAATTGAAACTCCAATTATTGTTTACTCCGCCCTTACCAAAATTGAGGAGATTATTTCCTTCAATAAAGAAGGGTCTTTTTTCTTCAAAATATGTTTCAAACGCAGAAAGATTTACAACCGCAGGATCAACTTCAACTTGACCAAAATCGGGATTGATGGTTGCATCAAGCGAAAGGTTGCTGCCCAAACCGATTTTAACATCACCGCCGATAGTTGTTTTATATTTGTTGTTTTTATAAAACGGATCGTTGGGATCGTGTACAAGGGATTGGGCTTTTTGCACAATGTAGGGAAGCACTTCAATGCGGGGTTTATTTTTAATTCCTTCCAGTCCGTCAAGATCGGCAAAGTGAGAAACGAATCCGCTCTCCTTTTTAGGAACCATAATTGTATAAGATTCTTCTTTTCTTCTTTCAATTTGTCTAATAAAATTGATCCCCCATTTCATTGAATCTGAAGCGTTAAAACGAAGCTGAGAAAAAGGAATTTTCATTTCAGCGCTCCAACCGTCATTATCAATTGAAGCGGCGTAATCCCAAATACCGTTCCAAGAATTGTCACTCCAGCTATCGTTATACATCGTACCGTCAGAAATAGCTCCTAATGGATTAATCTCAAAAAAATATCCGGTTTGTTTATCATAATATGGATCAATACCTACGCTAAATAAATCCGAACTGGGAATGTTATCTCTTCTTCCCAATAAACTTATAATTGAATCGGGATGAGCATCGTACATTTTTGCGCAAAAATAAATTGCATCATCATCATAAAAAACCCACACATCGGTTTTCTCTGATGCAGGCTGACCTTCGCTCGGATTTTTCTGAATAAATCTGTTAACAGAAGCCGGAAATTGATACGCTCCTTCTGTCAGTTTGCCATCAATGGAAAGTTTTGAAGTTAATTTTATTGCTTTGACTTTTATTGATTGAGATAGTGTATCAACCTTACCCGCAAACGCTATGAAAAAATAACCGAAAAGAAAAACAATTGTAAACGTTTTTTTCATATCAATCCGAAAAATTCTTTAAGAAATATTTTTGAACACAAATTAATTTGTTACTTATTGTTTAGACTATTTTATTTGATAAAGGTTGTAATACAATGGTTACCGGTTAAAATAGTTGATTGAAAAAATTATTAAACGCCTTTTCTCGGTTTTTATTGAAGAACATATATTGAAAAAGATTTTCCAGGAAGGACAATTGAAAAGGGATTGTTGCTTGTCTCAATTTTTTCGTTCGAAAGAAGATCAACTATTTGAACCGCTTTGATGTCAAAAGAAAATTTTTGCTCTTTTTCATTTAGATTAAAAAGGATCAACAGCTTTTCATTTTCATACGTGCGCGTGAATGCAAAAATATTTTTCTCGTCGTTCTGCAAAACAAAATTTACGTCTCCGAGCCGCAGCGCTTTTGATTCGTTATGAACCTTTGTCATCTTTTTGTAGAAATCCAACAAATTATTATTTACTTCAACTTTATATTTTCCAATTCCGGGTTGAAATCCGATAGAAGAATCTATCACTTCATCATCGTATTTCAATTCACTCCACACCATCGGTTTGCGGTCGTGCGGGTCATCCGCGCCCCACATACCAACTTCATCACCGTAGTAAATCATCGGGGCACCACGGTATGTAAGTTGGAATGCAGCGACAAGTTTTTGTAATTCGTATTCGTCGGCGTTTGGTTTACGCGGGCTGTATTTCGGATTTTGCGAGTTATTATCGCGGTCATATTGTCGGTCGGGATTAACAATCATCGAAGCAAGTCTGTCAACGTCATGCGAATCCATCAAATTCTGAAGTAGAAATAAATTTTCTACCGGATAAGCTTTATCAATTTCTTGAAGTTTTTGAATGAACTCTGAAACCGGAATTCTCTTTTCCTTATTAATAAAAAGATCGCAGACAGCGTAAGCAAAATTGTAATTCATCAGAGCATCAAAAACTCCGTTCTCGGAAATATATTCTTTCGATATCTGCCAAAGCTCGCCAAGAATTATCGCTTGTGGATTAAGTGACTTGACGAGTGTATTCCAGTCACGCCAAAAACCAATCGGGACTTCATTAGCAACATCAAGCCGCCAGCCGTCAATTCCGTCTTCGGGATTTCCGTCACTGTTCGGATCCATCCATTTTTTTGTCGCATCGAAAATATATTTTTTTACTGCCAGATATAAATCTGTTTCCGATCTATTAAATTCAGGAAGTGATTTTGTTCCCCACCAACCTTTATAATCAAACTCATTCTTCTCTGTTTTCGGATCATCAAAACTTTTGATCTTATACCAATCTTTATATTTAGAATGCTCTTGTTTTTTTACAACATCCTGAAACGCCCAAAATTGTTCGCCGGTGTGATTAAAAACTCCGTCAATAACGATCCGCATTCCGCGCGCATGAACTTCTTTTATAAGTTGAAAAAACAATTTATCAGCAGAAGTTAATTTCCATGTTGCAGGATCATCAGGAGTTTCGGATGCCATTAACTTTTTATCACCCACCGGATCGGCGCCAAAGGTATGATCAATATGATGGTAGGAAGAACCATCGTATTTATGCATGGATACTGCTTCAAACATAGGATTAAGATAAATTGCTCCAATGCCAAGTTCTTTTAAATAATCCAATTTATTGATGATCCCCTGGATATCACCGCCGTATCTTCGCGAAGTTAAATGATTCTTAAAATGATCTCCGAGTTTCTTTTCCCAACTAGATTGTTCAAACCAATTGGAAGTCCATTTGGTAATTTGCCATCCTTTCGGAATTTTTTTTTGATTGACAAATACTTCTTCCTCGGTTGGGTCATTCAATGTATCGCCATTGGCAAATCTTTCGGGAAAAATTTGGTACCAGACAATTCCTTTTGCCCAGTTCGGGAATTTTTTTTGCGCAAAAGTATTTTTTGTTGAAGCGACAAAAAGTAAAGAGAGAGAAAGAAGATAAGTAATCACGAATTTCTGTTTCATAAGTTTAATTCCCTTTTCATTTTTTCAAATGATTCTTCAATACTATGCGGTTTAAATCCAAATTCCGATTCGGCTTTGATCGTTATCAGTCCCGATTTTAGCGGGCGTGGAGCCGGTTGGTTCAATTCTTTGGTAATGATCGGCGTGATGAG
>Ga0172379_10010120_pt1 | contig 11490 bp, 6 predicted proteins | sample GrowelOW334metaG_FD_119756 | JGI IMG/M metagenome (GOLD analysis project Ga0172379, IMG submission 119756) | Groundwater microbial communities from an aquifer near a municipal landfill in Southern Ontario, Canada - Groundwater well OW334 metaG | ecosystem: Environmental > Aquatic > Deep... | reverse complement strand
TGCGGATATCGACAAGTATCGCACTTCCCTTATTAAACCGCAAATTCCAAAAAAACCGAGACGCCGCGCCGGGATTTGTATACACTCTGTTTCATGGCCTGCGGATGCGGTTACAGAAAACGACTGCGGGAGGACCGGGATGTCCGCCGCGCGATAAAGACGCATTACCTTGATTATTGCGCCACAACCCCGAGCGACCCGCGCACCCTCGGCGCCTTCGAGCGCGCCTGCCGCGCGAATTGGGCGAACCCTTCCAGCGCGCACGCGTGCGGCATCGCCGCCGCGGAACGGCTTGATGAATACCGGCTCATCGTTGCCAAAGCGTTCGCATCTTCCGCCGACGGTCTCTCCTTCTGCGCTTCCGGTTCCGAGGCGCTTCACGCGGGTATTTGGGGTTTGGCCGCGCGCTACCCGAAGCTCCGTTTCGTTACCACCGCGACCGAACATTCCAGCGTGCGCGCGCCGCTGCGGCTCCTGCGCTCGCTCGGACGGGATGTGCGCGAATGCCGTGTCGACGGCGACGGCAGAATCGATCCGGACCATCTGCGCGGCCTCATACGCGCTCCCGACATCGATTCCGAGACGAAGAATATTCCCCGTACCGTGTTGATCTACTCTCCGGTGAATCACGAGACGGGGACAGTCCAAAACGTGCGCGTGATTTGGAACACTTTGATTGAAGCGGACGCGCTGGCGTTCATCGATGCCGTGCAAACCGCTCCCCGGCTTCAAGCTGCCGACTGGGCACCTTACGCGCACCTGTTCGCCGTATCCGCGCATAAGTTGTACGCGCCTAAGGGAAGCGCCTGTTTGTGGAAGGCGCCGGAACTTAAACTCAGGCCGTTCAGGTACGGCGGCGGTCAGGAAAACGGTCTTTTCCCCGGAACGGAGAACGTGCCGGGAATCGCCGCCTTCGCTGAAGCGGCAAAGATACTTGCGGAAAACCTCAAAAACGAACGGATGATGATGAACGCGCTTGAGCGGGATTTCTTCACGGCCTGCGAACAGCGCGGCGTTCCCGTTGAGAAGGAATCGGCCGGGGATCACGCCCCCGGCGTTTTCTGCCTGTCATTCCCGTGGATATCCGATATGGAAGAGTTCATGACCGGCCTTGCCCGCAAAGGCGTCTGCGTAAGCCGGTTTTCCGCTTGCTCGGACCGAGCGGACGGCCCGTCAAAAACGCTCCTCGCGATGGGAAGGACAAAGGAGCGCGCAAAAAGGTCGCTCAGAATCGGCCTGGGCCGTTTCAGCGCGCGGGAGGACGTAATCGCCCTCGCTCGCTCGCTGGAAGATTCGTTCAAGACGGCTACTTCGCCGCCAGTCCCAACGCCTTGACCGCCGCGAGGTTACCTGCCGTGAGCGGATCCGCGGAACCGCTCGCGTAGAGTTCCTCTATGCGTTCTTTGTGAAAATCACGCACCTTATGCCGCACCAGTTTCATCGTGGAATTGATGAGGCCGTCCTTCTCGTCGAAAGCCTCACTGATTATCGCGAAAGACGCGGGACGCCACTGAACGGGGATCGCCGAATAATCAGGGTGAACGACGAACGCGTTCAAGTCGTCGCGGATCATGGCGATCACTTCGTCGGCGCCGACTTCCCGGCCTTTGAGCGCGGCTTTGACCGCTTCCGCGTTTAGAGTCACCAAGGCGCTGGTGAACTTACGCTGTTCGTTGTAGGCCATGATCTGGTTGACGAAGACTGAGGTGTTGACTACCGCTTCCTCAATCGTCTCAGGACTGTATTTTTCGCCGTCGGCGGCGATAAGCAGAGCCTTCTCACGGCCTGTCACCACAAGGAAGCCATCCGCGTCGATATAACCAAGATCGCCCGACCAGAGCCTATCGCCCTTGATCGTGTCCGCCGTCGCCTGCGGATTCTTGTAGTAGCCCTTCATCACCGAGCCGCCCTTGGTGACGATCTGGCCAATCTCCCCGACCTTGCACTCGGTGTTCTCGTCCTTCATGATCTTCACTTCAAGGTTCGGAATGATGACCCCAGAGGTCCCGAACTTATGCCTGAGCGCGGAGTTGGAACAGATGATGGGCGCGTTTTCGGTCAGGCCGTACCCCTGGTACACCGGCACGCCTATCGCGTTGAAAAACTCCTGCTGCTTGATTTCCAAAAGCGCCCCGCCGCCGACGCAGAATTTGATGTCTTTGCCGAAGATCGGACGCAGCTTGGGGAAAACGAGCGCGTCAGCCAAAGCCCAGGGGAAGAAGTTCTTGGCGCGAATCCAAAGAGAAGGCTTATTGAAGCCGTTCCCCGCACGCGCGATACCGGCCTTTACGCCGCGCTCGAAAATGCCGTTGATGAAGGGACCTTTAGCGGCGACACCCTGGATCATTTTTTTCATGAAGTTTCCCGAAAGGGCGGGAACAGTGAGGAGAAAATCGGGGTTTGTTTCAACCAAATTCTTCGGAAGATTTCTGAGCGAAGCGAGCGGCCCCCCGCGCCCATCCACGAAGTACATGCACACTCCGTTCAGGAGGAAAATATAAATGCCGACCGTATGCGCGAAGGAATGATCCAGCGGCAGCATGATAAGGCTTTTCCAACCCTTATCAATCGCTACGACCTTCGCCGATTCGATCGCGTTGTGCAGATAATTGCGGTGGGTGAGCATGATTCCCTTCGGGTTGCCCGTCGTCCCCGAGGTGTAACTGATCGTAACCGTATCGTCGGTATCGATTGCCGCTTCTATCGCCCCCATTTCGGCGGAAATAGATTTCCCGTCCTTCCCGCGAAGGGCGGCTTTCCCCTCCGCAACCATGTCGTCGAAGAAAAACAGATCGGTAGTTTCTTTAAGGCCTGATTTCGCGATTGCCTGATCAAAGGTACTAGTCCGTTCGGAAATGCAGATGACCAGCGGCTTCTTTTGGGCGGAGCCGAGAACCTCGACTACCTTGGAAAAATTATTTTCGGAAACGAGGATACCTTTAGCTTCCGAATGGTTGAGGCGGAAAAGAATTTCCTCCGGAGAAAGCTTGGTTGAAAGGGGCACGGACGAGCATCCGGCTTTGAGAAGGCCGAATTCGCCGATGACCCAAGATGCGCGGCCCTCCGCCAAAATGGCGACATTCTCGCCTTTCTTGAAACCCCCGCGAACCAGCGAAACCGCGAAGGCGGACGATAACTCATCGGTTTCCGCAAAACTGGTAGTCGAATAGACATCCGAATACTTTTGGCCCAGGTAGGGCATGGAACCGTATTTTCGCGCTCCCTCATGAAGCAGAGCGATCACTGTTTTCATCCTATATCCTCCATAAAACAACGTATTGCCAGTATGCCCGCCGAATGTTTTGCGGTCAAGTTGAACATTCATATCAAGAATGTTGTATATTCGAAATTTTGTATTATATTATTCGTAGCATTCCTGACTAATGAGGTAAGGTATGATAAAACCGTTTTTCCGCCTCGCAGTCGCCGTCGGCGTCGCAATTCTGAGCCTGACCTTACTTTCCTGCCCACAGCCGATCACTCAGGCCCATGCGGACAGCGCGCGCGATGCGACTCCGCCTGTCGTCACGGTGTCGAGTCCCGTCGAATACGCAAGTTTTTCTCGGAACATCGTCATCGACGGAACGGTTTCAGATCTGGCGGCATCCGGCAGATCCGGCCGGGTGGACACCCTCACCTATGAAATACTTTCGCACACGTCCGCAAAGGCGGCGACGATAGGCGCAAACGGCTCGTTTCATATCGATGAAACGAACGATCTCCGTGAAAATATCGTCATACTCCTCAAAGCGACCGACTGGAACGGCAACGCCACCGAATATCGCCTGCCGCTCACTTTCCCCGGCAACGAGATACCGAGTTTTTCGTCGATCGAAAGCAACCGCGAAGTAGTCCTGAAATGGAACGCGGTCCCCGGCGTGCAATCCTATCGTCTGTACTTTGAATCCTCCGCGAAAACGCCGGATCCAGCCACATCCATCGCGATAAACGGGATATCGTCCCCATATACCTTAAACCAGTTGAAAAACGGTACTTTGTACAGTTTCCTGCTTGAGGGGACGACTTCGGACGGGAAGAAAAACTATTCCGCGGTCGTCCGGTCGGTTCCGCTTTCAAGCTTGCACCTGTTTCCCCGCGCGACCTCATATTTCAACGGCATAGAACTGACCTGGAGAACCTTCCCCGCAATCCAGAACTATGAAGTTCTCCGAGCCGTGTCGCCCGCGGGTCCGTGGGAAAGCGTGTCGGGTCCCGTAGCGAGTCCGCCGTTCAGAGATTCCAGCGTGTCCCAAGGCACGACCTATTACTACGCCGTCAAACCGGCTTCTTACAGCGCGGTCGTCAGCGAATGGGTCGAAGCGCAAGCCGACCCGACAGCCTCACGCTCGGATGCGTCGGTCGCCGCGTACGACGGGGTCGACTCCGCGAATTCCTCCGTCTGGAACAACGGCTATCTGTATGTCGCAGACTACTATTACGGCCTGCGCGTCCTTGATGTGAGCAATCCTTCCTATCCTCGGGAAGCCGGCAAAGTCGCGATTTCCTCCGCGAGAGACATCTTCCTGCAAGGCGATTACGCGTACGTCACCGGCTGGAAGAGCCTGTATATCGTTGATATTACCGCGCCCTCCACGCCCCGCATAGTCGGCAGCGTAGAGCTTTCGGCCGGAAGCGGGTTCCAGGCGCAAGGAGTATCCGTACTCGGGGACCTCGCGTTCGTGGCAGGCTTCAACGAGGGGTTCGCCGTCGTCGACGTGACGAACAAAACCGCCCCGGTCGTCAGGCTATCCGATCAGGACGCGGTTGTCTTCGGTCAAAATTATGAGACTGCCGTGCAAGACCGCGGATCATCAAAAATCCTCGCGGTGGCTGGAAACAGCGCTTCGGCGCTCTACACCATAACCGGCACAGCGGCCGTTCCGACCGTCACGAGAGTCTCTTCGGCGATCTCTTGGGCGAAATCGTTTACCTTTTCGGGCACCATTCTGTACGCCGCGTCGGGGTGGGATGTCGCAACCTATCAAACGTCCACGCCCGCCGCTCCGACCTTACTGGACACGATCGACGTCACCGGCGCCGTAGCAGCTCCTGAGTCGGTCGTGCTCTCCGGCACGCGCGTATTCGCGGCGCTGCGTAATTACGGCTATGCCGTCGTGGACGCGTCGAACCCCGCCGGCCTTTCAGTTGTCCGTGTACAAACAGTGCCCGGCGAAGGCTTGCATGTGGAGGTCGGCGGTGGCTACGCCTATGTTTCGGCGGGGCAAGGCTACGGTCTTCCTATCTACGGCGCCAACGATCCGTCCGCCGCGAAACTCATCAAGACGCTTACCGACGTATCTTCCGGCGCCCGCATCGCCGCTTACCGCGGCTACCTCTACATATCCGAATTCTCAGCGGACTGGTCGGCCGCCTCTTACGACATCTCCGTCCCCGCGTCAACCTACCGTTACAACGGGAACATCGGTTCCTACACGCCCTACGACTTCGCCTTCGCGGGAGCCCGGTCGTACCTGGCCGCCGAACGCAGCGGCGTCATGATGTGGAACGCCGCTGTTCCCGGCGCGCCGACGGTCCTCCCTCCGTGGTACGTAAGTCTTCCCGGCGGCTACGCATGGGCTATCGCGCTCACCGGCAACTACGCGCTCCTAGGGACCTCCAATTCGTCCTTCGTGTCGGTAGACCTTTCCCGTTCCGATTCCTTAACCGTCGTCGGTACCGTACAGACGCAAGGGACTATATCGGCTACCTACGAGATCAGGGGCCTGGCTGTGAAAGGGAACCTCGCGTTCGCGGCAAACGAGCTCGGCGGCGTATGTGTCGTCGATCTGACCGATCCGGCCTTCCCCTTCGCGCTGAACGGCTACGGGGCGATGCCGGCTTCCGGTTCCGCGGCAGCGGTTGCCGTCGCCGGAGAGTTCGTCCTCATAGCGGATTCGACGAACGGACTCTTAGTTTACGACGCCGCCAACGCGCGCTCTTGGAGCGCCGCGGGAGAAGCGAGGGTGTGGCCGACATCCGTCTCGGGAGTCGGCGCGACGGATGTAGTCGTCCGCGGAAACTACGCGTACGTGGCCAAGCCGACGGTCGGGCTTGAGATCTGGGACATTTCCAACCCGCGCGTTCCGACCTCAGCCGGAACGCTCACGTCCTCCGGATTCAATCCAACCAGGCTCGCTTTGTACGGCGAGTATCTGTACGCCATAGACGGCGCGACCAAACTCTACGTCGTCGATCTGGTCCCCTGACAAGAAGGAGATTGCGATGAACGCTTATAGTAATAAAAACATACTCCGTTCTCTCATTGCGGGAGCATTTCTCCTTTTCGCTGAAGGTCTGGGCGCACAGCCGCGTCCGGTGGAGACGGATCTTAACGAATACTATCGTTTCCCTTTCGCCGTGGGCGCGGAATATAGGACGCTGCAGGCGTTTTCCGGTTTCGCGTCTTCCTTCGTCGTGCGGGAAATCGCCTCGGAATTGCGCTTGCCTCTTCCCTTCCTGCCGATATTGCAGCCGTTCGTGCGAGCCGGTAACGTGAGTTACGTACGCACGGGAAGCACCGGCGCGGAAGCGTGGGACCATACCGATTGGTTTGGGGCACTCGGATTGGCGTTCGCCAGCCGGTTTTCTAAAAATTTCGAAATCGGCGCGGACGTTTCGGGCGGCGCGTCTCAATCTTATTACGAACACCTGGATCCTCTCGCGGTCACCGGGGATCTTAGTTGGTTCGTCGACGCGGGAGCCCGCATCGGCTTGATACCTTCATATAATTTTTCCGTCGATATCCGCCCTTCCATCCGCTACTCGCGCACTTTAGGGCCGCTCACCGAATTCGACGGCGTTGCTTTCGGAGTCGGTTTTTCGGTTTCCTACCGATTCGGGCAAGACCCCGACAGCCCCGCCTCCGCGGTCAGAGCTTTCCGCCTTTCAGGGGGGAAATTGCCGCCGGTATTCTCGGCTATGCAGAGCTATTACGCGTCCAACGCCATCGGTACGCTGAAGCTGGTCAACGAAGATCGAGCCGAGCTGAGCAATGTGGAGGTTTCCTTTTTCCAAAGCGGTTACATGGATGCTCCGACCCCGGTGGCGTCCATAGATTCTGTCGCGGCGAGGGGAACCATCGACATTCCTCTGATCGCGGCGTTCAACCAGGAAGTATTCAAGACTGAAGGCATCACCCCGCTTGTCGGCGAATTGATCGTCAAATACCGTGAGCGCGGGAAAAGCGCGGAACAGCGGTTCCCGCTCTCATACGAACTTATGGACAGGACTTCAATCATCTGGGACGACGACCGGAAAGTCGGCGCTTTCATAACGCCCTCGGACTCGGCGCTCCGGAACTACGGATCCTACGTCAGGCAGACCCTGAAAGCCGACGCCTTAAGCCAGCTGAACGAACCGCTCCAGACGGCAGCCCAAATCTACGCGGCGCTGGGAAAGATCGGGATGATTTACCAGGCTGATCCGACGACCCCATTTGTGAAAGCGCAAGCCGGTCAGATCTCTATCGACTCGGTGAATCTCGCCCGCAGCACGCTTCAGCGCGGCACCGGCGATTGCGACGATCTGACCGTGCTTTTCGCGAGCATCCTTGAATCGATTGGCGTGGAAACCGGCTTCATCACCGTGCCCGGCCATATTTACCCGGCCTTCAACACGAAACTCACCCCGCGAGAGTATAGAGAGCTTCATCCGAATCGCTCGCTGAGCGTGGTCGTGGACGGTGAACTCTGGGTCCCCGTGGAAATCACGCTGATCGGCCGGCAAGGATTCGCGGACGCGTGGCGCAAAGGCGCCGAATTGTGGACTCTGTACGATAGGGATTCGAGCAAAAGATCCTTCATTCGAACCGCCGCGGCTCAACAGGTCTACCGGCCCGTCGCCTTACGAGAATCCGATCTTGGACTTCAGTACGGCTCGAAGGAAGACCTGCAAGCAGTGTACCGCGCGGAGATGGCAAGGCTGGCGGATTCCTCGCTCGGAGAGCTGGCCGAAGCGGCTAAAAAAAGCGGAGACAAACGCGACTACAACGCGTTGGGCGTTGCCGGCGCCATGTTCGGAAAACTCAAAGAAGCGGAAACCGCGTTCCAGCGCGCAATAAAGATCGATCCTTTGTTCACAAACGCCCAGGTCAATCTTGGCAACGTCGCCTTCCTTCAGAAGGATTTCAAGAAAGCGCTTGCTTCTTTCCAAGCGGCTGCTTCGTCTCTCCTCACGCAGGGGAAAGGCACAGGCCTGGTTGCGCAAAAAGTGTTGATCAACGTGTCGAAGGCGCATAACGCGCTTGCCAATTACTCCGAAGCCAAGAATGCTTTTGACAAGGCGACCGCCATTGACCCGCAGCGCGTACGCGACTTCGCGTACCTTGCCCAGGTCGGAGCCGGAAGCGGATCGGTAAACCGGGCCGCCGAACAGAAGAACGATGTGCTCTTCCTCGGCGACGAATAGACGGGACTAGGCGGGATAGTTGAGATTTTCGGCCGAAGGATCGCGAAGCACTTCAAGGAAGCGGCGCGCTTCCCATTTGGCCATGTCCAGGTTTTGGTCCCGCCAGTTCCCGCACTCCGCGGGAGCGGCGCCGGGTATGTCCTCGGTAAAAGCGCTTATCCAGTCAAACATTTCCTTGATCAATGGAAGCACTCCAACCGACGCGTAATCGCCCGCGAGGACGGCATAGAGGCCCGTCCTGCAGCCCATAGGCCCGAAATAGATAGTCCGTGCGTTCCATATCGGATGCGAGCGCAGGAAGGTGGCGCCGAGGTGCTCAAGGGTATGCAACGCGGGCACATCGATCACCGGTTCCCGGTTCGGTTCCTTCATCCGGATATCGAAGGTCGTCACCACCGTATCGCCGAAACGATCCCGGCGGGAGACGAAAATTCCGCGTTTCAGACGCAAGTGATCAACTTGAAAACTGGCTATCTTTTCCATACCGACTCCCTACTCGCTTGATTTGATGATCGACCGAACGATTTCGCTCGAGTTGCGGGAAGCCAAAGGCAGAAATTCGTCGAACTTCATCGGCGATTCTTTCCCGGCAATATCCGACAACGCGCGGATGACCAGCACCGGCACGTCGAACAACACACACACTTGAGCGATGGCCGCGCCTTCCATTTCCACCGCGCAAAGACCGGGAAAACGCTCACGCAGCCGTTCTATCAACGCGCGGTCGTGCACGAACACGTCACCGGAACCAATCGTTCCGCGGATGTGGTTCAAGGAAGCGGCCAAAACACCACGCGCTTTCAATTCGTCGACGGCGCGCTCCGCCCGTTCAATCAAATCCAAACGAACAGGAAATACCGCCGCCATCCCCGGGATTTGTCCCGGAGCGTAACCGAAAGCGGTGACGTCCACGTCGTGCTGTACCAAGCCGTCCGAAATTACCACGTCTCCGAAAGTGAGATCGGGATGCAGGCCGCCGGCCGATCCGGTATTGATCACAAAAGACGGCTTGAATCGGTCGAGAAGTAAAGCGCATCCGACGCCCGCGTTCACCTTCCCGATGCCGCAACGCAGAAGAACGACGGACCGGCCATCAAGTTCGCCTTGATAAAAAACAAAACCGCCGACGGAGACTTCCGACATGTTTTTCAAAGAAGAACGCAGGAGAACGACTTCCTCTTCCATCGCGCCGATTATTCCGATCATGGCCACCTCGGTGCAAAGATACCCGGAAGCTAGGTTTCTTGGGAAGCCGCCAAGGGCGTCGCCAAGGGCGACGACTCGGGGGCCGGCAGCAATGTCTGATGCGACCTAGTTTCAAGCAGCTTGAACGCTGCGACCGCTTCGCTCAACTGCGAAGCCTGAGCCGAAAGGGTCTCGGCCATTCCGGCAAGCTCCTCGCTTGCGCCCGCGTTTTGTTGGATGACAGAATCGAGCTGAGTGACCGCTTTGCTCACCTGCTCGGCGCCGATCGCCTGCTCCCGGCTTGACGCGGTAATTTCCTGAACGAGTTCGGCCGTCCGCTTGATATCCGGGATGATGGTCGAAAACAAGCTCCCCGCCCGTTCGGCAACCTGGACCGAATCTTTGGAAAGTATTGATATTTCAGCCGCGGCCTTCTGACTCCGCTCAGCCAACTTGCGGACTTCTGAGGCGACAACCGCAAAACCGCGGCCCGACTCGCCGGCTCGCGCGGCTTCGATCGCCGCGTTGAGCGCCAACAGGTTTGTCTGCCGCGCGATTTCCTCAATGATGGAAATCTTGCCGGCTATTTCGCGCATGGCGACCAAGGTTTCATCTACCGCGTGCCCGCCGGATTCCACATCGGAAGCGGCCTTGCGGCTCATGCTTTCCGTCTGGCCGGAATTATCGGAATTGAGGCGGATCGCCGAGCTCATCTCTTCCATCGACGCGGAGACTTGCTCCACGCTTGCCGCTTGCTCGCTCGCGCCTTGGCTGATCGAGCCGGCGGTATCGGTGATCTGCGACGCGCCGTTAGATACATCCTGTGCGGTCCGCGCGATAGAACTGATAGCGCCTGAAAGCCGTTCGGCAAACTCATTATAGGACACCGCCAATCGACCGATCTCATCCGTGCGTTTTCGCAGTTTCTCATCGATTCGATGGGTAAAATCACCGTCCGCCGCGCTGTCGAGCACGGAAACGACATTGATGATTGGATCGGCTATCCACTTCGCCATGAGAAAGCCGACGAAAGCGGCTATCAACAGGAAGGCGAACCCCGCGGCCATCGTCATCATGATGATCAAACTAGCGCTTTCCCGAATCTCGGCGTCGTCGATGATACTGATGACTCGCCACCCGGTCAGCTTTCCAACTGTAACCTTGCCGACCTTTCTCACGCCCGACATCTCAAAGGAAAATTGTTCCGTCCCGCCGACTATCGCTTTGGTGAGCGTTTCTATTCCAAGCGTCGAAATATTCTTGGATAGCAAGTCTTTCATTTTCGGATGCGCGAGTACCGTACCGTCCGACTCCGTAAGAACGATGTAGCCCGACTTGCCTATCTTGATTTTGTCTATGATTTCAGTGAGCCGTTTCAGGGAAATATCTATTCCGACGACATACCGAGCTTCTCCCCCGACGATCTCGACGGGTTTCACTATTCCCAAAACGTATTCTCCGGAAGTCGACAGATACGCTTTGGTAATGACGGGTTTCCCTTTCCCGCCCAAAGCTTCTTTATACCAGGGCCGTTGTCGGGGATCGTAGCCGCCTTTTACCGGATCGTCCAAATTGGTGATGAAACCCCCGAATTTCGTACCTACGTACAATTCAACGTAGTCCGGGTGCGTTCCGGCAACCAACTTGAAAAATGAAAGAGCTCGCTCTTCCACCGGGGATCGTACAAGTCCTTTCATGGGCGTGGCTTCCTTGCGTAGCGCATAGGAATTGACGGTCCCGTCGACGGCACTGACGCCGCTTTCCGCCGCGATAGTCTCTAGGTTAAGAATCGCGTTGTCCAGCATTATGTCGATAACATTGTTCACCTGCGCTAATTCCGCCGATGCGCGGGCCAGAAAGTCCTTTTCCGAACGATCATTGATCATTATCGCGGCGAGA
>Ga0172379_10010119_pt1 | contig 11491 bp, 13 predicted proteins | sample GrowelOW334metaG_FD_119756 | JGI IMG/M metagenome (GOLD analysis project Ga0172379, IMG submission 119756) | Groundwater microbial communities from an aquifer near a municipal landfill in Southern Ontario, Canada - Groundwater well OW334 metaG | ecosystem: Environmental > Aquatic > Deep... | reverse complement strand
TTATCCCCAGATTTATGCACCATTTTTCTTGCGATTTGTTTTTGCTGTGCTATACTCTCTCTAAATAGCAACGCCTTAAATTGCGTCCTATATTTCTAATTATTTTCCACCATTCCCATGACCAACGAAGAGCTTTGGCAAGCCACTTTAGCTGAAATCGAGGTCTCTCTTTCAAGGGCTACCTTCATCACTTGGTTTAAGAAAACCGCCATTCAATCAAGCAACTCTGGGCACGTCATAATCAGCGTTCCCAATGGTTTTGCTAAAGAATGGCTGGAAAATAAATTCAATTCTCACATCCTAAAGGCTCTTCGCAATATTCAACCTGACATCAAATCAATTTCTTGCGTCATTGATGCCACAAAAGAAACAGAAAAGCCCATCCGCCGAGAGGTGATGATGGATGCGATTATTGCGCCACCAAAACAACCGGCAAGAAACCAAACCTACGCCGAAGCAACGCCTATCGACCTAGAAAATAATCTTAATCCAAAATATACTTTTGAAAACTTTGTAGTTGGATCCAATAATGAGCTAGCTAGAGCGGCCTGCTTCGCTGTTTCACAAAACCTCGGTCGTATCTACAATCCTCTTTTTCTCTATGGAGGCGTGGGACTGGGAAAAACCCACCTCGCTCAATCGATTGGTAATGAGCTACTCAAAACGGATCCCGGTTTTCGCATAAAATACATCACCTCAGAAAGATTTACAGCGAACCTGGTAGACGCACTCCAAAATCAAAAAATTAACGAATTTAAAGCCTATTATCAAAAAATTGATATTTTAATTATTGACGACATTCAATTTATTTCAGGCAAAGAAAAAACCCAGGAAGAGTTTTTTCACATTTTTAACTTCCTCTATCAACTAAACAAGCAGATTGTCCTCACTAGCGACCGCCCACCCAAAGAAATTCAGATTCTAGAAGATCGTTTGCGCTCACGCTTTGAGGGCGGAATGATCGCCGATGTTTCAAAACCCGATCTCGAGACTAGAATCGCTATTCTTAAGAAAAAAGCTGTTGCGGAGCACATTCCCATTGATGACAACGCACTGCTATTTATTGCCACAAACATTAAAAACAACATCCGCGAGCTGGAAGGCGCCCTAAACCGCCTCGCTGTCTTGGCGCAATTGGGCAATATTAATGAAATCACCAAGACTTTTGCCGAGGCACAACTCTCAGAACTAATTTCCAGTGGAAAAAAGAAGGGTGTTACCTATAAACATATCTTCAAAGCTGTTGCTCTTTTTTATGACACCACCCTTGACGAACTAGTCGCAAAAAACCGCAAAAAGGAGATTATTCGCCCCCGTCAAATCGCCATGTATCTTATGCGTAGCGAGTTAGATTGTTCATTTCCTGGTATTGGAGAAAAAATGGGTGGCCGAGATCACACCACCGCCATTCACGCTTATGAGAAAATAACCAAGGATTTAGAAAAAGATCAAAAATTAAAAGAAGAGCTTACCGCGATTCAAGAGCAAATTTACAAAATAGTCTAATAACTTGTGTATAAGCTGTTTGGAACCTCCCCATATTCAGAGCATAACCCCCACCACAACCTGTTAATTAACTGAAATAAATTATCCCAACCAAAAACACACCAATCCCTATCCACAACCTCAAATCCTCAAAAACCAACACTTATCCACAACTTAATCACCACACCTATCCCATAACTAAACTAAAAAACATACTTATCCCCAGATATACCTTACTCAATAATAACAATAAGTCTTTTAAATATTTAATAATAAAGAATACTAATATGAAACTGATTTGCACAGGAGAGAATTTTAAAAAAGCCATTATTAATTCTGAACGAATTGTATCTAAGCAAAATTCACTACCAATCTTAAATAATATCCTTCTTGAGGCAACTAAGAGTTATTTGAAGGTTGTGGCAACAAACTTGGAGATTGGAATTGAAATTAAAATTGGAGCGAAAATTGAGCAGGAAGGGAAAATTACTATTCCAGCTAAATTTTTAGGTAGTTTTTCTACTAATTTAATTGATGGAGAAAACATTGAACTAGAAAAAAATGGAGATAATTTAAAAATAAAAAGTGGCCTAACAAAGGCAAATATTAAGGGTTTTTCGGCGGAGGATTTTCCACTTATTCCTCAAAAAAGCACTGAAGCAATTCTGGGTGTTTCTAGTGGGCGCTTGCGGGATATTTTTGCTAAAATTTTAATTTCTGTTGCGCGCAGTGACGCTAGGCAGGAACTTTCTGGGATAAATGTGGTTTTTGATGAAAAATTTATCTTTTTTGCTTCCACTGATGGTTTTCGTTTGTCGGAATATGTGCTAGCGATCACGGATTGTGAGTGTGATCTATTGAGATATCAAGGTTTTATGGAAAAAACCAAAAGTATTATTGTTCCCGCGAGCACAATAGTGGAACTTAATCGGATTATTTCTGGTAATTTGGATGAAAAAAGTGTGGTGCAGATTTTTATTGAAGAAGGACAGATATTTTTTGAAGTTGATGGAATAAAAATTGTTTCGCGCCTCATTAATGGAAAATATCCGGAATATAAGCATATTATGCCGGAGAGTTATAAAACAACTATTTTAGGAGAAAAAAAGATATTACAAAATGCGCTAAAAATCGCGGGAGTTTTTGTGAATAGTAAATCCAGTGAAGTGGTGCTTAAAATCGACGAGACGGCGAAAAATATTTTTCTCAACACCAAGAGCGCAGAAGTGGGTGAAAACTCCACTGAGATTAAATTTGAAGTGCAGGGCGCATCTCAAGAGGTGGTTTTCAATCTGAAATATCTTCTTGAAGGAATCAACGCTATCACCTCTAATAAATTAGCTCTCCTAGCCAACAGTGATGCTTCGCCAGTGGCATTGCGTGAGGTGGCTTCTGAAAATGGAGAGCTTGTCACTGGCTTTACCTATATCGTAATGCCAATTAAAAATTAGTCTCTATGAAAGCCCTGGGCGACCTTTTGGGTGGCAAAAACTTCAAAAAAGTCCAAGCGCTGGATGATAAAACAGTCTTTTTTGTTTTTCGCAAAGTCATTCGCGCGCAATTTGGCAATATTGGCGCCGAAAAATTCGTGCCGGACTATTTCGCCGGAAAAACCCTTTTTGTAAAAAGCGAAAGTTCAGTTTGGAAAACAGAACTCTGGACCAATCGCGGAAAAATTGCCGACCTAATAAACAAAGAAATTGGCGAGGTAGTAGTGGAGCGGATTCGGATGAAATAAAAAGACGGGGTTTGATTTGTGGTAATTGATAATGATAATTTTGTAGAGACGCCCCGCTGGGGCGTCTTAGAAATCCTCCACAATAACGTGTCACAATTTACAGGAGACGTATCGCCAATAATAATAATAAATTTCCAGGCGTCCGAAATGATAAAAACATCGGAGGTGGTTGTGGGCCACAAGACGCCCCAGCGGGGCGTCTCTACAGGAGGATCACAAGATATAGGGAAACCGCAGAACCCAGAAGAAGGACAAATACAAGATTTGTCCCTACGAAAAATACAGAATTTAGGAAAAGGCAAAGCGTTTTTTTTGATCATCTTGCCGACGTCGGCAAGATGATCCCGATGTCTAAATTGTTCTGTGGCAGAGATTTTTGGCAACAGTATTGACATATTTCCAGAACCGGGTAACATTAGAGATAGAAAAAGGCTTTCGGCCGTGGTTTATACACCACACTTAGCGGAGGGTCTTTTTTTATTTGTCCACATCGCTTGGGCCATCCGCTGGAAAAACAGAAATTAGAAACTTCTGACCCTTCTTTTTATCTTCTTTGATTTGCACGCAAAACAATTCATGTTCGGCAGTTGTGCCATAAAATCTATGCAAAATTTCAGATGACTTGTTGGGATTTTCTTTGGACTTTGGCTCAAAGCGCGAACTTTTAATTAACTCAACAGCACAACCAAAATATTTCATGCGTCGCACGCGATCGCGCCAGTTTTCTTTTTCAAATAGATGATGCCAGAATAAATCAAGAAATATCTTATCCTTGCTAAAATAGGCTGACCGCAAATAGGCGCGACGTTTTGAATTCTTTTTGATTTTGGAATAGAGACCGAAAGCCCTTTGGTGGACTTCGCTAAAATCAGACCCAGGGTACTTTTTGGTTTTTGTTATATAGACTTTCATAGTCTCTTTATTTTATCACCGCTAGATAAAAAGGCCAAAATTTGGGAGATTTTTGAGAATATGCGAGAGGAGAAAAACAATATAAGTCAAAAAAATCTGTGGTATAATTTAGGTGCTACATAGATTTTAATAAAAAACCTAAATAACAATTTCAAATGATCTTCGATAAAATATTTTTCTATCTGAGAAATAGCAAGCAAGTTTTCGACGAAAAAATTCCTGCCAGAAAGCTTGTGAAAAAGAAGCTCTGGCACAAAAAAGGATCAGAAGAGTTGTTTGTCGTTCTTCCTCCTTGGGGAGGGCGACTTTATCTTAATTATTTTCTCAGGAAAAAATTACTGAGGCGCGAATGCTCATTGCTTGAGTATGAATTTCCCGAAGCAATTTTATCTTCAAATTGGGAAACGACCGTAGAGAATTTTGGCAAAATACGAGAGGCTGTCAGGGAAGAAATTAAAAAAATAAAAAGAAAGCATAAATTCAAAAAAATAAATCTCATCGGAGTTAGTATTGGTTGCATCAATACTTGTATGGTGGCCAATAACAATTCACTCATTGATGAAATTTTTTTGATTATTCCGGGGCGTTGCTTGGCCGAATCTTTATGGAAAGGGATTAGTACGCAAGAGATAAGACGGACCTATGAAAAAAAGAAAATCACCCTAAGAAAACTAAGAGCCTACTGGCGCAAGCTGGCTCCGGAAAATAATATCAATCGATTGAAATGCCAAAAAATTTCAATTTTTCTCAGCAAAGCCGATGTGATAATCCCTTTTCATTGTGGAAAGAAATTTTTGGAAGAAATGAAAGCGTTTAAGTATAATATTTTCTACAAGGATAATAAGTTTCTTGGGCATAATCTCACCGCTTTGTCGTTTTATTTAAGACCCGGGAAGTATTTATTTGATAAAAAATAGCATGGAGACGCATAAAGCAAAAAGATATGCTACGGGGAAAATGAATCTTTTTAAAAAGTATGAGGAAAATAGATATTAAGATGAAATAGAAAAAATGCAGAATTTAGGAAAAATCAAATCCGAGGATAAGAAATTAATTAGGGGTATTGGAAGATAGATGGTTGGTGAGCCGGTAATGTGTATAGAATATGTATAATATATGTATAAATTGTATATATTCACAAAAAAGCCTCTTCACACAGAACTGTTTTTTGTTGCCCGCCTTCCTTTTTGCACGCTTCCCACATCGTTTCAAAGAAACTTTTTTGGGTGTTTTTTGTAATCCCTAGGTTTAATGTGCTACTATTGAGGTTACAATATGTTTTCTTTGAATAAAAAATGACAAACATCTTTTTGCAATTACTAATTAACGGAATAATTGCCGGTGCGATTTATGCCCTGGTCGCTTCGGGGTTTTCGTTGATTTATTCCACCAACAAGTTTATCCATTTCGCTCATGGCGGAGTTATCGCATTGTCAGCCTATGTGCTATTTTGGCTTTCTGCTCTGATTGGACTGAATTTTTATCTAGCGGTTTTTTTGACGATCATCTTTTCCGCTTTCCTTGGCTATTTGCTGAATAAATTTTTTTATAAACCCTTTCGCGCGAAAAAAGCCAGCCCTTCAATTTTGCTTGTTTCCAGCATTGCCCTTTTGATTTTATTAGAATCAATCGCACTTTTGCTTTTTGGCGCCGATATAAAGACGCTTGATTTGATAAAAACCAATCGAGGTATAGAAATTTTCGGTGCGATTATTACACCTCTACAAATAGTGATTGTGTTAGTTTCCGTTTTTCTGTTTTTGGGATTATATTTTTTAATGAAAAAAACGAAAATCGGCAAAGCGATGCGGGCTGTGGCGGACAACAAAGATGTGGCGGAGATTCTGGGTATTTCGGCAGAGAAAATTTATAACTGGTCGTTTGTTATCGGTTCAGTTATTGCCGGCGTCGCTGCGATTTTGATTTCGCTTGAGCAAAATATCGAACCGACAATGGGTACCAATTTAATGATCAAAGGTTTCACGGGAGCAATTATTGGCGGAGTTGGCAGTGTGCCTGGTGCAATTCTTGGTGCATTTTTATTGGGTCTTGTGGAAAATTTTGGTATTTGGTTTTTGCCGTCAGGCTACAAAGATGCAATTGCTTTTGTTTTGCTTTTTGCATTTCTGCTCTGGCGACCGGAAGGAATTTTAGGCATTAAAAATAATCACAAATGTTAGACGCCTATTTCACACATCTTTTGATTTTGGTGGGGATTTATACAATTCTCGCAATGTCACTGCAACTCCCAGTTGGATTTAGCGGACTTTTGAATATGGGACACATCGCTTTTTTCGGCATTGGTGCATATGCCTACGCTATTTTGGCGCTTAGTGGTTTTCCATCCATAGTTTGTTTGCTTAGTGCTGGCGTGATTTCTGCTTGTTTCGGCTTTCTCCTGGCCATTCCAACGAAAAAGTTGAAAGGGGATTATTTAGCTCTAATGTCACTGGGTTTTAGTTTCGTGGTTTATGCGATTTTTCTCAATTGGAGCGAGCTGACTCGTGGTTCATTGGGATTACCAGGAATTCCTCGACCGATAATTTTTGGTTTTGATTTTTCTGGCAATGCTGCTTTCCTATCGCTGGTTATTTTTACGGCACTTTTTTCCTGGTGGTTTATTCATCGCGTTACCAACTCTCCTTTTGGCAGGGCGCTAGAGGCAACAAGGGATGACGAATTAGCCGCTCAGTCTCTGGGAAAAAATACAGCAAAATTAAAAAGCCTTTCTCTGATAATTTCTGCTTTTTTTGCCGGTATCGCTGGTAGTCTATTTGCTTCATATATTACATTCATCGATCCCTCATCGTTTACGTTCACTAATTTAATTCCAATTTTGCTCATCGTTATTATCGGTGGCATCGCTAGTTTGCCTGGGACATTCTTCGCGACTATGCTCATTGTGCTTTTGCCGGAGTTTTTTCGTTTCGTTGGTTTGCCCTCGGAAATTTTCGGACCGGTGCGTCAAATTTTTTATGCCCTGACTTTAATTTTGATCATCTATTTCAGGCCACGGGGATTTTATGGGAAAATTGATTTGGAATAATTAGCAAAAAAACTATGCTGGAAGTAAAAAATTTAACTAAATATTTTGGTGGAGTGTGCGCGGTGAGTGACTGCTCTTTTGAGATTAAAAAAGGCAAAATCACAGCCCTGATTGGTCCCAATGGCTCAGGCAAATCAACAGTTTTCAACCTCATTTCCGGGAGCATAAAAGCAGATTCTGGCAAAATATTTTTTAATAACCAAGATATCACAAATTTGCCGATGGAAAAAATATCCAATCTGGGAATTTCGCGGATGTTTCAGCAGGCACGATTGTTTAAGAATCTCTCCGTTAGCGACAATTTACTTTTAGCATTGGACAATGAGGACACAAAATTTTGGAAAAACATCCTTGGCATAAATAAAATAACGGAAGAAAAAAAAGAAAGAGTCCGAAAAATTCTGAAAGAATTCGGCATTTTGGAATTAGAAAACAAACCAGCGAGTGATTTAAGTTTTGGCCAAAAAAGACTGGTTGAGCTGGCAAGAACAATGTTTAATCCCCACCAGCTTTTAATTCTTGATGAGCCGGTGGCTGGCGTCAATCCCAAGATTCGTCAAAATATCGCAAAGTTATTATTAAAACTGAAAAAACAGGGCGAAACAATTTTGCTGATTGAGCATGATATGGTCTTTACACTAGAGCTGGCCGATGGTATAATCGTGTTAGATGCTGGTAAGGTAATTGCTAGTGGTACGCCGAAGAAAATTAAGAATAACAAGTTAGTATTGGAAGCATATTTAGGGAGTTGATTTTTTAAATAATTAATAAATGAAAAACATGAGCAAAACAACGAAAAGTATTATCGGGGTAATCGTCTTGATCCTGATAGTTGGATTTGTTTGGTATTCCAACAAAAACCAAAAGTCGGCAGTAAGTCAGATGGCAAATAATGAGCCAATTAAGATTGGCTGGATCGGACCACTCACAGGAGGTGCAGCGGCATTGGGCATGGACAGCATTGTCGCAGCTCAATTGGCAGTTGAAGAAATTAATCAAGCGGGTGGTGTGAATGGAAAAAAAATAGAAATCATTGCCGAAGATGATCAATATGATACGGCTAAATCGGTAACGGCGTATGAAAAATTAACTAAAGCTAATGGTGTAAAAATTATTATTGATCAAACGTATAGCTCCGTATTTGCCTTAGCTGAAAGAGCTGTCAAGGACGGAGTGACTATCATAGATACGTTAGATTGTAATTCCAAAATAGTCGCTGCTGGTAAAAATAATTATTGTTTTGGAATAGAATCCGAAAGTGTTGCACGTGAGTTAGTTGGCTATGCTGAAAAACAAGGGTATAAAAAAGTTGGAATATTGTATTTTAATAGTGATACTTTTATGCCTTATGTGAAGGACGTTTTCAAAAGTACCTTCTCTGGTGCAGTAGTAGATGAGGGATATCAAGCTGGCACAGCTGATTTCAAAACCAGCCTGGCCAAAATGAAAAGTGAGGGAATTGATGCTTTAATGCTATTGACTTATGATGAGGGCGGTATTGCTATGCAACAAGCAAGAACATTGGGAATTAAAGCTCCATTTTTAATGCCAGGCACAGCTAATAGTCCAGCTCTTCAAAAATCAGCCAATGGAGCAGCGGAAGGAACGATATTTACCTATTGGCAAGCACCTTCTGGCAATGCGTTAACAACAGCATTTTTGACTAAATTTGAGGCAAAGGCTGGAAGAAAGCCAATTCTTGATCTGGCTACATTGCCAACTTATGATGCCATTAATGTTGTCGCCAAAGCACTTAGTGAAAATGGAGGAAAAGTTGATTCTGTCGGCCCTGCTTTGTTAAAAATTAAAAATTATAACGGAATAACCGGAATGGCATCATTTGAAGCTGATCATTCCGCTAGGGTAAAAGAGTCATTGTTTAAGTTGGTAGGTGGTAAAGCGGTTAAGCTTTAAAAACATTTGAGATTTGTATTGGGCTAAAACATGCTAAAAATAACAGATCTAAAATCAGGATATAGTAATAACGCCGTGGAAGTTCTTCACGGCGTTAGTTTGCATGTTTTGGCAGGAGAGATTGTTGTGCTTGTTGGTCCCAATGGCGCTGGAAAATCAACGGTTCTAAAAAGTATTTTTAGTTTGGCCAACATCCAGAGTGGCAAAATTATTTTCAAAGATTTAAACATAACCAATCTGAAAACGCACGAACTGATTTCTCTAGGAATCAGCTATGTTCCACAAGGTCGTCAAATTTTTTCCAGCATGACCGTTTTGGAAAATTTGCAGATGGGCGCATTCGCAATAGCCGATCAAGTCATTGTCAAAAAAAGCATCGAAAATGTTTTTCAGAAATTTCCCATGCTAGAAAAAAAACAAAATGAACTTGCTTCAAATTTATCTGGCGGTCAACAGCAATTATTGGCAATCGCACGAGCATTGATTCAAAATCCGCAAATATTGCTCTTAGATGAGCCATCCTTGGGGCTTGATCCCAAAACGATGAAAGAAATTTTTGAAAAAATAGTTGAAATAAAAAACGAAGGAATTTCCATCTTAATGGTTGAACAAAATGCCAAGCAGGCAATCGCCATTGCAGACAGGACTTATGTTTTGGAAAATGGAAAAATCGCGCTGGAAGGCGATAAAGAAATCCTAAATAATGAAAAAATTAAAACTATTTATTTTGGAGGATAGAATGATTGCTTGTTGGAGTTGGGAATTTATTGGGAGCGGCCAGGTCTTTTTTGTGGCTAATTTCCCACATCGTTTCAAAGAAACTTTTTTGGGTGTTGTGAATCATTTGACTTTCGATGATAATGGCAATTTCTTCGTTATAGGAAATCATTCCAACTTTGTTTCCGCCATAGATGACCATTTCGATCTCTATTTTGAATTTATCTGACTGAACAAAGCGACTTTGGAAAAAATGTTCAGTTTCGTCTTGAACAAAATTTCGAAGCTCTGGATTGCTGGGAAAAAGAATCCGGGCCCAGATTTTCTTTTCTTTTCTTTTGGGGACAAAATAGCTCATAAAGTAGTTGTCAAAATCAAGGAATTTCTCATTGAGTGTGCCGAGCATCTCAGTCCCAGGGTATCTTAGGACATCTTTGAAGACTTCTTGGTAGGATTCGCGACCCTCATAGAATTGGATTTTAGGCTTTTTGTCTATGAGATTGGTAAACGCCAAAAGCTCTGGCATCACTTTATCGAGAGCGTTTTTCTTTTCCTCGAGACGCTCTGAGAGCTTTTTGGGGTTTTCGGCAAAGCAAATGGTGATATTGTTGCGATTATAGCTACTCATGAGACCTTTTTCTTTGAGGGATTCCACGGCTAAATAGGTGGTTGTGCGCTTAACTAGGGACTTTTTGGCGAGGCGATAGACGCTTGTTTCGCCTAATTCCAAAGAAGCCAGATAGACCTTGGCCTCATTTTCAGTCAGTCCTGCGTTTTTAAGTTCAGCTAAATGCATAAAAATGATGATTAATTGCGCTACTGTCATCAAATATGACGACAATATTATCATAGCATATCTTAGTAAAAAATGCAATAGATAAGCCAAATGTAGATTGATTGGCGGGGGCATTAATTTGACAATAGTCTGTAACTATGGACTAGTTGATAAAAAAATGATATACTACGCTGTTAAGATAAGACACCAAAAATCTTAACAGAAGATCTTTAAAAATAAATATCAGCTAAGGCCCGGGTCTGCATAATGTGGATTGGTCGGGAGCTACACTGGCTGAAAACGTTTGCCGCCTGTATCGGCGGGGTAAATATGGAGCAAGGGAGAATAAAATGGAAATCGAAAACAGAATTAAAAGTATTATCCAAAATACTTCCGTTAAAGTTTCTTTTCATTGGGGTATGGATAGAGTGAATGATGCACTGGAGGGATCTGATGGAGAGACTCGTTTCTCCCTGACCATGGACCTCTTCAATCTTTGGTTAGAGAGGAGTGACGAGACGAAAAATGTTTTTTGGGAAATTTTAGGGAGAGAAGAGAGAGGAATGGATGTATTTTTTTCCTTGACGACCGACGGTCGTCAATTGCGGGTTTGGTTTGAAAAGCCAGAACCTAGGCGGGCTCGTCCTGAACATGTTGACAGTATGGGCCGAGGATTGTTATTTGAGGTAAAAGGAGCACCTCAGGCAGTAAAGCATTATCTTCAGGGGCTTTTGAGGATTAAGCACTTGGAGGCGACTTATTTGGATAACGGAGTTATCTTTTACGGATAATTTCATTCTCGGCGAGCATGCATATTATTGCATTGCTCGCCTTTTTTGTGTAAAAAATACTAAGAAATAAAAAAACAGTCCCGATTTCCAGGACTGTTTTTTAGCGCAAGGCC
>Ga0172379_10010118_pt1 | contig 11491 bp, 13 predicted proteins | sample GrowelOW334metaG_FD_119756 | JGI IMG/M metagenome (GOLD analysis project Ga0172379, IMG submission 119756) | Groundwater microbial communities from an aquifer near a municipal landfill in Southern Ontario, Canada - Groundwater well OW334 metaG | ecosystem: Environmental > Aquatic > Deep... | reverse complement strand
TCCTGAAAAAGGCAAGGGAAAAGGGGCTCATCCAGGGAAACGGCTCCGAGCTCAGCGACAAGGATGTCTCGGCCCTGATTTTCCTTCCCGGGTTTTCAACGGCGGACAAGGTCACCGATGTTTCCGGTCGTGGGGTCGGGATGGATGTGGTCAAGCAGAATCTGAACCAGATAGATGGCAAGATCGACATCGACAGCAAGCCGGGAATCGGCACCAAGATTGTTCTTCGGATTCCTCTGACCATGGCCATTATCGATGGCATGTTGGTCCGGGTTGGAGATGTTCGCTATATTATCCCCATTCTCTCGATTAGGGAATCGTTCCGGCCGACAGCCAAGGCCATCACTGTTTCCCCGGAGGGACAGGAGCTGGTGCGGGTACGCGACAGGCTTTTTCCTGTGTTGCGCCTCCATCGTCTGCATAAGATCAAGCCGGCAAGTGAGCTCTTGGACGAGGGGATTCTAGTTTTGCTCGAAAACCAGGGTCGTAATGTCTGTCTTTTTGTCGATGAGATTTTAGGGCAGCAGCAGACCGTGATCAAGGGGCTTTCCGAGTATATCGGCAAGATCGGCCAGGTCCGTTGTGTATCCGGTTGCACCATTTTGAGCGATGGCGAGGTGTGCCTTATTCTCGAAGTCCGAGGCCTCACCGATATTGCCGAGGGCGCAGACTGAAATGACTGAGCAGCCCCAGGCCATTTCCGCCTTCCCTGTTGATCTGACCGAGATGAAGAAGACTGTCGGCGGGAAGATGGAGGTGATCCGGGTTTTGGTGGATCATGTCCTAGTGGATTTTCCAGAGAAAATGCGGCAGCTTCGGCATGGTTGGGCAGTTGGTGATGCCGGTCAGGTGCGGATTATAGCCCATACCCTGAAAAGCTCCTTGGCCAGTTTCGGCGCGGCAGAAGCCAGGGAGATTGCCAGAGCCCTGGAGATTTGCGGGGCCACAGGAGACATGGCCGGAGCGGAGAAAATCCTGCCGCAGCTTGAGCAGGAAATTGAGAGGATTGTCGTTTTTTTTTCAGACCCTTGTTGGCCGGACAAGGGGTAGGGTTAAAAAAACGGGCGATCTGATATTGTTGAGCACTTGAAGAGGAGAAAGCTCCATGAAAATACTGATAGCCGAAGATGATTTTATCAGTCGCACACTATTGCAGGAGATGCTTTCCCCGCTGGGGATTTGTCATGTGGCCATGGATGGTCAGGAGGCCATGGCCGCTTACAAGCAGGCCTTGGAAATGAAAGAGCCCTATGATCTTGTCTGTCTTGATATCATGATGCCCCACCTCAATGGCCAGGAGGTGCTTAGGCAGATTCGGGATATTGAAAAAGAACGGGGTATCTGGGGGTCTGATATGACCAGAATTATCATGGTCACTGCGCTGGATGATGCAAAAAATATTATGGCCGCCTTGATGAAAGGCTCTTGTGATGCCTACTTGGTGAAACCGGTTGACCGCGAAAAGTTGTTGGCCGAAATAAAAAAAATGGGGCTTGTGGCTTAGCCTGCATGGTTTAAAATTGTTGATTGCTCCGCGATGGAAATGATTCATGGCCAAAACAAAGGTTGTAGGGGTTGGTGAGTTTGCGGTTTCCAAGGATCCGGAAGAGGTAATAAAAACCTTTGCTCTGGGCTCCTGTGTTGCCGTGATCTTTCTGCACAAGCCGACCAGGACGGTGGGTCTGCTTCATGTGGCTCTGCCGGATTCCAGCATCAGCCCCGAAATTGTTCGAGATCGCCCCGGCTATTTCGCCGATACCGGCATCCCGGCCATCCTGAACATGATGGCGGTCAGCACCACTATGCAAGCCGGAAGTCTTGCTCAGGGCATGGTGGTAAAAATTGCCGGGGGGGCGAATGTGCTGGATACGAATAACACTTTCAACATCGGCAAGCGGAATGTGCTGAGCCTGAAAAAAATTCTCTGGCCGCTGGGTATGGGGCCGATGACTGAAGACGTGGGCGGCAGTATCAGTCGGACCGTATCGGTGTCGGTGGGGACGGGCAAGATTGTCTTGTCCTCCCCGACAAAGGGCGAGTGGGAGCTATGAACAAGCAGGAAAAGCAGGCCGCTGTTCGGCAGGCCATCAAGAATGTGCCGCTTATTTCCAGCGCTGCCGCCCGGCTTCTTGAGCTGAGCGGGGAATCGGAGCATGGGATTGCCGATATCGTTAATATTGTCAAATACGATGCCGTGATCACCGCGCAGATACTCAAGGTGGTGAACTCCGCCGCTTTTGCCAGAAAGGCAGAGGTGTATTCCGTTGACCATGCCGTGTCATTACTGGGAGAAGACATGGTTGTGGGCATTGCCATGTCTGAGGCGGCCGGGTTGCTCTTTGAGAAAAAGCTGGAAGGTTACGTCGCAGAGGCTGGGTCTCTCTGGCGGCATGATTTGAAGACAGCCATTGCCGCAAAAATAATTGCCGGACATGCGCGTACCGAGCTTAGCGGAGATTTGGCCTTTACCTGCGGACTGCTGCATGATCTCGGCAAAGGCGTGATTTCTGATTTTTTACAGAATACCTCGCAGAAGATTCAGCAGGCCATGGAACAAAAAAAGTTTTTGGATTATGCCGCAGCCGAGCGTGCCATTCTCGGAATCGACCATGCCGAGGCCGGCTATGAGTTGACCATGAAATGGAATCTTCCTGCGCCTCTGCCGCAGGCAATACGGTTTCACCATCAGCCGGCCTTGGCGGACGAGGCGTTGAAACCCTTGGTTTATACGGTTCATTTGGCGGATATCGTGGCTATGATGTCCGGGGTGGGAACCGGCTCGGATGCGCTGCAATATCATTTGGATACAGCTTATGAATCGTATATTTCTTTGAACGACGAGGAGCTGGCCATGGTGATGTTTGCCGTGGAACAGAATTTTTCCAAGGTTATCGCGGTGTTTTGGGGCAAAAAAGAGGAGACGCCGGAATGCGGATAGCTATTGTGGATGATTCAGGCACGGCCAGGATGTTTATCCGGCGGTGTCTTGAGATCGCCGGTTTTCAGGGGGCTGAAATTATCGAGGCGGAAAACGGCAAGGATGCCCTGGAAAAGATCAGGAGCGCACCGGTTGACCTGTTGCTCACCGATCTGACCATGCCGGTGATGGACGGCACCACCCTGCTGAAATGGATCAAGGCGAATCCTAAATTGTCCGCACTGCCGGTGCTGGTCATCTCCAGCGCCGGGAATCCGGCAAAGGAAATTGAGCTGAAGGCTCTGGGCGCCATGGGTGTATTGGATAAGCCTGTTTCCCCGGCGAAACTCAACATGCTGCTGCGTGATTTTCTGGAAAAAGGAGGTCTTGAGAGTGACCAGTGAAGAAAGCACCTGGGCCGGGATAATTGTGCCGCTCATTTCCGGAATCATCGAAGATATGGCCTTTACCGAGGTAATGCCCAGCGAGGCGACCCCGCAATACGATTTAGCGGCCAGGGGGGCGTCCTTGCTGGTGCATGATCCTGTTCAGGGCGAGTTTCAGCTGATTATCGAGAATAGCCTGTTGAAGTATTTGGCTGGTATTGTTTATGGGCCAATGGCAGATGAGTTGAACGAGCAGAGCGAAGGGGATTTTCTTGATGAACTGCTGAATACCATTGCCGGGAGATTTTTGAGCGTAATTTTACCTGAGGACAAGAGCTTTACGCTGGGAATTCCGGAAAGGTTTTCTGGCCCGTTCGTTGTGCCAGTCCCGCCTGTATCCAGCTGGAGTTTTGTTATCGAGGGCATGTGTTTTACCTTGATTGCCACAGGTGAGTCACTGGTGGCACTTGAAAATAGATGAGGTATATGTTTTGTTGTTTGAGTAATTTCCCCTGGCTCAGTAATAATCTGGCAAACAAACTGGCGGTTGGCAGACATATGGCACGAATTCTTCTTATTGATGATGAGCAGATGATTCGGGATCTGTTGGCGCATGTTTTGATAAAGGCCGGGCATGAGGTGCGTACTGCCGGGGACGGTAGTGCAGCCTGTAAACTATGCCGGATTCTGGATTTTGATCTGGTTATCACTGATATTATCATGCCGGATGTTGACGGCATCGAGCTTATTCAAGAGATGAAGCAGCATTATCCCCAGATGAAAATAATTGCCATGTCTGGTGGGGGGAGATGTTCACCCCAGGATTATCTTGAGATTGCCGGAGCTCTTGGGGTTTCTTCGACCCTTGCCAAGCCTTTTACCAATCAGGTTTTTCTTGCCACGGTAGAAAAAGTGCTTTCTGCCTGAGCTCTGATCATTGCTCTCCTTTGAGATTTAGGCTGCGTATTTCTCGTTGATCTTCCCCGCACCAGTTTTTTTCTGTGATCACCTCCACATCCGCTGTGGCAGAGCCCCATTACAGCAGGAGTTTCAGCCGTTCGATGGTGGCCTGGGTGATGGGCTTGGGGATAACCGTTTCCACAGACGGCCGTCCAGATACCTCAAGGAGCTTGCCTGGGTCATCAAAGCTGGTGATGACGATGACCTTTGGCTCTTTTTTGAGAAAACCCTTCTGAAAGGCATCCTCAATGATGGCGAGAAAGGTCTCTCCATCGACCACCGGCATGATAAGATCGAGAAGGACGACATCCGGCTGGTATTTCAGGTAGCGAAAGATTGCCTCTGTCCCGTTTGCCGCTTCAAAGAGCTCACATCCCGGTATCTGCTTCAGCAGATGATTCTTGAGAATGGTTCGGGCTGTTATTTCGTCATCGACAATGAGTATTTTCATTCATTACCCCCCTCGGGAATCATGATCAGTGGTGTGCACATGGATGTTTCCCCTAGCACAATCAGTATAATACATCTCGGCTGATTTTGAAATGAACTGTGCTATTTTTGTTGAGTGGACAGGGTGATGGCCAGTTCGGGAAACCAGGCGTTGAGGATGTGGGTTTGGCGCCAGCTTTCCCGGAGTTGGGTTTTGGGGATGACCGGGATATCCAGTCCGGTGTTGGCCAGAGCCACCGTGATCTTCGCCAGGGGAGTGCCGCTAAACAAAATAAAACGAAGATCCCGACGCTGCTCCGTAATGAGGAGCTTGGTCGCAAGTTCTATCCCATCCATAACCGGCATTTCATAATCGCACAGGATATTGCCTATCTTCTGGGTTGTGATGAGTTCGTAGGCCTTCTGCCCGTTTTCCGCCTCATGGATATTTTTGGGCACCACCCCGGCCCCTTCTAGGCGCAAGCGGACAACCATGCGGATAAATTCCGCATTATCGACAATCAGGATGGCTGAATAATCAGGAGACATAGACGTGCTCTGGATCTTTCCGTGGAGGCCAAGGAAGAGAATGTTGTTTGGAAATCGGGGCTGCTGTTATGGGCAATGCGTTTTGCTGCGGCTTGTTACAGCCCGGTGCAGCGATTCATGGGCGGCCAGCACCCTGTGCCAAGCTGGCTCGGCTTCCTCGGTTTTCCCAGTACGGATATAGGCATCCAGCTTTTTTGTCGCGGTGCTCAGATTTCTTGCGGTGAAGATCGCGGCTGAGCCCATGATGCTGTGGCAGCAGGCCAGTATCCCTGCCTGATTCCTTTCGGTCATTGCCTTGCCAAGCAGGATGATTTGTTTGTCGGTATCGGCAAAGAAGGCCTTGGCTATTCGGCAGATGGTTTCCTCGTCAGCATAGGTGGCGAGCAGGGCCTCGAAATCCAAGTCAAAAAGCTCCGCAGTTTCCGCCAAGGCTGGATCCGACTCCGGCTGTGTTTCGCCGGTAGGCAAGAGATGCTTTTCAATGGCGGCGAACAGTTGGTCTGGGTCGAAGTTTTTTTCCGCATACCCGTCAAGGCCTGCGGCTAAAAGACGTTCTTGTTCGGCCGCAGTTTCGGCCGTCAGGGCGATGACCGGAATGGTGCGGGTTGCTGGGTTTTCCTTGATCTTGCGGGTGGCTTCCACCCCATCCATGCCGGGTAGGCCGATATCCATCAGAATGATCTGGAAATCGGAATCTTCAGCAAGGATGTCCAGCGCGGCTTCGCCGCTGGTGGCGGCAACGGTCTGCCAGCCACGATCGGCAAGAATACCGGTAAGGATTTCCAGATTGAAATCCACATCCTCCACAACAAGAATCCTGATGTTTTTGCGGGAAGTATCGTCTGCAACTGGAGAAGACATCCGTGCCTCCGTATCTTAATATTCTAATCCGAAAACATGTTACTCCATCAGCAGCCGATCTGGAAGCGGTAAACGGGCTTGTTTTAGAGGGCTTGTCAGATCGTGGTCTGGCGGCCGTTAAAACATCCATGTGGAGATCAAAACGCAAACGAGCGTACAGGCGCTGGCACAAAAAAAAGGCCTGACGCGAAACAGTGTCAGGCCATGGCAATTTATACGTCTTTGTCAATGCGGTTCAGGGGGAGGGCGGTATCCTCTGCAAGCCATCAGGAAAAGGAGGGCAAGCCGATTACGGGTGGTTCTGTGTCACCTGCGCCCCCTTTTGGTTCTTCCCCCGGAAAAAGAATCTCTGTCATGGCCCGGGCGAGTTCTTCCATGCTGAGTGGTTTCATGAGAAATTTTGCTATGCCTGCGGCTTTCGCCCGTTGCTCATCAACAAGATCGCTATGCCCTGTCAGCATGATAATGGGGATGTCCGGGCGGATTTGAAGCATCTTTTTTGTTAGGTCAAGACCTGTGAGATAGGGCATAGTTTGATCCGTGATCACCAGGTCGAATTTTTCAGGGACTGCCCGGAAGACATCCAGGGCTTCACGACTATCGGAGAGAGCCATGACCTCACAACCGATCTGTTTGAGGATACATTCTCCCAGGATAACATTCAGCTCTGCATCATCGATAAACAGTACCTTGGCACTGATCTTGGGCACTTCATTGTCTTCTTTTTTCGCATTTTCCGGTAGGGTGCTTACTTGTTCCAGCACCGGGAAAAACAGGGTAAAAGTCGCCCCTTCACCTAGGGTGCTGCGGACCGAGATGGCGCCCTGACAACTTTTGATTATTCCATGAATTATGGCAAGGCCCAGCCCTGTTCCTTCTCCTTTCTCCTTGGTTGTGAAATACGGTTCGAAGATACGCTGTCGGGTGTGTTGATCCATTCCGTGTCCGGTATCGCTCACGATGAGGCGCACATATTTTTTCCCGGTTATCAGTTCGGGGGCCTCGCTCACCAACGGTTGGTCTACTTCGACCTTATCGAGTTTCACCGTAAGGGTTCCGCCCTTTTCTCGCATGGCATGGTAGGCATTGGTTCCAAGATTCATGATAATCTGATGGATTTCGGTGGAGTCAGCAAGGACCGAGTTGCATTGCATGTCTATCTGCTGTTCTATCGCAATGGTGGAGGGCAAGGTGGCGCGGAGTAGTTTCAGCGCTTCCTTGAGCAGATATTGCAGTTGCAAGGGGGTTTGTTCGTGCTCTCTGTGCCGGCTGAAGGTCAAAATCTGCTTGATCAAAGCGGCGGCCGAGACCCCTGCGGTTTTGATGGCCTCGGCAAACTGGTGGTGTTCTGATTTTTCGGGAAGCGCATGGAGCAACAGCCCGGCATAGCCAAGAATTGACTGCAAGAGGTTGTTGAAATCATGGGCAATGCCGCCGGCCAGGGTGCCGATGGCCTCCATTTTCTGGGCTTGGCGGAGCTGACCTTGCAGTTTCAGCCTCTCCTGTTCGTCCTCTACCCGTTTTGAGATGTCGAGAAAACTTTCCAACAGACAGGCGCGGCCATTGAGTTCCAGCTCCACCACGGATTTGAGAATCGGCAGCTCCTTGCCGCTGGCCTGTAAGAGCATCTGTCCGGAGTTGTCCAGGCGTTGTCCCAGATCCAGGACCGGGCATTGTCCCCTGTTCGTCGTGCAGATGGATTGATGACATTCACTTCCTATAAGTTTTGTGCGGGACAGGCCGATCAACTGCCTGGCGATTGGGTTTGCTCCCACGATCCTGCGGCTTTCCTTGTCAATAATGACAATACCTGCCTGCACCGTTTCAAATATGGCCTGAAGACGTGTGCTGCTGGCGGCCAGGGCGTTTACCGTTTTGGCATGTTTTTTCTTGGTGCGCAGGGCCACAATGCCGAAGGAAAGATCGTCCGCCAGTTCCGAAAGCAATTCTATTTCATGTCGGTTGAAGGCGTTGCATTCCTGGGCGTAAATATTCAGTGCTCCGATGATTTCCTGTTCCGCCCGTAAGGGGAGCGCGATTGAAGAAAGATAACCGTACTGTTTTTGCCTTTCCTGCCATGGTGTTTGTCCTGCCTTGAGAAGACTGCTGTCATGCAATACGGTCTGGCCGGTTTGTATAGCTCGTCCGGTGGGGCCTTGGCCATATTCGTCCGTATCTGCCCAACTGATATGCAACTCATGCAAATATCCCTTGTCCCTGCCCGCTCCTGCCGCGATGGTGACGGATTTTTCCGTATCGTGCCTGGCATAGCCAACCCAGGCCAGGGCATATCCACCCACCTCCGTCAAGATATGACAGAGTTTATCCAATAACTCCTTCTCGCTGCTTGCCCGAATCATCGCTTGGTTGCACATGCTGAGGGTTTTATAGGCCCTGTTGATTTTTGCCGTCTTTGCCGCAGCTCTCCGTGCTTCGGTGATGTCGGAAACCAGGGCATCGTATTCGACGAGTCTTCCATCCGCATCGTAATGGGGCACTACCGTGTTTCTGGCCCAGCGGATGCTGCCGTCCTTGTGGATTATCCGATGCTCAAAAGGCGGAATTTCAGCCCCTGCCATGAGATTGTCGAGATGCTCCGAAACCAGACCTCGGTCCTCTTCATGGATCATCTCAAACCAGAGAAAGGGCGTTTCCTGGTATTCAGCGGGGGTGTAGCCGGTTATGGCAAAACTGCAGATGGAGTGGACAGTCCTGCTGGGGCGGCCGTCCTCGATCATCACGGTATAGGTGTAGTCTGTTGCCGCCTCAAGGAGCTTTTGATAACGTAGGGACAAGTCTTCCCTTAGATAGGGAAGGTTCTCCGACGATATCTTCAGTTCCGCGTTCCGGTCGATCATTGGAATGCCTCCTTTTGCGCCTTAAGATCAGGCGCAAAAAATCTTTTCTGGCCGAGGGGGTGTGCCGTGCTGGTCTGCCACCGCTAAGATGCCCAGGTTGTCGGGTTGTTCCCAGGCGAAACATTTGTTGACTTGATGCAGCAGTTCGCCGAGCAGAAAAGGCTTGGCCAGAAAACCGTCAGCTCCGCTGGAAAAAACCCTGCTGACAGTTTCGTAGACTATGTCCCCGGAGCAGAGGATCACCTTGGTCTGCGGATGCACGGCCTTGCAGGCGGCGAGAACGGCAAAGCCGTCTATGTCGTCCATGTGGATGTCGCAGAGGGCCAGATCAAAACGGAGCTGTTTCAAAAAAGAGAAAGCCTCTATTGCGCTGTTCGCCATGGCCACCTTATATCCGTGTGCTCTCAGGTAACGGCTGGTCATTTCCACCAACAGGGATTCGTCGTCAACTACCAGGATACTCTTTTGCATCAGACACCTCTTTTGTTGTTAATGAGAGTATGTGTCGGCAATCGGCCTTTGGGAAAACCGGGGCATCATGCCTGTCCCGGTTTTCCCACGAACGATCATGCTGCAGGCGAAGCTCCTTCCGGTGCTTCTGTTGTCGGCGCCGAAGCCAGGGCCGTGTCCAGGTCAAGGCAGAGGCGTAAATCCTCCACGTCATGGGAAAGAACCTCGTCGATATTCAGGATGACAAGAAATTTCTCCCCCTGCCTGCCCATGCCGTCGATAAAGTCGGTATTGATATTTGTTCCCATGCGCGGCACTTCTTCAATTTCCGAGGTCTGCAGATCCAGGACCATCTGCACCGAGTCCGCCACGGTGCCCATCGCAACAGTTGCCTCATTAATCGTGGTTTCCACGATCATCACACAGGTGTTCTTTGTTTGAACAACAGGTTCCATGCCCAGCCGGCATCCGAGATCCAGCACCGGCACCACATTGCCGCGCAGGTTGATCACCCCGCTTATATACGAGGGCATCTGGGGAATCTTGGTCATGGTGGACACATCCAGCACCTCGCGCACCTTGGCGATGTCGATGGCAAAATCCTCATCGCGGAGGGTGAAGGTCAGATACTGGTTGCTTTTGTTTTCATCGGGATTCAATGCGGTCATGATTTTCTCCTTTGCAGGGAGGGAAGCAACGTTTTATTTTATATGCCGTGCTCAACCGTTTTGATACCTGACAAATTCGGTATCCGGCGCTGTTTCCTGTAGAGCCATGCGAAAACCGGTTTGGGGATGAGGAGTTGGGTTTATGCCCTTATCTTCATCCACAACCTGTTCGGAAAGGAACACCGCTCCGGTTTCCTGGAGTTTTGGCAGTCCCTTTTTCACCGCCCTTAAGCGGGTAGCAGGTCGGATTTCCGCCTGTGACCGGGCCGCAGGCTTTCTCATGGTCGCGCCGCGATCAATTTTGAAAAATCCCGCTGTTTCCATGAGTTGCTCACCTTGGCTGGCCAATTCTTCGCTGGTGGAGGCCATCTCTTCGCTTGCCGAGGCATTCTGTTGGATCACCTGATCAAGCTGCTCAATGGCCCTGGCGTTCTGGGCAATGCCCTGGGCCTGCTCACTGGCCGAAGCGTTGATCTCCGATACCAGATCCGCTGTTTTCTGGATCTCCGGAACCATCTTTGCGATAAGAGTTCCGGCCTTTTCCGCAATCTCTACGCTGGAACCGGCCATGCTGCCGATATCCTTGGCCGCGCTCTGACTTCTTTCCGCAAGTTTGCGCACCTCGGCCGCGACCACGGCAAAGCCCTTGCCGTGTTCTCCAGCCCGGGCCGCCTCAATGGCGGCATTCAGGGCCAGCATGTTGGTCTGCCGGGAAATCTCCTCGATAATCAGGATGTTCTCCGCGATATTCCGCATGGCGGCAACGGTTTCGACCATGGCCTCGCCGCCCTCCTTGGCGTCGACTGCTACCTTGGTTGCTATTGCCGCGGTCTCCCGTGCATTGTCAGCGGTATGCGCCACCGTGCTGCTCATCTCTTCCATGGCGCTGGAGATTTCCTCCACCGAGGCGGCAGCCTGGGTTCCACCCTGGCTCATGCTCGCGGCGGAAGCGCTTATCTGTCCGCTGCCCGCGGCAACCTGTTCCGCCGCCTCCTGGCAATGGACGGCAAAGTTGGTCAGATTTTCCACCAGGGAATTCAGGTTGTTCTTGATCTCGTTGAAATCGCCGTTGTAGTTGTCGGTGATCTTGGACGGGATATCGCCCTTGGCGATGCGGTCCACATATTCGGCGGCCACGTTCAGGGGGCCGATTACCGCATCCAGGGTATTGTTGACTCCTTCCACGATCTTCCGGAAATCGCCCAGATGCTTGGTGGCGTCGGCCCGGGTGGCGAGCCTGCCTTCCAATGCCGCGTTCACCAGTATTCCTGCGTCGGCAACCATGCTGTTCACCGCGTCGATGCAGCCGTTGAGGTTGTTTTTGATCTCGTTGAAGTCTCCGCTGTAGTTGTCGGTGATTTTGGGGGGGATATCGCCCTTGCTGATGCGGTCCACATATTCGGCGGCCACGTT
>Ga0172379_10010117_pt1 | contig 11492 bp, 11 predicted proteins | sample GrowelOW334metaG_FD_119756 | JGI IMG/M metagenome (GOLD analysis project Ga0172379, IMG submission 119756) | Groundwater microbial communities from an aquifer near a municipal landfill in Southern Ontario, Canada - Groundwater well OW334 metaG | ecosystem: Environmental > Aquatic > Deep... | reverse complement strand
TTTCTTTATTTTTCTGTTCCTCTGATAAACTTTGGTCGAACATAATATTTTGACTTAATTCAGAAAATTTTTCTTTATTATTCCAGAATTTTTTTGTTACTAATGTATATTCAAGTTTTCCATTTTTTAAATGTGAAACAGCGTAAGCTATATTATCAGAATCCAAAAATTTATTTATTTGGTCGCTATTTAAATCCCAATAATCCTCATTTATTTCATTTCCTAATCCTTTTATTAAAACTTTATATTTCATGTTTTTATTATACTACTTTTTGTCCACCTCATTAACTGCATTCCTATAATTACAATAGTCACATTCAGCGCTTGCTTTAGGCATTTTTCCATCAAGACATTTTTTTATTTTCTCCAAAATACCTTCAACCCAAGAATCGTCTCCAGTGTATGGTAGCAGATCAATATCAAATTCTAGTTTTCCATCAAATGCTTCTCTGTCAGTCTTTCCGTTACAATAGACAAAGTATCCAGTGTTTGAAACTTTCAATCCATTATTACGAAGTAGCCATTGGTATATTTCCATCTGTCTTTTATACCCATCTTGCCAATCAGCATCTAGCGTCACCTGTGAAGTTTTACTTGTTGCTTTATAGTCTGCAACAATAATTTCCCCATTTTCGCCTTGCCACAAATCATCTACTGCTCCAGTTACAATAAAGTTAGTAGGTTCATGGAGATATTGCACTCCTTTAAAGTTTTCACGCCATTCATCCATCATTTCATGACTAAAAGGCACCGCATTAAGCCCATACGCTTTCATTAGAGGATGTGCTACTTGTTTTACTCTATGTGTATCAAATTCTTTTTTTAGAAGAGTATCTACTGCGGAGTTTAAATTAAAAGGAAATCCCGGTGGTTGTCCTATGCCAAGTCTACGGTCTAAATAAAAGCATTTAGGACAATGCATAAAATTTTCGATCTTTGAGCGAGATAGTTTAAAAGGCTCCGCACTACTAGGATCATATATGTTTCTTGTTCTGTTTGGTTTGTAATATTCGGACATATTATTTTTCAATTAAACTCTTTCCATAATTTTTAGGAAAATATTCTTTTCCGGCCTGCCATAAATATTTATCTATTTGTTTTAAATTAAAAGATTCTAAATTATAATATTTTCTAAAATTAAGAAGGATTTCTTTAAATCGTGCATATGATCTTAATTCTTCATTATTAAAAATATCAAATTTGTCTTTCTTTTTACAATAGATAAGCATTTTTTCCACATACGAATCATAAATTGGGTAAGCTACTGGGTTGTGATGACTGCAGTATTTTGTCGCAAATGAATAAAAGTTTTTTATTTTTCCTCCGTTTACTTTAACCAAAGCAATCTTATTTACTATTTCTAAATCTTCTTTTAAAAGCTTCTCATCTATTTTAAGATCAATAATGTGTTTAGCTACTGTAAAGGGTGAAAAAATGTTTGTGCTATAAAAATCGTTTAAGACACACACTTTTATCAAAACATCATCAAGATCGTTGTTCGCTGAATATATCTTTGTAAATAATTTTTTTAAACTACTTTCCTGTAATGTATAATTTTCAAGAGAATCCCATAATTTAAGATATATTTCAACTTCTAATGGAGATGGCTTAATTATTTCTAGATTATTTCTCATAAAATTATTTTTTAGTCGGAAAATATTTCTCTAAAAGTCTAATCCTCTTTTCTGCACTCGGCATATCCAACGCCATTTCTTTCTTCTTAATAGATCTTAAATAATTGGACATAGAAAATACATTTAACTCTTTGAATCCTTTTATTGGCATATTAACTTTAAAAAATGGATTTAAATTTTTACCATCTTTAGACAAAACAGACCAATATATAATGAGAGGTTTAAGGATAGCTTTGCTTGGAAAATCAATCGGCTTCTTCATTGGATAGAAAACTTTACTTTCCCCATTTTTATCCTTGTGTTGCAATCGATTAATTCTGTCTTTCCAGTTCAGAAGACCAATAGATGGAATAGTTTTAGGATCTGCACCTACTTTCCTAGCACCAATAGCATAGGCTGACCAGTTTTTTATCTCGGTTTGATAAGCGGTAAATTTATTTTTTGATTGCTCAACATAAATCCATCTATCTAACCGTGGACCTTTTTTTGTGCCAGATTCAGTCACACCAAGCACTGGAAAAATACTAATAGTAACTTTCTTACCAAAGGTTTCCTCATAAAAACGCTTAAATAAAGCCGCACCTAGATCTTCACCTACCACACCAATTACTGAGCTGATGTCGTGTCTTACATCGTCCTTTTTATTATCAAAAAAATCTAATAATTCTTTAACTTTTAATTTCATAAAATTATTTTTTTATTATATCTATAAATTCTTTATATCGTTTTTCTGTGTCATCGATAATATCTGAGAAGGTTTTTATTTTAAAAGATGATGCACGATATTTAATTTTTCTACTCAAATCATCATCAATTTTTCTACCAACTAAATATACTTCTGAGCTAGAAAACTTATTACCGTGTTCTTCTATTATGGCAAGATATGTTTCTGCTTGATTTAAATCTTCTATTGTTAAAGCATGCGATGGTCTTTTTAATTCAACAATAATTAATTTATTATCTACCGTACCGCATACAAAATCAGGTCGCAATTTTGCATACCTCTTATCCTTTTTAGGAAGTTCTTTTTCTATAATCTTTCTTAGGGTTTCATTGCTGTGTAAAAGCCAATATCTTTCGTCTATCATCCACATCGAACTTTCAAGAATTCGGTGTATTGAATTATCGCCCCGTATCTCATAGGTTTTATCATCTAAAATTCTTTCCTTAAAAATTTTAAGATTTTCTAAACGGTTAATGACCTGAGAAGACAGAGAGGTTATTTGTTTAAGTGACCATGTTTTTAAGAGTTCATCTAAATCCTCGAGTGCTCTTTTAGGCTGTTTTGGTAATTGTTTTATAATATTTTTAAAAGCAATACCAAAACCTTGGTCAGTCTTGGATAATACTTCGGTAAGATCAGTAACTATTTGGCCTAATTCAACGGCATTTTTGGAATCAATTTTACTATAATCAACTTTTTTAAGGACATTACGAATAAATTCTGGATAATTTTTAGTAAGGTCTTCAATTTGTTTTCCTGACTTTTTTTCTTGCTTTTCAGTATCTTTGATTTGAGCTAATATCTCAGTTTTACTTTTCCAATTTAAAAATCCAGATAATTTTTCATCTATTATTTGTTTTATTTTATTCCATTCTTCCACAGTATTAATATGCAAAGAGGATTTTCCTCCAGGCCACCATTTATACAAGGTTACTCGTTTATCTGGAGCTTTTTTGTCTTTATAAAGCTCTTTATTTGGTTCAGTAACTTGAACAGAAAATTGTCTATTTAATTTTTCAATTTTCTTTACAAAAGTAGGAGCAAATTTAACTGAACCACATACACAAGTTTTTGTATTTAATCCAACTTCTTTAGAACATTTTTGACATATTTTATATTTTTTCATAGATTTTATCCATTTCCTTCATGATTCTATCTGTTTCAAGAAGTGCAACAATTATTTTTTGATAGTGTTCAATATCAGTATTTGAAAGCATGCGACCCTTACGATCCTTGAGCCACTTTTGAGCGGGTTGGTAACCACCGATATAAAAGTTCCAAGCAACTTCTGGCACATTTCCAAAATATTGAGTTTTGTTTATATAAACATTACCATCTTTATAAAAAACCTTTTCAACAAGATTATCCCCAATAATAGAATAAGAAGTTATGGGTTCATTTAATTTTGGAGATTCTAGCAAATGCAGACTTCGTAATTCCCTGCCAAGAATAACAAATTCCTCAAATTGTTTTTTGGATTTTGGATATGGGACGCGCGGAAAATCAATTTTGAGAAACTCTTTATATTTTTTGCGATAGTTTGGCGAGTGTAAAACTGCATAGATATAATCAAATATATTTTCAGGCGTTGTTTTGCCAACAATCTTTTCTATTTCATCAACAATTTCTTTTTTGAGGTTTGACACTGGCTTAAGTGAAAAGGTCCCGTATAGAGGAAAAACGTATGCAACTTCTTTTGTCTGAAGAGAGACTGAACACCGTTCAGGTGCGAATTTTGTCACAAAAACATGCTGAAAATCAAAAGAGCTTTGTTGTTTACATAAAAGCAAACCGAGATTATTAACTTCATTAGAAAATGCAATTTCCTTCAAAACTGCCATTCGTGGATAGGCCACAAAACCTTTTGTCTTGCCTGTATAATTACTATATCTTATATCAAAAGGTCTATATAAAACTAAATTCTGAACTGGTTTTGAGTATAAAATGTCATTTCTCGCATTATCTACACTCCAATCTCTTCCGTCCTTAATTCCATATTTTTGTTTAACTTGGTCAGAAGAAAGATTTATAAAATCATTCACCACCACGTCCAATTCCTTTTGAGAAAACTGGATTGCAACAGAATCTTTTTGTGTTTCAAATCCTGAAGAAAACTTTAGAAATAACTCATCAACCTTAAATCCTTTTTCGTATTCTTCATTAGCACCAAAATCTTTTGGCACAAAGAAGTAATATGGTTCAGAATAATCCAGTTTTTGCCATTTTATTTTCTCCAGATCAGAATTATTAAGTGCTTCAAATTTTACTTCACGCTCTCCAAAAAGTTCTGAATGGTGAACAGTACCAAGATTTTTTTTATTCTCGGTTTTACGAATAAAAATATTTATTGAAACACCCTGTTGAATATCAAAAACATTTTCGTCTTTTCCTCCGTCAGGTGCTTTCTCTTTTTTCTTTGAATTGCCGTGCAAGTCAAGTATATAAATATCATCGAATGTTTCAAGAAGATGTTTTCTCATTTGACGGTGTGTTATACCGTCAATAAATGAGTTATTAGTAATCATAGCAACAATTCCAGTTTTGTTCTTCTCAATAAAATGTTCAGCAAAGCGAATGAATTTAATGTAGTCGTCGTCAAGATTAATTTTACGCTCACCTAAATCTTTTTTGTAAACTTTAATGAGATCCTGAATCCATTTACCTTTGTTAGACGAACTCACACTATATGGTGGATTACCAATGACAACCATAATTGGTTTATCATTTTTGATTTTTGATGCTTCTTTAGATTCTTCTGCGATACTTTCAGCAAAACCAAATCCTGTAAACATTCCTTCTTGAGTAACACCTTCTTCAAGAGAATTTGTAAGATAAATACCCAGACGTTGATTAAAATATTTAAATCCTGTTTTCCTAAAAGCCATGCCCAACTTTAAATGAGCTATGGTATATGGCGTCATCATAAGTTCAAAGCCATGTAGGCGTGGAAGCAAGTCATGATGTACATATGCCGGCCAACTACCTTCTTGTTTTCTTTTTAGTATTCGTTCGTAAATTTTTCCTATAATATCACTTATAAACGTTCCTGTTCCGACGGCTGGATCAAGAATTTGAACCTTATGGAGACCTTCGGCTGTCTTTGAAGTATCGGCTAACCCTGCACCAAGCCCAAACTCTTTTTCCAGCAGATAGTCTACAGAACGCACAATAAACTGCACGACGGGTAGCGGAGTATAATAAGCACCCATTTTTTTGCGTAAATCAGGATCATATTCTTTCAAAAAATCTTCATAAAAGTGAATAACTGGATCGGGGCCTTTTTGAGTTTTGCCCCACAAATCATCCTTAAAATATTCCTTCATTAGTTCTTGAACATCAGCATGCGAAAAAACTTCACACAATTCATTGACAATGTATTCAAGTCGTTTATCAAAGTTTGGACCAACTATGTGGTCAAAAAAATGCTGGAGAAGTGGGTTTGACTTAGGTATAAGATCTCGTGCTTCTTGTCGTGAAAAATCTTTTTTAGTCTCATCGTGATAGCGAGCGACAAATAAACCGTAAACAAGTGTCTGTGCATACATGTCGGCAAATGCATCTGTTGTGAGATCGTGAACTAGAAGTTTTTTAAACGTTTCATACAAGCGAACTAACTCTGCGTTTTTATCCGATTGAGTAACAAGAAATTGTCGTACGTTATCTCTAATTCTTTGCGCTCTTCCTCCCATAATTTTTGAAAGGTGCTTGCCGGAGCGTATTGGCTCTTTTTGTGATTGCGTAAAATCTAAAAGTGTTTTGGCAACATGTTCATAGTTTTCAGGAATGGGTGTAATTGTTCTATTTTTTATATCATAATTCGCTATTTTTATTGGCTCATCGTAACGAAGACCGTTTCTATAGAAACGAAACTCTACATAATCCGTAAGAACTAAATTTGTATAACCATAATATCTCGCCATCTGCTCAGACTTTTCAACTTTATCTAAAGAAACTCCTATGTCTTTTGCTTCAATATACAGAATAGGCACATCATTTTTAAGCACAGCGAAGTCAGGCTTATTTCCTTGTATAGCTTTCGCGTCATGATCAATTCTCTTAACGTTAATTGACTCAAAAATACCTTTTAAGAGGATTTCAAAATCTGTTCGATAACCCATCTCGCTTGTTTCTCTATGCGAAAACTTGGTTGAGATTGATTGAATATAATTTGCAAAAAGATTATCCATAATTTTATTTTTCTATTTTAGCATTTTTTGACTTAAAAATAAAGGATTTTTGGGATATTTACTTACCAACACTTTACCAACTTACCCCTCCTAGACTCTCAAGAGAGGTTGCGTCATTCCTTAGATATATGGAAACAACACAAACGCCAGTTGGAGCTATGGCGAGAATTGCGCAAGCCCCCATAAAGGTGAAATACTGCCTTTATGCGAGAAAAAGTACGGAAAGCGAGGAACAACAAGTTCTGTCTATAGATAGCCAAATCAAAGAAATGATCTCTATGGCAGAACGTGATCACCTTGAGATAGTGGAAATAAAGAAAGAATCACATTCTGCCAAGGAAGCCGGGCAACGACCTGTTTTCAATGAGATTGTCGAAGAGATTAAGCAGAAAAAATTCAATGGTATCTTAACATGGAACGCAGATCGTATTTCGCGCAATGCCGGTGACTTGGGAAGAATCGTGGATTTGATGGATCAAGGAATATTACACGAGATACGTACCTATGGACAAAAATTTAGCAACAGCCCGAATGAGAAATTCTTGCTCATGATTTTGGGGAGTCAGGCCAAACTAGAAAATGATAATAAGGTAGTAAACGTAAAACGAGGACTGCGAGCGAGATGTGAAATGGGACTCTGGCCGTGCACAGCTCCGACTGGATATCTGAATAGTAAAAATACAGACAAAAGATGCCATGTTGAAATAGACCCACATAGAGCACCAGTCATTAAGAAAATGTTTGAGAAAGTGGCATACGAAAAATGTAGTGGAAGAAGATTACATGCTTGGCTCAAAGATGAAATGAAATTCAAAACCAAAAATGGAAAGGTATTCAGTATAAGCAACATATACATTACTCTAAGAAATACTTTCTACTATGGTAGCTTTGAGTATCCAAAGGGTGGCGGGCAATGGTATACAGGGAAACACATTCCAATTATTACCAAAGAACTTTTTGATAAGGTTCAAGAACAGATGATGGAGTACACAAGGAATAGTGAACACAAAGAATTCGCTTTTACAAAACTCATGACCTGCGGATTATGCGGATCAGGTATAACGGCTGATGAGAAATTCAAGAAACAGAATAATGGAAATACTCATCGGTATGTATACTATGGATGTTGCAGATACCAGGATAAAGATTGTAAGTCAGGTTATATGCGAGAGGAAGATTTAATCGAGCAACTGGCAGGACTGATGGATGAGATAGATCTTGATGAGATAGGAATGAAACAAAAAATTAAAGATGAAATTGAGCGACACAAGAGATTTAACGTCGGAATACTTGGACTAAAAGAAGCTACAGTCAAAGTCGCAGATGTTGATATACGAAACTATGCAAAACATGTCCTACGAGGGGGTAGCCTAGAAGAGAAGCGAGAACTGCTGACATGCTTAAGGAGTAAAGTGGTAATGAATAATAAGCAAGTGAGAATAAGTTAAAATTATATAGTTTAATTGAAGAATAATGCTCTTGATAGGTTTTAGGGCTTGCATAGCTTGGGGTTATTTGGTATACTTTGGTATATGGCTGAATTATCAATAATAGACAAAGTTAAATTTCTTTCTTTTGAACATCCCGAATGGATAGAAGTCCTTCGAGCTTGCCTTTCTGTTGCAAAAAGAACTGGAGGTTTGAAAATAGCAGGATCGTGGGTATATATGGAATTACAAGATCGACAGGTGGAATTTTTACCTAACAATCTTAGGTTGCTAGTTCGAGTTGGACTTCTTCAAAAAGTTGGAGACAGTACACGTGGCGGACATAGAGCATATTATTTACTACCTGACATTGCGATTTTAGAAAAAGCACTAGATGCCTTAAAAGAATTACCGCAATCCACAGTAAGTATACCTCTATATGCAAACCTTGCATCGTGCGGAGGACCAAACTTAAGTGATGGACATATTGATAGCTATGTAGAAGTTGATACTCGTTTAGCAAAGCCGGGTTTTGATTATTATCTTGTCCGTGCTGATGGAGACTCTATGAATCTCGAAGGTATTAGTAGTGGTGATACCGTTCTAGTTCGTCACCAAGATCATGCAGATATTGGACAAAAAGTTGTCGCCTGTCTACCGGAGGGAATAACTATAAAGGAACTTCAACGCTCTAGTGATGGAAGTATTGTTCTTATGCCACGCTCTACAAAACCTGAATATAAACCCATACAACTAACAGAACCAGAAACTCTACAAATTCAAGGTGTCGTAATAGGACCTTATTATAAACTTAATACAGAACAACATGCCTACTAACCAAACTATAGCCAATACAATGAAGGAATTATTATCAGATTCTAAAAATAGAATCAAGCTTGATGATTTTGTTACTGAACACATAAAAAAGTTTATTACTGCAACTAGTATCCAAAATTTTCCTGTACAAGATGGAAACTCTGTGGAAAAACTGAAGGAAGATTTTTTAGATAGAGTAAAACAGTACGAAGAATTAGTTGTAGATCTTCAGCAAATTGTTATTTTACTTGCCAGGTGGGGTGATACTGAGCAACTCCTTCTCCTTGAAAAAATATTTACTCATCTTAGTGAAACAGATAAGGGATCCTCTGGACTAACAATCTGGATTCATTTCGGATGGTATCCAATTCAGATTTTAATGTATTCTGCGGGCATATCAGCATTAGCTACAAAAAAATTCGATGCAATGAAAATTGTATTACAAACTCCTGTGCCAGTTCTATCAGCTGACAGAAAACGTTATCCAATTGTTGTTCCTATAGCTACAAACCTTTCTGACATTGGTGATGCTTGGAAATGGATACCTGGGAATGAAAGAAAACAGGTACCTCGTAGTGAACACTTATTCGAGATATTAAGAGAGTCACTTGAAAGGCTACTCTTTCTAGGGGGAAGTTATGAAAATCTTTTTGATGAATTTGAAATATATTTTGCACTAGCATATTCAGAAGCAACGGGGCGTGACTGGGGTCCAATAGGAAGATTTGGTTGGAAGCATGACAGAGGAGTTACAGAAAGTCCATTCATGCAACTTTTAGAAACAGCTAAAGCAGAAGGGGTAAACTGGGGACCGTTAAAAGCTGGTCTTTTTAGTGGATCTGTAGACAAATTTATAAAGGTCGCTGAAATATTCAAAGAGAGACTAAATAAGCTTAATTGGTATTAAAAATCGAGAAAGGCCACCAATAATTGGTAGCCTTTCTGGGCGTTTAAATCAAATAGGAGTTTCCTTCCTAAAACGCTCCGTGTCGATTATTCGATATAGCTATGAAAAAAGTAAAGCCTTAACACCTATATTTTATCATATCTGATAACGCCCAACAAGCAACAAAACTAAATAGAAATGAGTAAAGAATCTAAAACGTTTCCGCTTGGTAGAGACTCGAGGAATGGTCAGTTCATTCCTGTGAGAGAAGCTGAGCGACGTCCAAATACTACTACTGTAGAGCGAGTTCCCAAGCCGGGAAATGGCGATACAGACAGAGGACGTAAAAAATAGTATTGCAAGTTTACCTTATACTGATATGGAACTACAATGGCAGAAATGTCAGGGTGATATATGGGGACCTTTTATGGATGTTGATTTGAATCACTTTCACTTCAATAATATGGAAGGCATATATATCATCTGGCAAGCAGGAGGTCCAGTAGTCAGAGTCGGACAAGGAATTATTCGAGATCGCCTTTCGGCACATCGTAGGGATACAGCTATTACAGCTTATCAGAATCTACATGTGACGTGGGCACCAGTTCTTAGCCCATATCGTGATGGGATAGAACGATATCTCGCAAATGTTCTCAAGCCTAGAGTTGGTGATTCGTTTCCGAACGTAAATTCAATTCAAGCCTTTCTACCCTGGCCCTGGCAGATGTAAACTATCTTAAAAGTTTCTTAAATCACCTACAGGAAGGATAGGTGATTTTTGTTTTTTGGTAAATTAAAAAATAAAGCTCTATTAAAGCCTCTCGGTCTATCTCACATGGATGTGCCCTCGGCAGGAATCGAACCTACATCTATTCCTTAGGACGGAACTGTTCTATCCATTGAACTACGAGGGCAGAAAGTACTCCAGAAGAATAGTATATTAGAATAAGATTAAAGTCCAAGCAGTTTGGCTATTTTGGGCTGATCAAAGCCCACAGTGAGTTCATCTCCTATTAGGATGACGGGTACACCCATTTGTCCGCTTTTTTCTACCATTTCTTTCCTTTTTTCAAGGTCAGAGGCTACGTTATATTCTGTATAAACGATACCGTTTGCTGTAAAAAAATCTTTTGCCATGTGACAAAAGTGACAAGTTGGGGTTGAATAAATTGTTACATTTTTCATATATTTTTATATATTATTTATTAATATTTTAATTATAGCATGCCTGTCAAGTCCGACCACAATCGGACTCCGACACAAGGTCGGAGCGAAAAGATATGATATTATATCAAATGTGATAAATCCTGTAGTTTATATATTAAAAAGTATAAAAAATGGTAGATATTACATTGGGAGTACTGGAAATATTGAGAGGCGTTTAGAAGAACACAACGCAGGAAAAGTTTATGCTACTTCCAAGACTAGACCTTGGTCTTTAGGGATTTTTATCTCGTGTTCAAATCTAACGGAGGCAAAACAATGCGAGTATAGATTGAAAAAATATAAGAGAAGAGATATAGTAGAAAAAGTGATAAAAGATGGGATATTTCCTTGGAATTATTAAAAGCGCGGTCGTAGTTTAGTGGTAGAACTGGTGCTTCCCAAGCATCGGGCGCGAGTTCGATTCTCGCCGGCCGCACAAAATTATGAATAAAAACAAGTTTGTAGTGGTTGAAGGAGTTGATGGTACTGGTAAAACATCAATAGCTAAAGCTTTAGCCGAAAAGATGGACGGTTTTTATTATCACAGTCCTTCTAAAAAAATAGAATTTTTACACAAGCTAGCCAATGCCTCTCCTGCAATTTTACGTTATT
>Ga0172379_10010116_pt1 | contig 11494 bp, 13 predicted proteins | sample GrowelOW334metaG_FD_119756 | JGI IMG/M metagenome (GOLD analysis project Ga0172379, IMG submission 119756) | Groundwater microbial communities from an aquifer near a municipal landfill in Southern Ontario, Canada - Groundwater well OW334 metaG | ecosystem: Environmental > Aquatic > Deep... | reverse complement strand
TCTTTTTGCTTCCGTTTCTTCCACCGATACCACGCTCCATTTTCCGGCTTTTCCTTTTTCCAAAATTCTATTGACCTCGTTTTCATCTTTAATAGCCGTTTGACATAATAGCGCCAAATTTTCATTTTTAGCGGTTTTTGTTTCCGCGTTGATTACCCAAAATTTTTCAGGCTTGAAAGCGCGAATTTCTCTTTCGCGTTCCATAACGATTCGGAGTGCCGGCGATTGAACTCGTCCGGCCGAAAGCCCATAGCGAACTTTTCTCCAAATAATTCCGGACAAATCGTATCCGACAAGACGGTCCAAAACTCGGCGCGCTTCCTGGGCGCGTCTCAAATTTTGATCAATGGTTCTGGGGTGACTCATGGCCTCATTGACGGCTTCTTTGGTGATTTCGTGAAAAACAATTCGCTTGGGATTTTTTAGGCCGACAGTTTCTGCAATGTGCCAAGCGATGGCTTCGCCTTCGCGGTCGGGGTCGGTTGCCAAAAGCACTTCATCGGCGTCTTCCGCAAGCGCTTTTATTTCTTCAACCACTTTTTCTTTGCCTTTGGAAATTTCGTAATGCGGAATAAAGCCACCGGGAATATCGATGGCTTTTTTGTTGCTTTTTGGAAGGTCGCGGATGTGTCCGACAGAAGCTTTGACGGTATATTTATTGTCCAAATATTTTGAAATTGTTTTGGCTTTTGCCGGAGATTCCACGATCAATAAACTTTTGCTCATGGAAACAGTATTACACGAAGTTTGCAAAAGTGGCAAGCTTGGGGATAACTTTTGCAAACAATTTTCTCGCCAAATTTTTGTAAAACCAAAATTTTAGGCGGGCAAGCAATTTACAATTTTGCAATTTTCAATTCACCCTATACACTTTTTCACCGATATAAAGTAAATTGATAAATGAGCAGAATTTGTGTATAAACGATTACTTTTAACATCAACTTTAGTTCAGTAAAAAAGTGTTCAGGGTAAATTTTCAATTATTAAATTTTCAAAAGCCGAATTCGCCAGAGGCGAATTCGGCAGTTCCATTTTCTTTTTCACTAAACCCTGTGAAAAATTTTGTGCAACAAAATTAAAATTTCATAATTTTATTTCACAGGGTAAACCCTAAACGCTATACCCTAAACGCTGCTTACGTTAAATGTATCTCTCCCATAAATTCCCTTATCAACCCCTTGAGTTCCAAAATGGAAAGTGTTGTGTTTACTTTGCTTGCCGGCAATTTTAAATTTTGAATCAAATCGTCGCGCGTTTGGGGATTTTTTAAAAGCTCAATGATTCTCAATTCTTCCGGGGAACAATCCGAATAATTTCTGACAGTTCCGGATTCTTCTCCGTTTTTGGCTTTAAATCCCAGCGCTTCCAAAAGTTGCGCCGATGAAGTAATGGGAGTTGCGCCGAGCCTAATCAGCATATGAGGTCCTTCCGAAGTTGAAGAAAAAATCGGTCCGGGAACGGCTAAAACATCGCGGTTGTATTCTGTTGCCATTTTGGAAGTAATAAGCGTGCCGGATTTTATTTCCGCTTCTATAATTAGAACAGCGTCGGAAAGTCCTGCCATAATTCTGTTTCTCTGCGGAAAACTCCACGGGGTGGCTTTAAATTCCGGCTCAAATTCTGAAAGAAGCGCTCCGCCGGACTCAAGAATTTTTTCTGACAATCTTAAATTGGAAGCAGGATACAAAACTTTCGGTGAAAGTCCGGAGCCGGGAACCGCGATTGTTTTTAATCCGGCAGAAAGCGCGGCTCGGTGGGCGATGCCGTCAATGCCAAGCGCCAATCCGGAAACAATGACAATCGGAAATCCCGACAATCCAGAAATTAATTTTTCACATGCCTCTTGTCCATAATTGGTATATTTTCTTGAACCGACAACACAAAGCCATTTTGAATCCGGCGATGGCAAAGTCCCGCGTAAATACAATTCCTTTGGCGGGTCGTTTATCTCTTTTAACCGTTCCGGAAAATCTTTTGGTTTTAGCTTTTTGATTTCGATAGTCATACGATGTAATTATATTATTTATATAAAAAATATAAAGTATTTATTTCCCTCATTTAAATACGGTCGTAAATAAATGAGGGAAATGGTATAATGTTAGAATAAAGAGATAAAGTAAAAAATATGAAAAATACAAAAAAGAAAAAAAGAATTGGCCAAACGCAGGAAAAAATTTTGCTGCTTCTTTTAACCGGTGTTGTTTTAGGTTTAAGCCGTTCACCAAGAAAGTATTTTAAAATTATCGGAGAATTCAAGAAAGCATGGAAAGGCATCAATGAAGATAATTTGAAAAGATCGATAAAAGATTTATACGAGTCAAATCTTATAAGTATATCTAGCGAAGAAGATGGAACTGTCAAAATGATTTTGAGCAAAAATGGAAAAGAACTGGCTCTTAAATACAACATCAATCAGATGAAAATTCCAAAACCGCTTGAGTGGGATTTGAAATGGCGTTTGGTTATTTTTGATATTCCGGAACCATTGTTCAGAGTAAGAAATTCATTGCGCTTTCATTTAAAAAAACTTGGCTTTATAGAATTGCAAAAATCTGTTTTCGTGTATCCGTATCCATGTCTTAATGAAATTGAATTTATCATAGAAACCTACGGTGTCAGAAAATATGTCAGAACTTTAGTTGTAGAATCTATAGACAACGAGCTTGATTTGAAAAATAAATTCAACCTTTAACCAATTAATTCCTCACATCTCTGCTGTGTAGCAGTTGATTTAATCATTTAATTCTTCGCAGCTCTGCTGCGGGGTAGTTGATTGTTATTTTTTAGAAATTTTATTTGTTCATCATTTATTTACGACCGTAAATAAATGATGAAATGGAAAAATAAAAAATAAAATAGAAAAAAAAGACAGACATTCATTGATTTTCTGCAGTTTGAATCTAAAAAACTGTAAAATACAAAACAGCAAATTTTTCTTGTATATTTTAAATTTAGTGGTAATGTTTATTGCGGAAAGAACAATCAAAATGGAGGTAATATGAAAGGATCTGTAGTAACAGCCATAGCACTCAGAAAAGCTGGGCTTCCTCAGAATGTGATAAATCGGACATTCACATTTACAGTTGATCAAGATGGTACAACTGCCAACAAAGATATTATAACCGCGCTGATTACGGGAGTAGTTGTAGCAGGAGATAGATTAACTCTGCTTACAAATTTAAACGGTTTATACGGGAACAATTCTTGCCGGTTGTGTTATCGTCAAGGAAAAGATTGGATACTTTTTGATTCAAAATTTTCCCTTAATTTTCACGGGAACTTGGAAATTTGGTAACAGACTTTTAATATTGCACACTGCCGGCGGAATCACATTCCGCCGGCTTTTTTGTTGGTCCAAATTTTTCTTGCATTATTTAAATTTAATGGTAGTGTTTATGGCGGAAAGGGTTCAAATCGTGAACATTAACAGTAAAGGAGAATATGAGAAGTTCTTTGGTAAAATTGGCATTAGCCACTCAGAAATTAAACACTGAACTCGAAAAAGTCGGCCTGCCACATGATGTGCTGGGTCGGCAGTTTATTTTAGAGTTCGAAGACGGAGGGGGTCCTCTGTCTTTCCCTACAATAATTGCCGGAACAATTACTGGAATTGAACTATCATGCGACGGAAGTTTATGGATGAGCACAAGCGCAAACCTTAATAATTGGCGGGGAACTCATATTTTTCCCGTACGGCTTTGGTACAGATCTGGTGGCAATGAATGGCGAGTTGGTTTTATAACACCGCAAAATACTGAGATTTCTTATGCGGTCAAGGGAGACATTGAGTTTTTATAGACCAATTTTTATTTCGCCGGCGGAATCGCATTCCGTCGGCTTTTTTCTTTTCTACTTATATAGTGTTATAATTATAGAAAAATAAGAAGCGAACAGGGTGAGCGACTATATTTTTCTTAACCCAGCACTTATTTCAGAGAACTATTTTTATTATTTTAGGAAATATTAACAAATTTAAACTAAACGATTAGTGTTAAAGAGAGTTGGGTGAAATAAGTGCTGGGTGGCGATTTTGTAACATTTCGCCTTCACTCGCTTCGCTCGTTCGGTTCAATTAACAAAATCAGCCACATGCTAGACATCAAATTCATTCGCGAAAATAAAGACCTGGTTTCTGCCGGCGCCAAGAAAAAGCGCATAAAGTTTAATGTGGACGAGCTTTTGGTGTTGGACGATGAGCGCAAAAAACTTTTGCAATCGGTTGAGGGTAAAAAGGCGGAGCAAAATGAATTCAGTTCCAAAATTGCCAAAGCAACTCCCGAAGAAAAAGAAAAATTCATCGCTGAAATGAAAGTGGTTAAAGACGCGCTTCAAAAAGAAGAAGAAAAACTCAAAGAAACGATGACCAAATGGCAGAAGCTGATGGTCCAAGTTCCGAATGTCCCAGATGTGTCAGTTCCGGACGGGGAAGACGACAGCGGAAATCTTGAAGTCAAATCATGGGGAGAGAAAACGTCATTTTCGTTCACGCCGAAAAGTTATACTGAATTGATGGAAAATCTTGATATGGTTGATTTGGAACGCGGCGCCAAAGTGGCCGGTTTCCGCGGATATTTTTTGAAAAACGGCGGAGCGCTTTTGGATTTTGCGCTCTGGCAATTTGCCGTGGAACATTTTACAAAGAAAGGATTATCGCCGATGATCGTTCCGTCGCTTGTTCGCCGTGAGGCTTTAATCGGCACCGGTTATCTTCCTCAAGGCGAAGAAGATTTGTATAAAACTCAAGACAGCGATTATTTGGCCGGCACCGGAGAAGTGGCCACAATGAGCTATTTTTCAGACGAAGTTTTGAAAAAAGAAGAGTTGCCGAAAAAAATTCTGGCTTTCTCGGATTGTTTCAGAAGGGAAGCCGGCAGCCATGGCAAAGATGTCAAAGGCATTTACCGCGTCCACGAGTTTTATAAATTTGAACAGATTATTCTTTGCGAAGCCAATCACACTGAAAGCGTCAAACATCACGAAGAGCTTCTTTCAAATGCCGAAGAATTTTTGCAGGCGCTTGAAATTCCATATCGCGTGGTGGTCAATTGCGGGGGCGATCTTGGTCTTGGACAAGTCAAAAAATACGACATTGAAGCATGGGTGCCTTCACAAGACAAATATCGCGAGACGCATTCGTGCTCGTATTTTCATGATTTTCAAACGCGAAGGCTCAATATTCGTTATAAAGATACGGATGGCAAAATGCGATTTGTCCATTCTCTAAATAATACTGCCGTTGCCACTCCGAGAATTCTTATCCAAATCATTGAAAACAACCAGCAAGCCGATGGCAGTATAAAAGTGCCAAAGGTGCTGCAGAAATATGTGGGGAAAGAAATCATTAAGTAATTTTTAATCCGCCACGGCGGATTAAAAATTTGTTTCTCATCTCATGGTCAAACGCTCCAACATAAAATCAAAAGGAAAAATCTCCAAGCTTAAAAAGAAGAAGATAAAAATCGTGGCGGGCAGGGCAATCATAGTCGTTACCTGTCTTTGCGCTTTTTTGTTTGCGCTTTCTTACACATCTCAAATTTCATCAATAAATATTCAAGGTGTCAGAGTGGACGGAAATGACATCGTAGACGCTTCAAGCATCGGATTACTTGCTTCGAGCACTCTTTCCGGAAAGTATTTTTCTCTTTTTCCAAAAACCAATACTTTTTTTTATCCAAAAAGCAATCTTGCCGGCGAAATTTTAACAAAATTCAAAAGAGTGGCATCGGTGGCCATAGTCAGGGACGGTTTTGATAAGCTTGTTTTGAATGTAGTTGAGAGACAACCGTTTGGCTTGTGGTGCGAACAAAATATTTCGGAGGAAGTTTCATTAACGCCCGGTTGCTATTATATGGATAAGGACGGCTTGATTTTTGATGAAGTAAAGGATATTTCGCCGCAAAACTTTACAAAATACTATGGAGATATAAAAGATGAAAATCCAATCGGGAAAATTTATCTTGACGGCGGAGGTTTTAAAAAATTGATGTTTTTGGAAAATGGCCTTTCTTCAATGTCCATAAGTTTTGATAAATTTTTATGGAAAGATAACGGTGATTTTGAAATGGTTTTGAAAGACGGGCAAAAAGTTTATTGGAGCGACAGCCAGGACTATTCCAAAGTTATACAAAATCTGGATTCAATAAAAGGGGAAATAAATCTGACAGATTCTCTCGGTACATCGGCGCCTAAAGTGGAATATGTGGATTTGAGGTATGGGAATAAGATATATTATAAATTAAGATAGGCTTGAATTTGACAGAAACTTTTCGATGGTATAAACTTTTAAACAACAATATGATTTTCGTCGCCAACACAATCTGGTTTAACTTTTATTTTACCAAGCCTAATTCAAGGGTTGGTCTTTATGATTGTTTGAACGAAAAAGGATACTAGAAACAATAACAAAGACGAGCCCTTGAATGGGCTCGTTTTCTTTTGGAAATTTTTCCATTTGGAAATTAGATCTTTGAAAAATAATATTATTGCGGCAGACATCTGACGCGGTAATTAAAAGAAAGGTAAAATATGTATGCCCATGAAAGTCTAGATCTGAGCGCAAGAAGCCTTGAAAGTATTTTTCCCATAGGTAAATTGGTTCGCCTCAATCGATGTTCTACCGGTGCCGGAAAATTTCGCCGTGTCATTGAAGAGGGAGCTGTAGCCAAAGTCGTACGTTATATACGGACAGGTGGATTGTTTGCAATGGTTGTAAGTTTGCAGAAGGAACCAACCTGTGAGATTCAAGTCGGTGAAGTTGATGTGAAAAGACCATGGGAATAATGATCAGTGATCAGACCAAAATAGGCTAGTTTTCTCTGCCGCCAAATTCTAAGAGGATTTGGCGGTTTTTTGTAGCAAAAAATGAGTTTTCGGAGTTATAAAAAGTATTAGCAGATTAAATTGTCATTTTTATGAACAGAGTCATACATTTTGAAATACAAGCGGATAAGCCCGAGCGGGCTATTAAGTTTTATGAAGATATTTTTGGCTGGAAAATTGAGCAGTGGGGAAGCGAAAAATATTGGATGGTTATGACTGCGGAAAAAGACAGCAAAGAAATGGGGATCAACGGGGGATTGTTGCCGCGACCGGTTGCTTTGCCGGCTAAAGAATGTGGTGCCAATTCTTTCGTTTGTACGGTAATGGTGGAGAATTTTGATAAAACTGCAAAGAAAATAATGGATGCCGGCGGAACTGTAGCGATGCCAAAATTTGCAATTACGAATATGGCTTGGCAGGGCTATTTTATTGATACCGAAGGCAATACTTTTGGAGTTCACGAACCGGACAAAAAAGCGAAATGAGATGATAGTTTATAAGTTTCGCTCGTTTGGGGGCTCGCTCTAAGTTTTTAAGTTGGTAAGTTGAACGGTTTATACCCGTTTTCCTTATACCTATACTTTTCCCTTATACTGTTCAGTCGGGCTGTTGTATTTTCCTGCCATCTGCTATACTAGAGGCATTAAGAGCTTAATACGTCGGAACTTAGAGCCTGTTCAATATCTAATGCCTAGATAAAACTTTAAAATTTCGTGCGAAAATTTAAAATCTTGAGGAGACATAGCAAGCTATGCCGACGAAAGAGTTGAAATTTGCAGCCGAAATTTTAAAGTTTTAGCAGGCAAGCATGTATTTTTTTAATAATTTGGCGGTTAGATATTGAACAGGCTCTTATAAGTTCTAAAAATTATGGCAAAAGCAACATCTGCGTTTATGAAGCCGCTCGCTGTCAGTCCGGAGTTGGCAGCCGTCGTTGGCAATGGCCCAATGCCAAGGTCGGAAGTAGTAAAGAAACTCTGGGTTTATATCAAAGGAAAGAATCTCCAGGATCCGAAGAATAAGAGGAACATCAACGCCGATGAAAATTTGAAAAAAGTTTTCGGAGGAAAAGCGGTAGTTAATATGTTTGAGATGACTAAATTGGTTTCCAAGCATCTTTCATAATTGAATTGAATAGAACAAAAAAGTCCGCTTAAGCGGACTTTTTTGTTGCAAAACTGTATAATGATATCAATAGCAGTTTAATTAATATGTAAACTATGTCATATATAACAAACATTGTTAAAGAAACGGAAAAAAATAAAAACTTTCGCACGGTGCTTTTCACCGGCAAAAAAAGCCAGCTGGTGGTTATGGACATTCCGCCAAAAGGAGAAATCGGTGAAGAAACGCATCATAATGTGGAACAAACGCTTTTCTTTTTGAGCGGAAGAGGAAAGGCCGTTTTAGATGGGATAGAAACGGCCGTCGGAGAAGGCGATGTCGTTGTTGTAACTCCTGGCACAAAGCATAACTTTATAAATACAGGAGAAACTTCGCTAAAGGTTTACACAATTTACGCTCCGGCAAATCATATTGAAGGAAGGACTCACAAAACCAAGGCCGATGCGGATAAAGATGTTGAGGACGAAGCTTTTGGGGAAGCGGTGAAATAAGATGCAAAAAAATAAAAAGCCGTCCCTTATTTCGGGACGGTTTTTTTGTTCAATTCTGGATCTGTTTATGTTTTCTTGCCGTTTGATATCATAGAAGGTGCCATAGTCCAAATAAGTGAAAACAAAAATTAAATATGTAATAGGAATAGATGAGGTGGGAAGGGGACCGCTTGCCGGACCGGTGGCGGTCTGCGCTTTTGCCATGCCTTACGGATATGATCAAAAAGTTTTCGTCGGAGTTAAAGATTCTAAAAAACTCTCAAAAATTGCCAGAGAAAAGTGGGCGAAAATTGCCGGAGAAATGAAGAAAAATAAAAAATGTTTCCATTCAGTTTGTTTTACCGGACACAAAATTATTGATCAAAAGGGAATTGTCAAAGCGATAAAAATGGCGCTCGGCCGCGCCTTAAAAAAAGTTTTAGTGGAAATTTCTTGCGGGCCGGAAGAATGCGAAGTTTTGCTTGACGGCAGTTTAAAAGCGCCAAAAATTTTTTCATTTCAAGAAACCATAATAAAAGGGGATAGCAAAGTTCAAATTATTTCGCTGGCATCGGTTGTGGCTAAAGTAAAACGCGATAAAAAAATGACTATTCTGGCGAAAAAGTATCCAAATTACGGTTTTGAAATTCATAAAGGTTATGGAACGAGTTATCATTACAAGCAAATCAAAAAACTGGGACTGTCCGAAATTCACAGAAGAAGCTATTTAAAAAACCTTCAAAAAACCATTGTATAAAGCCATATTTTTGAGTTTATCCACAAAACTATTGACTTAAAATTATTATTATGCTATTTTACATTCAGGAAAGATCTTTTTAAAAAGATTTTTTGTTTTGAACAATTAACTTAAAAAATAGAAAAGGAGGTGAACATGCAAGCTTTTCAAAGCCATGCTTGTACGGTTATTTTTTATCGCGTTTACGCGGATACGGGCGGGGTGGAATTCTTGTCTTTTACCTATACTGAAACAAAGAACAATCATCCTGTTATAACATGGAGGTTCCCGACGGAAAGTCAGGACGAGTATAATAACAGGGAGACGCCGTTAGAAACTCTAACAGCTTGTGTTACGCAAGAAATTGCCTTGGATGAAAAACTGTTTCCGTTCCAACTCACGCCACAAGAACCTGTCTATTCGGATTTTGTGCAGAGCCAGAAAGATCGAACAGGAAAACATGCCAAGTTGGTTTTTTTGGCCCAAACGGAACATACAGCTTTTCGAACGACTCCAAAAGACGACAGAAAGTTAGTTGGCGACAAAATCGAGGTGGAAACGCTCGGTCCACCAGAATGGCACGAGGCGGAAGAGCTTCATCTCATGATGGAACAACGTGGAACCAGTTTCCACAGATCGGCGTTACTAAAAGCGCTTGAGACATTGGCGGTTGAAAAAAAGGTTTTTGAGAAATATATCAACCTGCTAAAAAAACCGGCAAGGTAAAAAACTTGCCCAAACACGGACCAGAGCAGTCCGTGTTTTTTCTTGCAAAAAAGAGCGCTATGATATATACTAATTTTTAATATGGTAGTCAGAATGAGGGCCACAAGAGCCCACCGAGACAACAGAAGATCGCACCATGCCCTTATTGCCGGGCGTCTTTCCAAATGTCCAAATTGCAACAACTTGCATCTTAGACACACAGTTTGCGCAAACTGCGGAAAATATAGAGGAAGACAGGTGTTGGATGTGCATTCAAAGCTGGCGAAGAGAGAGAAGAAAGTAAATGAAAAACAGGGAGCGTAGCGACTACCCGAACAAATTTTAAAACAAAATTTGAACGGGTAAATGTTTTTCTTTACCCAGCACTAATTTGCCAAAAAATAATGAGCGTAGCGAATATAATTTTTGAGCACCCAGCACTAATTTTACAGAATTAAGTTTAAGTTTTAAAAATATTATCGGGTTTAGACTAAACGATTAATATTATACGAGAGTTGGGTGAAATAAGTGCTGGGTGGCGATTTTGTAACATTTCGCCTTCGCAAAGCTCGGCTCAATTAACAAAATCAGCCATGGCCAATCGGCACCTCGCAAGATCAATAGCTCTTCAAACACTCTACGAATGGGATTTCGGCGGGATGGCTGACGCCAATATCGGGTCTATTTTACAGCGAAACAAGGAAGAATTTGCTCCCGGAATGGGAGATTTTTCATTTGTGGAAAAACTGGTCAGAGATGTCGTTGGCAAAAGAGAAAAGCTGGATGAAATAATTGTCAAAGCGGCTCCGGACTGGCCGATAGAAAAAATTTCTGTCGTTGACCGAAACATTCTGCGCATCGGCCTTTTTGAATTACTTTTTGCCGACAAAATTGAGGTGCCGGCCAAGGTTGCCATAAACGAAGCCATTGAACTTGCAAAAACTTTTGGCGGGGAAAACAGCGGAAAGTTCGTCAACGGCGTGCTCGGTTCCGTCTATAAAGAATTGGGTGAACCGGGTAAAGACGCTTTTCCAAAAAAGAAACAGGATGTTCCTTTTGAAAAAATGCTGGTCCAAAAATTGGGCGGAGCCGTGGTTTATGCCAGAGACGGAGCGGATATTTATATGGCTTTTGTTCATGATATTTTCGGCCACTGGACTCTTTCAAAAGGAAAGATTGAAGCAGGCGAGGATGTAAAATCAGGAACTGTGCGTGAAATAAAAGAGGAAATGGGCGTGGATATTGAAATCAAAGAAGAATTGGGACAAAACGAATATATCGCTTCTGATCCGGAAAAAGGAAAAATCAGAAAACAGGTAAATTATTTTTTGGCCGAAGCAAAATATGAAAATTTAAAACTGGGCAAGTCCGGAGGCCTTGACGACGCTCGCTGGTTCAAATTGGCGGACGTGGTTGACTTGAATTTTTATAGTGATACTCTTGCCATTATTACCAAAGCGGTCAATATATTACTTCGTAAATAATGCAAAATTAAAAAATCAAAAATCAAAATGACAGTTCAAAATTGACAGTATTCTGTCATTCCCGTGAATACGGGAATCCAGTAATTAATCTGGATCCCCGCCTTCGCGGGGATGACAATCAGAATTGTCAATTTTAAATTGTTCACCCTCTACAC
>Ga0172379_10010115_pt1 | contig 11495 bp, 7 predicted proteins | sample GrowelOW334metaG_FD_119756 | JGI IMG/M metagenome (GOLD analysis project Ga0172379, IMG submission 119756) | Groundwater microbial communities from an aquifer near a municipal landfill in Southern Ontario, Canada - Groundwater well OW334 metaG | ecosystem: Environmental > Aquatic > Deep... | reverse complement strand
AATAGCCATGATTAAAAATGTCCATAGGAATGAATATTTATGGCTATTCCATGCGACCATTAAAAAACAAATTATATACGCATGAAACTTTTTTTCCCGGAAAACTATAAGGCAAAACTTGATCTGAAACAAACCGAAAAGGCAATCAAGTTAATTAAAGACTTTTTTCAGGAGAACCTCTCTTCTGAATTGCGCCTGCGCAGGGTAACAGCTCCTCTCTTTGTACTAAAAGGAACCGGTATCAACGATGATTTGAACGGTGTGGAACGGCCTGTTACTTTTGCCATTAAAGAGATGAACGATGCCAAGGCAGAAATTGTCCATTCACTGGCTAAATGGAAAAGGTTAATGCTGGCGCAGTTCGGTATCCCGGTAGGGTATGGCATTTATACCGACATGAACGCCATACGGGCTGATGAAGAACTCACCAATATCCACTCTTTGTATGTTGACCAGTGGGACTGGGAAAAGGTGATCACGGCCAAACAGCGTGATATCGATTACCTGAAAAGGATTGTCAACCAGATTTACGCTGTCTTGTTGCGGACCGAATTTGTCGTGTACGAAAACTATCCTGCGATTAAGCCTTTGCTACCGGAGGAGATCACATTTGTTTATTCGGAAGAATTGGTTCAACGCTATCCCAAGCTGACACCCAAAGAGAGGGAGTATGAGATTACCAAAGCCCATGGGGCCGTATTTATTATCGGCATCGGTGGCAAGCTGAGCAACGGGGAAGAACATGATGGCAGGGCTCCTGATTACGACGACTGGACTACTCCGAATGCGGGAGGGTACAAAGGGTTAAACGGGGATATTTTAATCTGGAATCCGGTATTGCAGCAGCCATTCGAGATATCATCGATGGGCATACGGGTTGACAAGGAGGCGCTTCTTCTTCAGTTGGATATTGCCGGCGCCAATAAACGCAAAGAGTTGATGTTCCACAAAAAATTGTTGAAGGATGAACTACCACTCTCCATCGGAGGGGGTATCGGGCAGTCCCGACTATGCATGTACTTTCTGCGCAAAGCACATATCGGAGAGGTGCAGGCCAGTCTCTGGCCCGAAGAGATGGTTCAGCAATGTGCAGAACACGGCATCTATATGGTATAAACAAATTGGCGGCCAACAAAAAGTCCCTGAGCCATTTCCGGTTCAGGGATTTTTTTGTATTTTTGCGCCCAGTTAAGGCCGGCCCGGTAGCTCAATGGATAGAGCAACAGCCTTCTAAGCTGTAGGTTCTTGGTTCGATCCCAAGCCGGGTCACTTTTACCTCTGTAAACGATTGATCTACAAAGTAGGGGAAATTGAATAGTCCGGTATTTGCATCATAGAGTGCAAAGAAACAGTTTTCGGCATACAATACCTTCTTTAGTGAATGATGCATCAGTTTCAATAATTCATATAGATCTGGAGTTTGTCTAACACCCTGGACTATTTCAAACAGGGCTTCGCTTTCAATCAGTGCTTTTTGTGATTCAATCTGAGCGGTAAAATGGGAATCCGTTACTTTGTTCATAAAGAGCATTATTCTTAACAATATTTTTGCATTACCTCCAATAGGGCATTTTTCTTAATGGGTTTGGCAATAAAATCGTCACATCCTGCCTGGAACGCTTTCTCCTTGTCTTCGATGGATGCGTAGGCCGTCTGCGCGATAATTGGAATAGCCGGATGACTTTGTTTTATCTTCATTGTTGCATCATAACCACTCATTTCAGGCATCTTTAAGTCCATGAAAATTAAATCGTAAGATAGCTTGGCAACCATGTCAATCGCTTCTTTACCAGTAAATGCATGATCAATTCTTTTGACGCTGTTTTTTAGTAAAATTTCGAGATACAGGAAATTGATCTGTTCGTCGTCAGCGATTAAAATGAACAAATCTTTCAATTTTTGATGAGGACTAGGTGCCGATTTTTCAATTTCCATCACTTCTTTTGACCGAACCATCGGAATGGAGAAATAGAAACAGGATCCTTTCCCTACTTCCGACTCTAACCAGCATGTACCGCTCATCGATCTTACCAGCTCTTTCACAATGCATAAACCCAGACCGGTGCCGCCAATAGCTTTTGATATTACAAGGTCAGTGCGGTAAAATGAATCAAAAATTTTATCCTGTTCATAAAGTGGAATTCCCATTCCGGTATCTTTCACATAAAAAATCAAATTGTCCTGCTTAATCTCATATCCAACTTCCACAGTTCCTTCAGCGGTATATTTGATGGCATTGGATGTTAGATTAATAAGTATTTGCTTGATTTTTTCATGGTCTGACAGGATGGAAAGGGGTGGAATATCTTTTGGGATTTTAAGAATCAGGTCGATATTCTTTTTCAGGCACTCTGCTTTCATCTTATTACCAAGATTGGTTATCAGGTTTGCTGGTTCTAAAGGCTGTTGGTTGACCTCAGGTTTTTCGCTTTGCAGTCGTGAAAGGAGAATCACATTTTCAATTAGTGTCAATAACTGGTTCGAACTGTTCAGAATAATCCCGGCATATTCATCTTTATCTTTATTATCGGCCTCAGCCATTAAACTCGAAAAGCCCATGATGTGGTTCATTGGGGTCCGTATTTCGTGGCTCATGTTGTTCAGAAAGGCTGACTTGAGACGGTTACTCTCTTCTGCCATTTCTTTCGCAGCTATCAATTCCTGCCTTGATTTGCGCATATCTGTAATATCCGTGGCTACACCTATCAGGGCTATCGAATTTTCGTGATCATCCTTGATAATTGAAGTGGAGAGTAAAATAGGGAAAAGGGTTCCATCCTTCTTCCGGTTCATGATTTCACCCCGCCAGCCCCCTTCAATAGTCTCAGGTAAAATATCCCTTACGTGTTCGAATGGTGTATCCGTTGGTCTCAGAATACTGGTATGCTGCCCGATTAATTCGTCCAAGCTGTATCCGTAAGTTGTTAAAAAAGATTTATTTACATAAATTATCAGGTCGCTATTATCGGTAATGGAGACGCATTCGCTGATACTCTCCAGTGAATATGCCAGCAATTTTATTCTCTTCTCTATCTCTTTTTTCTCAGTGATATCCTCAAAGATCTCCAGCATTGCTTTCTTACCTTTAAACATCATCCCGGTGTGACTGATCTGGAATATTTTTCCGCCAAATACTCCTTCTGATTCGCAAACGTTGGTAGTCCCCATCTGAATTCCTGAAATCAATGGGCAGTTGGGGCACTGTTTGTGATCATCAGCGTAGAGCTCCCAGCACTTATGATTTCCGACATTTTTATTATAAAGTTTGGAAAGGTTTTCGCTGATGAAAAGGATATTTCCATTTTCATCCACAATATCAATTCCAAATGGGATGGTTTGAATCAAAGATTCGTTCAATTCATTGGATTGGCGCAATGACTCTTCCTGTAATTTTCGATCTGTAACATCCTGGATCGTCCCCATCATTGAAAGCACATTACCGATTTCGTCAATTTCGAGGTTCCCTAATCCCAGGACCCATCTTGTTTGGCCATCAGACTTTCGGATAATGCGGTACTCTTTGTTAAACGAGATATGATTGGCAACTACCTCTCCAATAAAATATCGGGACATCATCTCCTTGTTGTCGGGATGTACGATATCAAGCCATCCTTCCAGGGTACGATCGAACTTTTCATCAATTCCAAAAATCTGATTAAGCACTTCAGAAGAGGTCCAGTAATCGGAGAGCAGGTCAAATTTGTATGAACCAACGAATGCGGCATACTGAGTCTCCTTGAAAAAATATTCGCTCTCTTTCAGCAAATGTTCTGCATTTTTGCGATCGGTGATGTCGGTGATGATTCCATACCAAAGGGTACCCCCATCCTCCATTCTTTCAGGTTTCGCATCACAAAGTCGCCATTGTAACCCAATTCCGGGCAGGATTACCCTGAATTCACTGTGGTAAAGCTTCAGGGTACGCGCTGATTCCATGACGGAGGAGATGATATAGTCATAATCTTCGGGATGTATCCTGACAAAGGCAGGAGTAGCATCCTCCCTTACCTCCTCAGGTGTTAACCCATAAATATCCATCATACCGGGACTGGAGTAGGGGAAGCAGGATCTGCCATCGCTGTACATCCTGTATTGATAAACGACACCTGGAACCTGATCGGTCAGTTTATGAAACAATTCATAGCTCTTTTCGAGTTCTGTCGTACGTTGATCCACAAGTCTTTTAAGGTTCTGACTCTCAATATGTTTTTGTTCATTTGCAGCTTTTATTTTCACCATCGCCCTTACCTGGGCTATCAGCTCTGTTTCATCGATCGGTTTGGAGAGAAATCCTTCAGCGCCTATTTCAAGGGCTTTGATCCTGCTCTCCCTATCGGCTTTTAAAGCCGTCAAAAAGATGACAGGAATATCCTGTACCAGTTTCTCTTTTTTAAGTCTGGTGCATACTTCGAAACCATCCATTCCGGGCATTACAATGTCGAGCAGAATGACATCCGGATTTTCTGATTTGGCCAGTTCTATTCCTTTTTGCCCATTTCGGGTTGTCCAAACAACAACATCTTCGATGGCATCATTCAGGATGGCATTCAGACTAATCAGGTTGTCATTGTTGTCGTCTATCGCGAGAATTTTAATCATGACATGCGACTTATTGTTCCTAATTCTTTGGTTATAATTTGTTCGAAAATTTGATGATCAATGGGTTTTGAAATATAATCATCAAATCCGCAAGCGATAAAATGTTCTCTGTCTCCCTTCATGGCGCTAGCCGAAACAGCAATAACTTTAACATTCTGCAAATTTTCGATTTTGCGCAATTCGCGCAAGACCTCTATTCCATTCATTTCGGGTAGGGCGATGTCCATCAGAATCAGGACAGGTTTATTCTCTCTGGCCAATTCGATTCCTTTCAAACCGTCATAAGCCTCCAGAATTTTACCGCGACCATACAGCAATGCTTTAATTGTAAGCATATTGCCAGGATTGTCCTCAACGACCAAAATTACAGGATCTTCATTGTTTGGAATAGGATCGGGACTTTTTACCTGAATCGGGATCTCTGAATTCGCCACAGAAATCATGACAGACAAAGCAGTCAGGAGCTGGGTCTTGTTGATATCACCTTTTTGAATCAATTGGTGGACATGGTTGTGCTTTAAAACATTTAATTCATCTTTGGTGACAAACTTTGCAGTGAGAATCAGTACCGGAAGATGGGCCGTCTCCTCCTTCTCCCTGATTTTTTTCAATACCTCAAAACCATCTACCTCCGGCATCATCAGATCGAGAATCATGGCATCAGGAATCTTGATAGCAATTCGTTCCAGCGCCTCTTTGCCGTTTTGGGCGACAGAGATGTTGAACCCTTCTGAGGTTAGCATCTCCTTCATTTGGATGATGGCAGCTTCGGAATCCTCTACAATGAGAATGTGCTTTTCGCCTCTCCTTGCAATATCCCACTCGTGCACAGGTGGAACTTTATCAGATGCGGAATAGGTCTTGTATTCATCCTGTACCATCTGGTGTTGTTTGGCATACAAAGGCAGAACCAGGGTAAATTTGGAACCCTTTCCAATTTCACTCTCCACCTTGATACTTCCTCCCAGTAAGGCTGCATATTTATTGGCAATGGATAGTCCCAGTCCGGTACCTCCATGTTTCCTGGAGTTGGTGTTATCAGCTTGCCTGAATTCATCGAAAATCTGCGTAAGAAACTCGTTGTCAATGCCTATTCCTGTGTCAATGACCTCTACACGAACAAATTGATTATCGGATTTTGTCTGAATGACCACTTTCCCGGAATCTGTAAATTTTATGGCATTGGCAATAATATTCTGGAGAATATGGCGACATTTTTCATAGTCACTACGAATTGCAGGCAGATCTGTATTGGCTTCGAAAGAAAGGCCAATATTTTTTTGAATGGCCTGAGGTTCAATCAGATCCAGTATGTCACTAACTAGCGAATTGACGTTGAAACTGCTCATTTGAACCTCTTCAAATCCGGCTTCGATCCTGGAAAGATCCAGGATATCGTTGATGAGTGAAAGCAATAGTTTCCCATTGCGTTCAATGACACCTAAATAGCTGTACTCTTCTTCAGGAATCCTGGTGGCCAGACGTCTGTTCAAAACTCCACTCAAAGCGATCACCGAATTGAGCGGCGTTCTTAATTCGTGGCTCATGTTGGATAAGAAGCTGGATTTGAGATGATTGCTCTCATCGAGTTGCTTCTTTTGCATCTCCAGTTCTGCGTTTTGTTCGAGCAATTCCCCTGCCTGCGAAGCTAACTCCCTTTTTTGGGTTTCCAGTTCAATGTTCTGGAATTTAAGACTTTCACCCATTTTTTGAATTTTTCTGTTTGTAATCACGGTATTCATCCAGGTGGTGAGTGGTGTATGAATGTCAATGATAAGTCGAATGACCAGGTCGTCATATTCATGCAGGCTTGACAGAGAGATCATTGCGACGATCTCCTGATTGTGGAATAGAGGGATGGTGATGATCTCCTTAGGACTGAAGTGACCGCTGGCGGCTTTCAATGAAAATTGTGATTCAGTCTGTATTTGTTTGATGTGTTCAATTTTTCTGGAGGCCAACGCTATACCCAATTCACCTTCAAAGTTTGAGGCAGAAAAATGGTTATCCGATTTAGACTCCAGTCCAATTGAATCAGAGATTTCGAATTCAGTTTTCTCTTCGTTCAATAAATAGATGGCTCCCACCTGCGAATGGGTGAGTTTCATTAATGGCTCAAGGACTCGCTTCATGGGGGCATTTGATTCAAGCGCTTTCAGCATAATGTTGTTGAGCCTGGCTGACTGGTCATTGAAGGTGAAATCCCGCTCAATTGTCTCTGCCAGTTTGTTGAACGAAGCGGACAATTCACCAAACTCATTGTCCGACTTATAATGGCTTCGGGTATTCATCTTCCCTTTTCCAAACATTTTGGTGGCTTTCATTAACTCATTCAGTGGGAGATTAATATTTCTCATCAGGATGGTGTTGATGATGAAGGAGAGCACAAGGATGATGAGGGTGATGGTTAAGAGCTGCCAGTCCATACCTTTTTTTAACTCAACGATGGCTGCGAACAACTGATCTCCTTTTTTTAAGGCAAAATTATCTATAACCTGGATGGATTCAAGAACCTTTTGGTTATGCTTGTCCAATTCTGATATGATATTTAACTGAAGCAATTCTTCGTTGGTTTTTCCAGCAAATTGACTTATAAATGTATTTAGTGCAGAATTCAGGTTGACAAAGTCGGCCTTCACCTTATCAATATCAGATTTTGGTCCCAAATATTGCGAATACATCAGGTCGATGCTTTGTTTCGCATCTTCCTCAAAAAGGGCAGTCTGCTTCAGCAAGTTCTGACGGTTCTTCTCATTATTTTTTAAAAGAATATTGGAATATTCGAGATCCAAACTAAGCACATCAATTTTTATCTTGCTCAAGGCACGCCTGACTTTTAGTGGATGTTCATATAAATCATAGGTTTGCTGGGCAATTTTGTTAGATTGAAACCAGGAGATGCCACCCAGGATCAGAATGAACATCAAAATAGTACCGAAGCCGATTTTGAGCTGAGTACCAATTTTTATATTGCCAATATTCATCATGTTTCTCTAATTGATAATTGTTAACTGAGTACTTTTTTTTGAAAAATAGCTGAATTTTCATAAACCTCGCTAAAGCTGTTTTTCATCAATATGTCGCGTTCGGTTTCGCCTGTTACCAGAAAAGCCCCGGGGGCCATATTCTTTCTTATTTTGTCGAGGATGCGTTTGCGCGAAGCAGGCGCATAATAGAACAACAGATTACTGCAAATCACCAAATCAAAATTGCCATAAATACTTGGCGAAGGTGAGGCAGGTTGTTCTTCCAGCAGATCAAACCTGGAGAAATCGACCAGCTTTTTGATGGATGATGAGATCGAATAGTTTTCTTTTTTTTGAACAAAATAGTTTTGGACCCGCTTCAATGAAACCTTTTGCATGTTGGAGGGATTAAAGATGCCTTGCTTTGCCTTTTCCAGTTCTTCAGTATTGTTGTCGGTTGCAAAAATCCGAAAGCTGATTTTCCCGGTAGGTTCCTGGTTCAATTCGTCCAGCAAAATAGCTACACTATATGGCTCCTGCCCGGATGCACAGGCAGCCGACCAAATCCTTAACTCAGTCTTGGTCACTTTTCTTTTTTGGTATTTCAACTGTGGCAATACGAATTGTTCCAAATAGGCGAATGTCAATGGATTGCGAAAAAATTCGCTATAGGAAATATGCATTGAATCAATCAAATGAGTCACTTCCTGCCTGTCATGTCTAAGGAGGGCCAGGTAATTGTCATTTGGAATATCTTTGTTAGCCGACAATCTTCTGCCAATTGATTTTTCGACAAAAGCATTATCAAACCCTCTGATATCTAAATTATAAGATGACAATAGCAGCTCCGCAATCTCTTCGATGTAGTTTCCCATTAAATCGTTTTATCTAATGGAGATGACTCCCTATTTGGTTGAAAAAGTTTTTGATATGTTTATCAAGTATTCTGTAAACAATAATTCGGAAAGAAAGTTCAGTGAAAATGCAAAACTTTTATGTTAAAGCTTTAGAATACGGCTAAAGTTAGTAATTCAAAATAGAAATCATCCTGCTTGGTCTGGGCTTTTCGAGGGAGGATTTCGCGAGGCCTGCCAGTGAATTCAGCGGTGGCTGGCGGATGCGGATTGAATTGGCCAAAATACTTCTGCAAAAGCCGGATCTTATCCTGCTTGATGAGCCAACCAACCACATGGACATCGAATCGGTGCAGTGGCTCGAGGAGTTCCTGATCAACAACGCCAAAGCGGTGATGGTCATCTCCCACGACCGACCTCCCATGTAACATCAGAAAAAGCGCCATCAACGACCGTTTTTTCAAGCCGCAAGCAACAAAACCCATCCCGACACCTGAGCGTGCCATCTCCAAGTGGAACAGCAACACTTACCAGATGGATGGGGGTGGAGATGGCTTAAGTGAGGATGATGGTGCATACTTTTTACTACCGTATTGGATGGCACGGTTTCATAAATTGCTCGATTAGAAACGAGTTATGAATTATAAGTTATGAGTTATAATGCAACGATCTTGATCGCAGATAACTAACTCATAACTCATAACTAATAACTCATAACTAATAACATATAACTCATAGCTCATATGATCGGTTACAATCTGATAAAACTGCTGATTCCCTTGTTCTGTAATATCTTCTGGCAATCCTGAGCCTCAGCCATGCTTTTGAGCGGACCAAATTTTACGATAAACCTTCCCTTTTCTTCTACGATTGTAATTGGATAAGGAGCTTCCGAAGCCATATTTTCGGAACATTTCTTCGCATTTTCTTTGTCGACAAAAGAGCCTAATTGAACAGAAAGTCCACTAACTGAAGTATTGGTTTTCTGACTCGCCGGCGCTTGCGCTCCGATTGTATCAAATTCGATTACGATGGTCTCTTTGTTTTCAATTCCTTTCTTCTCCATTAACTGGATACAATCTTCGGCTTCCTGAAGCGTATTGAAAGCACCAAACCTTACTTTGTAATAAAGATTACTATACACAATCTGCAACTTGAATGGAACTGCATGGGTCAGATATTTTGTAACGCGTATAGCATTTTTCTCATCTATGAAAGCACCAACCTGAACAAAATATTGTTTTTTGCTGATTTGTGGTTTGGCTGCCGGTTGAGTTTGTACCTTAGCGGTAGTTGTCTTTTGAGTCGTATCGGGCTTAGTGATTACAGATTTCAATACAGGTATTGTTGCAGGCTTACTGACAACGGATTTCGCAACACGTGTCGTGTCTGTCTTTTGTATAACCGATGCAACAGTTTTAATATCAATAGTCTTGGCTACTTTTGCAACTTTAGCTGCAGAAACTACAAATATTTGATTCTCTTTGAAATATCCATTGTTGATAATAACATTTTTACAAGCCAATAGCGCTGATTCAGAATCAAATCCACCCAGTCTTACTTTGTAGAATCCGCCATCGGAAATTGCCACAACCGGGCATTGAGAGATCTTAGACAACAATTGTGCAAGATTATTGGCGTTGGTTTTGTTCTTGAAGGCACCGACCTGCAGATAAGTGAAATTAGTATCGAAAGTACCAATTACGATAGGAATGCCGATAGCTTTTCCAGGAGTTTGTTTTGCAATGGTATTCTGATCAGCAATTTTGGTGGTTTGCTTGGTCGGTGGTGTTTTTGTTGTTGTATCGGCTACAGGCTGTCCTACTATTGGTTTTGTCTTTTCTGCCTGAATGGCCGTCTCCTTAGATTTATCAGGTTCGGCGATTGCCATTGTAGGTTTTGCAGGTTGGATTAGCTCTTCCTCTTTCAGCAGACTTGTTAGGGTAAAGTCCATTCCTTCAACAATGTCACCATCCCTGCTTGGCTTAATTGAAAAATGCAGTGTGTCAGGTGCTGAGACCATGTGTACTCTTCTTAATTGGAAAGTATCAACCTGGGCAAAATATTTACCGGGAGCTAATCCAAGATAACTGAAATAGCCATCCGGTTCGGTCAATGTTTTGGCTATGGGTTTGGATTCCAGATTAAAGAAATTGACGATAATCCGTCCTATTCCGGTAGGATCGCCTTTGCCTTTTTTGCTTACTGTACCTGAAACTTCACCAACCACGGCTATTGGAACATCGATCAATTTAAGCTGATTTGGATCGACAACCACACTCATGGTTTTTTTTCGGAGTTTCCAGGCAACATTGTCAAAACTATTTTGGTCTAACTCGACATAATAGGCTGTGTATGGCTCCAAATCCAATACCCTGATGGTCGAGTCGCGGTCGTCCTGAAAGGGTCTGCCTCCGGCAATACGAATATTCAGATCATACTCCTTTGGTTCACCCGGATCGCGGCGGTTGTTGCAGTTCAGATCCAGAAATGGAGAGAAGACCAGTCCACCTTTACCAACACTTACCCGGTTATTGGTACCAAAATATTTTGTTTTAGCGTCTGCAATAAGACTTCCTCTGGCAACCTCCATCAAAGTCGTTTCGTTGTCAGATTGTCTGAGCGTAAATCCTGTCTGTGCGTATGGCAGATCGTATCTGAAGCCGAATTGGGCCATTTGAGTACTGCTTATAAAATTGTTTTCGTAGGAGAGGGAGAAAAATCCATTTTTAAAAAGATACTTCTCCACCGCGAATCTTGCCGAAATAAATTTCCCTTGACTATAGTTGTATTGTGTTTGCGGAATAAACATGTATCCTTTTGGTAACCTGAGGGACATGGACAGGTTGCTGTAAGTATAGGGTTGACTGTGTTCCGAGAACATGGCGTAGTTAGTCAGGTTGGTATTGATACCCAGAAAGGATCCGGAGAGCAGCCACTCTGTCGTAGTGTATTGGGTTCCGGGCATAATGATCTGATTGTATGTCAGTCTGTTATATAGAGAAAGTTTTTGAGTCTTAATTGGTATCGTAACGATGGCTTTTCGTTCTTCAAGATAGTTGTAGTTGACTGCTTT
>Ga0172379_10010113_pt1 | contig 11495 bp, 7 predicted proteins | sample GrowelOW334metaG_FD_119756 | JGI IMG/M metagenome (GOLD analysis project Ga0172379, IMG submission 119756) | Groundwater microbial communities from an aquifer near a municipal landfill in Southern Ontario, Canada - Groundwater well OW334 metaG | ecosystem: Environmental > Aquatic > Deep... | reverse complement strand
CTGCCCATTGGTGGTATGACTAGCTCTGACTTTGCCGAACGAGATGCTCTTGGTCAAACTCTAGACATTGCCTATCACTTAATTATTCCAGTTTGTGTGCTCACCTTTGTTTCGCTAGCTGGTATTCAAAGGCAGGTGCGCAGCAATCTCTTAGATGTCTTACGGGCAGATTATGTGCGTAGCGCTAGAGCTAAGGGCCTAAGCGAAGAAGTGGTAATTTACAAGCACGCTTTGCGCAATGCTATCAATCCATTGATTACACTTTTAGGCTTTGAATTTGCCACCCTGCTCAGTGGTGCTGCACTTACCGAAATGGTGCTCGCTTACCCTGGGCTTGGTCGTCTCACTTTAGAAGGTGTTTTGACCAAAGATATGAACCTGGTAATGGCCTCAATTATGCTCGGTGCGGTGATGCTAATCACAGGCAATTTAGTAGCTGACCTATTGTTGAAAATTACCGATCCGCGAATCACTGTTGAATAACTTCGAAAAAGAATAAGAAAAGGAACCATATAGTGGTATCGTCAGCAGCACCTCAAATAAGCACTCCGGCAAAGGTTAGAGCCGACCTTAAGCACACGATTTTAAGTCGTATGTGGAAAGACAAAGTAGCCCGCACTGCCTTAATCGGTCTATTCATTCTTTACTTCAGTGCTTTCTTTGCCGACATTCTCACACCCTATGGCATGGAATTTAACGACGCCAATGTGGGCAATGCGCCAGCAACTCTTTTACATATTCACAACGACAATGGTGATCTTTGCTGGCCCTATGTCTATCAAGTGAAACAACAAAATGATTTGGCCACTTATCGCCAAACATTCTCCGAGATACAAACGACCAAGTATCCAGTCAAGCTATTGGTAAAAGGCGAGAGCTATAAATTACTTGGTCTCATACCAATGGATATACATCTATTTGGTGTCGATGCTCCGGCTAGAATTTACTTACTCGGCGCCGATATGAATGGTCGCGACAACTATTCACGCCTCTTCTTTGGCGCCCAAAAGAGCCTTACCATCGGATTTCTAGGTCTCTTCATCGCCTTCCCTATTGGTATCTTCTATGGTGCTGTAGCTGGCTATGTCGGTGGCTGGATTGATAATCTGATGATGCGCTTTGCTGAAGCAGTAATGTCGATTCCAAGCTTTTACTTATTGATTGGCCTAGCAGCAATTCTGCCCCTTGGAATGACAAGCTCACAGCGCTTTGCTCTAATTACGGTGATTCTATCGTTCATTAGTTGGCCTGGCCTTGCTCGCGTAATACGCGGCATGGTGCTATCAATTAGAGAAGAAGAATTTGTGCAGGCTGCTAAATCGGTGGGCATGCCTGAAGTAACAAACATCATCAAACACGTCATTCCGCAGACCGCTAGTTATGTAGTGATTGCAGCAACCCTGCAAGTGCCAAACTTTATTTTGGCCGAGAGCGGCCTCAGTTTAATTGGCCTTGGTATTCAGCAACCAGACGCCAGCTGGGGCAACATGCTTAAGGCAGCCATGGACCAACCTAACGAGCTACTGAGCCAGCCATGGCTCATTGCACCGGGCTTCCTCATCTTCTTCACTATTCTCTGCTTCAATTCTATTGGTGACGTTTTGCGCGATGTGCTCGACCCCAAACTTTCTGGTGGTCGCTAAGCCATGAACGAGACTGTCATTCACTGGACACTAACAGCGGTTGTTTTAGGAGCAACCTTAGCTCTAAGCTTTGCAGCGCTAAAAAACCGTAAAGGCAAAGGATCATATTTGTGTGATGACTGCCGCTTCAACGACAGTGAAAAGTGCCTCAAGCCAGTGAGACCCTATGCGGTTGAATGCACAAGCTACAGACCGAATATGAAGCCGGTTGACAAGCCTAGTTAACGGTCTCGCCCAGCATCTAAGCGCTTCTTCAAAGCAGCACTAAGTTCAGTATTTTGCTCAACTGCTTTGCCTATGTGTTCAGCAAGGCGGGCACCACCATCGGCATTGAGGTGAACGGTGTCGCAAAAGTCGCTGACTTTGAAATCAGGAGAGGCAGAGAGATCTAAATACTGGGCACCACTCTTCTGACATTCGTCAGCGAGTTGTCCGCGAAATGCATTCCAGAAACCATTAGATAGAAGTTGCCTGTTGATGCTTGTCAGAGGCATTCCCACTACTAAGACTTTTATGTCTTCTTGCTTTAACTGTGCCAGATAAGCCCGCATAAAATTGAACTGCACATCATACGAATCAGGATATTGATTACGATAGCGGTGCTTATAATCTAGGCTGTTGTCGACATAAATTTTTGGCAAATTAGGTGTGAGAACCGCTTGCCCCGGCTTGAGATTGCCACCATAAGCCCCCATGACAAACTTGAGCTGTTCGGCAGCAGAAGCTGCAGCATTAGCATGCATCGGCGCCGCAGAAGCTGCACCACCAGCAGTATCACTCTCTTTCAGCTTTGCCACCAGTTGCTCAACCCAACCATTAAATACAGATAGTTGTGCTCGCAGTGGTAACTCGGTCGAGACAAAGTAAGTAAAGCGAGACCAGGGATCATGAAAGGCCCAGCCCGTATAGCGGCTCATATCGCTATATTGAGAGAAGAAGCGATAAGAATCTGTCGAGCCAGCAGAAGGCAAAGTATTATCGATAAAATCACGGGGCGAAACAGTGAGAACCAGAACAGCTGGCTGATGACTAGGGCGGAAGAGGGCTCTGGCAATGGCGAAATGGTCGGAGACCATAGCACCGGGCAAGGCCGAGAGAAATACTTCAAGGCCGGGTCCAAAACTTTTAGCCAATTCACTCTCAATAGTGAGGCAGCGGCGGTTAGAGACAAAATCGATGGTCTTGCCGGAGGTATTGGCATCAGCTGCCTGCAAACCTCCAATTTGCGAACTGCCGCAGACAACAATGTCTGGCACTCTGGCAGAGGTCAAATAAGTACGAGCAAGCCACCAACTCGATGGTTTTCCTTCCTCTAAAATCTTAGGCGTCAGATTAACATCGGCTAAAGTCAATTCGGGTTTAGCCGCAGGCACCACAAAGGTAGCTAGGGCCAAATTGACGAAAGCAAATAGTAATAAGGCAACAGGAAAGCGAGGAACCATTGAAAGAATTTTTGTAGCTTATATAAATTGACTGTGTAACCACAGAACAATACTACAAAAAGCACCAGACCCCCGTGCCGGTTCACACACCGGGCTCACGGGGGTCTGCTCCTAACAAATTGCCATTACAGCAATCGACGGGCTTTCACTGTATCGAGACGAGAACCGCTCTATGTGCTTTGAGATTTACTCCGGGATCCATTACTGGTGGCCCGCTGACAGGAGAGCATTGGCTTCGTGCGATATGTTTCAATTATAGCAAGTTGCCAAGACCTGACAAGCCCTTTGAACATTAGAATTTATCAGACCATCTGTATATACAAAAGGTATCCCAAACAGAAGACCAACTAGCGCTTATCAGCCTTATTATCTTTCTGCAACAGGGAGACAAAGACCTTGACTAGACGCGGGTCCCATTCCTTACCAGCACCGTCCTGAATAAGCTTGAGGGCGGCCTCATGGCTATGAGCTTCCCGATAAGGTCTTTCACTGGTCATAGCCGTGTAGGCATCAACTAATGAGACGATTCTCGCTTCAATTGGAATGACATCACCCTTGATACCATTGGGGTAGCCGCTGCCGTCCCAGTGCTCTTGATAGGCTTCAACGATTGGTGAAATCTTCGCAAGCACTTTAGCTGGCTCTAAGAATTTGGCACCAGTGTGCGGCACTTGATTGATATAAACAAGATCTTCGTCAGAGAGAGGCTCTGGTCGCTTCAGTGTCTCTTCTGGTACGGCAATCTTGCCGAGATTACAGAGCACCGCCGCTAGTGACACAACTTCAGTATGGTCTTTGGTCAAATGCAAAGCTTGAGCGATACGATTGGCATAGCCATAGGCTCTAGAAGAGCGATCGGGGCCGTATGATGAGCGCTCTTCAACAGTGCGAATTAGCTGAGCGAGCATGCCCAGCAGACCTTTTTCACGAATCAATTCGACATCAAACTCTGGCACCATTTCTGCCATGGCCGCGCCAGAGGCTGCAGGTTTCTCTACAACTGGGCCCATACGATTATCGACTTTCATCGCTTTCTTAAGTTCTTCTTCGCCGCCCGCTGCAAGGCTCGGCATCAAGTCTTCAGTAACTGTGCATACCTGGTTGCGGCCGCGGTGCTTAGCTAAGAATAGAGCTTGGTCAGCCAGTTCGAATAGACGCTCTTTATCTTGAGCATCATGAGGGAAGGTGGCCACACCGACAGAGGCAGTAACGATACCCCAACCTTCAACTGGCTTTTCACGCATGGCAGCACAAGCGCGTTCTGCTACCATTTTGGCCCACTTCAAATCAGTTTCTGGCAAGAGTACAACAAACTCTTCACCACCAAAGCGGCCCACTGTATCAATTTCACGCACACTGCGCTTGATCACATTACCAATGTGAATGATAGCTTCGTCACCAACGTGGTGTCCTTTGCTGTCGTTGATGCGCTTGAGGTAGTCTAAGTCGACGATGATGAACGAGAATGGGTGACCAAATCGTTGAAAACGATCGATTTCTTTTGTTAACTGCTCTTCGAAATAACGACGGTTGAATAGACCAGTCATGGGGTCGGTAATCGCCTGTCGTTCGACAGTAGCGAACAGCTCAGCGTGTGATATCACCACGCCTACTCGGTCGGCCAAGTCGATGACCATGCGCATATCTTTGTCGGGGAATGGTCGCGCTCGATCGCGAGCAACAAGCATCAAGGCAGCTTTGAAGTTAATACCCTGCCCTAATGGCACACAAATAGCAGAGCGGTTGTCCCATTCGCTAGACAAGATATCTGGCTCAAGGCGCGTCTTAATCTCTTCAGGAGTAACAAAGACAGTCTGACCGTCGCGCAATTGCTCTAAAGCACCAGCAAAAATGCGATCGGCAATTATGTGAGCTAATGGTTTAACCACTTCGTCATCAGGGTGGCCGTAGTCTTCTGGATCAGGCGGCTCAGGCTGAGCAAACTCATCTGAATCACCAGCAAATTTGCACTTGGTGGCATCATCGGTTGGGCCATCATAGAGCGAGACAACGCACAAATCGAGTTGGAAATATTCACGCACAGAACGCACCAACGTATCCATGATTTGGTCGGCTTCTTTGAGCGAACGTTTGATTTCTACAGATACTTTATTGATTAAGCTCTCACGCACCTGATCTGCGCGAATCTGCTGCACGGCCATGTCAGCTCGAATAACGTTTGATAAGTGACCAGCAATGGTCAGACCCAGTTCTCTATCTTGTGGTTTGAACTGCGGCCGCTTTGGCTGCCTTTGCCACAGCCCAATAACGCCAAGACGGGTGCCTTCTGAAATCAGCGGCAGCACTAATGCCATATCGTGGCCAAAGAAAGGATCACCCTTTCTTGAATATTCCATATTCACAACTTTGCCGCGACCAGACTCGAACACAGCAACGAATGGATTATCTTTATTCTCTAGCTCAACAGACGGCTCTTCATCAGCGCGAATCTGCGGCTCTAGTACACCGCTGTCTTGGCTGAACAAATAAATCTGCGAATGTATGAAGCCCATGTGATCGGCTACCAGTAACACTGATTTGACTAGCGAATCACGACTGGTCTGCCCCTTAGAATCGCGGAAGAGACTAGCGATCTCGTTGATCAGCTTCATCTCTTGGGCGTCCATTTCAATCTTCGATTGGTCGAAAGATTGTTGAACAACAACAGAAAGCATTTCGGCTACTTTCTGCAATACAACTGCATCTTCAGTGGTCCATTCTCTAGGGTTGCCGCACTGTTGCAGTTCTAAAAATCCAGAGAAAATACCGCGTGAACGCAACTGAACCATCAAGCGTCCGCGCACATCTCCTAATTCAAGAAGTGAAGAGAGGGTGCGAGAAGTTTTGTGCAAGTCGGTATCTTGGGCGGTATCAGGAATACTAATTACACCGGCACCAGACTCATCAGGAAAGCGCGAGAGAAACTCAAGCACAATAGACATTGATTCTTGCGAATTGAGTTGGTTATCGACAAAGCAGGTATGTCCTGTTATCGAATATTCGTTGGTGACGACAAGCTGGTCGCCCACTACTTTCCAGATCAATCCACGATCGGCTTTAAGCACATTGGTCAGTACTTCAATGGCGTACTGCAAAATTGAAGTGAGGTCACTTGAGTGGCGCAGCTGCCCGATGATATCGCTAATAATGGCTTGAGCAGCTGGCGGAATTAGATTTTTGGAGTCAGCATCTGTGGTTTTTACTGCTTTGAGATTGGTGCGCGTGCCACTTTTACCGCTCTTGCGCGACTCAGGCGGATTAAGCAAAGCCCCGTGCCCATCGCTGCCTGCAGCGGCATTACTACCAGCATCATGGCCGTCATGGCCAGCTCCATTAGACCCAGGCCCACCATTAGCCCCACCAGTGGGGCCGCCGGCTGAACCAGGAGCGCCAGTCTGACCCGGTGCAGCCACCGCAGCGTCGGCGCCAGTGCGCCCCGCCGGGCCGGAAGGACCAGGCCCTCCTATAGCTTGGTTGCCACTAGGAGGTGAGGGTGAAAAATTGGAAGCATTGTTCGACTGAAACAGAGCATTGGCACTACTCGCATTAAATGGCGCCTGGAAGAACGAGGCATCAGGCGGCGGCAAACCAGCAGCCAAATGTTGAGCAATTATTTTATCCATCTCCGCTTTGCTCAAACCACCAACCGCTTGCATTGGCGAGGGAGCAGCATCAATTGGAGTAAAGTTCGAAGAAGTGGTAAGTCCATCAACAGCAATTGGCGAAATCTTGTTCGGCCCAGTATTTGACTGTGAGACCTGTAGAGAATGTTCGCCGCTAATATTGTTGTCGTAGTAAGAAGAATTCGAACCGTCGCCCTGCAGAATTAAGCCCTGCTGAATGGGCGCTTTTACAATAGGCCAAGCGGCTTTCATGCGTTGCACAGAAGCGGGCGAACTGCCACCAGGCCCTAGTGAAACCCTGCAATCTTCAAGCCTGTTGCTTTCCGAAAGATTGAGTGACTGCCAAATGGGCAACAATCGGTTGAAAGATTCACGAACAATGGCTGGCTCCATAGAACCAGTACATTGGTACTTTTCAGAATTCGGAGACTCCATGGCCTGTTGACCATAGACGACAATGGAGAGCCCGGGACTCTCCATCAAAACACACCATTCATCAGGCGAATCTTGTCTTTCTTCTGAGAAACATGAGACACAGGTCGACTCGCGCAGCAGAGTGCCGAAGTAGCGCCCACCAGGCAAGAGTCGAGCGGCGCTTTGGCGGCTCCAGTAGACAATAACCGGTGCTAACTTCTGGTCTAGGCTGAGCTTTTCTAACTCGCGAATAAAAGGCAGAAAACTATCAGGCGGCAAGATACTAAGGGGCAACGCCCCTGCGCCGGACTGTTGAACCAGCATCATCTGCAATTGTATGCGGCCGGACTCGTCCGTCAATTTCTGTTTACCAGCGCTGAACTAGTGAAAATAAGATACTAGATTTTAATAGGTTTCCTGCATAAATAGATACCACCGTGCCTGTGCACTTAATCCCAGATAGCCAGACTGTGACTTAATGTTACCCTTTACATCTCTTCTCAAGTGCCATAGGTGGCCAGTGTCAGTGCTAACATGGGTCACTACTGCCGATAATTACGGTTAGGGGCTCTATGAGCGAGAAATTTGAAGTTGACGATGACAAAAGCTGATGAATTAGCAACCGGCAAAAAGGACAAAGATGGAGCAGCGCTGCCCATCGAGGTTGTCTACCAAGAAAACATATGTTTTTGGGAAAAAGCCTGGAACATGTGCAAAGTGCCGTACACTCAGCTTCCTGACCTTTCTTACATTCCCCGCATCGCCGACGAATTGAACAAAGTCGGCGCCAAGAGAATTCTAGACCTTGGTTGCGGCTCCGGATGGCTTGCTGTTTACCTGGCCCGCCAGGGCTTTGAGGTAGTCGGTGTAGACGTTTCGGCACAAGCGATAAATTTGGCCAATACTTGGGCCAAACAAGAAGACCTGAAAATCTCTTTTGATGTAGGTGATGCTTCGCAGCTGCAATATCAAGCTGGCAGCTTTGATGCAGTGGTTGCCAATTCAATTTTTGAGCATTTTCCGATTAAGCAGGCACAACAACTGACTGATAAAGTTCACTTGATGCTAAAAGATGACGGAGTCTTTGTCGGCTGCTTCGATAAAGTTGGTGGCGGTCCCGGTGAATATTACAGCCTTGAAGACGGCACCCACGTCTATACCGACAAAGCTCGCAAGGGTATGATGCTGCGCCGCTATTCGTTAGAAGAGTTGCAAGATCTCTTCAAAGATTTCAAAGCTATGAGCAACGACGAAGTGGATGGCGGTTCGATTTTTCTTGTGGCTAATAAATAAACAGGCCTGCGCCTAGGCACATTTTAGTTCTGTCCACATACTGTCAAAAATGAAAATGGCTGAGCCAATTTCACCTAACTCTTCGCAGCGCTCCATCACTTTAGGCGGTGGATAAAGATTGGGATCTTGACGCAAGTGGCTGTCTACTAGCTTCCAGGCTGTTTCATTGGCGATAGCATAATTGGTAAAGTTGGCACAGGCTGCGGCCACTGCTGGCTCGAGCATGTAGTTGATCCATTTATATGCTAAATCAACGTGGGGAGCCGTTTTGGGTATGCAAAAATTATCAGTCCAAATAGACGCACCATTGCTAGGAATAACATAGCGCAAATCAGGATTATCACGTCTTGCCTGATAGGCATCACCACTGAATACCTGAGACAAATATGAATCACCACTAGCTAGTTCGACAATCACTTGATCTGACGTATAGCACATGGTCAGTGGCTTCTGGGCAATGAGTTTATCTGTGGCAGCAGCAATCAATGGCTTTTCTATAGTGTTGTAAGAATGTCCAGCCATCTTCAAAGACATACCAATCACTTCGCGGCCGTCATCAAGCAAAGTCATACGCTGGCTAAGTCGCTTGTCCCAGAAAACTTCCCATGGCAAAGATAAGCTGTTAGTGCCTTTGACCAAGCCCAGTTCACTCAATTTCGCCAGACTGAAACCAATGCCAGTGGTGCCCCAGGTGTACGGTACGCAATGCTGCAAACCAGGGTCAAATGCAGAATTGGTGAAGCGTGGCATCATGTGAGCTAGACCTGGCAGGCGGCCATGATCAAGAGGCGATAAGATGTCTAACTTGTGCAGCTGTTTGACCATATAACTTGAAGGCACAATGATGTCGTACAAGCTGCCACCAGCTTGCAGCTTGGCCAATAAAGCCTCATTTGAGGCGAAAGTATCGTAAATCACTTTGCACGAATATCGCTTTTCAAATTCGCTGATAGCATCCGGATGCAAATAATCGGCCCAGTTGAGAATATTGAGTTGCCTCTCAGCTGACTGCTCACCTGACTTTTGGCCGCACCCAGAAAGCAGCGGGGCACATAATAAAGGAGCAACTAACATTGATGACATTGCCGCCAGCAATTGCCGACGGTTCAATTGCAGGTGTGGTTCAGCGGGTGCAATTATCTTCCTCAATATTCCTCAATCTGCAACTACAGCTGTAGGGATAGCACTTACAGCTTGAGGTTCAAAGCTAATATAGATTTCGTCTCCGTTCAATTGTTCACTGCTAAATGTCTGCATCTCGGTTGTTGGAATAACGGCTCGTAGAGCAGTGGCCGAGGCACCACGGCTAGTTAGCTTCAAATCAACAAGACTACCAAGATAAGAGCTACTGGCAAGCTGGCAAGCAATGAGATTGTTTCCAGCATTGGTATTAGAAGAAGAATCGCGCGGCACTAGCTTGACCGATTCAGGCTTAAAGCAAGCGAAGGCGTTATCGCCCACGGCAAAATTAGCACCACCAACAGTGCGGGCACAAACCACCCTGCAACTGTCGCATTCTAGAACTATTGACTCACTATCAACCGCTACAACTTTGCCGGCTAGCAAATTAGAGCGCCCGATAAAGCCAGCGGTGAAGGCGGTTTTAGGGTGCTCGTAGATTTCAGAAGGAGTACCGACTTGCTCTAAGTTGCCGCTATTAAATACAGCTACTCTGGTTGAAATTGCTAAGGCTTCCGCCTGGTCATGGGTGACCATAACAAAAGTCAAATTTAACTCGCGCTTGAGACGCGACAACTCGTCTTGCATCTCTTCGCGAATGCGCACATCTAATGCCGAAAGCGGTTCATCAAGAAGCAATACAACAGGCCTCATAACCAGAGCGCGGGCGAGGGCAACCCGTTGTTGCTGACCGCCCGACAGTTGGGCAGGCAGCCGATTAGCATACTCGTTCAAACGTACTACCTTTAGTGCTTCGCGACTCTGCTCGCCAATTTCGCTGTTGCTGAAGCGCTTAGCTGCGCGCAGACCAAAAGCTACATTTTCAAGCACCGACATATGGGGAAAGAGGGCGTAACTTTGGAAGACCATGTTCACTGGCCTTCTATATGGTGGCACACCAATTGTCGGCTTGCTATCAATGAGAATGGTGCCGCTAGTGGGTTCTTCAAAGCCAGCAAAGATGCGCAAAAGGGTGGTCTTGCCACAACCAGAGGGTCCGAGAAAACTGTAAAACTCGCCGGGCTCAACTGCCAAGCTAATATTATTAAGGGCATTGCTTGTGGCACCGACATAGCGCTTCGACACTTGATCGGCAACTAGAACAGCTGTAGTTTGCCCTAGGTCTTTTCTTTCACTCACTAGTGTTACTTCGTCGGCTTCTTTCACTAGCGCTTCTTCTGACCACTTTTCAAATCGCGAATTAAGTAAGCTATCTGCAAGTTAAGCAGCACTTCTTGTGAGTCAATATCGACTTTGAGAATGTCAGCAATTTGCTCAAGGCGATAGCGCAGAGTATGCCGGTGGATAAACAACGAGCGGGCAGTAGAGTTCAAATTGGCGCCATGCTCAACGTATACGCGCAGGGTTTCAACCAGCTCAGATTCCCACTCTTCGTCGTAAGCTTCAAGCAAACTGAGGTTTTCTTCTAAGAATCTATCGGTTTCAGGATGATCAATTATCAAATAGAGCAAGCGCTTGATACCAAGCTCAGCGTAGCCCAAGAGAAACTCACCATCAACATCGATCATCGAACCAACTACTAGAGCCTGACGGGCTTCACCGTAGGCATCCGGTAGATCAAGAGCGGTAGTAATCAGACGACCTGCACCTAAACGCACCCGCACACCGGGATTCAATTCTTTGATACGGGCTGAGAGAGTCTCAGCATGTGTAAGCCAGGGTTCAGACGATTTCTCTTTGTACGGAATAACAAAGGCGCGCATGCCTTCCGCTTCACACGAAATATAGGTGTCGTCTGGATAAGCAACAGCGGCCGATGGTGAGACATTGGCTTTACCATCTTCAGCAAAGCTAGCATCGACAGCAAAGACAAGAAAACCATCGCATAGGTCAAAACCAAAGTGCCTGTCTAAGCGCTCTTGATCAGCGGCAGAAAGGGT
>Ga0172379_10010112_pt1 | contig 11496 bp, 7 predicted proteins | sample GrowelOW334metaG_FD_119756 | JGI IMG/M metagenome (GOLD analysis project Ga0172379, IMG submission 119756) | Groundwater microbial communities from an aquifer near a municipal landfill in Southern Ontario, Canada - Groundwater well OW334 metaG | ecosystem: Environmental > Aquatic > Deep... | reverse complement strand
GGCGAAGCAAAATTTCAATTCCTGCATAATAAAGGAGTTGAAGAAATACAGGAAGCATTGAACAGAGCCTCCAAACACATCGACAAATGTTTGAATTTAATAGGCGGACGATTGGGTCTCGATCATGACCAGGTCCTTTTTGGACGTTTTGCCATACCGGTCATGGTTCGATATCTTGATCAGATGAACGGGTCTCTTGATGAAAAAGAACGCGACAAATTGCTGTTCTGGTTTGTCCAGGCCGGTATGTGGGGACGTTTCTCGGGTTCAACAGAATCTTACATCGACCAAGATCTGGCTGCTTTGGATTCCGGTGAGAATGGGCTGGACAAATTGATAGTACAATTGCGCCTTTGGCATGGTGGCTTAAGGGTTGAGCCAGGTCATTTCACCGGATGGAGTTTGGGTGCGAGGTTTTACCCGGTGCTATATATGCTTTCACGAATGGGACAAGCAAGGGATTGGGGTACCGGATTACCTCTTAAGGCAAACCTTCTGGGTCAGATGAGCCGGCTTGAAGTACACCATATTTTTCCAAAAGCACAGCTTTACAGATCTAAATATGGCAGGGCAGAGGTTAATGCGGTGGCTAACTTTTGCTTTCTTACCAAAGACACGAATCTGAACATTAGCGATCGATCACCTGAAATTTATTTTCCGGAGATTGAATCAAAACATCCTGGAGCGTTATCCTCACAATGGATACCCGATGATCCTCAATTATGGAAACTTGACAGTTACCGTGAATTCCTTGAAGTCAGAAAAAAACTTCTTGCAGATGAGGCAAATAAACAACTTATTGAACTTTTACACAATAATACCGTTTGGTTCGAAACTCAACCTGTTATCGTTACTAGGCAACCTATTAATATTGGAATTTCTTCAGAATCCGAAGAAAAAGAATTGGAAGAACTCAATATTTGGATGGAACAACAAAACTTAGCTCCAGGAATTTTAGCTTTCGATTTTTCTGACAATAAAAGCGGACAACAACAGGCTGTCTTCGATCTGGCCTGGCCATTAGGAATTCAGGAAGAACTTAGTCAACCAGTTGCGGTTCTGTTAAATGAAACATCAGAGATTATCGCCATTTCAAACCGGGCAGGATTCCGCTGCTTTACAACGGTTGAGGATTTTAAAGTCTACATCCTGACAGAAATTCTAAAAGAAGAATTTATAAATGATTGATCTCAAACCCTATCCGGAATACAAAGATTCCGGAGTCCCTTGGCTCGAAAAACTACCAAAAGATTGGGAAATCCTTAGGGCTAAACATGTTTTCCGACCAATAGATGTTCGTTCTCAAAAAGGGCTGGAGGAGTTATTAAGCGTTTCGGAAAAAAAAGGAGTCACGCCAAGGCGACTTGTTAATGTTACAATGTTCAAAGCGGAATCATATGAAGGGTATAAACTGTGTTGGTCTGGTGATCTAGTAATTAATAGCCTTTGGGCTTGGATGCAAGGTCTTGGATTTTCGAATTATCATGGAATTATTAGTTCTGCTTATGGCGTTTATCGAATTAAAGAAGGGATAGGATTAGAGTACAAATTCTTCAACTATTTAATCCGTTCGAGAGCTTATTTATGGGAATTAAGAGTCAACTCAAAGGGAATATGGCGATCTCGATACCAACTTACTGATGAATCCTTCTTGGGAATCCCAATCATTATACCCCCAGAAACTGAAAGAATCCAAATTGCTCGCTTCCTCGACTTTAAAACCGACCAAATATCACGTTTTATCAAGGCGAAGAAGCGATTGATCGAGCTGCTCAAAGAACAAAAACAGGTGATTATTAACGATGCAGTAACAGGTAAAATTGATATTGCAACAGGGAAACCATATTCAGAATATAAAGACTCAGATGTAGAGTGGTTGGGGATTGTGCCGAAAGGTTGGCAAGTCTTAAGAGTAAAGCATTTAGCAAGAGTGATTTCAAAGGGAACCACCCCATCAACGGAAGGGAGAGAAATCCTTGAGCATGGAGTTATTAGATTCTTTAAAGCTGAAAACATTGTTGAAGGTACGTTGACTGACAAACCACTATGTTTTATTGATGATGCAACTAATTCTATTTTGAAACGATCTCAATTACATGAAAACGATGTTCTTTTTGTCATTGCTGGTGCTACCATTGGGAAAGTTGCAGTTGTAAGGGAACCTAACCTGCCAGCAAATACGAACCAAGCTGTCGCATTTATTAGACCGAACAAAAAGGTCTCACCTGATTATTTGGCAGAGTGGTTGCAATCACCTTGCATTAAGCAAATGATCTGGCTTAATGCGGTACAATCAGCTCAGCCCAATCTTTCTATGACTGATTTGGGTAATTTGACTATCCCTTTACCTAATTTAGAGGAACAACTCTCGTTATTAATAGGTTTGCAGTCAATTACTAAAAATATTGAAAATGCCATTACTCGCACTGAGCGAGAAATAGCCCTATTGCATGAATACCGCGATCGACTGATTGCCGATGTCGTAACCGGGAAGATCGATATTCGCGCAATAGATATACCGGAAGATATTGAAGCTCTAAACCCTGATGATCTTGATATGACTGATGAAGAGATCTCGGATTTTGATACAATGGAGATTATAAAATGAACACCGATATGTCAGAAAAGGGACTTGAATCCCTGATTGTCAATTCGCTGGTTAATGATGTCGAATATGTCCAAGGCAATCCCGTTGATTATGACCGCCCATATGCAGTGGATCTTACCAAACTTATTGATTTTATTCTGGCTACCCAGCCCAAGGCTTTTGAATCATTGTCACTGAATGTTGACAATCCCAGACGAACCAAGTTTTTACAGCGGCTACAGGGCGAGATAGCTAAAAGAGGGGTCATTGATGTTTTGAGGCTCGGTGTTAGTGATGGTCCAGTTAAATTAGAACTTTTTTACGGTGCGCCATCTGAGCAGAATCCGAAAGCGCAACAGCTTTATGCCCAGAATATATTCAGCGTCACACGTCAGGTCCAATACAGCATGGACGTTACCAGGCTAGCACTTGATATGGTGATTTTTATTAATGGCCTCCCGGTCATCACTTTTGAACTTAAAAACAAGATCACAAAGCAAACTGTTGAAGATGCAGTCCAGCAATACAAGCGTGATCGGGATTCCCGTGAATTACTTTTCCAATTCGGGAGATGTTTGGCTCATTTTGCAGTGGATGATCATGAGGTTCGAATGTGTACCCATTTGAAAGACAAAGCCTCATGGTTCCTTCCGTTCAACAAAGGTTACAACGACGGTGCGGGGAATCCACCCAATCCTTATGGAATTGCCACAGATTATCTTTGGAAAGAGATTTTACAGAAGGACAGTTTTACCAATATCCTGGAAAACTTTGCCCAGATCACTGAAAAGAAGGACGAAAAAACCGGTAAGAAAAAATACGAACAGATCTTCCCCCGCTATCATCAACTTGATGTTGTACGCAGACTTTTGGCTGCAATACCGGTGGATGGTATTGGCAATCGATATCTGATTCAACATTCTGCCGGCAGCGGCAAAAGCAATTCCATTAGCTGGCTGGCGCATCAACTGGTCGGTATAGAAAAAGCCCAAAAACCGATATTCGATACTATTATCGTTGTAACAGATCGACGGATTCTTGATAAACAATTGAGAGACAATATCAAACGGTTTGCCCAGGTATCATCTATTGTTGGCGCCGTGACGGAAGGGTCTTTTCAATTGCGAAAATTTCTTGAGCAAGGGAAAAAAATCATCATTACAACTGTTCAGAAGTTTCCATTTATCCTGGACCAAATCAGCGACCAGCATCGTTACAACAAATTTGCTATAATTATCGACGAAGCCCACTCGAGCCAAGGTGGACGAACTTCCTCGAAAATGAATATGGCATTAGCTGAACCTGATCCAGACCAATATTCAGATCAGCAAGAAGATATCGAGGATAAGATCAATAAGATCATCAGCTCCAGGAAGATGCTCTCCAATGCCTCCTATTTCGCATTCACTGCCACCCCGAAGGGCAAGACTCTGGAAATATTTGGTGAGGCATATCAAGAAGGTGAGTTGGTAAAGCATCGACCATTCCATTCCTACACAATGAAACAGGCCATTCAGGAAGGGTTTATTCTGGATGTTTTGCAGAATTACACTCCGGTAAATAGCTATTACCGGATAATCAAATCTGTCAAGGATGATCCTGAATTTGATACGAAGAGGGCTAAGAAAAAGTTAAGAAGATACGTGGAATCGCACGATTACGCAATTCGCCAAAAAACAGAAATTATGGTCGACCATTTTCATGAGTGTGTCATCTCCAGTCATAAAATCGGTGGTCGCGCCAGAGCAATGGTTGTTTGCAGCGGAATCGAACGTGCAATACAATACTATCATGCCTTTTCTGATTACTTGTCCGATTTAAACCTCCCGTATAAAGCTATTGTGGCTTTTTCCGGAGATCATGAATATGGTGGTAAAAAAGTAACCGAATCATCTTTGAATGATTTTCCAAGCAATGACATTCCGGATACCTTTCAAAAGGATCCTTATCGATTTCTGATAGTGGCTGAAAAGTTTCAGACAGGTTATGATGAGCCACTTCTCCATACAATGTATGTAGACAAGCAACTTTCGGGAATCAAGGCAGTACAGACCCTCTCCCGGCTGAACCGTGCCCACCCTCAAAAGACTGATACATTTGTTCTTGATTTTATAAATGATAGTGAGGTAATTAAGTTCGCCTTTGAAGATTATTATAGGACTACAATCTTAAGTAACGAGACAGATCCGAATAAACTTCATGACTTAAAATGTTGGCTTGATGGTTATCAAGTTTATAATCAGTACCAGATAGATGAAACAATTACCCATTTTCTTAAAGGTGAGTCAAGGGAAAAAATCGATCCAATCCTGGATGCCTGTGTAGTAAATTACAAGCAGGACTTGGACGAGGATGGCCAGGTTGACTTCAAAGGTAAAGCCAAGTCGTTCACCAGAGTATATAATTTCCTTGCGGCAATTCTTCCATATTCCAATTTTCAATGGGAAAAGCTTTCCATCTTCCTGAATTTTTTAATTCCCAAATTACCAGCACCGATCGAAGAAGATTTATCAAAAGGCATCCTTGAAACAATTGATATGGATAGCTACCGGGTTGAAATTCAAGAGAAATTAAAGATTCAGATGGCTGATGAAGATGCTGAAATAGATCCAATATTAATTGGAGGCGGAGGAAGAAAAGCCGAACCAGAACTCGACCGGCTTAGTAATATCATTAAAACGTTTAATGATCAATTCGGTAAAATTGATTGGAAAGATGTCGACAAAATACAGGAGATCATAACTGAGGAATTGCCCGAAAAAGTAGGAGCTGATCGTGCCTATCAAAACGCCATGAACCAGGATGATAAACAAAATGCCCGAATTGAACATGACAAGGCTCTAGAGCGAGTAATAATTGAAATGTTAACAGACCAGACCGAGTTGTTTAAGCAGTTCATGGATAACCAGAGCTTTCGGAAGTGGTTGGCGGATACGATATTTGCGGAAACTTATGCAAGTAAAAGTGCTTAATTAGAAGAATTATCCTACCTTAAAAATGAGCAGGCAATTTCATCGAACATTCTTTTTCACAAAAACTCCTTTGCAATGCTGGTATAGGTACAATGATGAATTTCAGATTTATCCTTGTAGTTATAGCAAAGCACCAAACCATTCAAACACTGAACACTTCCCAAATATTTTAGAATTCTGGACTAATGAGGACGAAAAACCGATCGTCTCTGAAAGATTTAGTAAATTTAAGGATCTTATGGAAGATAATGGAAATACTATAATTGTACAGAAACGAATTCTATCTATTCTGACTTGTTTTACCAATAATCACTACTTCAATTATCCAGCTGGCAAGTTTTTCTGGGGAATCCCTTTCCCCGAGGAAATTCCTGATGTTATAGATTCCTTTGATAGTCAATGGATGCTTAATATGTATCATTATATTGGCCTCCCAGACGATTTAAAAGGAGGAGAATTCACTCAATGTGACGAACCAAGAATGAGATTTGTTGAACACTGGGTTTATTACCAAAATAATCCTATGGATGATAAACATGGAAACATCACCATGCCAAGCACAATTAGACTCACACTTGAAAGCTATTATTCGCAAAAAGGTAAAGTTAGGGACTGCATTGACTCAGCCGTTAAATTGCTAAATGATGGTATTCAGACCGAACCGATTTCAAAAAGTTTATCGTTAATCGCATATATATCATCCATTGAAACAATTGTCAATCTTGTTCTGAAAACCCTAGGCATAGAAATAAAATTTAGCTGTGATCACTGTCAAGCAATTGCTGAATCTCCTTACCAATGTCCAAATTGTGGTAGGCCAATTTGGGGAATTAAACAGACGTTTCTTCATGTTCTTGGCGATCTTATATCTAACAATGAATATTCTCAGAAAAAATTCAAGAAGTTTTATGATTTAAGATCCAGAATCGTTCATAACGGAAGATTGGTATATGGTGATAACATTATTGATTGGGGTGAATTGGAAAAAGCAGAGAAAGATTGGATGACCTTGCTTGAAATCAGACAATTAAGCCGATTGTGTATTGTTCATTGGTTATTGAAAAATAAAGGTAGTTAAGTTCATTAGTGGCTGTGCCATTAAGCGTTATGTGGAAAAATGATTTGGAATATTAAAGAATTTGAGAGTTTAGTAAAGGGGCATTACGGAGAAGAACAGTTTAAAATGCTAATTAGACCTTTATCATCTGTTACCTGGAGGTTCAGGCTGGCCAGGTATCATGCTGATGAATCAAAGAGGTTATACCGAAGTTGCTTTTCCGAAGGAAGTGTCGAAGGAACTAGCGATGAGATAGTTCAATTGGTAGGTTTTGTTTTGAAGGCGGCTAGTGGTTCTGAAAAAGCTGATAAATTCAACGAAGCCAGAATATTTTCAGAAGCCCATCTAATTGCGTATGCTCAATCATTGCATTCAATTGCAGACATTCTTGCACAGGTGATATATCTTGGGCTAAATTTAGAAAGTAACCTAACAAAACCAATCCCAGCGTATCATCGTAAACTGTATAACGTGAATGAAGGTATGCGTCTGCAGAAATTTGCTCCAGAGGTGGTTATAATCATCCCTTTGTTAAAAAAAGGTCTATTCACTTACTTAGGTTACCAATGAGTAAAAGCAAAAAATTGAACGAAAAATCGAAGAGAATATAATTGGCAATTCTGTTGAAACATAATTCGAAAAATGATGAGCCTTCTCTACCTTGATACTGCAATTGAGAATTTCGCTACCACAATTAGCAAACAAGTACTAGGCCATGTTTACCATAGGCCAGATCCAGCATCATATCCAACCTATTGCATAAACAACGTTCTAGGCTATATTCAAATAAATGGTGGTAGAATTCGATATGGTTGGACCTTTCATTATCGAACCAATGAAGATTTTGGAGATTATCTTTTTGCCACACACCATGCAGTTTGGCAAGGTCTTGACGGCTACCTGATAGATGTGACTCCTTTTCATCAAGATGTTAAGCATCATCCTATCACAAATGATGGCTCTATTGTTTTTCTTGTTGATGACCTTGCACAACCTCTGAAAAAAGACAACAAAATAATTCCCTTGCCCTTGAAATTTTTTGCAATTCAAAATGATGCTGAATTAGAGAAATATCTTGACAGGTTAAGAAAAAAGGAAATGAGAGATTATATTGATAATCATGGGATCTACATCACATAACTTATAATATCAATAGATTTGGCATCGCACAATAATTAAGATAGATATGGAAAAAACAACAAAAAAAAAGACAAGTCGTAAGAAAACAAGTATCCTACAAATACTAAACGACATTTGGAGTAACATTAAATTTCTCAGAGTATTATCAGTTGTTGCCACACTAATTTCCTTCTTATTAGGCTGTTATGAACTATATTTTATTGTTGATGATTTCAAATCAAAAAAACTAATAAAACAGCTCGGAAATTCTTCATTAGAATTAAATGAGGGGAGTAAGGATTTCTGTAGAAACTGGTTAAAGGATGTTGAACGTTTAAAAGATAAACCTAAATATAAGGAAACCTATTATTTCATGAAAGGTTTTGGATTAACTATCGTTATCTCTAAAGATCAGCTATTTAGTACAGAATTGTCTCCTTGTTTTTATTTAGGAAAAATCACTTCTGAATCTTCATATTATGGTGACGCAGTAATGCTTAGGTGTGTTGATATAATGACAAATTCTCCTGACTCATTGAAACAATTCAAACTAAGCGAATTAATTGAAGAGTTAGAAAAGTCTAATTATCAGACGCCAAGATATTTTTTTGTCAAATTTGTATATGCCAAAAACAGCCATAGCATTGATAGGTTAATCAAATATTATATTGATTTTAGAGCCCGGTATCTGGATTTACCAAATTATAATGACAATTACATAAAAGACATAATTAAATCAAAAGATGATAAAATTTCGGATTTAACACAAGTTCAGACATTGGAATACTTGTATAATTTAGAAATTCTTACTAACGTTCGATTGTGGAAGAGTTTTTCCAATAATTTCGGTGAAGATTTAAATCAAATGCTTTCAAAATGGGAATTCTCATGTAAAAGCTTTTTAACAGCAATTAACGAACTGCCAGATAGTCAATTAGATTTCTTGAGAGGTGGATTTGGTGCTTTTCAAGTAAACAATCCTTTATTCCCTCCAGGTTTACATATTAAATTGTTTTTCGATGAACATGAATGGTATAAATATCAGCGATTTTACTTAGACAAATTCATTAACTCAACAATAACTAAAATTCATCCAAATAAGTAAAACAGTATGCAACCAGCGATTATCGCTAAGAAAACGATATTTAGGTGTATTTCTTTATGAGTTCCACAATGTTTGCATCTTAAAATATATTTGGCGCTTTCATTCCCCCTCCCTATCGTTGCTCCTGTCAAATACCAAGTAATAAAATGAATACCCTCAATTTTTTACGGAAAGACATGAGAGGAGTCGGCAAGCGGTAACTCCCTGAGGCCACCTCGCTTAAGGCAGTTGATGCGTTAAGGCAGTCATCGGAGTTTCTATACCTACAAGCTTACGTCAATACGACAAAGCACTATAGCCTAGTAACTCATCATATTTCGTTTAAATCAAATACTCCAAGATACGGCATTCAGATACTGCCGCTCGAGTATAAGGGAAAAAGTTATCCTGAGAAGTGGGCAGATGATTTTGCTATCCGAGACTTCCAAGTAATTCAGAAAAGTATAATTTGTATTGGGAGTGAACTAAACGGGTTTCTAAAATATATTGCAGTGGTATGAAAGCTACCTGCGTATTAATCAATCGTTTTTACTGAAAAATCGTAGGCGATTGAACGCTACCATTGGTCGGCAATCCTTACAGTACTAAGGTCGCGTTTAATACCGCCATATTCCGCCATATTCTCATTATTCCCCTGGCACAATCTTCTGTTTATCTGTCCTTTTTTCCATCCCTCCCTCCCAATATCTTGGCAGCAAATCATTCAATATGGCTGCAAAAATCAGAAGGAACCTAATGCTGAAAGCCCTTGATATCAAGGAATCTCCCTCCGGAGAACAGATATCATTCAGCATGATATTCATTAAAAAAGATGGCGAACGAGTTTTTGTACCCCGAGCTGTATCAACCGGATTGCCCTATTCATTGTCTGCTAACCGTTTAAGGGGAATCCTTCCCATTGATTCCAGTGGCAATAAAATCGGGCATGTATATCCGGTGTGCATCGACAATATTCTGGAATATAACTCCCTGGAGGTAATACTGTAATGGCTAAAATTCTTTGGAATAAACAGGGCGATCCGCTAATGGCATATGGGAAAACGTATTTCGCCACCACCACCGGTGCTCCGGAGGAAGTGAAACCGGTAAAACCTGTTGAGGAACTTGATTCCACCGAAATATTTAACCAGTATACCGTCAGCCCGTGGGGATCAGGAAACGATTTTCCAGTTATGGCATTGGATATCATTGGACGCACGGGTGTGCTGAACACCGGCTTAAAGTATATCAGGAACTTTACGATGGGGCAAGGGATTTTCCCGGTGAGAGTCACTGGCTACAATGACAAGGGTGACGAGATCCTCGAAGTGATAAACGACCCGAAAATTACATCATTCCTGGAGGGGCGTATCGTTCGCCGGTATATGGCCAACGCCCTGCGGGATTACTTTAAGCTGGGAATTTCCTTCGCGGAATTAATAGCCAATTCCGACGGCTCGCAAATCGTGGGGATCAATACCATTAACGCGCAGCATTGCAGGCTCACCCAGGCACAGGGAGGATCCATTAAGAATTGCATTATTCATGGAAACTGGCCTGATCCACCCGCGGAAGCATTCAAAACCTTACCCATCCTGGATAATTACGATCCCGAAGCAGATCTGATCTCTCGTAGAATAGCCGGAAAAACAGCCAATAAATCCTTTGTTTACCTGATCCGGGATGAATGGGGGAACGAGGATTATTATCCCCTACCCGCCTGGTATTCCGCATATCGCGCCGGATGGATCGACATAGCCAACCAAGTTCCGATTTTCCTAAAACGGGCATATTCCAACCAGATTTCCTGGCTCTGGCACATCAAAATACCTTATGCCTATTGGGATAAGCGGTATCCGAAATCTCAGCACAAAGATGAAGTGGCCCGGATGGCATTGATCCAAAAAGATATGGACGAGATCGAGGGATCATTAACCGGCACAGCCAACGCCAATAAGGCAATCTTCAGCCACTACGCCGCCAACGCATCCGGAAAACCGGAGGAAATGTGGTACATCGAGCCGCTGGACAATAAGTACAAAGAGGGTGATAAACTGATCACCAGCGCAGCAGCCAACTCTGAAATTCTCTTTTCCCTGATGATCAATCCGAACGTATTGGGCGCCGGAATGCCCGGCGGAACGTATGCAGGGAACCAGGGGGGATCGAATATCCGAGAAGCTTTCCTGGTCAATATTGCCAACGCCTGGCTCGACCGGCAGAATATCCTGGATCCCATCGAGGCTTATCTCGGATTCAACGGGGTGAAAGATGTTCAGCTCCGGTTTCGGAATACCATTTTAACCACTTTGGATACCGGCGCCGGTACCCAGAAACAAATCAACTGACATGCTTTTCAAACCAACCCTGAACGCGAAAATGGAGGAAATCCGGAAGTATGTTCCGGTAAGCGCTGCAACTTCATTCGGGAACATTTCGGCATTTATCCAAAGTTCTGAAGTCAGTTACATCATCCCATTGCTGGGAGAGGAACTGTACGAACTGCTACTTGCCTATTACACCACGCCAACAACCTTACCAACAGGAGTTACCAGCAGTAACAAAACCCAGTTTGATACACTGATTGAGTATGCTCAGCGAGCCCTTATCAACCTGACCTATTACTCCGGTTTTGATTTCATCAATACCACCATGAACGATGCCGGGTTTCACCGGC
>Ga0172379_10010111_pt1 | contig 11496 bp, 13 predicted proteins | sample GrowelOW334metaG_FD_119756 | JGI IMG/M metagenome (GOLD analysis project Ga0172379, IMG submission 119756) | Groundwater microbial communities from an aquifer near a municipal landfill in Southern Ontario, Canada - Groundwater well OW334 metaG | ecosystem: Environmental > Aquatic > Deep... | reverse complement strand
TTGCTAAAAATCCCGTCCACGCCAAGGGCTTTGGCTTTGGCGATTTCCGCTGGCGTATTGCACGTCCACACCAGCACTTTCAAGCCGCGCATGTGGGCATCATCCACCAATGCTTTGCTTAAATGGTGAATGCACGGATTTATTGACCAAGCCCCCGCCTCTACCGCAATCGCCGCAAGGCTTACCGGAATCCCCACCAGCAAAGCACCAGTACGAATCTCTGGGGTAATGGCTCGGATTTCGGCAATTTGCAAATGGTCAAAAGAAACCACAAAAAACTGCTCATAGCTCCAGCCCAGATTTTTCACGCTATGCGCCAACAGCTCCGCCACTGGCTTTGCCGCATTTTCGGCCTTCAACTCAATAAACAATCGGCAACGCTTATCCACCAGATTGATAACATCCAGTAATGACGGTATTTTTTCGCCATTACCGGCGTCTAATTTTTGCAATTCATCGAGGGTAAAATCGCTAACTGCGCCGACACCGTTAGTAGTGCGCTCTAGGCTATCATCATGGATAACCACGGGGACGCCGTCTTTGCTCAGTTGTATATCAAATTCAAAACCATGAACACCAAGTTCCAAGGCTTTTCGCATCGAGGCAAGCGTGTTCTCTGGCGCATAACCACAAGCCCCGCGATGCCCGATGCGCCACATATCTACTCCACATTTTTGCTAAGATTCGCCAACGCATCCAGCGCCAGAATGTATCCCATACTGCCAAAGCCGCAGATCACGCCCTTTGCCGCTTTTGATATATATGATTCATGGCGGAATGGCTCACGCTTGAAAATGTTGGATAAATGCACCTCAACCACAGGAATTTTGAGCATCAAAAGCGCGTCCATAAGTGCGATAGAAGTATGGGTATATGCACCCGCATTAACGATAACACCGCTATGGTTTTTTGCCGCATTCTGGATGAGCGTTACCAGTTCGCCCTCAACATTTGATTGCACAAAATCCACTGCCAGCCCAATTTTAGCAGCGTGGGCGTGACACTTCGCCTCAATATCGCCGAGGGTTTCATGCCCGTAAATCTCTGGCTCACGCGAGCCGAGCATGTTAAGGTTAGGGCCATTAAGGATAAGGATTTTTGACATAATGCTAACAAGTTTGCTGGATTTTGTGATAATTTAGTCGTATAACATACTCTTATCATCTCGTCATCTATAAATCCAATACTCGTCTTATAAATCTAAGCTATGAATATCACTGTGAACGGCAAACCTTACGAACTCGCAAAGCCTGTAACCGTGCAGGAACTGGCGGAAATGCTGGCACTTGCCCTCACGCAAATTGCCATTGAGCTAAACCGCGAGATTGTGCCACGCTCGCGCTATGGGAACACCATGTTAAACGCGGGCGATACAGTTGAAATTGTTACATTTATTGGTGGTGGCTAGAAACATGACAACAGACCAATTAATAATTGCAGGGCGCGAGTTTTCTTCACGATTACTGGTGGGAACAGGCAGATATGCGGATATGGCGCAAAGCAAAGCGGCTATCGAGGCAAGCGGCGCGGAAATTATAACCGTTTCAGTGCGGCGGACGGATTTCTCAGCAGGTGGAGGTGGCAGCTTACTTGATGCTCTGCCGCCGCAAAAATATACTTATTTACCCAATAGCGCGGGCTGTTATAGTGCTGATGAGGCCGTGCGAACTCTCCGTCTGGCGCGGGAAATTGGCGCTAATTTCGGCGATTGGAGCTTGGTAAAGCTGGAAGTAATCGGCGACCGCGAGACCTTACTACCTGACGTGGAAGAAACGCTAAAAGCGGCAAAAACCCTAGTTTCCGAAGGATTTGCGGTGATGGCCTATACCAATGATGATTTAATTATGGCCAAAAAACTGGAGGCTGCGGGCTGCGTAGCGGTAATGCCTCTTGCCGCCCCCATTGGCTCGGGGCTGGGGATATTAAACCCGCTGAATATCCGCCAAATTGCCGAAAAACTTAGTGTTCCAGTATTGGTGGATGCGGGAATCGGCACGGCTTCCGATGCCTGCATCGCCATGGAGCTAGGCTGCGCTGGCGTGCTGCTCAACACCGCCATTTCCGATGCAAAAGAGCCAGTTATGATGGCAATAGCCATGAAAAAAGCGGTGATTTCTGGACGCTTATCTTACCTCGCAGGCAGAATGCCAAAGCGCGAAAACGCCAGCGCCAGCTCACCAACTAGTAGAATTATAGGTGGATAAGATGACGAGATTTTATTTTCCCGTCATCTCATAATCCCTTCATCTTGTTATCTAATCTCGAAAGTGGCATCAACCTCAACCGCCACACCAAATGGCAGCTCGGCAACCCCAACCGCAAAGCGTGCGTGTTTGCCAGCTTCGCCGAAAATTTCCACCATCATGTCCGAAACGCCATTTGCAACTTGCGGCTGCTGGGTAAAACCCTCGGCCGATGCCACAAAAATCCCCATCCGCACACAGCGCACCACGCGGCTTAAATCGCCACCGCAAGCAGCTTTCACATGCGCCAAGATATTGATTCCGCACAATTTTGCCGTTGCCTGCCCTTGTTCAACGGTGAATTCTTTGCCCAATTTACCAATATCCTGCGGTTTGCCATCTTTCATCGGCAAAGTGCCAGAAACAAACACCATATTGCCCGAAACCGTATAAGGAACATAGTTTGCCGCAGGCATAACTGACGGTGGCAGAGTAATTCCCATTGCGGATAGTTTTTGTTCAACTGCGTTCATACTTTATTTCCTTTTTCATGTTAAAGTTACCCCTAGCATCTAGCCCCTGCATAAAATTTTTGCAAATAAAAATGAAAAAAATTGAAAACTGTCAAAAAACTGTAACATATCTATGCTATAGTGGTAACGTGGTAAATGATGTAAAAAAGGAATATATGCCAAAAACCAAACCAACTCTGCTTTCTGCGCTTTCTGTGGCAATTTACGCGCTGCTGGCAATGCCTGCATATGCGGGGATTTTTGACTCCATCGGCGATGCGATGTTTGCAGGTCTCTCCCCAATGGAAGGCGTGTTGTGCCGCATTCTGCTGATTATCATTGGCGATGCGGGGCGCGGAATTGCTACCCTTGCGGTAATGTCGATGGGAATTGGGGCGATGCTCGGCAAGGTGTCTTGGGGGCAGGCGCTTACCGTTGCGGTTGGCATTGGGGTTATGTTCGGCTCGCCTTTTTTACTGCCTTTACTTATGTTTGATGTTACCAATTTTTCTTTCGATATGCCATGTACTGGTAGCTAACAAAAAAACATAGTGATAAATTGAAAACAAAAAGGATATATTTGCTATGAGTAAATCAACAACAAAAATCGCTACCCCAAAAGCCGCTACCATTGACCTGCGGCACAATCTGCGGACAGTTCAGCATTTTTCCTTTCTCACCCTGCTTGCCGCTGCAATTTATCTGCTCTTATGCAGCAACGCCTTTGCCCTTAGCGGTTTTACGCCTGTGGGCATTGTTCTGTGCAACGTGGTGACGATGATCTGGTCGGATATTGGCCGTGGCATTGCCACACTGGCGGTGATGGTGACAGGAATTATGGCAACGCTGGGCAAAGTAACATGGGGGCATGCGATGCTGGTGGCCATCGGCATTTCGCTGACTTTTGGTGCGCCGATAATTGTTCCACAAATGATTTTTGGTAATAACGTATTTGGCACGATCCTTACTGGTTTCGTTGGCTCTTGTGTCTAGGAATTCTATGCAAAAACTTTTTTATCTTTCCGTGATTTTTTCCGTAGTAGCGTTTGGCGGCTCGCCAGCATTTGCCGATATTGACGCGAGCCTGACTTCGACTGGGCTTTTTGAGCTGTTAAAACCAGTGCAAAGTGCGGTTGGTATGCCCACCCCAACGGGCTGGGTGTTGTGCAATATAATCGAAATGGTCACCTCTGATATTGGTAGGGGCTTTGCAATTCTTATGGTAATTTTTACAGGTATTGGCGCAGCTCTTGGTAAAATCTCATGGCCACAGGCCGTGTTGCTTGGCGTTGGCATTACTGCTATAATGGGAGCGCCAAGTCTGGTTTTATCCATTCGGGCGGATGATCCTGAAATGTCGTTAATTGAGTGGGCTGAAGGCTGCAATCCTCCAGAAAACAGTTAACCAAACATCAACCTGAAACAAAAGAAAAATCATGCTACCAGCCAAATCAGGAACATCCGCAAAGAACCACGCTAACAAAGACGGCAAACCAGTTTTTACAGGACGGGTGGATTATTACGAGTTTATCCCCTATCACAGCCATTTCAATCCGCATACTCTGGCTACCAAAGATGGTGAGCTGGTGCAGGTCATCAAAATTGACGGCAATGTGCTGGGGCAGAATTGCGAAAATATGGATGGCTTACACGCCACCGTGCGCGACACTATCCGCAAAACCATTGCCGACTGCGAACTTAGCGAAAAAATCGCCTTTTGGATACATGTTGTCCGCAAGCGCCGCGAGGTGGAATACAAACCAACCGCCGCCCCCCTGCCCGCGCAGGAAGAAACCTTCGCAAACTATGTCAACAGCCAGTGGGGAAAAGCCAATAATTGGAAATACAGCTATTACAATGAAATCTACATCACCCTGATGCACGATGGGCAGGTTGCGCCGCTAATCAATAAGGAATTGGGTGCGAGTGCTGTCTTCCCGAAATACAACCGCAAAATCCGCAATGAATATCTCGATAAATTGCAAGTGCGGATGGATAATCTTTCGGCAGAGGTAATTGCGGGATTGAGCCACCAGTGCCATGCCCGCCGTTTATCGCTATATGAACGCCCAGTTTCTATTGTGGGCAAATCCCAATCTCCTTCTATTTTTTATTCCGAGCTTCTGGAATTTTTCGGCAATATCTTCAACTTGCGCTCGGAGGCTTTTCCACTGCCTGATGTTAATTTAAGCGTGGCGCTGCAAACCTGCAATCTGGATTTCGGCTTTAACTCCATTGAGGCCAAAAGCAAAAAAGATGGTTCTAAGCGTTACGGGGCGATGCTCAGCCTCAAGCAATTCCGCGATATGCCCGTTGAGACCGTGGACAAGGTTTTGCAAACCCCGATCGAGATGATCATCAGCCAGAGTTTTGTGGTGATGCCCAATGCCAAAGCTCTTAAGCATTACCACGCGCAAAAAGAATTATTTGATATGAGCGGCGACAAGGAATCCGCTGATAAATTCGGCATCAGCGAAATGCTGGACTGCGACCGCAAAGGGGCAACGGATTTTGGCGAACAGCAAGTCAGCATCATGGTGATGGCCGATGATATGCACCGAATTGACGAAGAAGTTGGCACATTCCAAAGAGTTTTTGCCGAACTCGGGTTGGTGCTGGTGCGTGAGGATATTCGCATGGAGGAAGGCTTCTGGGCGCAGTTCCCCGGAAATTTTGAATTTGTACGCCGCAAAGACACCATCGCACGGGAAAAAGTCGGTGGTTTTTGCCGTCTTAACCGTTTCCATGAAGGCCAAATAAACGGCAATCATTGGGGGCAATGCGTGTCGATGATTCCAACCAGCGCCAGCTCACCATTTGCCTTTAATTTCCATGTCGATGATAATGGCCATAGCCTTATCTTTGATTTCAATTCCTTCGAGGATAAAACGGGCAAAGTGCTGGAATACTTCCTGCTCACCCAAATGCAAAAATATAATGCGCGGATTTTTATTTTTGACCGCGACCAGTCAGCACGTCTGCTCCTCAACAAAATGGGCGGCGATTATTTCCCGATGACGCAATTGCTTAAAGCCAATAAAGACAAGGTGGAGGATAGATCGCCGCGTTTGGCGCTTAACCCATTTACGCTTGAGGATACGAAATATAACAAATCATTCTTAGCGGCGTGGTGCGGCTTGCTCGCTGCCCCTAACATGGTTTTAGATGATAGCGGAAAAGGCATTTTGCGAGCGGCGGTTGATGAGCTGTATAATCTTCCGCCCGAAGAGCGCAACCTTCCCAACATGGTGGCAATCCTCGCCAGATACAATACGGATATGGCGCGGGAGCTGGAAAACTGGTGCGGGCGAGGCGAATATGCAGGGCTATTTGATTACGCGGGCGACTCGCTTGCTAGCAGCGCCCAGCTCGCAGGTTTTGACCTCACCCCAGCTTTTTTACAACCCTATTATTTATTGCCCTTATTTTCTTACCTGATGCACAGGGTTATCGCTTCGATCGATGGCTCGCCCACCATCATCGTGCTGAATGAAGCCTTTGATTTACTGGAAAATAATTTCTTTGCGCCGCGCATTGAAAGCCTGCTTGAAATGCTGCGTGAGCGCAATGTCATGGTGCTATTTACCACCAGTAAAACAACCGCCTGCAAAGAGCTGGTTTCGTTTCCAAGCGTTATGAATTCCTGCGCCACCCATATATATATTCCAGACGAAATGCCGCTGGCCTACAATCTGCCAGAGCTGGGGCTAAACACTCAGGATGCCCTGATGCTGCTGGATATGAACAGGCAAAAGGGTGATTTCATGGTAAAACAGCGCGGCGAAACTATCGCCCTTCGCGCTTATCTGGAAGATGCCGAAGATGCAATTGCCATTTTCAGTAATGACATAAAAGCCCTTGGCGCGGCGCGTGGCCGCTTTGCCGCCATGCCAAAGGATTATTGACCATGAAAAACCTGCGACAGTTTCTGCTTGTTTTCCTCGTCGCATTCATCACTGCTTCGCTTGTTTCTGGCACAGTTCGCGCTGCCACCTCTGCTTTTGAAATTGTTTCCTGCAAGTCTGACGGCTCGGTTAACAATTCCAGCCAAGACGGCAAAACTGGCTTTTTTGACATAAGCAAAATCGTAACCGAGGATTGCAAATCCTTGGATGAAACCAGAATTTTCAGCAGCATCGTCTGCAATTTTGTCAGCATTCTCAATCAGGTTCTAAGCGTCACCTATTGCGGCTTGCAGCACAGCCTTATGCCTGTCCTATCTATCATCCTCACCCTTTATATCTGCCTGTTTGGGGCGCAGGTTCTGATGGGCATGGTGCAGTTAACGGGCGGCGAAATCTTGATGCGTTTGATAAAAATCGGCGTAATCTGGGCATTTGCCAGTCAGGGAAGCTGGGGTGTTGGGATGTTATATAAATTCTTTATCGGCTTCACCTTACAGGGGATTGATTGGGTGCTGGGGGCAATTCCGCCATGCGTTATAAAAATACTCTGTTCAACCACCACAGGTACAGACATAGGCGCAGGAACGCCAGCCAGCTCCGTATTCCAACAAATAGATTCGCAGTTATACGGTATCATAGCTGGTTTTGAAACTGGAGCAGGAAAAGCCGTTGGCGGATTATTCAGCGGCAAACAGGAATTGGTTTCATTCTTTCTGGCGCTTTCAGTGATCGCCTTTTCCCTGTTTTTGCTGGTGCTTTCACTGCTGTGGATGACGGTAAAAATCTTCGCCCGCACCATGATAAGCTTACTTATGGGCATTGCTGCGGTCGCTTTTTTAATTGCCGTTAGCCCAATTTTCCTCAGTTGTATGCTCTATAAAACCACTTCCAAACTTTTTGAAAGCTGGCTGAAATACATCGTCGCCTATTCGCTGCAACCAGTGATAACCTTTGCCATCCTTGCTTTGTGGCTCACCGTTGCCAGCCAGTTCATGGGCTTCATGGCCGATCTTTCCAGCACACTTTCATTCCGCGATAAGACGGGTGAACAAGCGGTTAATGTCACTCCTGAACATGAAATCGGCTTTTGCGAGCTATCCTATTCCACCACCGCCAACGGCCCTTCCATCCAGTGCAAAGATGGCGTGGACAAAGACTCAATCGACAAAACTAAACTCATCCCACCAACTCTTATGATTAAGGACAATAAGTTCCTTTATTTCCTAACCTATCATTTGGTAACTCTGCTGGTGGTTGGCTTCGCCTTTTCTACCATTCTGGAACAAGCACCAAGCATTTCGCAAATGCTGGCTGGCTCGAATTCAGCAACGGCACTTGGCCAGAATTTTGCCAGCGGGCTTGGCAATATCGGCGATCTGTTTAAGTTCGGCGGAGGTGGCGGAGGTGGTGGCGGAGGTGGTCTGGTCAGTCAATTTACAGGTGCAGCTCGTAGAGCGCAACGGCGCAGAACATGAAAAACAATATGAAAAATATCTTTTATCTCCTTATTTTTCTTTGTTTTTTTCCGTTTCCGGCAATGGCGGCAGATGGCTGGGTAAATTCGCCAGCGGCCGAATTAAGTGGCGAGTTGCGTGATTATTATGTCAAAGCCTTTAATTACGGCATGGAAACCGCCAAGCCGAATGAAAACTATAGCTGGAAAGCGCAAAATGCTTCAGGAATTATCATTGCCAGCGAAAAATATACCAGCAAATCGCAAGCCACCTGCCGCAATTACAATGAAATTTTTGTACTGGGTGACAAAAAAAGTAGTTTCTCGGGCGTGGCCTGCAAGCGCAATGGTGAGGCGGGCTGGTGTCGGCTAAAGCCAGAAGATGCCCACACCTGCGCCCTTGAAACTTCGCCAGATGCAATGGATAAAATTCTAGGCGATATGGGCAGTGCGGTCGATAGCACCAAAAAATTATTTGGATATTAATAAAATACAAAGGAAACAACATGACCAACGAAACACGCTGCGGCGTAATTGCCATAATCGGCGAACCAAATGCGGGAAAATCCACACTCATCAACCGTTTGGTGGGGGGCAAGGTTTCTATCGTCACTCCCAAAGTGCAAACCACCCGTTTTAACATTCGCGGCGTGTGCATTCATGGCAATTCGCAGTTGGTTTTTATTGACACTCCGGGGATTTTTGAGGCCGAGAAAAAATTTGAAAAAGCGATGGTTTCAGCGGCATGGTCGGGGATTGGTGATGCCGATGCGGTGATTTTCCTGCTCGATGCAACGCGTGGGCTGCGTGATAACACGCTTGCCATCATCGACCGCCTGAAAGAAAAAGTAAAAAAGCCAGTTTGCTTGGTGCTGAACAAGGTGGATGCGCTGGATAAAGCTAAATTATTTGAGCTGGCAGTTGCCTGTGATAAACGCGGTAATTTTGATAAAATTTTTATGATTTCGGCATTAAATGGCGATGGCGTGGCGGATGTAGCAACCTATTTATCCGACATCGTGCCTGCCTCGCCGTGGCATTATCCGCCTGAGCAAATGAGCGATATTCCCATGCGTCTGCTGGCCGCCGAAATAACCCGCGAGAAAATTTTTATGAATCTGGATCAGGAACTGCCATATTCAATTTTTGTGGAAACCGAAAGCTGGGAAGAGTCGGAAAACATGGTAAAAATCTCACAAGCGATTTTGGTGCAGCGTGAAGGGCAGAAAAAAATCGTCATTGGCGATAAAGGCACGATGATAAAAACCATCGGCATCCACGCCCGCCGTGAGCTGGAAAAAATGGTGGAGAAAAAAATCCACCTCGCCCTATTCGTAAAAGTAAAACCCAACTGGAAAGATGATGGCGAAAATTACCGCGCAATCGGGCTGGAGTTTAAGGGGTAAGCAATATCAATTTGCAATCAATAAAGGATTTCGTCACTCACGAGCCGTCTTGTCGCAATGACAAGAATCACCATTTGGACATTGAATAATTCAAAAAAACTCCAGAACTGTCATAATTCGGTAACAATTTTGTGCTATAGTTAACCTCTATTAACAAGAAAAGGTTGGTTATATGACAACAAAACACCCAGAAAATGACGATATAAGATACACTCAGTTTGCAGAACAAAGAACTGCAATGCAGCAAGAGGCGATGAAGGCGGGCGTGGACGCATTTGCCGAAAAATATCTAGAAACCACAGAAAAACGACCAAACAAAACTCAACAAGAAAAAATGCTGCTTATTATAAATAAAACTGGTGAATTATTCTGTGCTTACCCCACAAAAGATTCCGTTAAAGACCAAATGATGCAATATATCACTAACGGGCGTATTGGTGGCGGTATAAAAGACAGCAGTCCAAGAAATGATGCTCCGCAAACTGTTGATAAGTGGGATGGCAACACTGCAACAGCAACAAATGTAAAAAACATTTATACCGCTCCTGACAGTATCCAAAGGCGAGCAATTCTCCGTGGATTAGATGCTTATCTTGATGCTGCATACGCTAAATTCGCCGAGCTTGAGCAATCGCCACCTAGTACTAATTTGACTGACCAAAAAGTGGAAACAGTAATGGGGCAAGCGCTGCGAAAAGCTGGATTAGGAAAACAATGACCAACTTACAAAAAACAAGCTCCTCAAAAGGTGATTTGCTTTATCTTATAAGGGGGAAAGATAAGGAGAGAGATGCTTGGCATTATGTGTTGATAGACAGGTTGAAACTGCCAATTTTCAAGAAAGATACCGAGAAAGGCGATATTGATATTCTGCGTTATGGAAAAATTATCCGTTCTGGTTGGGGAAAAAATCCACCAGATGATGTGATGTCAGAAATAAAATCCGCATACTCCTAAAGCCGACTTTTGAGAGCCATCCACGCCGCTGTAAACTTTTGCACTTCATCTTTGGTGGTATTCCAGCCGCCGCTTATGCGGATTGCGGTGTTTGCGGTTTCCTTAGAAACACCCATCGCCAGCAGAACATGCGAAACATTCACCCGCCCCGAGGAACAAGCCGAGCCAGCACTGACCGCAAATCCGCCAAGATCAAAATTCATCAGTTGGGTTTGATTATCCACCTTGGGCATAGCGATATTGCTGGTATTGGGCAGGCGTTCGGCGGATTTTCCAAACACAATCCCGCCCGCTTTTTCCAATTCATTTTCCATTTCATCCAGCCAGCCGCGCAATTTTTGCATGTGCGCGAAATGGGCGGAATCAAAATTTTCCACCGCCGCCGCGAAAGCGGCAATCGCCGCGATATTTTCCGTACCAGCCCGCCTGCCCAGTTCCTGCCCGCCGCCTGTAAGCAGAGATTTTATGGCAAGGTTGTTTTTTACAATTAACGCCGCCGCCCCAACTGCCCCGCCGCATTTATGTGCAGAAATTGTGAGCATATCCGCCCCCAGCAACGAAAAATCCACAGGTATTTTGCCAAAAGCCTGCACCGCGTCACAATGTAAAAGCGCACCATGTTTTTTGCAAATCGCAGCCACTTCGGCAATCGGCTGAATCACCCCCGTTTCATTATTGGCAAGCATCACGGAAACCAGTGCGGCTTGCGGATTTTCCACCAGTTTCTGTTCTAAATTGGCAAGAGAAACAATGCCGTTTTCAAGAACCTGAATCCCGAATCCCGAATCCCGAATCCCGAAAACAGACGGATGCTCCACCGCCGAGACCAACAAACGGCGTTCGGGAAAACCATTAAGCGCTGTGACATTGGCCTCCGTGCCGCTGGCGGTAAATATCACCTCGTTTGGCCAAGCGGAAATTCTTTCGGCGATAATTTTGCGTGCAGCTTCCAGCTCTTTTTTTGCCACCCGCCCAAAACTATGCACCGATGATGGATTCGCAGGCACAGCCAACCACGTTGACATTTTGGCCAAAGACTGTGGACAAATCGGGGTAGTGGCGTTGTAATCTAAATATACG
>Ga0172379_10010110_pt1 | contig 11496 bp, 9 predicted proteins | sample GrowelOW334metaG_FD_119756 | JGI IMG/M metagenome (GOLD analysis project Ga0172379, IMG submission 119756) | Groundwater microbial communities from an aquifer near a municipal landfill in Southern Ontario, Canada - Groundwater well OW334 metaG | ecosystem: Environmental > Aquatic > Deep... | reverse complement strand
CTTCAATCGCGTCACGGCCTCTTCGGGACTGAACTTGAAGGCGATCTGTTTTTCCGGACGCGGTTTGGCGCTGTCTTCGGCGTCGATTTCCACGCCTTTCACCACCAACCCATCGATGTCGTAATCCAGGTTGGGCCGCAAGGCCATCACCTTTCCGCGGTATTCCTCGATATCTCTCGCGCTAAAAAAAATCTCCGTCCTGACGGTCGCGAAGCCCATGCGAGCGAGCCAAGCCAGCTTTTCGATCTCGGTCGAAAAGGGTGAATCGCCCCCCTTCCCCATCGCGTCATAGCAGACGACATTAAGATCCTCGCTTCCCTTGCCGTCTTTGCGTTTCATAAGTCCATTCGCCGCGTTCCGGCAATTGGCTTTATCAGCGTATTTTTCCTTATGCGCCGTTCTCGACATCAGCACTTCGCCGCGCACAGCCCCCGAAAACGCCTCGGGCAACGCGAGCGGCACGCCCTGCATCCTCGTTGCGTTTGGAGTAATGTCATCCCCAATGATCCCGTCCCCCCGAGTGACCGCCCGTACGAGATTGCCGCCATCGTATTGCAGCTCAAGGCTCGCGCCATCCAGTTTGTACTGGACGATATATTTGTCGTACTGGATTTTGGATGCCCATGCCTCGAAGGATTCGGGATCTGTGGCTTTGGCCTGACTTCCCATGGGCATGACATGCTTGGCTTTGGGCCAGCCATCGGCCTTATCAGCGCCAATGCGCCTGAGGAGGGCGTTCCCCGGGTCGATATCTTCGAGTTCAGCCCAGAGCGCGTCGAAATCCTCGTCGCTTATCGCTGGTTCCGCGTTATAATAAAGTTCCTGATTCCTGCGTATCAGCTTTTCAAGCTCAGCCACGCGCTCATGGGGAGAAGGTTTCGCCATGACGGAATGATAGTACGGGCTTTCGGGCCTTGTCAAAGCCTGGTCGCTAAAACCAGGCTCCGCATTGCAAAAGCTGGTTTTCCATCCTACAATGGGTGCCACCACGATCAGGGAAGAAAGGCGGTTCATGAATTTTTTCGCCATACAGATAATGTCCGGCCGCGAAGACGCGTACGTTGAGCTCTTTTCCAAATCAAGGCCGGATCTTTCGCTCTATAGCATCAAGAAAAAACTCCCTTCCAGGAAGAAGGGAAAACCTATAAGCAAGGTAACCTGCGTTTTTCCCGGCTATCTGTTCTTTCAGGCGGAGGACGAAAAGCCTTCACCCGAGGTCGTTTCCGCGCTCAAGCGAACGAGAAATTTCATGCGCATACTGCCGGCGACCGAAAGCATCAAGCCGCTTAGCGATCGCGATGCCGAGATTATCAGGCACTTGCTCTCGTTCGGGAAGGAGATCGGCCCTTCCCTCGTCATGTTCGATGAAAACAAGCGCATCAAGGTGATTCGAGGCCCCATGATGGGCATGGAAGGGCTGATAACCAAGGTAGACAAGAGAAAGAAAAGGGCCAAGGTCAGGCTTGAGATGAACGACAGCCCTATCACCTTCGACCTGGCCTTCGAGATCCTCGAAGCCGTCAAGGAGACGCGGGGCTAATGCGCAAAGAAAGCACCGACACACTTCCCTTGCTCAGTACCCTGCATTTTCCTGGAATGCTCTACGCGTCGACCATTCGATCCTCGGTAGCGCGCGCCACGAGTGTCCACCTATCCCACGATCCCCTTCCCGCGGGCTATTTGTGCATAGCGCCCGCCGATGTTGCGGCGGAAGGATGTTCGCTTCTTCTATCCGAGGGCATTTCGCTGTTCGCCCATGCCGACGTTTCCTATAAAGGCGAACCGATCGGATTGGTCGTGGGGCCCGATGCTGCCATTTGCGACGAGCTCGCTCAATCGGCCACGGCTGTGTATGAAGAGGAGGATCCATCGCTGGAGTGGGAAAGCTTCTCCTCATCGCAAATAGCGTATCGATACGAAATCGATTACGGGGAAGTCGAGCTCGCTTTCGCGAAAAGCGCGAAAATAGAAAAAGCCATCTATAGAAATGGAATATTCGATCATCATTACAGCGAGCCGATGGGGGCCATCGCCAATTGGGAGTATGATAAAATCGCCATATACTGCGCAACCCAATGGCCGACTCATGTGCGACAAGCGGTAGCCGCCGCGATGCACATCGCCGAATCCGATGTCGTCGTAAAGCCGACCAACTTGGGCAAATCGCTGGATGGCCGCCTCTGGTTCCCTTCGATCGTCGCCTGCCAGGCGGCCATGGCCGCGAAGATATGCGGAAAACCGGTGAAAATTCTGTATACGCGAGAGGAAGACTTCCTCTATACGCCCAAACAAGCGCGAAGCGCCGTCACCATTCGCTCGGCTTCCGATGAACAGGGGAAGCTGCAAGCGCTTGACGTTAAACTCATCATCAATATCGGCGCCTACAATCCAATGGCCCAAGAACTCGTGCGCCAGGCTGTCGCCGCCATAACCGGCATCTATTTTTGTCCCGCCATGCGCCTGGAAGCCTACGCCATTAAAAGCAACATCATCCCCCTGGGCGCGATGGGCAGCATAGGCGCGACGCATGCCTTTTTCTCCATTGAGGCCCACATGAATCACCTCGCCAAGATTCTGGGGAAAGCCCCGGCCGAGATAAAGATGCTCAATATGATGTCGAAAGGCTCATCCAATTTCGGGGCGCCTTCCCTCGGATACGAGATACCCTTTTCAAAAATCCATAGACAGCTTGAAAAAATGTCGGATTACCGGAGGAAATACGCGAGTTACGAACTCGTAAAAAAACGCGACCCCGGATGCCGGGAAGGGGTCGTGCGAGGGATAGCCTTGACCCTTGGATATCAGAATGGACGATCATATTCAGACTTGCCGATGATGAATGCCTATGCCGTGGAAACGACGCTCGACAGGAATCTCAATCTCGTCATCAATACGCAAGCTTCGATAGGTTCCGACAGCCTTAAAGCCATGTGGAAAGCAAGCGCCGAGGCGGCGCTCTCGATTTCAGGCGAAAAGATACATTTCGCGCCTCCGAATACCGACACGGCGCAACCCTGCGGTCCGCTTACCCTCTCGCGAGGCGCTTCCATAATCAACCGGCTCATCGAAAGGACATGCCGGGCTATCCAAAAGAAACGTTTCAGGGAAAGCCTTCCCATCGTCGTGAAAACACAGACAAAGGCGATTTCGCCCCCCAAAGACCCCAGTGGTCAGGATCGGGGAATCCCGGTTTTCGATGCGGCTTCCTGGTGCGGAACCGCTGTCGAAATCGAGATCGATAGGATCAGCGGCGAGCCCAAACCACTGGCCGTGTGGATGGTTGTCGACGCGGGAAAAATCGTATCGAAGGAGCTCGCGCTTTCCTCGCTGCGCTCCTCGATAATCAGCGCCTTAAGCCTCTGCACGGGAGCTGATTTCGATCCGGAGAAAGGAGGAAGGGATCAATACCTCCACGATCGAGGCATGAGGTTGACGGATGTGCCCGACATTGGCATCGAATTCATAGATTCCGATAAAACCACCCTTGCCCATGGCCTGGGGGAGCTTCCTTTCATCACGATCCCAGCCGCGTTTTACAGCGCCCTGACACAGGCTTTGGGTGCCGAGCCACGTCAATTGCCATTGCATGGTAGCGAAATACTCAGGCTTTTGGAGGCTCCATGATCATCGATGTCACGGTAAACGGCGAGCCGAAACGTCTGCAGGCGCGAAGCGGCGATCGCCTCGTGGATGTGCTTCGGAAAGACCTTACTCTCTCGAGCCTATTCTCTGATTGCCTCTCAGGTAGATGCGGGCGTTGTTTTATCTTTCTCGACGGTCGGCTCGTCCATTCCTGCCTCATTCCCGCTTTCAAGGCCAAAGGATCGGCTATCGTAACCTTTGAAGGATTGCGCGAAACGCCTGAAGTCCGAGAAATCATCTCTGCTTTGGAGAAAGCCCAGGCGATGCCCTGCTCTTTCTGCAAAACCGGCAAAATAATGGCTATAACGGAGCTGCTTGGGCGCAAGCCTTTGCCTGGGGAGGAAGAAATCCTCGAGCAACTCGATATGGTTTCCTGCCCCTGCACCGACCCTGTTTCTCTCGTCGCCGCCGTAGGCATCGCGGCTGAGCTGCGGAATAAAAGGAAGTTCAACCGTGCGGATAAGTGAGGCATACTATCCCGCCACCGCGGCGGAAACGGTTGAGCTTCTGCGCGCTAATCCCGATATATTGATTTTGGCGGGAGGAACGGAAATCGTAGGTCTTCAGACATCTCGAGTGATCGAGCTGCCCGCGCAGGTCGTCTCCATCGCAAAAGTCCAGGAATTCCGAAAGGCCATACGCACCGAGCAGTTTATCGAGCTGGGCAGCTGCACGACCTTGACCGGTTTGCTAGGGCTCTCGCCAGGCACGCTCCCCCATCCGCTCCCCGAAGTCATTCGATCGATAGCGAATCACGCGATACGCAATATCGCGACAATCGGCGGGAATCTATGCAGCCGCAACCGTTTCATGGATCTTTGGCCGCTTCTGGCATGCATGGATGCCCAAGTGGAGCTTAGATCGCCTTCGGGAGCCCGATGGGCAAGCGTCTCCCATCTTTGCGGGGAAGATGGAGCTCCCTTTTTCCCCCGCGCCACGCTTCTGACGAGGATACGGATCCCGCTCTATTCCTACAACTTCATCGTTTACCGAAAACTCGGCTCAACCCAATATCCAGGCCCGGGAACCGCCACATTCGCCTGTCTTGCCAATGTCGAGCATGGAAAGGTAGCCGATTTTCGCCTCGCGTTTTCGGGTTTGAAGGCGTTTAGGCTCAAGGATAGAGAAATGGCGATCAGCGGAAGGAAAACGACCTCAAGCTCCAGGGAAATCAAGAACCTCATCGATGAGTACAGCCGATCTTTTTCCTCTCAGGAATGGTTCGACAGCCGCCTCTTCATATCCCTGCTTGAAGAGGCCTTCGAAAGGCTTTTCGCGTGAGCGCCGCGAAACCGGGTATCCTCTACCTCCTTCCAGCCCCATTGCAGCCCTACGAGACTGGTGCCTGGGAGCCCGCCGCGCTTTCCCAATCCATTCCGGCGGCCGCTTTAAGGCTTTTTAGCACCCTCGATTGCTTCATCGTTGAATCGGAAAGAACGGCGCTCCGCCTTCTCTCCAGGCTGAGGGATAAGGAAGGCATGGAACGGCTTTCCCTCGGTATACTGGATGAACATAGTTCGGAACTGGAAATCCCGGGGCTACTGAAAGAGGTTCTCGCGGGCAAAGATTGCGGCTTTTTCACCGAGGCGGGCATGCCTTGCATCGCCGATCCCGGCGCGGCCCTGGTGTCTTTCGCTCATTCGCGCGGGATTAAAATTGTGCCCGTATCCGGTCCCTCCTCGATTGTCCTCGCCTTGACCGCCTCGGGTCTCGACGCGCAACGCTTCGCCTTCCTCGGCTATTTGCCTCAGGAGAGGAGCGCCCGGCGCGTCGCGATTCAAAGGATAGCGAGAGATATCGGGCAGGATGGCATGACAAGGCTATTCATCGAGACACCCTACAGAAATGATGCCTTGCTCGCTGAGTGCGCCACCCTCCTGCCAGACGAGCTTTGGCTCTGCGTCGCGATCGGGCTCTGCGGTCCCGAGGAAGAGATTATAAGCATGCCCGCCGCGCTCTGGAGGGCTAGTCCTTTGCCGAAGCTGGGAAAGGTTCCTGCTGTTTTCCTTTTTGGCCAAAAAGCGAGCCTGAAACCCAGAAATACGCGCTAGGCGCGCTAGGCGCGCTAGGCGAGCGAGGCGAGCCTCTCCCTTATGAATTCGCTCTTCTCCCTCAGCCCTATGGCCTTGGTTTGAAGGATTATGGCATTGGGTTTTTTGGGATCGAGTTTCAGCCTCCCATTGGATTCCCTCATGAGACGCAGAAGCCTTTCCACCGATATCTTGGAAACCTTGGAAAATTCCACGCTTACGGTGCCCGCGCGCTCTTTCAGCGAGGATACGGAAAGCTTCCGACAGAGAATCCGTATTTCAGCGAGCGAAAGCAGGGATTGCAGCTCTTCGGGCATGGGGCCAAATCGGCTCTCGAGTTCCTCCTGGAGCCCATCCAGCTCATCCTGTCGATAGATCGACGCGATTTTCTTATAGATTTCCATTTTGATCATCGGCATCGCAATATAGGTATCCGGGATATAGCCGCTATACTCCAGCTCGAGATAGGGTTCTTCCTCTTCTTGCGGCGCGCCGGAAAGCGCGTTTACGGCGTCATCGAGCAATTTAAGATACATGTCGAAGCCAACCGCGAAGATATCGCCGGATTGTTCCCGCCCCAGGAGATTTCCCGCTCCCCGCACTTCCAAATCCTTCATAGCGATCTTGAATCCGGAACCCAACTCGGTGAAATCCGAAATTATCTGCAGCCGCTTCATCGCGATTTCGCTGAGCGCGCGCTTGTCCGGATAGAGAAGGAAAGCAAAGGCTTGCCGATCCGACCGGCCGACCCTTCCCCTCAGCTGGTAAAGCTGGGAAACGCCATAGAAATCGGCGCGATCGATGATAATGGTGTTGACGTTGGGAATATCGATCCCATTCTCGATGATTGTCGTCGAAACGAGGACATGGAAAGCGCCATGAATGAAGCGGTGCATGATGTCTTCGAGCTCGGCGGGGTCCATCTGTCCATGGGCGGATTCCGTCAATGCTTCCGGAACGATCGAGCGTATAAACTGCTCCACTTCGGGCAGGCTCTCTATCCGATTGTGGAGATAAAACACCTGGCCGCCCCTTTCCAGCTCGCCCCTGATGGCTCGGGCGACGACTTCGGGGTTGAATTCCTCCACGTAGGTCTGTATCGGCTGGCGGGCTGCGGGCGGAGTTTGGAGAATGGACATATCGCGGATCTTCAGCATCGACATGTGGAGGGTTCGGGGAATCGGGGTTGCCGTGAGCGTCAGGCAATCGATGCCAGCTTTCATCTCTTTGAGCCTTTCCTTGTCCTTAACGCCAAAACGCTGCTCTTCATCGATGACGAGGAGGCCCATATCCTTGAAGGCGACATCCTTCTGAAGAATCCGGTGCGTTCCGACAACCATATCGATGCTCCCCGTCAGCATGCCTTGAAGGATTTTTTTTTGCTGTTTCCGATCGGCAAGTCGCGAAAGCATGGCGATCTGGATCGGATAGCCATCGAGCCTGTCCCTGAAGTTTTCAAAATGCTGTTCGGCAAGAATCGTCGTAGGGGCGAGGAAAGCCACCTGCTTGCCTGACATCATAGCCTTGAAACAAGCCCTCAGCGCGACCTCGGTCTTTCCATATCCCACATCACCGCATACAAGTCGATCCATGGGCTTGTCGAGCTCCATGTCCTTCTTGATCTCTTCGATGCATTTGAGTTGATCGATCGTTTCCTGATAGGGAAAAGAAGCCTCGAATTCGGTTTGCCATTCCCCATCCTTGGGGAATGCGTATCCCTTCGCCGCTTTCCGGCGCGCGTAGATCCTTATAAGGCGCTCGGCCAGTTCCTCCACCGACTTGCGGACCCGTTTCTTCCTGTTTTCCCATGATTTGGAGCCAAGCTTGTCGAGCCTCGGGCTTTCGCCCTCGTTTCCGATATAGCGCTGGACGAGGTTGGCCTGTTCGATGGGGACGAATACCGTTTCATCTTCGGCATATTCGATCTTTATGTAGTCGCGCTCATTTCCAAGAACGCGCATGCGCTCGATGCTCGCGAATCGTCCAATTCCATAATTCACGTGGACGACATAGTCTCCCGGCGCGAGTTCCACGAAACTATCGATGATCGAGCTTTTCGTCGTTGAAAGGCTCTTCGGGATGCGTTTGCGCCTTCCGAATATCTCATTCTCCTGAACTACCCGCAGTTGCAGCGCCGGTATCGAGAATCCGGCGGAGAGTTCTCCCGTCAGCATGGTGGCCGTTGATTCCTGAAGGAGGCTGGCTATGCGGTCCGCTTGTATGTCGGAGGAAGCGGCGATAAAGGTCTGAGTCTTGATTTTTTCGAAATTGGCCAGATCCTCGCGGAAGTACCGTATGTTGCCGAAAAAGGAGCGCGCAGGCTCGCCGCCCATCGCGATGCGGCTCGTCTGTTTCTGATCCTTGAGCGCGAAGGATCTCAGGATCCTGCCAAAATCGCCAAGCGCGCCCGGAAAGGTGCTGACGCAGCTTTCCGGCGGAGGGACGGGAAGGTCGCGCAAAGCGGTCCTGTACATTCCCGCGTATTCTTTTCTCGTCGATTCTTCCTGGGATTCCAGCCGCTCGCTGTTCGCCGTCAATAAAATCATGGAATCGCTGAAGTACTCGGTGACGGAATGCGGCTTTTCGAAGACGCTGCCGTACCATGCCTCTTCCCCCCGCCATTCGCCCGCCTCAGCCAAGGCCTCGCTAAGCGGAGCCATCCGTCCTCGGCAACCCGGATAGCTTTCGCCTTTTTCTCTGACAAGGGCGGCAAGTGAGGGCTCCCACACGATTTCCTTGAGAGGCCGCAGGACACAGGAATCGATCCGCTCATGCCCCGACTGCGAATTGGCGTCGAAGCGCGTGATCTTCTCTATCGCGTCGTAGGCGAACTGTATGCGGATGGCTTGCGGATCGCCGGGCAGGAATACATCGAGCACCTCGCCGCGCTGGGCGAATTCTCCGGGGAGCGCGACGCGGGGAACTCGAAGGTACCCATAGGCGCCAAGCCGATCCGTGATGGCTTCAGGCTGGAAAGCCTGGCCTTGCCGCAGAGCGATGAGCAATTTCGAGAAGTACGCCTTTGGGGGCGCTGGCGTTATAAAGGCGCGATGGCTTGCCACGAAAACACCGGGCTTCCGGGATTCCAAATCCGCGAACACCGAGGCGCGTTCCCCAAAAACGCGCGAACGGACCGCCGCGGGCCTGTACGCGGCCGTGTTCCACCAGGGCAAGATTCTCGATCCTATGCCGAAAAAAGCGAGATCGGAAGAAAAATCTTCGGCCTCATGATCGGTGGGGAGGACGATTAAAAGGGATTTGCCTGTTTTTTTCCTGAGCGCGGCCATCAGGAGCGCCAGAAAAGAGTTTTCCGCTTCGGCGAGATCGATCGGGAAGCTAGCTTCCCCTATCCTTTTCTCAAGCGCCCTGAAAGCATCATGGCGAGTTATTTTATCGATTAGTACTTGCGGTTCTTTTCGGTCCATCGTATTCTTTTCCTCGCATCGAGGGCCATGTCGGATCAGTATAGTCTTCGGCTCTTTTTTATTCCATAAGCGAGGCTTCCAACATCGTATGCTTGCAGTGATTTTAGCGGAAGACGATGCCTTTTCGCGCGCCGTCGCCCACCGTTCCCGCCTCCAGAAATACTCCGTCGTCCGATACAGGGATCCTGTAAAGCTCGCCGACAGTCTTCCGGAACTTCATCCCGATATCCTCATCGTTCGCCTGGAGGACTTCCCCCTCCACTGGGAATTGCTCGCCGCCGAATTGCTCTGCCTGGATGGAATGCGAAATGTCAGGATGCTGGTATTCTCCGCCTCGGAAATCGAGGCTGCCAATCCCTTTCCCTCCCTTCGTTTCATACCCGAAATGCAGGGAAACCAGGATGGTGGATCATTGCAGCGCGAAACTACCAGACTCTTTAGCGAAATCCTCGCATCCCCCTTCCAGGATCCTCCCGGAAGGCTCTCTGGCATGCATCCAGAGTTTCCCAAAAAGCCGACCGAAGACAAACCGAAACACGCCACGAAGAGCCATTTTATGGCCGCGGCCGAAAAACAGGCGCGTTCCGACCGATGAAATACTATTTTATTGTTATCCAAACTTTTCTATATTGAAAAATTTATAGAATAGGGCTACTATGGGCTTTATGAGCGATGAAGTTAACTCAACATGCCGAGATGAATTTCTTGAGCCTTTCGCATCCAAGTTCAAGGCTGTCGGACATCCGGTTCGCTTGAAAATACTATGCCTTATCGCCCATCAGGAAGTTCCTTGCGTGGGCGACCTGTGGCGCTGCCTCAACCAGCCGCAGCCTGTCGTCTCCCAGCATCTGGCGATACTCAAGAAAACAGGGATAGTCTCCTCCGAGGTCCACAAGACGAAGCGCGTTTATTCGATCGTGGACCCCTTCATAAAAGAGCTTATGACCACGATTCTCTGCGATATCAGGACCAAAGCCGCTCGAGAAGCCGAGGAAGACAAGCAGACTCCGCTCTCGCCGGTCTAAGCCAAGAAGCCTATCGAATCAAGCTCGCAAGTTCCTCGCCGAAGGCTTGGTCTGCCTCACTCGCCAAGACTTTTCGGGCGATTTCGCCTTTTTTGAAAATTAGAACGAAATCCCCCGCTCCGGTAATGCCGATATCCGCATGCCTTGCCTCTCCCGGTCCATTGACGATACAGCCCATGATCGCCACTTCAAGCGGCTCGGCCATGGCATAAAGCCTATCGCTCCATCGCTCAAGGAAAGCGTGGGGGTCGAAGGATGCGCGGCCGCAGCGCGGACAGGACACGATGCGCACTCCCTTTGTCCTTAAGCCAGCGCAGGTGATGATCTCACGAGCGGCGATCACCTCGGATTCCATGGAATCCGAAAGGGAAACGCGCAGGGTGGCGCCTATGCCATCCTGCAGCAGAGGGACAAGGGCAGCCGTGTTCCTGGCGATGCCGCTTATGAGGGGTCCCGCCTCGGTGACGCCCAAATGGAGCGGATAATCATGCTTGGCGGCGAAAAGCCTATTAGCGCGCACCACGCTCCCCGGCTCGTTCAGTTTCATGGACACGACGATATTCGAGAACGAAAGCGCTTCAAACGCGGCTATTTCCCGCTCCGCCGCGGCGAGACAGGCTGCCGCGATATCTTCCCGATCGCGCAGGTCGGCTGGCAGCGAACCCGCATTGACGCCGATTCTCAGCGGTATCCCCTTGTCCTTGGCCTTCGCGACCACTTCGGCCGTTTTCCAAGGGGCGCCAATGTTGCCCGGATTGATCCTGATTTTGGCGATGGGGTATTCCATGCAACGCAAAGCGAGCCGCCAGTCGAAGTGGATATCCGCGACAATGGGAATCGGGCTGAGGCTCGCGATAGCGCCAAGCGAATCGGCGGCTGCTTCATCCGGCACCGCGAAGCGCAGGATATCGCAACCTATGGTCTTTAAGCCCGCGATTGTATCAACGATCGCCTCAAGGTTCGGATCGCTCTTCCCCGAAAACGTCGGCAACGGACTTTTCCACATCGTCTGTATGGAAACCGGCCAATCGCCTCCCATCATGAGGGATCCAACTTTTACGACAGAGCTTTTGCGCTTCATCTCATGCCTGCGTTGCGGCGCCGCGGCGCCACCTCTCAGATCGCTCCGAAGGTGAAGGCCATCACGAAAAGCGCTATCGTCTCGCAAAGACCGACAACGATGATGTAATTTGAAAATCCCTTGCCAGTTTCGCCGTACGCGTCGCAACCAGCGGCCGCAGCCTGTCCTTGAGCGAGGGCGGACATTCCCATGGCGATGCCCGACATGATGCCGGCCGCGAGGATGAGCAGCGGATCCTTGGAGGAATTCAGCATTCTGCTCATGAGGATGAATCCGTAGATGGTCTGGGTGAG